>Ga0224555_1000700_pt1 | contig 51365 bp, 35 predicted proteins | sample 714S23034metaG_FD_180687 | JGI IMG/M metagenome (GOLD analysis project Ga0224555, IMG submission 180687) | Peat soil microbial communities from Stordalen Mire, Sweden - 717 S2 30-34 | ecosystem: Environmental > Terrestrial > Soil > Wetlands > Peat | place: Sweden: Norrbotten County, Stordalen...
CGCAGTTACCTGAGCACCTGCCGCAAACAAGGCCGCAACCTCTGGGAGGCAATCCAAATGGCCGTGATAGGCCAGCCTTTCATCCCCTCAACACCGCCCCGCGGCCCATAAGACCTGAACAGTTACGCGTTTCGAATGAACCGGCAGGCGCCCGCGGCCGCAACAACCATCAGCACGAGGTTCAGGAAGCCCTGGTACGACTGTTTTCGGACAAACCAACACAGTAGAGGCGCCAGCCCGGTCACGGCCCAGTTCAAGGAGAGCGAGTTGACAAACCGCAAATGGCGTCGTAAGAACAATAATCAGAGGCACGAATCCCTGTGCCTAAAGAAGGAAATGAGTTTGAAACTGCTGATTATTCAACCGTCCCATTACCAATCGAAGACGGATCATAGTTTGTATAAGACGCGCCGGCGTTCCCTGGTGCCGCTGACCCTGCCGTATCTGGCCGCGTTGGCGCCGCCAGAATGGCAGGTCCGCCTGCTGGATGAACAACTGGAGGACATTGATTTTGACCAACCGGCGGACTTGGTGGCCTTGACGGCGTGGACCTTGCAATCGTTGCGCGCCTATGACGTGGCGGCGGAATTTCGCCGTCGCGGCGTGCCGGTCATTCTGGGTGGCGCGCACGCCTTCTTCTACCCGGAAGAAGCGGCGGAGCACTGCGACGCCATTGGCATTGGGGAAGGCGAGCAGATTTTTCCACAAATGCTGGCGGATGCGGCGGCGGGCCGGTTGCAGAAATGTTATCGGGTGGACCCGCTGCCACAACTCCACGGCCTGCCGCAGCCGCGTTATGACTTGCTGGACTTGAGCCGGTTCGGACCCTTTCGGACTTTCACGGTGCAATCCTCGCGGGGCTGCCCGTTCCATTGCGATTTCTGTTCCGAGCGCCTTTACCTCGGCGCCAATTATCGCTGGCGGCCCGCCGCCGAGGTGGTCGAAGAAATCCGGCATGTCGGCGGCCGCAACATCTTTTTCGGCGAGAGTAATTTCGGCGGCCGGCGGGACCGGGCGATGGAATTGATGGAGGCCTTGATTCCTCTGCGCCTGCGCTGGTCCACCCTCTGGTCGTCCAATCTGTGCCTGGATGAGGAGTTCCTGGACCTGGCCAAACGAAGCGGCCTGCTGCATGTCAATATTGGGATCGAAAGCATTGACGCCGCCACGCTGGGCGCCATGAACAAAAAACAGAACAAGACCGATCGCTACGCGGAAATGTTCGCCAACTTGCGCCGGCGCGAGATCAGCTACTCGGTGAATCTGGTTTTCGGATGGGACACCGAGACGCCGGATGTGTTCCAGAGCACCCTGGATTTCCTCCACAGGAACAAAGTGCCGGCGGCCTATTTCAACGTGCTGACGCCGCAGAAAGGCACCGTGCTGTTCAAACGCATGCAGCAGGAAGGCCGGGTCTTCAGCACGGCCGAGATTGACCGCTGGCCCGGACAGATTTGTTACTTCGAACCGCGCTGGTGCAAGCCCAGGGACCTGGAGCGGCACGTCCAGCAAATGTACCAGCGCTTCTACAACCTGCCGTCCATGTTATACCGCTTGCAGTTGCCTCTGACTCCAAGTCGCATGGCCTCATGGGCCATCAATTGGTCGGAACGCAAAATGGCCACCGCCGCCCAAAATCACAACGATTTCGATAGTATCTGACCCCGGGAATTAAGGTGCGAATCCGCACCGCACCTGCCTTGACGGTTTCTCATTTTTATCAGCCCACAGCAATTCGAAAACGGCGGTTGCGTTTGGGGCTGGCCCGCCCCTAAACTGCCCCGATGGGCAACTCTTTTGGACATCTGTTTCGCATCACCACCTGGGGCGAATCTCACGGCGGCGGCGTGGGTGTCGTCATTGACGGCTGCCCGCCGCGCTTGCCGCTGACGGAGGCGGACATTCAGCCCGACCTGGACCGCCGCCGGCCCGGCCAATCGGCCATCGTCACGCCCCGGCAGGAGGCCGACCGCGTGCAGATTCTTTCCGGCACCTTCGAAGGCCGGACGCTCGGCACGCCGATTTCCATGTGGGTCAGGAATGAAGACGCCCGCCCCGCGGCTTACAGCGAAATGGCGTCCAAGTTCCGCCCCTCCCACGCGGACTACACTTACCAGGCCAAGTTTGGCATTCGCAACTGGCAGGGCGGCGGCCGCACCAGCGCCCGTGAAACCATCGGACGCGTCGCCGCCGGCGCCGTCGCCAGGAAAATTCTGCGCGACCAATTCGGCGTCGTCATCCTGGCTTATGTGACGCAGGTGCAGCGCATAGCCGCGCGGATGGACCGGGAAGCCGTCACGTGGCGGCAAATCGAAAGCAACATCGTCCGCTGTCCCGACCCGGAAGCGGCGCAAAAGATGATCCGCCTGATTGAGAAGATGCGGCGGGCGGGCGACAGCGTGGGGGGCATTGTCGAGTGCGTGGCGCGCGGCGTGCCGCCGGGCTGGGGCGAACCGGTCTTTGACCGGCTGGAAGCGGACCTGGCCAAGGGCATGTTGAGCCTGCCGGCCTCGAAGGGATTCGAGATTGGCTCCGGTTTCGGCGGGACTTTGAGGACGGGCCTGGCGCACAACGACGCCTTCCGCATGAAAGGCGGCCGGGTGCGGACTGTCACCAATAATTCAGGCGGCATTCAGGGGGGCATCTCCAACGGGGAGACCATTTATTGCCGCGTCGCCTTCAAGCCGGTGGCGACGGTCATGCGGGAGCAGCCGACGGTGGACTGCCACTTCAAGAACACCACCCTGCAAGGCCGCGGCCGGCACGACCCTTGTGTGCTGCCCAGGGCGGTGCCGATGGTGGAGGCGATGGCCGCCCTGGTTCTGGTGGATCATGCCTTGCGTCAGCGCGCCCAATGCGGCTAAAGGTTGAAATCGGGCCCAAGATAAATCTCGCGCGCCTTGGGGTCCTGCGTCATTTTCGGACCCGACCCCTCGTAGATGACCTTCCCGTGATGAATGAGATAGGCGCGGTCCACCAGTTTGAGCGTTTCCCGCGCGTCGTGGTCGGTGATGAGAATGCCCAGGCCGCGCTCCTTGAGGCGGCGGATGATTTTCTGCACTTCGTATTTGGCGATGGGATCAATGCCGCTGAAAGGCTCGTCCAGCAGCAGCAATTTGGGGCTGGTTACCAGGGCGCGGGTGATCTCCAGGCGCCGCTTCTCGCCGCCGCTCAGGGTGTAAGCCTTGCTTTTGGCCAGCCGGGCCATGTCCAGTTCGTCCAGCAGCGATTTGAGCCGCAGCGCGCGTTCCCGCGCACCCATCTTGCACGTTTCCAGGATCGCCAGGATGTTCTGCTCGACGGTCAGTTTGCGGAAGACCGACGGCTCCTGTGTCAAATATCCAATGCCCAGCCGCGCCCGTTGGTGCATGGGCAGCCCCGTGATGTTCCGGCCTTGGAAGAGAACTTTCCCCTCGTCGGGTTTGACCAGGCCGACCACGATGTTGAAGGTGGTTGTTTTGCCCGCGCCGTTGGGTCCCAGCAGGCCGACAATTTCTGCCGCGTTGACAAAAATGGAAACGCCGTCCACCACGCGCCGCTCGTTGTAGGCCTTGGCGAGATGCTCGGTCACAAGCAGGCGGTCGGCGGCGGCGGTGGCCGCCGGCGCGGGCGCATCCGGCGTTTGCAAAACCGGTTTTGTCTCTGGTTCAGGCTCGCTCATGGCTTGGGCGGAAGGCCGTTGGTTTGCGCCTTGATTGGGATGATGGTGTACTGGCCGAAGACTTGGAAATGATTGGTTTTGGGCTGCCAAATCAAGTAGTCGGCATTGGAAATAATATGCCGGTCATCGCGGGCCACGGGCGCGCCCGTGATTTTGACCTCGTCCGCCGCCACCGTGTAATCCGCGCGCCGCCCCGTGGCGTGAAGGGCCTGATTGGTCTTGACGTTATCAATGATGACGTCGCGCTCGGCCACCGCGCGTTCGACCTTGTTGGTCATGACGCTGGAAAAATAGGCGGTGGCGGTGTCCGCCGTGAGCCGGCTGCGCGGGTCGCCCGCGTTGGTTCCGAATTGTCGCAGCACGACATGGTTCTCGGCCAGAATGTCGGTCAACATTTTTGTGGACGGGTTGTTATGGGCGGTCAAGGTGTCACAGGCGATGGTTTTAATCCGGCCCATCAGGTCGGGCGTGGTTTCGCCCTGGACCTGGCCGGTGGCCACGGCGGTTTTGACCTGGTTGTTGAGCAACTCGACGTCCAATTTCTCGGAATTAAGCGTGTCGCGCAACACGCCCTCGTCCAACAACCTGGCTTGGACGTGGCCGGCAAAGACCGCCAGGTTGGTTTGGTAATCAAGCTTGTCGGAGGCCATGTAAAGCCACTGGTTGGAGTGGGCGCCGCCGCTGACTTTGAGTTTCAGGATGGAATCGCCCAGCGCGTGATAAATCCTGTTGGTGGCCTCCGCCGTGAGCGTCCGCCCCTGCACGTGGATCTGGTCGTTCCACCACTCCGGGTGGCCGCTCAGTTCAAACAAACCATTGCTCCGCGCATAATCCGCCCGCTCGCTCATGGCCCTGCTTTGATCGGCTTGATTGATGAGGAGGACGTTGCCCGCCGCGTGCATCGCTTCCACCGGCCCGTTGGTGGGGGGAAATTGCAGGGTGGCGAAGTCGGCCCACAATTTCCGGTACCCGCCGGCGTCGGCCTTGGGCGCGACGCCGGGCCGCGGCGGGGCATTGGGCCACCAAACGCGCACGTGGCCGAGGCCCGTGAGGAGGTGATGGGTGCCGTCATAAATAAATTTGTCCGCCCAGGCCTGCTCATCGCCGTTGTGCCAGACGGCCTCCCCGGTCAACTCGGTCATTTCGCCGCCGTTGGTCACGTAATAAAACGCCCTGCGGCCGGTGGCCCAGCCCTTGTTGGTGGTCGTCAGGACGACGTTCTCCTCGGCCAGGATCGTTTGAATGGCACTGTTGGCGGTGAGTTGGATGGATAGCTTCCTGGAGGTCAGGTCCAACTGGACGTCAATGGCATGAACGCTCCCGAAGTACTGCGCAAAGTTGGACTGGTAATCGAAACGGCACCCGTCGGAAAAAATCTTCAGGATTTGTCCCGTTGTGGCCGGCGCCACGGCATTGGAGCCGGCGTTGTTGAGCATGGGGGTTCTCAACAACGACCTGAGCACGCGGGTTTCCACTTTGTTGGAGATGGTCAGCAGGTGGTTGGTCTCAATGAACAGGAACCCTTCGCCATGCACCCAGACGTTGGTGGTCGGCGTGAAAAGGAGGATCGGTCCGTCATCCCAGGCGCGGTGTCCCGCCTGGTCAACGTGGCATTCCGGCGCCTGGCCGATCAACTGCACCTCGTTGCCATTGCGGTAGGATTTGAACTGGAACGGGGTGATCAAATCGTCCCGCTCGGCAATGGGAGTCCGGTTGTCGCCGCTGACCAGGAGTTCCAGCACGTTGCTTTTCTCCAGAATGATATGCGTCCTGTAATCGGGCGGGATTTGCGGCGGCTTGGGGCCGGGCGGCGATTGCGCCCGCAGCCCGCCGCAGGCCGCCAGGGTCAACACCAGCCATACAGCGAGGGTTGTCTTCATTTCAACTTCGGCCAACAGTTGGCCAGGGCGCGCAATTTGACCAAACCCGCCAACAGCGGCGCCATGTTGTCCAGCCGGATCATATTTGGCCCGTCGCTCAGGGCCTTGTCCGGGTTGGGGTGCGTTTCGATGAACAAACCATCGGCCCCGGCCGCCAGCGCGCAACGGGCCAGCACCGGCGCCATTTCGCGCTGGCCGCCCGAGCGGTCCCCGCCCGCCCCCGGCAATTGCACCGAATGCGTGGCGTCGAAAATGACCGGATAGCCGTAGGTTCGCAGGATCGGGATGGAGCGCATGTCGGACACCAGGTTGTGGTAGCCAAAGGTGGTGCCGCGCTCGGTGACCAACAGCTTCCGCCCGCCCGCTTCCACCGCTTTCCGCACGACCTGCCCCATTTCCAGCGGGGAAAGAAACTGGCCTTTTTTCAAATTGACGATCTTGCCGGAGCGCGCCGCCGCCGCGATCAAGTCCGTTTGCCGGCAGAGAAAGGCGGGGATTTGCAGCACGTCCACCACCGCCGCCGCCAGGACCACCTGCTCCTCGGTGTGGACATCCGTCAGCACCGGCACCTGGAACTCGCGGCGGATTTTGGCCAGCGCCTCCAGGCCCGCTTCCAGGCCCGGCCCGCGGAAAGTCCGGCCGGAGGAGCGGTTGGCCTTGTCGAAGCTGGCTTTGAAAATATAATGGACCCCAAGCCGCCGGCAGGTCTCCCGCAACGACCCGGCGATCCGGCGGCAAACCGCTTCGTTCTCGATGACACAAGGCCCGGCGATCAAAGTCAGTTTTTGTGACTTTTTTATCGAATTCCAGATGGATGCGTTGCTCAGCACTTTGCTTCTCCCTTGGTTGTAAAGGAAAGGCGGGGCCGCCGCAAGGCAAAGGAACAAGGCGCAAGGGTCTCATGGCCTTGACGGGCGCAGGGGTATTGAGCCGTCACACCGTCACAAGTGTTTATAATAAACAACTTACAAATGCTCAACCCGTCACATGTGACGGCACAACCCGTCACAACCGTCACATAAGGCGGCAGAAGATGCCCGCTTGGCCGCCTTTTCCGTATAAAGCGGAAGCTTCGATTAGCTTCGACTAGCTTCGATTCACTTCGATTGCATGCCATTCCAACACGCCTTGTGCCGCCATCCTCTCCGCCAACGCCTTGGCGGAGGCAGAAGCCTGGCGACGGCGGGAAAAAATAAAAAAATCCGGCCATATTTGGTATGATTTGGTGCGATTTAGTGCGATTCAGTGCGATTTGGTCATATTTTTTCAAAAGCGGCATCACTCGATTCCGCGGACTCTTATTTTTTTTGTCATTGGCCGGATTAGACCGGATTAGACCGGATTGGGCCGGAGCAAGGCCGGATGGAGGTTGGATTGGACGCGGGTTAAGGCCGGGATGACGCCGCATCGGAGCGCGCCCGCTCGTCCCGCCATAGCTTTGCGACGGCGGATCCTCGGGCGCCGCAACGTGCGTCCTCCTGTCGCGCCCGGCAGTCCCAAACTCTGCCAGTGTCCGAGTGTGGCTGCGCCCGGGGACGGGCGCGCTCCGGGGCGCCTGGCAGCGACTGGCGCCGACTCGCAGCCGGCTCCCGGCCGGCGCTACGAGACCCGTCTGGCGTTGAAGCACTTTGACGTTCACGCGGCGATATTACCAGAAACCGTGGAAACCCAAAAACCTACCCTAGGTTTTTAGGCACGATTTTTTGGGAAGGGGGCAAATCCGCGAAACATCCTGAGCCTCAACGTCTTGCGGGGCTAAAAATCCCCAAAAAACGAAAAAACACGAAAAAAAGTGGCTTTTTTAAAGCGCGAACCCCCCGTTTTTCTGCCAAAAGGCCCAAAAAAAGGCTCCTTTTTTCTGTCAGTACGTTTTTGAGGTCGCGGACATGGCAGTCTTTGGCCTTGATGGAAAGGAACTTGCGCTGTTTTACGGCTTGACCCATTTTTGGTTGGAACCGCGGATGAACGATGAACCCTGGCGACCCAGCCGCAAAGGCATTTGGTCTTGCTGATCCTCATGCGTTCATCCAGGTTGGGATCGTGAAAACATTGACCGTTGAAGAAGCCCAGGCGCAACTGGCCGAACTGATTGCCGAGGCGCATCAGGGTGCGGTTATTGTTCTGACCGATGGCGGGAAACAGGTCTGGCTCGACACGCGCAAGCCCTTGGATTTGGAGACGGACAACCCGGAACTGGAGGCCGAGTTGCTCAAGGCCATTGATGGCCCATTTACACCGTATTCGTCGCAGGAGATGCATTCCATCGGGGAACGCATCATAAAGGAAAAACTGGATTCGAGACCTTTTGATTTTTTACCGCGCAAACGACAAAGTGCTCGACGCAGTCCGCCTGATGCATGGCGCCCGAAACCTTCCGCGCCGTCTGCGCGCGCCGCCTTCTTAGCCAATTCAAGTTGTCTGCAGGCGCCAGTCCTGACACCCGCATGATACCCGCACCCGCAACAAACCAATAGCTCGATGAAAACAGGCCGAATGCTTTTATGTTTTGTTTTAGCTCTGAGCTTGAACGGATGCGCCCAACATCTCCAAGTAAATCGGGCAGTTTTTCCTGCAAAGAATTTTGCTGAACAACAGGGCCGCAGAGCCGAAAATTACAATATTGAATCGGAGGGCGACGAGGGAGCTGAATATGAGGTTTTTTTCGAAGGCCAGGATTTGCGTCCTGGGAACCACTGCTTCATAATGGTAAACAAAAAAACAGGTTTAGGTCGCATGATAGACGGTCGGTAGCGAATAAGGGAGCAGCGTGCAGGTGTCTGCAGGTGCAGGTTATCACTACACTATTGACACACATAAATAAAAAGTCCGAAGTTTTGCGCGCTGGCCGTGGGAACAAAAAGGTGGTCGTTTGGCCGGGATCAGCCACATTGTGTTCATCGTGAATGCGATTGAAGCGACGGGAATTGTGGATGCTCAACATCAGTTGCGGCTGGATGAGCCGTTGCCTATTCCGAGGCCAAGTCGCGTTCGCGTGATCGTTCTGGTCCCGGAGGCGGAAGAAATCCCGGAAACGGCTTGGGCGAAGGCCGCGTCGGCCAGCCCACTTTGATTTTTTACCGGCAGGGGAATATTCGGCAGAGGAATGGGGAACAGACCATGCCGTGAATTATTCCTTTGCCGAACATTCCTCTGCCGATTTCTCCTGAATCGCTCAGGCCAGGAAAGGCCGTTGTCAAGGGAATGATTGTCAGGGGAATAATCCTTCCATCGCTTCTTCCCATTCCCCTGACAATCATTCCCCTGACACATCTCCTCAAAAAGTCTAAAAATTGGGGTGGGGGAGGAACGGAGCTTGGCGCCGAATTTGTTTCCCTTTTGCGGGGCATTGTGCCTTTTTGTCCCTTCTGATATGGAACGATTGCCCGGATTCCGCGACTTTTATCCCGAACCGCTTCCGCACTCCGATGTCTGGAGCGCCGAGGCGCGCCGCCTCATTTTCGACCGCTGGCGCGACACCGCCCGCCGCTACGGCTTCCGCGAATACGACGGCCCGCCGCTGGAACCGCTGGAATTATACACCCTCAAAAGCGGCGACGAAATCGTCGGCCAGCTTTATAATTTCCAAGACAAGGGCGGACGCCAGGTTTCGCTCCGGCCCGAAATGACGCCGACGCTGGCGCGCATGATCGCCGCGCACGAGCGTAGTTACAAAAAGCCCGTCAAGTGGTTCGCTCTGCCCCAACTGTTCCGCTACGAACGCCAGCAAAAGGGCCGTTTGCGCGAACATTTCCAGTTCAACGCCGACCTCATCGGCGAGGGCGGCCCCGCCGCCGACGCGGAATTGGCGGCGCTGTTGATTGACTCGTTGCGCGCCTTTGGCTTGACAGCGGATGATTTCACCCTCCGTCTCAGCAGCCGCAGCGCCTGGCAGGAGTTCTTCCGCCAGCGCTGCTCCAAGCCGGAGAACGAATATCCATTTTACCAGGCCATTGACAAATTGGAGCGCGCGTCGCCCGAGGAAAGCCGCGCGCAGCTCACCGCCCTTGGGATCTCGTTTGACGAAGTCAATCGCTTCATCGAAGAGGGCAAACCAACGGCGGAATTGGAGGCGGTCGTCAACAATCTCCAAGCGCGCGGCTTGGCGAGCTTTGTCCGCGTGGACTACCACGTCATTCGCGGGCTGGCTTACTACACCGGAGTCGTTTTTGAGGCCTTCGACAAAAAGGGCGATTTCCGGGCCATTGCCGGGGGTGGACGCTACGACAATTTGATCAAACTCATTTCCGGCGGCAAAGTGGATTTGCCCGCCCTGGGTTTCGGCATGGGGGACGTGGTGCTGCTGGAATTGCTCAAGGCGCGCGGCCTGCTGCCGCCGTTCGACGCGCAAGTGGATGCCTATTGCCTGATCGAGGACGAAACATTGCGGGCAGCGTCGCTGAATTTGGTGCAGACGTTGCGGGAGAAAGGCTTCGCGGTGGAGTATTCGCTTGGCCCGGCCAAGTCGGACAAGCAATTCAAGCGCGCGATGGAATTGAAGGCGCGCTACGCCGTCAGGCTGGCCGCCGCGGCGCAAGGGGGCCTGGAACTCAAACTCAAGAACCTTGCCACGCGCGAGGAAAAGTCCGTCCCCTTGGAGGAAGGCCGCCATCTGGATATTTTGAAACGTCCTTGAGGGACTATTTGCCCGCTGGTTCCGGCGCCGCCGGCGCGGCGTCGGCGCCCGCGAGTTCATCGGGCACAATCGTAATGGCGATGCGGCGGTTCCGGGCGCGTCCCTCCGCGGTCGAGTTGTCCGCCAGGGGGCGGTATTCGCCGCAACCGGCGGCGCCGACGCGGCGCGGGTCAAGGCCTGCTTTCTCCGTCAGAAAATGCACGGCGGCCAGGGCGCGGGCGGTGGAAAGTTCCCAATTGCTGGCAAAGCGGTTGCGGATGGGCACGTTGTCCGTGTGGCCGATGACCTGGATTTTCAGTTCGGGATGCTCCGCCAGAATGGCCGCGATTTTGCGCAGCACCGGTTCTCCTTCCGGCTGCATGATCGCCTCGCCGGAATCAAACATGACCCGGTCCAGGATGTTGACGGTCAGCTTGCCTTGCAAGGTGGAGATGGTGACATCCCTGGATTCGAGGTCCGAGCGCATTTCATCTTCCAATCCCTTCGCTTTCTGGCTGACCGCCGCCTTTTCCTTCGCCAAATCGGCCACCTGGGTTCGCAGGGCCGCGACCTGTTCTTTCTCCTTCTGGCTTTCGGCCAGGGCGTTGGTCAGGGTGGCGTTGGCGCCGTCCAGCTTGGCGCGCAGCGGTTCGAGCTTGCGGATCTGTTTCAAGGACGAAGCCCAGAGCAGCGAAACGACAACCAGGAGCGCCGCCATGAGGCCGGCCGCAATCCAGCCCGGCGCGGCGCTGCCTGAGCCCTGATTTGGCTCTATTGGGTCATTCGCAAAGGGGTTTTTACCTTCACTCATCAATCTGGATGATGATCTTCATTGGACGCAACATACCACGGACTGGACGCCGAGAGCAAGTTCGCCTTTCGACGCGTTGCTCAAACGAGTCCGTTCATAAAAGAAAAAAAGGTCCTCGGAAGCCGGTATTAATGTGAAAGACGCGGCGTCTATCAGGACAGGCGCCCGCCGCCCGCGTCAGCCGGGCTTGACCGTTCGCTTCCTGGGCGCACAATGCTTCATTGAACTATGAAGGCTGTTTTATTGATGTTCGTGTTTTCTCTGTCCTGCTTCGCGCAGGATTTTGAGCGGGTGGCGGTTTATCGCGGTTTGGGCGCGCTGGTGGCTTCCACCGTCGGGCCGGGGCCGGTCGCGGGGGCGCAGCGGCTCTACCTCAGCTATCTCTATATTGGCAACACGCTCGATGTCGTGGCGGTGGACCCTGAGACGGGCGCGCACAAGGTTTTTGCCAACCCGGCCCCCACGGAGTCCGGCGCGCGCTGCATGGCGGCGGGTCCCGATGGCTGCATTTATCTGGGCACGCTGCCGGGGGCGCATTTTTTAAAACTCGATCCCAAGGCCGGCACGCTGGTGGATTTGGGAAGGCCCAGCCAAAGCGAGGAGTATATTTGGGATGTGGCGTTCGGGGCGGATAAGAAGCTCTATGGCGCCACTTATCCGCAGGCTAAACTGGTGCGTTGCGATCCGGCCTCCGGGAAACTGGAAGACCTCGGGCGCATGGATCCAAGCGAGATGTACGCGCATTACGTGGCGGGCAGCGATGATGGGTTCATGTACGCGGGCATCGGCACGAGCAGGGCCAACATCGCGGCTTACGAGATTGCCACGGGGGCGCATCGTGAAATTTTGCCGGCGGCGTTTCAGAGGACGGGTCAGGCCCGGGTTTATCGGGGCCGCGATGGCCAGGTTTACGGGGTCTTGGGGAACGACTTTTTCCGGCTCCAGGGCTGGACGGCGTCCCCGATCAAGCCCGCGGAAGCGGCTTCCCGGCAGCCCGACGATGTGTTGAGCGATGGGCGCGTCATTGCGGTTTCCGGGCGCAAGCTCATCATCACCCATCCCGGGACGCATGAGACGGCGCGGCGCGACTACGATTACGCCGGCAATCTTCTGGATGTTTTCAGGGTCGGCTTCGGCCCGGATGGCCAGCTTTATGGCAGCTCCGTTCTGCCCATGAATCTGCTTCGGTTGGTGAAGGAGAAGGGCCGGTTGTTGGATTTGGGCGAATTGGGCGGCGGCGAGATTTACTCCTTCCTCGCCTTTCACAACCGGCTGCTGGCGGCGGCGTACAGCGGATTTGCGCCCTTGATGTGCTTCGACCCGGCGAAACCGTTCGAGCAGGGCGCGGCGGAAAAGAATCCCGCGTTGGTTTCGTTCGCAAAGAGCGACAGCAGTTGGCGGCCCGAAGCCATGATCGCCGGGCCGGACGGCAAGGTTTATGTGGGAGCGATCTCCGGTTACGGCAAGCTTGGCGGCCCGCTGGCGGCGTGGGATGTCGCCGGCAGCAAGGTGGAGCAATACCCGGACGTGGTGAAGGATCAGAGTGTCATCACGCTGGCGGCGTGGAAGAATTTGCTGGTTGGCGGGACGACGGTTGCGGGGGGCGGCGGCAGCCATCCGGCGGCGACTGAGGCGCGGCTGTTTCTGTGGGACACGGCCACGCGCAAAATTTTTTTTGAAACGACGCCCGTGGCCGGAGCCGGCACGATTAACGATCTGGTGACGGCGTCCAACGGGTTGGTTTATGGCCTGGCGAACCGCACCATGTTTGTGTTCGATCCCGCTTCGCGCCAAGTCAAGCATCGCGTCGAAATGCCGTTCGCGGAAGGCATCTACAACGCGGCCGCCATTGGTGCCGATGGCAAAATTTGGGGCCTGGCGTCAGAGGGCATCTTTGTCATTGATACGTCAAAGGACGAAGTGGCCATCATCGCCCGATCGCCGAAACCGATCACCGCCGGGTTCGCGATGTCGGGCCGCGCGATTTATTTCGCCTGCGGTCCCGAGGTGTGGGGGTGGAATGCCCATTAAACCGCCTCAAATCCCCGCAACGCGCGTTGCGGGAACGCCTCGCGGCCCGGGCGCGACGACCGCCTTGATTTTGGCATAGACCGGAGCGAAGACGATCCTTTATGATCGCCTCATGCCGTCATTTGACATTGTTTCGCAAGTAAATCCGATGGAGATCGAAAACGCCGTTAACCAGGCCAAAAAAGAACTGGCCAGCCGTTTCGATTTCAAAGGGAGCAACGCGGAGATTGTTCTGGAAAAGAACGAAATCAAGCTCACCGCCGCCGACAAGTTCAAAATCACCGCGCTGCACGAAATGGTCATTACCAAACTGGCCAAGCGCCAGATCAGTTTGAAAAGCGTGGAGTCGCTGCCGCCCGATATTTCGCCGCTGGGCCACGCGCGGCAGGTGGTCAAAATCAAGCAAGGGATTGAACAGGCCGCCGCCAAGCAAATCACCGGCTTCATCCGCGACAGCAAACTCAAAGTCACCACCCAAATCCAGGGCGACGCCATCCGCGTGGCCGGCAAAAGCCGGGACGATTTGCAGGCGGTCATCGCGGCCGTGCGCGGCCATGAGTTTCCGGTCGCGCTGAGCTTCCAGAATTTTCGTGATTAACATGAAGCGCGCGTTCCGACTGCCAAACCTGTGGTTCCCGCTGCTGGCCGCCTGCCTGTGGGCGGGCGGGGCGGTGGCGGAGCCGCCCGCGATTTACGTCTCGCCCGCCGGCAATGATGATTGGTCCGGCGGCCCGCCTTCTGTCAATAAAAACAAAACGGACGGCCCGCTGGCCACGCTGCCGCGCGCGCTGGAGAAGTCCCGCGCCGCCCGCCGCCAAACGCCGGGGGAGCGGGCGCGCGTGGTGTTGCGCGGCGGCGCTTACGCGCTGGACCGTCCGCTGGTCCTGACCCCGGACGACTCCGGCCTGACGTTGGCGGCGTATCCCCGCGAAACCCCGGTCATCACCGGCGAAGCCCGGCTGACGGGCTGGCGCCGTTCCACCGTCAATCCTAATATCTGGGAAACGCGGGCCCCGGGCGGCTGGCGGTTCCACGAACTTTTCGTCAACGGCCTCAGCAAGGGCCGCGCCCGCGCGCCGGCGGAGGGTTTTTTTCGATGCGCGGACGATCCCATCAAGGGCCACCCGAACCAATTGCGCTTTGAGCCGGGGGACGTGAAGGAGTCCTGGGCGCGCGACGGCGGGGTGGAGTTGGTCATCCTCCAAGCCTGGGCGCAATCCCGCAACCGGATTTGCGCCGTGGAGGCCGGCTCCAATATCGTGTCCCTGGCCGGGGATGCCTTTCCCAACAATTTCGAGACCGGCGTCCGCTATTACATCGAAAACGCGCCCGAGGCCGTCCGGCCCGGCCAATGGCGCCAGGATGCGCAAACGGGCGGGGTCAGCTACTGGCCCGACGCGGGCGAGGATATGTTTTCGGCCGGCATTACCGCGCCGCGGCTTTGCGATTTGGTTCTGATGGAAGGGAAAGCGGGGCGGCCGGTGCATGACATTGTATTTGACGGCCTGGTCCTGGCCGGCACGGATTGGCGTCTGAAGGACGGCCACGACATGGACCCCCAGGCCGCGGTGGAAGTCGAGGCCGCGCTGCAAGCCCGCTTCGCCACGCACTGCGCCGTGGAACGATGCCGCTTCACCCGCCTGGGCGGTTACGCGGTGGATTTCGGACACGGCTGCCAGAGCAACAAGATTGCCGGATGCGAAATGTGGGATTTGGGCGGCGGCGGCGTCCGCTTGGGCGATACCGACGCCACGGCAGCGCGGGCCGCGCCCAACACGGGCAACGAGGTCACGGACAATCACATTCACCACATCGGCCTGGCGCATGCGCCGGCGGCGGGCGTGCTGGCCTTGTTGAGTGCGGACACTCTTATCGCCCACAACGAAATTGACCACACCTTCTACACCACCATTTCCGTCGGGTGGTCGTGGGGCTACGCGGAGAATCCGTGCCGGGGCAACCGGGTCGAATACAATCTTCTGCACGACATTGGGCAGGGCATGTTGAGCGACATGGGCGGCGTCTATACGCTGGGGCTTCAGCCGGGAATGATCATCCGCGGCAACGTGATTCACGATGTCCGCGTGTTTGGTTACGGCGGCTGGGGCCTTTACACCGACGAGGGCAGTTCGGGCATCGTGCTGGAAAGCAATATTGTGTACCGTTGCGAAAGCTCCGGGTTTCATCAGCACTACGGGGAAAGCAATCTTCTTTACAACAACATTTTCGCCCTGAACCGGGACCATCAATTGATGCGGACGCGGGCGGAGCCGCATCTGTCCTTTACCTTGACGAACAACGTCATTTATTTCGACTCTGGCGATCTGTTGGGGGGAAATTGGGACGGGAATGGATTTGCCCTGCGGCACAACCTCTACTTCGACACCCGCGGCGCGGCAAAATGGGAGGAATGGCGCCGGCAGGTTCACGATCCAGACTCGCTTTTCGCCGATCCCTTGTTTGTCGCCCCGCAGAAGGGTGATTTTCGGCTCAGGCGAAAATCGCCCGCGCTGCCCTTTGGCTTTCAACCGTTGGACGCGCGCCAAGCCGGCCCGCGGAAAAAATACGCCCTGCCATCACGGCCAGCCGGTCAGATCGGCCTGCAAGCGCCTTAAATCCTGCAAATCATCGTTCAATCCTGGACACCAAAAACACCGATTTTGTATAAAGTTCCGGGTTCAAAGGTCATTTTCCGCGTCCGGGCCGGGATGCAGCCGCCGCCAGCGGGCCACAAAGAGGAAGAATACCCCCGGCCCGAACGAGAACAACATGACCGACATCCCCAGGCTCAGGCCGATAAAAGTCATTGCGCCGGCGCAGCAATAATCACGGCAACGGGCCACGATATGCGTCGGCACGGCGACCAGCAATTCCAAGATACTGCCTTTCAGCAACGACTTGCACAGGCGCGACACAAAGTCTTTCGGTTTCATCATCCGGCTCAGGCGGTGGAAGATCAGCGCCCATCCGCCCCAGGAGGCCACGCCCAACCCCACCGCGATCCAACCTGTCAACAACCCAGGCTCGGAGTCGTACGCGGCCTTGGCAAAGGCAAATTCACAGAGGGAGTAAATCGCCCCGGTGATCAGTGCCCCCATCATCAGGGCGCCAGCCAGGACGGTCAGCGCCAGCGGGCGGCGGGTCACCGGGCGGCGGCTGGCCAGGCGCACGGGCATAGCCAGCATGGCGGCTTGCGCCAGGACCATCACCGCCAGGAAAAGCCACCATTGCCAGGCGCCATACACTTCCGCCGATTCTTTGATGACTTTCAGCACGCTCGCCGCATCTTTGAACCCCATCGGCACCCAGGCGGCCACGATAACCGGCACTGTCAAGACAGCCAGCATCAAGCCATACAAAACTGCGACCATCACCGCCCAATGTTTCATAACTCAAAACAATGTCTCAAATCCCGCCGCCCTGAAGTGTCCATCGTTGGTAAATGCTTTTGATAATCCCAGGCGCCGCATGATGCCATTGGTCGCTTTCATCACAGGCTGGCGCGGGGCGACGTCGGCACCGCCGTGCTGGTGCATGGCCATGGAGCAGCCTTCGAGGTGGAGTTTGTCGGCTACGACGGCCATACCGTGGCTTTGCTGACATTGGAACGCAACCAAGTGCGTCCGCTTCAAACAAACGACATCCCCCATGCCCGCGAACTGATCGCGGCATGACTTAAACGCTCGCGGTCGCGGCCCGGCCTACTTGCTGATGATTTTGACCGTGGCGTCTTTCAAGCCGTCGGATTTGGCGGTCAGCCGGATATCTCCGTGCTGGCCGGACTTGGCGCGGACGATGGCCACCGCCAGGCCGTTAAACACGTTCCGCTCCGGCGATTGAAATGGCTCGAAACTGGTCGCGTCGCCGTTGTCGGTCGCCACGATTTCTCCGGGGCCGTCCAACTCGAATTTCACCCGGTTCGCGGCCCGCGGCGCCATGATCCCGTCCTTGTCCGCCACGGTGACGGTAACGTAGGCCAGGTCCTGGCCGTTGGTCGAAAGACGGGTTTGGTCCGCCTGCAACAGCAGTTTCGCGGGCGCGCCAGCCGTCCTGACGGTGTCGCTGGCCCACTTGCGGCCGTTTTTATAGGCGACAACTTTCAGCGCGCCCGGTTGATAGACGACATCGTCCCAGTGAAGACGGTATTCGAACTTTTCCCTGGTCTTGCGGCCAAGGGACTTTCCGTTCAGGAACAACTCCGCCGCGTCGCCGGACGTATAGACATGCACCGGCGTCACCTGGCCAACGCGCTCCGGCCAGGTCCAATGTGGCAGGAGGTGGGCCATTCTCAGTTCCGGCCGCCAGCGGGCCTGGTAGAGGTAAAAGCGGTCCTTCTTCAATCCGGCCAGGTCCACGATGCCGAAATACGAACTGCGGGAGGGCGTCGGGATGCGCCCCAACTCGTCCAGTTCCTTTTTCAACCGCGCCTGCTCGGCCGGGTCGGTGAAGTTGAGCAGGTTGCTCAGGTCCTTGTTGTACGGCGTCGGCTCGCCCAGATAATCAAATCCCGTCCAGACGAATTCGCCGGCCACGAATGGAAAGCCCTCGTCCTGTCCCCTGAACTCCCAGTCCGGCGGCGTGGCCCAGCGCGGCGCGTAAAGATCGTAGGAACTCATCTGGAAATTCGCCAGGCCGCCGCCCTTGTTGGTGGTAACCGGGAAAAAGTATTCGCCGCGCGAGCTGATGCAGGAGGCGGTTTCGCTGCCAAACAAGGGCTGCTTCGCATTGGCCTGGCGGAAGTTGACGTATTCGGCCGGCTTGTAATTGTAGCCGAAGACATCCAGGCGCTCATGGAACGTGTTGAAGCCCGCCTTGGCGTTGTTGCAGGCGGCGGTCGTAGGCCGGGTCGGGTCTTCCTGGTGGGCGATGCCGGTCAATTCCGCCGCCATGTCCGCGCCCGCCGGGGAGCTTTGTTCGGGGATTTCGTTGCCGATGCTCCACAGAACGATGCTGGGATGATTGCGGTCCCGGCGCAGTTCGGCGCGCCAATCCTTCTCGTGCCAGTCGTTGTAAAGCAGATGATAATCGTTTTTGGTCTTGCCGCGCCGCCAGCAATCGAACGACTCGTCCATCACCACCATGCCCATGCTGTCGCACAAATCCAGCCATTCGGGGGCGGGCGGGTTGTGGCTGGTGCGGATGGCGTTGCAGCCCATCTCCTTGAGAATCGTGATCTGGCGCCGCAAGGCGCTGACATTGATGGCCGCGCCCAAGGCGCCCAGGTCGTGATGGTCGCACACGCCGTTCAACGGCACGCGCTTGCCGTTGAGCAGAAAGCCGTTGGCCGCCGTGAATTCAATCGTCCGAATGCCGAACGGCGTTTCATAGCGATCCACCAGTTTCCCGTCCTGCTCGATGGAAGTCACCACCACGTAGCGGTGGGGCGATTCAAGGCTCCACAGGCGGGGCTTTTCGACGGCGGCCTGGCTTTGGGCGGCGGCCGATTGGCGCGCGGCGATCTTCAAGCCGTCCGCGGCCGTGGCGGCGACGGAACGGCCCCTGGCCCCATCGGCCCCCAGCTCGAAAATCTCATTCTTGACAGTCACGGCGGCGGCGGTCTCCGTTTCATTATCCACGCGGACGGACACGTTGACTTCGGCGGAGCGGGCCTCCACGCGAGGGGTGGTCACATAAACGCCCCAGTGCGCGACGTGGACGGGAGCGGTCTTGACCAGCCAGACATTGCGATAGATGCCGCCGCCCGGATACCAGCGGGAGGAGCTTTCCGGGTTGTCAAGACGAATGGCGATGACGTTGTCCGCGCCGAATTTGAGCGCCTCTGTCAAATCCACGCGCCAGGAAGCATAGCCGTAGGGCCAGCCGCCCGCAAAATGGCCGTTGACCCAGACGGTCGCGTAAGCCATCGCGCCATCCACGTCCAGGCAGACGCGGCGGCCCTGGTCCGAGGCGGGAATCTGAAGATGCTGGCGGTACCAGCCGACGCCCCACCAAGGCAGCTTGCCGGTTTCGCCGGGATACTCCTGTTTGAACGGCCCTTCGATGCCCCAATCATGCGGCAGGTTCAGCAGCCGCCACTGGCGGTCGTTGAAATCGCTCCCCGCGTACGAGACGCCGCCGCCAGGCTCGCCGGGCGGCCTGATCGAGGCCGCGTTACTCGTGAATCCAGAGCCGGTGGCCGCCACCCAATCCTTGATGGCGCTGTAATCCAGTTTCCCCTGCGCGTCGGCCGGGTCGCCTTTGACAAAGCGCCAGCCAGCGTCCAGCGAAGCGTGTTCGCCGGGCGAGATCGGCTGCGCCGTTGCCGCAAAGGACGCCACATAAAATGCCAACAAGGTGAACATGAAAGAACCACCCGCCCCGACAAGGGGAAAAGCGGCCTTTATCCGGGATTCTGTCAATCGGTTAATCATCAGATTATGTTATGTATGTAACGCCCATCCCGGCGCAATGTCTATACGAGAATAAAGCGCAAGACCAAACGAATCCGCTTGCTTTCAGGGGCCGGATAATTCAGCTTAGGGCATGGCCTCAACCAATCCAATTCCTCGGCTGACTGAGGCGGAATACCTCGGAATCGAGCGCCGCGCGGAATTCAAGAGTGAATTCCTCGACGGCGAAATGTTCGCCATGTCCGGGGGCACGAGCTCCCACAGTTTGATTGCCGCCAATCTGATCTTTGCCATTAAACTGCAACTGAAAGGGTGTCCTTGCCGGGTTTATACCTCGGATATGCGCGTCAAGGTCCAGGCCTCGGGGCTGTACACGTATCCAGATGTGTCCGTGTTGTGCGGCCAGGGGCAGTTTGAGGATGAACACGAGGACATATTGCTCAACCCCACCGTCATTGTGGAAATTCTGTCCGATTCCCGCGAGGCTTATGACCGGGGCCAGAAGTTTGAGCTTTACCGGCGGCTCCCATCGCTGCGTGAGTACCTGCTGGTGAGTCAACACAAGCCGCTTGTTGAGCAGTACGTCCGCCAGGACAGCGGGGTATGGTTGCTGGGCGAACTGGCGGGATTGGAAGGCAAGTTATCCTTTCCCTCGGTGGGCATCACCATTGACATGGCCGATGTGTACACCGATGTCCGGTTCGTGCCCACACGCCTGCACACCGGGAAGCCAGATAGCCGTTCCTAATCTTGCGCCCCCCCAAATCCTCGCCTAACGCGCCCGTTTTCAATTCCGGGGGGCACGCGCGCCCTCGCGTGTGGCAGTCGGCGCCCCCGCCGACTGCTTCCCCTCGTGCCATAGGAAGTGGAGAGGATGCAAAGATGTGGTCGGCGAGGGCGCCGACCACGACACGCGAGGGCGCGTGTGCTCCCCCAGACCGCGCCATTCCATCGTTAGGCGAGGATTTGGGGCCCCTCTCAAGGGTTGACTTTCTCCCGTGATTTCGGAACAGTGGCGCTGCTTTTGCGGATCGGATGAACATTAAATTTGGCACGGATGGATGGCGGGCGGTGATCGCCGAGGATTTCACGTTCCTTAACCTGGAGCGCGCCACCCAGGCCACGGCGGACCTCTGGACGGCTCAACAACCCCCGGACACCGCCAAAACCATCATCGTGGGCTATGACCGCCGCTTTCTTTCCGATCAATTCGCCCGCCGCGCCGCCGAAATCTTCGCCGCCAACGGCTTTCAGACCGTCCTGTCCGCCTGCCCGGCGCCCACCCCGTCCATTTCCTATGCTGTCAAACAAAGGAAAGCGGCCGGCGGCGTCATGCTCACCGCCAGCCATAACCCGGCCATTTTCAACGGCTACAAACTCAAGGCCCACTACGGCGGCTCGGCTGAATCCGCCCTCTGCCAGGAAGTCGAGCGGCGGCTGGATCAAACCCCGATCCCCGCGCCCGGGGAGGGCGGGGGCCGCATTGAGTTGGAAGACCTTCGCCCGCCCCATTTTCGGGCCATCAAGAAACTGGTGGATTTCAAACTCATCGCCCGCTCCCAATTGCGCTTTGCCCATGAGGCCCTCTTTGGCGTGGGGGCGGGCTGTTTTGACCAGTTGTTGCGCGGCACCACCTGCCGCGTCACCACCCTGGATGGGGCGCATGATCCCAATTTTGGCGGCATCAATCCCGAACCCATCGCCGCCAACTACGCTCGCAGCGCCGCCTGGCTGCGCCGCCATCCGCACGACCTCTGCCTGGTGACGGACGGTGACGCGGACCGCGTCGGCGGCATGGACGGTCGCGGCCGTCCGCTGACGACGCACCAGATCATCTGCCTGCTGCTGCGTCACTTCATTGTCAACCGCAAGGCCACCGGGCGCGTGGTCAAGGCCCTGACGACGACGTCCATGGTGGATAAAATGTGCGCCTATTACGGGCTGGAACTGGTGGAAACGGGCGTGGGCTTCAAGTATATCTGCGCCGAAATGCTCAAGGGCAACGTGTTGCTGGGTTTCGAGGAAAGCGGCGGCATCGGCTTCCCCGATTTGATGCCCGAACGCGACGGCATCGCCGCCGGCATGATGCTGCTGGAAATGCTGGCCGTCGAACGCGCACCTGTCAATCAATTGTTGCGCCGTTTGGAAAAACAGTTCGGCCCGCATCATTACGCGCGACTGGACACCCGTTTCCCTCTGGAGCAGCGGGCGGCCTTGATGGAGTTCTGCAAAGAACAGCCGCCGGCCAAGCTGGCCGGCTCCCCCCTGGCGGAGATCAAATCCTTCGACGGCGTCAAGTTCGTGGCCCGGGACGGCTCCTGGCTGATGTTGCGCGGATCGGGCACCGAACCGGTCCTGCGCATTTACGCCGAGGCGAAATCGGACGCGGCCGCGCGGAAGTTGATCCGGGACGGCGTGGCCCTCACCCAGCGGTTGCCGGCATGAAGGAGGCCCAGCCACACAGAGGGGGGACTCTGTCGGCGCGCGCCCGTCCCGGGGCGCATTCCACTTTTTTGGGTTGTCATTCCTAATCTTAATCTGGCTCCTAATCCGCACGCTGGAGGGGGGATGAGATTAAGATTAGGAGCAAGATTAAGAGGGGAACCCAAAAAAGTGAATGCACCCGCCGGCCGTTTCTGGCGCCGCCGCCTTCCCGCCCGGAGGCCTTTTTTCTCTCGCAATGGCGGCGGATTGTGGCATGTTGGATGGGTCGCTCTGCCGGACGGAAACTTCGGCGCGGATTCGATGTTATCAAGGACGTGAAAAAACATTTTTTTGCCCAAGCCGCCATGCTCGTGTTTTTTGGGCTGGCCCAAGTGATGTCGGGTCAGAGTGTCCTGCCATCCGCCGCCACTGGACTCCACAAGGTGCAGGTCAATGATCGCGCCCTGGGCCAAAAGATGGCCGCGGGGGGCGCCCGCCTGATCGCCGATTACGGCGGCTATCAACTTTATGACGCGCCGGCTTCCATGACCAATCTCCCGCCGGACAAGGCCGAATTGCGCGACGATGACAACCTGATCCTCCTCAACGCCAGCCGCCTGGACGCCACTGCGGCGGAAGTCAAGGCGCTGCGCACCAACGCGGGCAATTTTGCCGGCCAACGCCTGCACCTGGTTCACTTCGCCGGACCCGTCCAACCGGACTGGCGGCAGGCTCTGCTGGACGCGGGGGCGCGCATTGTCAGTTACATCCCGCAAAACACCTATTTGATCTACGGCGACGCGCCGGCCGTCGCCCGGGTTCAGGCCCAAGCCGCCGCCGCGCCGCGCGTGCAGTGGGAGGGCGCTTATCTGGACGATTATAAAATCCATCCGTCGGCCAAACCCGGCGTGGTCAAAGGCGATCAATTCGCCATTCAATTGGTGTTCGACGCCGCCGCCAATGCCGAGACGCTGAAACTGATTGACCAGCTCAAGCTGGCCCCGCTGGCGCGCCAGCGGCATGTCCTGGACTTCGTCAATGTGGTGGCGCGCATCGCCCCCGCCAATCTGGCCCGCATCGCCGCCCGGCCCGACGTGATTTCGATCCAACCCTACGCCACGCCCCGCAAGTTGTGCGAACGGCAGGACCAGATTGTGGCGGGCAATCTTTCGGGCAGCGTTCCCAGCGGACCGGGCTATCTGGCTTGGTTGGGAAGCAAGGGATTCAGCCAGTCTCAGTTCACAGCCTCGGGTTTTTCCGTGGACGTGTCGGACAGCGGGATTGATGACGGCACGACTCTTCCCCATCATTTCGGACTTTACGCGGATGGGGTCATTAGCAGCGCCAACAGCCGCGTAATCTACAATCGCCTGGAAGGGACGGCCAATTCCGGCAGCACGCTGGCGGGCTGCGACGGCCACGGCAACCTTAACGCCCACATCGTGGGCGGTTACGATAACAGCAGCGGGAAGGGCGTTTTCGAGGACAGTTCGGGCTATCACTTTGGCTTGGGCGTTTGTCCGTTTGTGTCGCTGGGTTCCTCCGTCATTTTCGATCCGACCAACTTCACCTCCCCGGTTTACGAGGACCTGATGTCGCAGGCTTACGAAGACGGGGCCCGCATCAGCAACAACAGTTGGGGCGACAGCGGCGGCACCGAGGACAGTCTTTACACGCTGGACAGCCAGGAATACGACGCGCTGGTGCGCGACGCCCAACCGTCCGGCTCCGCCTACCCCGCCGCGGGCAACCAGGAGATGGTCATTGTCTTTGCCGCCGGCAATGACGGTCCCAATGCGGGGTCGGTCAGCCCGCCCGCCACCGGCAAGAATATCATTTCCGTCGGCGCGGCCCAAAACGTCCAACCGTTCCCGGGAACGAACAACGGCGCGGACCTCGGGGGCACGACCAACGGGCTGGCTGAAGACGCCAACGCGGTTGTTTATTTCTCCGGGGAAGGCCCCTGCTCCGACGGACGCCAGAAGCCCGATCTGGTCGCGCCCGGAACTCACGTCAGCGGCGGCGCTCCCCAGGCCGCCAATCCCGGCGCGGACGGCACGGCTCTGGCGTGTTTCCTGGACAACACCACCAACACCATTGGGGTGGACGGCGGTTCCGACAACAGCTTTTTCTTTCCTGACACCGGGCAGGAGTTTTACACCGCTTCCACCGGCACGAGCCATTCGACACCCTGCGTTTCCGGCGGATGCGCCCTGTTGCGCCAGTATTTCATCAACCAGGGCTGGACGCCGCCCACCCCGGCCATGACCAAGGCCTGGTTGATGAACGCCGCCCGCTACCTGACGGGCGCTTACGCCGACGACACTCTCTGGTCGCCCGGCCAGGGGATGGGCGAGATGAATTTGGGGACCGCCTTCGACGGCACTCCCAGGTTCCTGCGCGACGAAGCGGCGGGGGACATGTTCACCGCCAGCGGCCAGACCCGCGTTTTCAGCGGGGTCGTCGCCAACTCGACCGAGCCATTTCGCGTGACCGTGGCCTGGACCGACGCCCCCGGCAGCACCACCGGCGCGGCCTACAACAACGATCTCGACTTGACAGTGACCGTCGGCGGCGCCACCTACAAGGGCAATGTCTTCAGCGGCGCCTATTCCACCACCGGCGGTTCGGCGGACCGATATAACAACGTCGAGAGCGTCTTTCTGCCCGTGGGCGCGTCGGGCGGTTACACCGTCACCGTCACCGCCAACAGCATCAATTCCGTCGGGGTCCCCAGCGGGGCCGGGACCGTGAACCAGGACTTTGCGTTGGTGGTGTATAATTCCGGCTCCGCCCCCGTCCCGGTGGCGGCGGGCGCGATCGTGACACCCGAACCCTGCGAGGCCAATAGCGCGATTTATCCGGGCGAGACCGTCACAGCGGGGTTGATCATCCAAAACGCCGGTTCGGTCAGCACGACCAATCTGGTGGCGACCTTGCTGGCCAGCAACGGCGTGATTTCTCCCTCCAGTCCGCAAACGTACGGCGCGCTGGCGCCCGGCGCCGCTGTCACCAACACCTATGCGTTCATTGCCGAAGGCGCATGCGGCGGCGCCATCACCGCGACCTTGCGGTTGCAGGACGGGACGGCGAGCCGGGGCACTGTCAGCTATAATTTTCAGATCGGCCAACTTGTTACCACGACCAATTTCGCCGAGAATTTCGACGGAGTCACCCCGCCCGCTTTGCCCGCCAACTGGTCCACCGGCGATACGGAGAACAAAGGAGTCTCATGGACCACCGAGAGCAGCGCAAGCTACAGTTCTCCCAATGGCGTCTATTGCCCCGACTCGGATTTCATAGATGAAGTGTATTTGACTTCCCCAAGTATTATCCTGTCCAACGCCCCGTCCCAACTGAGCTTTGAACAGCGTTTCAATCTCGAAGACACTTATGACGGCGGCGTGTTGCTGATCAAAATCGGCGGCGGAACATTTCAGGACATCCTGGCGGCGGGCGGGAGCTTTGCCACGGGCGGCTATGTGGAGGCACTCACGGAGTCGGGGGATCCGTATCGCTGCCTGGGTCCGCTGGTGAATGATGATGCCTGGAGCGGGGCCTCGGACGGTTTTATGACCACCCTGGTCAATCTGCCCTCCTCCGCCGAAGGGCAAACCATCCAACTGCGATGGGCTTGCGGCACGGATTGCGAGAATGAGGATTTAGCCGGCACGGGCGGCTGGTGGATTGACAACATCGCCATTATTCAAACCAATTGGTCCTGCGCCACCAACGTGGCCACCGCCGTTCCAGCGATTCTTTCCCCGACCAACGGCTACGTCTCCACCGCCACCGATGTGATCACCCTCAGCGGCACCACGCTGGCCTCCGCCAGCCTCACGCTGTATGACAATGGCGCTTCCAATGAAACCATGACCGCCTGCCCCACGGGCGCTTTCAGCCGGCAAGTCACGCTTGCCGGCGGCACCAATGTGTTGTTTGTGACCGAAGGCGCGGCCAATGCAAGCGCCCCTGTGACGGTCTATGTTCTGCCCGCCGCGCCCACGCTGCAAGTGGCGCCCGTTTCCGACCCGGCGGTGGCGGTCAGCGGCAGCGGCCAGGCCGGGGCGCAAGTCAACATTCTGACCAACGGCATGCTGGCGGCCAGTTTCACCGACAATGCCTCGGGCTATTATGCCGGTTCCGTCACTTTGCCCTACGGCAGCTATTCCATGAGCGCGACCGAGGCCGTGGGCGGCCTGACCAGCTTCCCCAGCGCCGCCACGACCGTCAGCGTGGTCAGCGTGGCCGCGCCGGCCATCCTCTCCCCGCTCAACGGATTGTTGACTACTAATGCTTCCTTAACCGTCACGGGCACGGGCGTCCCCGTCGCCACGGTGTCCGTGTACGACGGCTCCAATGTCTTGGGCACGGCCACCGTGGACAGTTCCGGCAACTTCAGCCGGGCGGTCTCTTTGTCCAACGGCACAAATGTGCTGACCGCGACGCAAAACTCGGGCGGCGTCACCAGCCCGCCCAGCGCGGCTGTCAGCGTCACCCTGGCCTTGCAGCCGTTGATCACGGCGCAGCCGCAAAGCTTGACTGGATTCCTCAAGGAGAAGGTGACCTTTTCCGCCGGCGCTTACGGCGCGAAGCCAATGCACTTATGGTGGGAGAAAAATGGCGTCAAAATTTCCGGCGCGACCACCTCCAACCTGACGCTCTCGAGCCTGACCGCCGCCAGCGCGGCCACCTACATGATGATCGCCTCCAACTCTTACGGCAAGACCAACAGCGACCCGGCCGTGCTGACCCTGGCCGGCAATCCGTTCACCGGTTTGACGGGGACTTATTACGGCCTGTTCACGCAGACCAACGCGCAGTTTGACAGTTCCGGATTTTTAAAGTTGACGCTTGGTTCTCTCGGCGCCTTCAGCGGGAGCATCCTCAACGCGGGCGGCTCGCACAGTTTTTCCGGCGCGTTCTCCATCACGGGCCACGCGGAGGCGCCCGTCTCGCGCGGGGCGAAGCTGACGCCGTTGATTGTCAATATGAATCTTGACGTGAGCAACGGCACCGAACAAATCATGAGTTCCAGCAGTTACGTATCCAACGCCTCCTGGATCGCTCCCCTGCAAGCCGACCGTGCCACCTTTGGCCCAACCCATCATTTCCCTTATCCTGGAAAATTCACGATGTCGTTCGAAAACACCAACACCAACAACGGCAGCGTGAGTCCCGGCGGCGACGGTTATGGCGCCGTCAGCATCAGCACCGCCGGCATGGTGACGTGGAGCGGCGTCCTGGCGGACGACACGAGCGTCGTCCCCGCGGCGGCAAGCATCTCGAAGTACGGCCAGTGGCCGCTCTACCTTCCGCTTTACGGCAAGCTCGGCTCGCTTTCAGGCTGGCTTGCCATCACCAACGCCGGCGGTTTCACGGGGGAGGCGAATTGGTTCCGCGTGGGACCTTACGGGAAACTCTATCCGGACGGCTTCACCAACGCGCTCGCCATCACGGGTTCCGCCTTCACGCCCGGGACTTCCAAAAAGCCGGTCTTGGAACAGACCAACGGCCTTCTCTTGACACTCAGCGGCGGCGGCCTGGGCGCGAATTCCCTGAGCAGCGCGCTGACGCTTTACAACACGGGCAAATTCGAAACCAACGGCGGGGGCGTCTCAAAGTTGACGCTTTCGGTCGCGCCGTCCACGGGCGTGATCAGCGGCAGTTTTCTTGACCCGGAGACCTTGCGGACGACGACCATCCGGGGTGTGGTCCTGCAGCCCGGCAACGCCGCCGGCTTTTTCCTCAGCACCAACGCAACCGGAAGTTTCTTTTTGACGCCGGAACCCGCCTTTTAAGGCCCGGCAAAATGCCAGATCACCCAAGTCATCAAGCCGCAAACCAGGCTGCCGACAATCACGGCGGCGGCGATTTGGCGCCGATGCCGTTCGCGGCCAGCCTTCTTGTCACTCGGGAATAAATAGTACAAAATCCGGGTTCCTTCTCCTCAACGGAGCACCCTACCACAAAGGCCAATGGGCGTCCACCGATATTCAGTCCTTCAGGTCCGGCGCGTCCAGGTTGGCTTCGGGGCCGAAGTAGCGCAACACCACCAGCGGCTCGACGTCGCTGGTGTTCTCGAAGGTCACGCCGGCCTTGGCCGCGCTCTCCGTGCAGAAGACCTCGTCCTGGGTCATCTCGTGGAAGCGGATCAGCTTGGGGCAATCCAGCGCCAGGCGGTTCATCTTGCCGCTGCCTTGCACGGTGATCAAACCGTAGGCGCCCTGGTCCTTGATGGTGCAGCAGGCGCGCGGTTCCACGGTCAGTTCCTTGGCGGTGAAAAATTGTGCGCCGTCAATTTTCCCATAGACGATCCAGCGGTCCACAAAGCCTTCGCTTTCCGTCCCGGCGATGGGAATCGGCTCCAGATAATGGTTGTCCTTGAAATGTTCGTCGGTGTTGCCTTCCCAGTCCAATTGATCCACCAGGTAGTCGAGATCCTTGTGATGTTTTTTGGGAACGTCCTTGACCAGAAGCGACCAGGGCACTTCGCGGCCTTCCACCAGCGATTGATACATGGCGAAAACATCGCTGCCCCATTGGGGTTCGTAAGTGCAGAGCGAACCCGGCGCGTGCAGGATGCACGGCGGAATCAGCCAGCCGCTGCCGGGCTTGAGGCGGTAGGCGCGGCTCAGGTCAAGAATGCCATTGTCGCCCTTGTTCCAGTTTTCCAGGCAGCGCCGGACGTCGCTTTTGGTGGTGCCCGGTTCCAAGCCCATGAAGGTATGGGGAAAATTGTTGCCGACGTTGTTGTGCTGCGGCGGAAAATAGTAGGCCTCCGGCTTGCCTTCCTGGCCGACCAGCGCGGCTTGTTTGGAGTTCTGGTGGAGATGGTGCGGAATGGGTCCCATGTTGTCGAAGAACTTGGAATAGACCGGCCATTTTTTGTAGTTGCGCCAGAGACGGTCCCCGATGATCAAGCCGCCGCATTCCGCCACCGCTTGTTGCAAGGTAAACCGCTGCCGGCCGGCCGACACGTAGCTCAATCCTTCATCCGGCGTCCGGTTCTCGTTGGCGGCCGGAGTGGTGGAGGCGAACCAGCGCTCATCAATGCCACCCCGGTTCAAGCCGAAGGCGTAGAGGTCATCGGGATGGAGTTTGAGGCGTTTGCCCGGCTGAAGAAAAGAGCGCGGCACCCAGCAAGGCGCCAGGCGCAACAACCCGCCGCTCTCGGCCAGGGCGGCTTCGACCAGCGGCGCGACTTTGCTTTTGACAATCTTGAGAGCAGTGACGGTGTTCATAATGTGACGGCAGGATTATCCTTTTCATGCCGCCTGTAAAGCCCTTCTCCGGTTCCTTCCACCAAGGTGGTGCAAATCAGCTTTTAAACACGCCCGGCTCGGCGGGAGCGTCGCCCTACCATGCGTGATTTGGTAGGGCGACGCTCCCGCGGAGCCATCCTCGTAACGCATAAAAACTGATTTGCACCTCCCACCAAGGTTGTCACTTGCCCGATTTTGAAGAGCTGGAGGAGGACGCAGCCGGGGCCGGCGCGGGCGGCGCGACATGGGCCGGTTCCGCCGCAGCGGGATGGCTCTCCACCGCGAAATGCGGCGCTTCGACCTGCCGCGAAGGCGGATTGAATCCCTCCAATCGCGGCGCGGGTGTGGCGGGATGCTCCACCGCCGTGGTGGCGAACTCGCGCGGCCAATCGCGCCTGACCGGCGCCGGGTTCGGCGCGGAGGGCGAAGAAGAGGACGCGAGATTGCCTCCGTGATAAGGGCGCAATACCTGCGGACTGGCGGACGAAGGATAGCGCAGAGGCGGCCATTGGACGGATACTTCGCCGTCGCTGGACGCGGCTGGCATGGCGGGCGCTTTGGCGGAATCGTTCTCCGCCAGCATGAGCGGTTCCCGGCCGGGCAATTTCTCCACCGCCGTTTGGGAGCGGGGCGTGTTGGCCGCGGAGGGCGCCGCCGCGGATGCGCCCGGGGATGCGGCGGCCGGAACATAGACGGTCAAAGTCTTGCGGTCCAGCCCCAGACCGGCGGCATCCTGCGAGGACACGGCGCGCAAAGTGACTTGCGGCACGGCCCTGCGCCGGGCCGCCGCCACGGTTTCGGGATTGGCGCCGCCGTTGAAGATGCGATTATTGACAATGGCATAACTGTCCAGGACAACGCTGGATTGCACCAGAGCCTTGACCCTGGGGGCGGGCGCCGCCCGGCGCGGCAGGTTGCGGCTGGCCAAATTGCTGACATTGACGAAGGTGTAAGCCGAGGCAGGCAGGCCCAAGGTGGCGTTTGGCCCGGCAGGTTTGCCGTTGTAAGTCAGTTGCGCCAGGATATTGAGGCTCGTTCCCGGCGGCAGGGGCGCCCAGCCAATGTAGGGAGCGCTGGACCGCCAAGCCACCCAGGCCGGCGCCCAGATGTTGCCAGGCTGCCAAACCCATCCACGATGAGGGAGGTTGACCCAGCGGCCATAGTGAAACGCGGCCCAACCCCACGTGTAATCCGAGTTCCAATACCAGCCGCTGTCGGAATTGAGCCATTGGCCGGCATCAACATAGGGAGTCCAGTCGGGATTGATCGTGTCAACCGTCGGTTGCCAGACAAGGCCGTAGTCGGGTTGTTGCATCCAGGAGCCGTAGGCGGCAAGGTCGTTGTAAAACGGGCTGGCACTTGCATCGGCCTCCGGCTGGACGACGGCGGGAGGCGGCTCCGCCGAGGCGAGGGCGGGAACGGGCGCGGGCGCCGTCGGGGGCGCAGGCGGGGCGGCCATTGGCGGGGACGGTTGCAGATCGCTGGCGGGCGGGGCGGTTTGGACCAGGGCGCCAATGACATCCTGGGACAGGCCCAGGTCGGAAAGATAGAGGATTTCCCTGGCTGTGGCCGCAAACACTTGGTGGGAATTCTTGATGTAGGCGAGGATAAGGCTCTCATCCACGTGGGCTTGGGCCAGCTTGATGATTTCGGTCAAGCCCGGAGTCAGATGGGCCGGCAACGGTTCGACCGCCGCCTCGGCGGGAGGCCCAACCTGAGCCGGTGACGGCGGGCTGGCCGGAGCGGCTGCCGCCGGGTGGAAAGAGCTTGTCGGATCGAAATGAGCGAAGGCACCGATGAACAGAATCGCCGCCGCCCCGATGACCACCAACAAGACCGAAACGGGCAAGTTTCGAGTATTCATGCTCAATGTAATACTGACTGTAATACTGACGCTTGGCGCAGGTTGCTATTCATTGTAACCGGCATAAGCAGCACTGGGCGCACTCCACTTTTTTGGGTTCCCCTCTTAATCTTACTCCTAATCTTAATCTCAATCTCGTCCCCCCTCCAGCGTGCGGATTAGGAGCAAGATTAAGATTAAGATTAGGAAAGACAACCCCAGAAAGTGGAGTGCGCCCCTGGCAAACTATCTTTGCCGTTGACAGCCGCCGTTGAGGCCAGCATAACCTGCAAAGTGAAATTGTGGCGTAGCGGCATCTTTTGGTCGGTCCTGAGCTTTGTTTCGGGGCTGGGCAATCTTGTTTGCAGCTCCATCATCGCGCATAATCTCAACGCCAGCAAAGGTGAATTTGGCTTTAGCAGCTCGGCCCTGGATTTCGTCACTTTTCTCGGTTTGCCCCTGACGATGTTCAGCATGTCGGTGGTTCATTACATTGCCTATTTCCGCTCCAAAAACGACGAGGCCCGTTTGCAAGGCTTGCTGGCCGGATGCCAGAAACTCCTGTTCTGGGCCACGGTGGGTGGGTCGCTCCTGGCCATCGTGGTGTGGGTGCCCTTGGGCCGCTTCTTCGATTTCCAAAAAGCCAGTCTGCTGTTGGCGGTTCTGATTTGCCTCCTGGTGTCCTGTTGGTCGGGCCTGGGCGTGGCGCTATGCCAGGGCATGTCGTGGTTCAAGCGCCTGGCCATTATCGGCGTGGTGGCGGTGGGCGTCCGCCTGCTCTTTGCCTGGGTCATGACGGCGCGCTATCCCACCGCGGCCATGGCGCTGACTTCCACGACGGCCTCGCTTCTGGCCAACTTCATCCTGTTCTATTGGTGGAAGGATATTTTCCGGCATCCGGCGCAAAGAATTTCGCCTTGGAACCGGGAATTCGTCCAATTCCTTTTGGTCACCGGCGCCACGGTGGGGGGCAGTTATTTCTTCACCACCGGCGACAGCCTGGTGTCGAAGAAGTATTTCGTCGGCGCCACGCTGGATGCCTACCAAATGGCCTCCAAATTCGGGCGGGCGATCCCGCAGACGGTGCTGCCGCTGCTGATGGTGACGTTCACCTCCCGCTCCGGCAGCAAGGAAACCGCCGCCAAAACCGATCAGCGCATTTTGCTCAGTTTGTACGCGGCGGGTCTGGCTTGCGGCGCGGCGGTGTTGATTCTTTTCCGCCAACAGGTGTTGCGAGTGTACCTGGGCCATCCCAATCCCCAAGCCGCCGGGATGATCATTCCCTTTTCCATCACGATGGTCTTGATCGGCCTCAATCAGGCCGTGGGCATGTGGAGCCTGGCCGACCGAACCTTCAAAATCGCGCTCCTTTACGGCGGCTTGGGCCTGGCCTACTGGACCACCTTGCTCCTGCTCGGAAAGACGCCGTCGGTCCTCTTGCTGGCCATGCCGATTGGCGCGGGCGTCAGTTTTTGCGTATTATGCGCCTGCTGGCTGGCTGGCCGTTACCGCAAAACATGAATACGCCCTTGGTTTCCATCGTCATCCCGACCTACAACCGCCCGGAGTATCTCCGGCGCGCCGTCGAATCCTGCCTGGCGCAGACCTACCCGCAATTTGAGGTCATCATCACCGACAACAGCACCAACGACGATTCGGCCAGGATGGCGGCGACTTGGACCGATCCCCGCCTCCGCTACTTTAAGAACCAGGGCAATATTGGCCCCGTGGCCAGCAGCAACCGGGCCGTCGGCTTGGCCCGCGGCCAATACATCAAGTTCCTGATGGACGACGACTTGCTCAAGCCGCCTTGCCTGGAAGCGATGGTCAAGGCGCTGGAAGAGAACCCGGCCGCCGGCATCTGCATGGCGCCGATGGAATTGATTGACGAAACCGACCGCCGCATTTTCCCAAAATTCTACGGTTTTCGGACGATGCGCTATCGCTATCGCTACCAGGTGGGCGACGGGTTGATCGGCCGCCGGCGCATCCTGCGGGATTTTTTGGCCGGCGCGCGGCGGAGCGATTATCCCTGCACGGTGCCCAGCGGCCTGATGTTCCGGGCGGAGGCCTTGCGCCGGGCCGGGCAGTTCCGGGAGGAGGCGGATTTCGCCGGGGACCTGGAAATGTGCATGAGGATCGCCCCGGAATGGGATTTTTATTACATTGATGAAGTGTTGTCGTCCTGGCGTCTGATGGCCGTTTGCCACACCGCCAGCCTGCACCGCACGGGATTGAACATTGTCGTGTTCTACAATCTGGCGCGCGCCTGCCTGGCCGACCCGCGCGTTCAGGAATTCTTCAAGGACGACTGGAAAAAGATGGAGCGGGACAGCCTGTATTATTGTTCCTGCCGCGCGCTGCTCAACGGGCAGGCCGGCTTGCGGGCGCGCGACCCCAAATTGATCCTCGGCGCCATCAAGACCATCCTGCGGGAGGACCCGCATCCGATCAACTGGCTGCGCCTGCCGCTGTTCGTCATCCACCAGGTCTGGATTTCCTTTTTTCCACCCGCGCTCCCGCCCGCGCGGGGATCGAGCCAGGGATAACGAGGCGCCCGCCTTTGGCAGCCATTGCCAGGGCGCGCGAGCCGCGAAGAATTTTGTCCCGCGCCCGCATGTCTGCTGAATACCGGCAAGAAAAAGGCCTGCCACACTTTGGTGGCAGGCCCCATTTTGCAAAGCCCTCAACGGATGCCTTCCGTCTCTGGCAAACAGGTCGGAACAGGTTCATTATTGAACCTTCACCCGGAAGAACATTTGCGCACCGGACGGAGTTACCAGATAGGGCGACGAAGCCGTATTCGTGATCCATGGTCCCGTCAAATTGGTGGCTTCCAGCAACGTGCCCGGCGACCACTGCAATTCCAACTGGCTGTTGGTGATTTGAATACTTAACGGCACATACGGGCCGAAGTATTGGAGTTGCGCGCCGTTCAGGCTGCCGTAATTGTTGGGGCCATACCATGTTCCCGTCAGCGTGGCGCCGCTGACGACGACACCGGTATAGACCACATAATTGTGGTTCAGAATAAAGCTCGTGTCGGTCGTGGGCGAAGTGCTTTGGCTGGCGCCGTTCACGGTGAAGACCGCGCCGCCCTGGCCATTGCCGGCTTCGGTGCCGTTGCAAGAGAAGAGAACCAGATTGTAAAGGCCGCTCGGCAGTGCGAACTGGAAGGTGCTTGGAATGTAGGCATTGGCAGCCGAATCCAGCAACGCGATCGCAGGCGTGCTGGTCCAACCCCAACTATTGTTGCAGATGATCGTCCAGGAAATGCCGCGGTTGGTGGTTCCATCATCCGACAAAGCGCCGGAAGCGGTGTAGTAACTACCCGGGTTATAATAGCCCGTGTGGGAATCTATCATCTGATTCCAGTAAGTGCCCGTCCCGATAACTCCCAGTCCGGCATAATTGCCAACGTCGGCGTTGACCATGGTCTGGTACTGGAAGTTCACGATGAAGGGGTTGGTGGGTTGGGGCAGGACCGTCAGATTGGCGGCGCTGGTTTGGGCCGATCCCTGGGAATTGGTGGCCACCAACTGATAATTGCCGGAAGCGGACACGGCCAGGTTCGAGAGTGTCAGTATGTCGTTGGTTGCTCCCGGGATGTTGCTAAAGGCGCCCGTGCCACCGTCGGCCTGCCATTGATAAGTAATGGGCAACGTGCCTTGGAAATATGTGTCGCTGAAGGTGACGGTACCGCCAACAAAGGTCGTCACCTGTGATGTGAGCTGATCAAGCGAATTGGTGATGTCAATAGCGGTCATGGGCGCCTGATTCGGCCCCACGGTCAATTCCGCCACTTCGCCGATGGTTCCCCCGACGCTGTTGCTGACAATCAGTCCATAACCAACAGTCATTCCCGCCAGGGCGGTGGTGTCAATTGGAAACGTCAAATTCGTCGCATTGGGTATGTTGGTAAATGTGCCGTTGCCGCCGTCCGTCTGCCATTGATAAGTGAACGGCCCGGCGCCGGTAACACTGGAGGAGGCAGTCACCCGCGTGCCCGCATAAACGGAACTGCCGGGTGAAAAGACCGGCCGGGAAACCACGGGATAGCCCGGCAATGTAATGCCCAAAACAAAGACCCCATCGTAGTCATGGCTGGCGCCATAGAAAATGGCGCCCCCGGTTGGAGGAATGAGACAGACCTCGCCGCCGGGGTAAGGATTGCCGCTGACATTGGCCAGACTGTCCCAGCCGTCACCTCCACGAAAAGAATAGGCATAGGTGGTGTTGGGCGCCAGGGGAAGGGCCAGACCGGACCACTCCAGGCAATCAGTGCCGACGCTGATCAGAAAATTAGCCGGGGAATCGTAGGTCGCATACAGTGCCGCCGTGTCGCCGGAGACAGTGTAAATGCGCAACACATAAGTTTGGGCTGCCAGGCTGCCATCCCCCGCCAAATCAATGTCCACGGTGTTCAAGCTGTATCCGGTGGGATGGCTGCCGGTCGTGAAGGTCTGGCCGGGCGGATCATCATTGTTATAATAGTAATTCAAATTGTCCGGTCGGTTTGGATAGGAAGGATTAATTTGAAGGTTGGTCTGATAAATGTCGTCCGCCGCCGGGATGGGCACGGCTGCTCCCAGGTCGGCCAGCGCGGTCGTGGCAACCGGATAAGACACCGCCACCGAGACCACTGCGCTGGTGGACGAACCATAGATGTTCGTCACGATGACATCGTAGCTAAAGACGCCCACACTGGTTGTATTAACAACCAAATTGGAGACGTTGTTTGATGGAATATTCGTCAGCGCTCCGCCGCTGCCGCCATCCGTCTGCCATTGATAGTATAAAGGGGTGGCTCCGGTGGCAGCCTCGGCCAGCGTCACTTGGGTTCCCTTGGTGACATTCAAAGACGGAGAAACCGTAATCGAGTTGGCGAACGGCGTGGTGGGGGCGACCCCAACCGGGGTCAATCCCAAGTCGAAGGCGGCGTCGAATGTTCCGCTCGGGCCGAAAGTCATGTTTCCCCCGGTTGGCGGAATCAAGCATATTTGTCCACCGGTGTAGGGAAGGCCGTTGGTGGCGCCCATCCCGGCCCAGCCGCCCACGGAATCGGAGACCAGTTGGAAAGCGTAGGCATACGTCGTATTGGCTTCGAGCAGCAGGGGCGTAAATCCGCTCCAGCTCACCCAGTCACCATAAATAAATGAAAAATCAGTGTTGACAAAGTTTGCCACCAGGGTCGCACTGCTTCCGCTGACGCTGTAAATGTAGAGATGATAGGATTTGATTTCCGCGGTGTGACCCGAAGTGCCGCCGCCGGTGCCGAGGGCCACCGAGGTCAGATAATAACCTGGCGCATTGGCGCCGGTGGTGAAGGTCTGGCCGGGCGCAGGGTTGTTATTGTCATAGTAATTCAGTCCATCATAGGAATCGCCGGAAGTGATGACGGCCAACTGGCTGATGTCGTAGGATGCGGGCTGAATACTCGTGCCTACATCGTTGAGCAGGGCGCTGCTGCTTTGGTAGAGGGTCAAGGCCGCCACCGAACTGGTGACCGAACTGCTGCTGTTGGTTACCACCAAATCATATCGGTAAGTGCCCAAGGCCATTCCGGTCGTGTCCACCGTCAAATTAGTGCTCGTCGCGGACGGGACGTTGGTCAAGGTTCCGCCGCTGCCGCCGTCAGTTTGCCATTGGTAATAGAGCGTGCCGGAGCCAAAGGCCAGCGCGGTAATCGTCACATGGGTTCCGCTGGGCACCAGGAATCCCGGCAACATCACCGGCGGATTGACCGACACTCCCGTGGCGGCCATCAACCCCACGTCAAAACTCGCGTCCCAACCCGTGGCGCTGCTCAAAGTCATCGTGCCGCCGCCAGCCGGAATCTCGGCGGCTTGACCAGCGGAATAAAGGTCGCCGGACACGTTTCCAAGATTGGCCCAGCCCGAATCGCCCGGCGCTTCAACAAAGGAGAAAGCGTACTGGGTATTGGGGAGCATTCCCAAATTGTTGAGGTTGGTCCACTGATACCAATAGCTGTCTTGGAGTATGACGTTGTTCGGGGAAATATAGCTGGCGTATAACGTCGCACTGCTGCCCGAGACCGTGTAAATGCTCAACAGATAGGCCTGACCGCCGCCGGGCATGCCGCCGATGTCGCCTGCTTCGTAAACGGACAGGGAATTCAGTATATATCCACCGGGGTTGCTTCCCGTGATGAAGGTCTGCCCGGGCGGTGGATTGTTGTTAACATAGTAATTAAGACCCGGCGGGCTCTGAGCGCCAGCCGGCGTGGTCAACTGCGACTGGTCATCGGGTCCGGCAGTTGGAGCAATGGGATTCCCGTTGCCGTCGGTAAGATACGTCAAGTTGGCGGTCGTTTGGGCGCGGGCCGTGCCGGCCAAAGCCAGGAGAACACCTGCGATCAGGACTGAATTTAATGTTTTTTTCATAATAATCGGGCTGACTGATCTGGATTTAATCAGCATCGTAGCCGGGTTATTAAAACAATGACAATAGGCCGTTTGGCCTAATGCCGTTTTCACATTGCGGCTCAAAATCATTGGGGATTTTGCGTGAAAACATGGCCGAAAACGGGTTTGCCCCAGTGGGTCAGGTATTCCGCAAGTATTTTGTCACTGCTTCCGCCCGGCACCTAACGTGCAGCTTTTCGTAGATCCGTCGGAGATGAGCGCGAACGGTGTCATAACTGATGCCAAGCTTGGGGCCAATTTCCTTGTTGGTGAGACCTTTGGCCACCAAGGCGAGGATTTCCATTTCACGCGGGGAAAGTTCCACCAGTGGTTCGGTGGTTGGTTTCTGAAAAGTTTCCACCACCATGCGCGCGATTTCCCCCGTCATGGGTGCGCCGCCGGAACGCACTTCGGCGATGGCCCACAGAAGTTCCTCGGGCGTTGAGCGTTTTAAGAGGTAGCCGCAGGCGCCGGCCTTCAGGGCTTGAAAAATCAAATCCCGATCGCGATAAACCGTCACCACAATGACCTGAAGCGCGGGCATCATGCTTTTCAGGCGGGCCGTGCAAGCGATGCCAGACTCTCCCGGCAATTGGATGTCCATGAGGACTACATCCGGTTTAAGCCGGGGCACCTCTTTCAAGGCGGTTTTTGCGTCACCACAGGCGCAAACACAACGGTAGCCAGGCGCGGCATTGACCCACTCCTGAAGGGAACGGCAAATGTTGGGATTGTCTTCCACGATGGCCACGGTCGTCATCATATGATGTTCAGGTCTGATTTGCTCGCTCAATAACGCATCCAATGCAGTGAAAATTGGCTCGACGGAAGCCGGGCTGCAATTTCCAGAATAACCAAATTCCGCCTCGCGTTCCAAATAATTAACTGTGAAATGTGTTCTGGAAACGATTAAATGCGCGCCATCATGACTCGGTTGATGCGTGTTTTAGGGATGCGATTGGGTGTCGGTTTTCTGCTGGTTTGCTGGCCAAGCCTCCTGGCAGCCTGCGCCGAAGACCTCGAGTCAAGCCAGTCCATGGTGACAAATGTGGACAAACTGCGCGGAGCAATACCACCGGGCGCAGGCCGCATTTGTGCCTTTAGGCTGGAGGGGACGGTGCTTGCCGCGGACCGCGATTCGGGAATTGTGTTTTTTCAAGACACAACCGGAGTCGCGGTTTTGAATATGAAATTGGAGGGCCAAAACCTGCAGGCAGGACAGAAAATCCAGATGTGCGGGACGAATTATGTCTCGTATGCGGAAATCGGTTTAGCGGATCTTGGATTCACTCTGGGAACAAGCCCGGTCATTGATAACGACGGCGCGCATTCCTTGATGGAAAAGAGCAGCGTGATCTTCCTGGCCTCCGGACGACATCCCATTCAAGTCAACTGGTTCAATTGGGTGGCGATGGCTCATCTCGATGTAGCCTATGCGGGACTGAATTCGACCCAACAGCCGATCCCGGATGACGTGCTTTGGCAGACCGGAACAGCGTCGGACAACGGGCCCGTCCGCAGCCTTCCAGGATTGAGGTATCGCTGTTTTGAAGGACCCTGGACCAAGCTGCCGGATTTTGACCGGCTCACGCTGACGAAGGCGGGAGTTGTTTCCAATTTCGACATTGGAGTGAGAAGCTCGGCAGAGCATGCCGGCCTGGAGTTCAAGGGATTTTTGGATGTGCCCCGCGATGGAAATTATACCTTCTATTTGAGTTCAGATGATGGCAGCCAATTATTTCTGGATTCCTTGCCGCCGAATATAAGAATTCTTGGAACCGTGCCCCCGCCCGCGCCACTCCCAATCAATGTTGGCCAGCCCTTGCCGGCCAGCCAGGATTTCCTTTGGGGCGAGGTGGAAGGCATGGTGACCTTTTTGGCCAATTATCGCGGAGAAATCGAGATTGAGTTGGCCTCCGGCGGAAACCGAATGCGCGTGGAAGTGCTGACGGTGTCGCCGGAAGTTCCTTGGTATCTGTTGCACAGCCGCGTGCGCGTCTCGGGCATTTGCCCAAACATGAAAAATCCCGACGGACAGAACTGCGCCGCGCTCATCGTGGCAGCCAACTGGCAGAACGTGCGCGTTTTAGGCATGGCGCCGGAACAATGGCCGGCGTTCAGAGATGAATCCATCAGCGATTTGAGCAACGCCGTCGCGGCGGGCGACCGCGGCGGCATTGCCCACCTGCGCGGGCGGCTGCGCGGCGGTTCGGCCACGCCAACGGCGCTCTTTGAAGATGCAACAGGCGGCGCTCCCATCCAACTTCTGGGCGAAGGTCCGGTGGAAACCGGAACCGCCGTTGAGTGTTTGAGCCGGTGGTATTGGGATGGAACCAAACTCTTGCTCCAGCAGGCCGTCTGCCGCCAGTCGCCAAATGAAAGCGGAGGAGGAAGCAATGCGGTGCATGTCCTGACAACAGCCTTGCAGGTGCAGCAGCTTAAGCCCGACGAGGCTCAACGCCAATACCCGGTCGAAATCCAAGGGGTGGTTACTTATGTCAGCGGCGATCTCTCCAGCGTGGTCATCCAGGATTCCACCCGTGCGGTCTACGTGGCGACGAACGATCAGTCGCCGCGCATTTTGCTGCACCTGGGCGACTATTGTAAGATCCAAGGGGTCACCCTTCCCGGCGATTTTTCACCAGTCGTGTCGTTGCGCAAGGCAACGCGGCTCGGGAAAGGGGAGATGCCCCAGCCTGTCAGTCCGACACGCGAGCAATTGCTGAGCGGAAGTCTGGATGCCCAGTATGTTGAATTGAGGGGCATGGTTACGGCGACGCACGATTCGTATGTCACGTTGCTGACCGCGGCGGGAACATTCAATGTGGAGATTACTCCGGGACCGGGCGAACCGTGGGAGAAATGTCTTAATGCGATCATTCGAGTGCGGGGCTGCTTTTTCGCCAATTGGGCCAACGATCGCCGCGTTGTTCTGGACCGGCCGATTCTTCGCGTCTCGGCGGCGACCGTTTCTATTGACACGCCGGCGCCAACCGATTTGTTTCAAGCTGATAAAATCAAGGCCACGGAATTGATGCACTTCGATCCCCGGTTCAATACCTTCCGTTGGGTGAAAGTATCCGGCCAGATTGTCCATCGCGGTTCCGACCTCTATTATCTAATGGACGGAGCGACCGGATTACGTTTTCAACTGGCGCAACCGCGGGGCTTTGATCCAGGTGACGACGCTGAAGTTGTGGGTTTGGTTGAACTCGGCGGAGCATCCCCGCTTCTACGTCAGGCCGCGGCGCGGAAAATCGGGCGCTCCCCGCTGCGCAACCCGCAGATCCTGTCCCTCAATTCGCTGAACGAGCGCTATGAATCCACGCTGGTTTCGGTGGAAGGAGCGTTGGCCGCCGTCAAAGATGACGGTTCGGAACAGGTTTTGGAAATGCAAGTCGGCGTCAAGGGTTTCGCCGCGCGATTAACTTCCAAACCATCTTCCCTTCCGCCGATGGAAATCGGCAGCCGCTTAAAATTGACTGGTGTATTCTGCTCGCTGGGTGGAAATCAAACGGCTGAGCACGAAGTGAGTTCATTTGAACTGCTGCTCAATTCGCCGGCCGATGTGCAGGTCGTGGCCCGGCCACCGTGGTGGACTTTGGGCCGTCTTCTGGTGGTCGCCACGTTACTGGTCGTGGGACTGGCGCTGGCCTTTGTTTGGATTACTTTGCTGCGGCACCAGGTCGAGCGCCGCACTCGGCAACTCCGCCATGAAATCGGGGAAAGGGAGCGGGCTGAAAAAATACGCGCGGTCGAACAGGAACGATCCCGCATCGCCCGCGATCTCCATGATGATCTCGGAAGCGAACTGACGGAAATCAGCATGCTGGCATCCGCCAGCCCCGGACTGAAGATTGAACCGGAAACCGCCGCCGAGCGGCTCCGGGAAATCGCCGAAAAGTCGCGTTCCATGGTTTCAGCGCTGGATGGAGTGGTGTGGGTCACCAATTCCAAGAATGACACGCTTTCTTCCCTGGTCGAGTATCTCGCCAGTTACGCGGAGGAGTTCCTTGCCAAAGCCAGGACCGCCTGCCGGGTTGAATTGCCCGCCATCCATGCCGATCGGGTGATTGCGGCGGAATTCCGGCATGACGTGTTGCTGGCTGTCCGGGAGGCGCTCAACAATGCGGTCCGCCACAGCCGTCCCAGCAAAGTGTTGTTGCGGCTTGTTGTTTCGGAGGACAGTCTTGAAATTCTGATCCAAGACGACGGCTGTGGTTTCAAAACGGGCGATGAGCCGGGGGGAAATGGCCTGGTTAATCTTCATGAGCGAATGCATAAGCTGGGCGGTCACTGCCAGATACAATCTTCGCCCAGTGCAGGAACCTCCGTCATTCTGAGACTGCCATTATCCGGCTAAATGGCGGCGCTTGATGGTTCTGGATTTCGCCCGAAAAATGCAGAGTCTTGGAAATCAACGCAACCTAGTCGAACCTTCCGCTTTTTACGCAAAGGGCGGGGCCTCGGCCACTAATCCGACCCATGACCAAAAAAAGGCACTTGCGGAAAATCCTGCCATCAGGCATGTTGCGGCTCCTTCGCCGAAGGGTGGGTAGCACTGCTGGCGAAGGGCACGCAAAGACGTGTGTATTTGTCTAATGCGACTGATTAAAATCACATTGTTGTTGTTATTGCTGGCAGGTTGGCCGCTGGCTCCAGTCATGGCTCAAACTGCCGCGGCGCCAACCGCCGCCAAGGTTGAATCGGCCGAAAAGGGGCTGCCGCCGGCCGCGCCGACTATTTTTCACATCGGCCCGTTTCCCGTGACCAACTCGATGCTGGTGACCTGGATTGTGGCCATTCTGGTCATCGTCTTTGCCCAGTACGCGACGCGCCAGATGAAGGATGTGCCCGATGGCGCGCAAAACTTTTGGGAGTTCCTGGTGGAAAGCCTGCATGATTTTCTGGAGGAAATTGTCGGGGCGGACCTGATCAAGAAATCATTCTGGTTTTTTGCCACGATCTTCATCTTCATTTTCTTCACCAATTGGTTCGGGCTGCTGCCAGGAGTCGGCACCCTCGGCTGGGGGCATCCGACGGCGGACGGATTCGAGGTCACCCGCCCGTGGCTGCGCGGGGGCAATGCGGACCTGAACATGACCTTCGCCATGGCCTGCATCTTCATGGTGATGTGGTTTGTCTGGTCTTTTCAAGCCAACGGCGTCGTTGGTTTTTTGCTGCACATTTTCGGCCCGAAGGGCGACAGCCAGGGTGCGCTCAAGTACTTCATGATCGTGGTGTTCTTTTTGGTGGGGTTTATTGAGGTGATTTCGATTGCGTTCCGGCCTATTTCGCTGAGCTTCCGTCTTTTCGGCAACGTGTTCGCCGGGGAGAATCTGCTGGAGGCCATGTCGCATACCGTGGAGCATCCGGCCTGGGCCAAGGCGGTTTTCAGCGTGGTGCTGCCGATTCCGTTTTATTTGCTGGAATTGCTGGTGGGCTTTGTGCAGGCCATCGTGTTCATGCTCTTGACGGCGGTGTTCACGGGCGTGATGTGCCTGGCGGACGAGGACTCGCACGCCAAAGCGCGCCATTAGGAAATTTAAATTTCGGCGGCTGGACCGTATTCAATTGCGGGAGCCGCCGGACACAACAGAAACAAGAACTGAAAGGTTATTATGGTAACGCCAATGTTGGCAGACATGGGAGGCAGCATCCAAATCGGCTTGGCCGGCTTGGGTTCGGCCATTGGAGTGGGATTGGTGGGCATGAAGGCATCCGAAGCCGTGGGACGCAATCCCGGCGCCTTCGGCAAAGTAATCGCCATTGCCATTCTTGGCATGGCGCTCTCCGAGGCCATCGTGTTCTACGCGATCTTCCTGGGCGGGAAATAAATGCTTAATCGGCGCGGAGCGGAACGCTCCGCGCCAGCCTTTCAACCAAGTTATGACCCATTTGATACTTTTCGGCAACATTGCCGGCGACATCGCGGAGACGTTCGGACTCGACTGGCCGCATTTCATCGCCCAGGTCATCAGCTTTGCCATTGTGGCCGGCTTCCTGGTTAAATTTGCCTATAAACCGATCCTGACGGTTCTGCAGGATCGCCGTCAGCGCATCGCCGAAGGTCTGGCGAACGCCGACAAGATCAAACAGGAACTGGCCCACACGGAGGCCATGCAACGGGAGGTTTTGGACAAGGCCAACGCGCAGGCCAACAAGTTCATTGAGGAAGCCCGCGCCGCCGCCGCGCGCGTGCAGGAACAGGAAACGCAAAAAGCCATCCTGCAAGCCGAACAGATACTTGTCAAAGCCAGGGAAGCCGCCGCCTTGGAACGCCAAAAGATGTTGATTGACCTCCGGCGCGAAGTCATCACGCTGGTCGCGCAGACCACCAGCGTGGTCGCCGGCAAAGTGCTGACGGCGGAAGACCAGCAGCGGCTGGCCGAGGAAACGCGCCGGCAATTGGCCGCTTAAACCCCCAGCCAAGCCCCCCCAGGCATGAAAATCACCAAACAAGCCCGGCGCGACGCGCGCGAATTGTTCCGCGACTGCATGGTGCGGGACGTTCTGGATGAAGGCCGCGCCCGCAGGGCCGTGGCCGCCGTGGCGCAGACCAAGCCGCGCGGTTACATCGCCATCCTTTCCCACTTCCAGCGTCTCATCCGGCTGGAAGTCGGCCGCCGCACCGCGACCATCCAGAGCGCGATGGCGCTGCCCCCGCAGGAGCAGGCGGGCATTCAAAGCGATCTGATCCGCCGCTACGGCCAGGGTCTGGATATTCATTTCACGCAAAACCCCGCCTTGATTGGCGGCGTGCGCATCCAGGTGGGCGGCGATGTTTATGATGGCACCGTGCGGGCGCGCTTGGCGGCTTTGCAGGAGAACGCGTAAGGAACCGAGAGATTCTATGAGTACATTGTTGCAAGACATCGAAGCCCAGATTACGGGCATAAAAACCAGCATCACGCGCCAAAACGTCGGCACGGTCCGTGAAATCGGCGACGGCGTGGCCAAGATCGAGGGCCTGTCGGGCGCCATGCTCAACGAAATGTTGGACTTCGGCAACGGCGTGGTCGGCCTGGCGCTCAACCTGGAGGAAACGGAGGTGGGCGCCATCATCCTTGGGGATTACACTTCCGTCAAGGAAGGCCAGGAAGTCCGCACCACCGGCAAGCTGCTGCAGGTTCCAGTCGGCAAGGCGCTCCTGGGCCGCGTGGTCAACACGCTCGGCCAGCCGGTGGACGGCAAAGGCCCGACCAATATCCAGACATTCTATCCCGTCGAAAAAATTGCTCCCGGCATCATCAAGAGAAAATCCGTCAGCCAGCCGGTGCAAACGGGCATTATGGCCGTGGATGCGATGATTCCCATTGGCCGCGGCCAGCGCGAACTTATTATTGGCGACCGCTCCACCGGCAAAACGACCATTTGTGTTGATACCATTATCAGTCAGGCGCGCTTGAATCGCGCGGCGGAGGCGGCCAAGGACGCCAGTTACCGTCCGCTTTATTGCATTTACGTGGCCATCGGCCAAAAGGAATCCAACGTGGCGCGGGTCGTTTCGGTGCTGGAGCAAGCCGGGGCCATGCCTTACACGATCATCGTGGACGCCAGCGCCTCCGATTCCGCCACCAACCAATATCTGGCGCCCTTCGCCGGCTGTGCCATGGGGGAATGGTTCATGGACAACGGCATGGACGCGCTGATCATTTACGACGATCTCTCCAAACACGCCGTGGCTTATCGCCAGGTGTCGTTGGTGCTCAAGCGCCCCTCGGGCCGCGAGGCCTATCCGGGCGACGTGTTTTATTTGCACAGCCGCTTGCTGGAACGTTCGGCGCGCGTGGGGGAGAAATTTGGCAACGGCTCGCTCACCGGGTTGCCCATCATCGAAACCCTGGCAGGCGACGTTTCGGCCTACATCCCGACCAACGTCATCTCCATCACCGACGGCCAGATTTACCTGGAAACGGATTTGTTTTACCAGGGCATCCGCCCCGCCATTTCGGTCGGCCTTTCGGTGTCGCGCGTCGGTTCCGCCGCGCAGATCAAAGCCATGAAACAAGTGGCCGGACGGGTGAAACTGGAGCTGGCGCAATTCCGCGAGCTGGCCGCCTTCGCCCAATTCGGCTCGGACCTGGACGCCAAAACCCAGGCGCAATTGGAGCGCGGCAAGCGCATCGTCGAGGTGTTCAAGCAGCCGCAATACAATCCCATGCCCGTCGAAGTGCAGGCCGCCGTGCTGTGGACGGTGCAAAACGGCCACATGGACGACGTGGCCGTCGAAAAAATCAAGGACTTCCAGGCCAAATTAACCCAATACCTGACGAGCCGCAAAGCGGCGGTGATGGACAAAATCCGGGTCGAGAAGGCCTTTAGTGACGCGCTCACGGCCGAGTTGAAGGCGACGGTGACGGAGTTCAAACAAACTTACCGGTAATCCCTCATGCCCAGCACACGCGACATTCGCCGGCGCATCAAGTCGGTCAAGAACACCGCCCAGATCACCAAGGCGATGCAGATGGTGGCGGCTTCCAAAATGCGCAAAGCCCAACAGGCCGCCCTGGCTGGACGCCCCTATGCCAACCTGATGAACAAAGTGTTGGGCGCGCTGGTGGCGGAGATGAAGGACTTCTCCCATCCCTTTCTCGAAATCCTGGAGAACCCGGTTCGCTGCGTCATCCTGGTCAGCACCGACAAGGGCCTGTGCGGCAGCCTCAACAGCAATTTGATGCGCGAAGCGGCCAAGTTCGGCCCGGAGACCATCTTTATCTCCGCCGGGCGCAAGGCCTCGCAGTTTTTGTCGCGCACCAAGCGCCAATTGAAGGCGGAATTCACCTACAAGGACGCTCCGATGTTTGAGGAAGCGCGCGCGATCTCAAAATTCGCGCAGGACCTTTTTATCAAGGGGGAAGCGGGCCAGATTGATATTCTATACACGCAATTCATTTCCACCTTGAACCAAAAGCCGGACCTCCGCCAACTGCTGCCCATCGTCGGAATCAAGCAGGTCACCGCCGGCATCGGCATCAAGCCGGAAGTCCCCATTCCGCCCCCATCAGGCAACGGCGAGTTTCTGTTCGAGCCAAGCCAGGAGCAGGTGTTGGGCGCCTTGCTGCCGCACGCCATGAATTTCCAGATTTACCAGATTCTCCTGGAAGCCAAGGCCAGCGAGCACAGCTCCCGCATGGTGGCGATGAAGAACGCGACGGACAACGCCACGCAATTCATCAAGGATTTGACGCTGGATTACAACAAATTGCGCCAGGCCAACATCACCAAGGAACTGCTGGAAATCAGCAGCGCGGCCATGGCCATGGGGTGACGTTCCGGGATCCCGGCGCGAGTGCGCGGCAGCAATCAGTGTCCCGGGCTGCCTGTTGCAGCAGACTTGGCCTTTTTTTGAGATTGACGTTCCAAAGCATCATGAATCAAGGATCGGTTGACTCGCATGTTTGTTTTCTGGAGAGCGGTGAGGGAATCCCGAAGATTTATCAAGTTCCCCGCCGCCGCTCGCTCAATCAGACCCACAGTGCCAACAACAAGTAGTCCCTTATCTTGAGCGGCCTTGCGCGCCTCTTTTTCGTCCAGTAGAATTGGGGCGTTGAATTCCAGTGCCAGCGCGATCGCCTGCTCCTCGCCTTTGTGCTACTTGGCCTCGTGATATCTGTCGCGTGCGATATCCTTCGACGGCAGCTTGCTCAAGCAGATGCCTGGCAATTTGACCGGGATCACTACCATACTGGCGCGCAATGTCGGCAGGGATATTGACTGTAACAGCCACCGTCCCTTGTTCTCCCGTTGCATGTGCCGTTCGCATCTTGAGGAACCTACGCCTTGCCACTGCAGCATTCAAGCTCCGGTTTACTGTAATTTAAGCGGCATGTCGGCCACCACGGAATAAAGCGTCGCAAGGGTTTGGGCCGTCTGCTGATGGCGGCTGTCCGGGCCGAAACGGAAAGTGGCCACCGTCTCGAAGTGGCGGATGACCGCGCAATAGTTGTTGTTGGCCATCACCCCCAGCAATTCCCCCGATTTGCTCAGAACCAGGTCGCCGCTGGAGGGGTTGAATTTGCCGAACAATCCCTTGAGCGAATTGTGGTCCATTTTCAAATACTGCGGCGTGGTCACGTCAATCTGGAATTTGCACTCGCCGTAGTAATCCGTGCGCGTGCCGACCACCACGGCGTCCTGGAACACGTAGGGGTCCTTGGAAAGATGGTACACCTTGCAGCCCAAGGCGCGCGCTTCCGCCGCGGGCACGGGCACCAGGATCACCCGCGGGTCCATCATGTAAAAGGAAAGCGACCCGACGGGAAAGACCGACGTGCCGCGCGCCAGCGTGCCGCGCAACTCCTCCCATTGCGTGCCCGGATTCCACAGCGTCAAGGGAGTGTCCTGCACGTGGCCGAGGGCGAAGGTGTTGGTTTCGTCGGTGACCAAAATGATCTGCGCTTGTCTATCCTTGAAGGAATCAACCCCAAACAGGCCCGGCTTGACCCCGGTAAAACTGGCCACCACACGGTTGGTGGTCATTTCCTCAAAAATCATGTTGGGCGTCAGCGGACGACTATCACGGATTTCCCGGGCCAGATCGGAGGATTTGGCGGCCAGGGCCTTGACCCCCTCGGCCAGGCGCACGTTCTCCCGCCGCTGGGCGTCCACTTCCTCCTGCAACTGGGACATCTGCGCCAGGGCGGAACGGTTGGCGGCCTCGCTCATGCGCAATTGATTCTGCATGGCCGCGTGATCGGATTGCATCGCCTGATTGGTCTTTTGCAATTGGGCCAGTTGCTGTTGCAGCATGGCGGCCCTTTCGGATTGCTTGCGCGCCTCCGCTTCCATGGCGGCGCGTTGTTCCCTGGTGATGACCGTCTCGACGGTCGTGGCATGGAGTTGCTCGTTCAAACTGGCAATGTTCGTTTGCGCGGCGGCGACCTGATTCTGCAACTCAGCTTGCTCTTTCGCCAGCCGGGCCGCCAGTTGCTCCTTGGTTTGCAGTTGGCTCCGGGTGCTCTGGATTTGCCGGGTCTGCTCCTGTGAGACCGTCCGCGCGCGCGTCACCTCCCCCAGCAGTTGGTCGCGGTTCTTGCGTTCCTCATCCAGCGCCAGGCGCATGACATCCCCCAGGTCCTGCCGTCCGGTGACCCGGTTGGTCGCCGGGTTGGATTGCATCAACTGCGGCGCGCCGTTTTGGGCCACCTTGTTAATATCCACGGTGGAAAAGGCCAGCAGGCTGACCAGCAGAAAATCGCAAATAACAATGAGGATGCTTCGGTTCATGCGGAGGCCGCCAGGGAGGGCGCGGCGGGCGCGGCCGGTTCCGGCGCGGCGGAGGGGGCCTCCGCTTGCAGGAGCATGCGGCGGCGAACCGGGCGCAGATTAAAGATTTTAAAGATCGAAACGAAAATGACGCCGAACGAAGTGGATGAATAGGCGGCCATCAGGCTTTGCTGAATAATGCCCAGCGAAACCAGGATCAGACACACAATGGTGCCGGCAAAACCGAGGTAAAGGCCGCCGTCAAAGAGATGCTCCTCATTTTCGAGCAGTTTGAGTTGGACGCGCACCGGCACTTTTTGACGCCGGATTTCGGCCAGCTTGACCACACAGGCGCAATAGAGCAACGCCTGCAACACAAAAAACAGCAGCAACGTCAACAAGCTTTTTGGATTCATAAGTTTTGTTTTGACAAGGGGTGTTATGCCCGCGGCCGCCGCGCCCGCCAAGGGCAGGCGCACCCGGAAGGAAAACTCTTCCTTCTGGCCTTCCTGGGCGAGAAACGGCTCGCTCAGAAGCAGAACCACCAGCAAACATCCCAGCGCAAATAATAATTCCCGGGCCAGGTGATATCTCCGCACCCGCCACGATTCCTCCATCTCCGCCGCCGCCGGCCGCGCGCAATGCCCCGCCGCCGCCAGGAGAAATCCGCCCGCGATGTAAAAGAACCACTTCACCATCAGCGCAAACCACGAGATGCGCAAGGCATAATCCGTCCCGGCCCGGAAAAACGGCGCCAGCGGCCCCGCCGCCGTCCAGCGCTGGCGCAGTGGCGAACTGTAAAGGCGCTGATGCCGCCGCAGAAGTTCATCCACACCCCCTTGGCCATAACGCAGACTGGCGCCCAGGTCGTCGAGGCCCGTCTGGCTCAAATCCGCCAGGTAGGCGGCGACTTGGTCCGCTTCTTGCGAAAGCGCCACAGCCGCGAACAGCGCCGGCAATCGCGCGCCGGCGTTGCGCGCCTGGCCGGCCAGCAGAGCCAGTGTTTTCGGATCCTCCACGCCGCTGACAAAAGCCGTCAGTTGTCCCCAGTCAAGCCGCTGCCCAAGCGACATCAGGTCCATGAGGATTTCCTCCAGCGGTTGGGCCGACGCGCGGGTTCTGGCCGACGCGGCGCGTTCCACCACCGCATCCCGCAAACCGGGCGCCAAATGGTTGCCCGCCAGCAACAGCCCGCAGACCGAGACTGCCGCGTCAAAAGCCTGGCCGGAAGCGGAGGATGAGGGCGGAAAAAGCACGGTATTGGTCAAATCCCGTGTGCGGAGCAATTCCCGCACGGCGGGCGAGCCGGCGGCCTCCAAATATCGCAGCACACTCTCCCGATTCTCCAATCGGATGACCAGTGTCGTCACGGGCGCGGACGCCGGCGTCATGGGTCCGCCCGGATAAAGACGCTCGTTTTGGGGGGGAGCGGACAGGGCCGATGCCAGTTCTCCAACCCAGGGCAACTTTTCATCCTGCGCGGCCTGCAAGATCAACCGCGCCGCCTCCGCGTTATTCGCCCGTTCCAGCGCCAAGCCGAGCTCCACCAGGGATGTCCGGCCTTCCCCGGCTCGTTGCAAGACGGAAGCGTCCACCGCGCGCAGGTGCATGGGCACAAGCCAGCCGCACAGCAGCATCAAGCCCGCCAAGGCCATGCACAGGCCGCCCCATCCCCAACGGCTTCGATCTGATTTCATGCAGCAGCTTAAGTTACAATGCTCGAATTACCACCTGTTTTGGACGGCGGGCGGCCCCGGATTGTTCAATTGGGGAGTTAACATATTCTCGGCAATTGTTCTCCGCCGGGCATGTCCAAAATGCGCTTTACACCCATCTCGGTCTGCAATACCACGACGGCCGGCCTTTCGCCTCCGACTTGACCGATGCACACCGCGGCGGTTCCCTCCGCGTGCCGGTTGAGGATGGCCAGCGCGCGCGCCGCGTCCTTCGACGGCACGAAGGCGACGAATCTTCCCTCGCACGCCACCAGCAGAGGATCAAGGCCCAGCATCTCGCAAGCGGCATGAACATCGTCCCGCACCGGAATCAGCTTTTCCTCGACCACGATTTGCAGCCTGGCGGCTTGGGCGATTTCATTCAGCGCGCTGGCTAATCCACCGCGAGTCAAATCGCGCAAACAATGTAGTTCCACGCCGGCGGCGAGCAACTCCAGGACCGGCGCCGCGACTGGCGCGGAGTCGCTTTGCATGGTCGCCTCGAATCCCAAGCCCTCGCGCACGCTCATAATCGTCATGCCGTGCCGGCCCAAATCCCCGCTCACCAGGATGGCGTCTCCCGCGCGCACGCTGGCCGGCCCAATGACTTGGGAATGTTCAATGACGCCGAGGCCGGCGGTATTGATAAACAGGCCGTCGCCCTTGCCCTTGTCCACGACCTTGGTGTCGCCGGTGACGATTTGCACGCCGCAACGCTCCGCCGCCGCGCGCATCGAGCAGACAATCCGCCACAGCGTTTCCATGGGCAATCCCTCTTCCAGAATGAACCCCGCGCTGAGGTGGCGCGGCCGCGCGCCGCTCATGGCCAGGTCGTTGACCGTGCCAAAGACCGACATCGAACCGATATCGCCGCCGGGAAAGAAGAGCGGCCGGACCACATAGGAATCCGTGGTGAAAGCCACACGGCCCGCGGGGAAATTCAACACCGCGGAGTCGTGCCGCGTGTCCGGCGGCGCGCCGCCAAAGGCCTGGAGAAATATCTTTTCCACGAGATGGTGCATCAGCTTGCCGCCGCCGCCGTGAGCCAGCGTCACCGTGGGATAGTCGGTGATCGGCAGAGGACAGCTCAGCACGAAGTCTTTTACTATGCTCATCGGTTATGCTTTTCCCGTGTTCGCC
>Ga0224555_1000702_pt1 | contig 51291 bp, 40 predicted proteins | sample 714S23034metaG_FD_180687 | JGI IMG/M metagenome (GOLD analysis project Ga0224555, IMG submission 180687) | Peat soil microbial communities from Stordalen Mire, Sweden - 717 S2 30-34 | ecosystem: Environmental > Terrestrial > Soil > Wetlands > Peat | place: Sweden: Norrbotten County, Stordalen...
CCAAAGCCGCTGGAAACAGCGTCTGCTGACCCCGTGCCTCACCCACGATATAGCCCATGAACGCATCTTCCCATGCATCGCGCCCCTTGTCACAGGGTTTCGTAACAGCCTGTCCTGGCCGGCTGTACTGACGGCGTCCACGCCGGCAGGCTATTCGTAGGAGCACGAGTTTACCCGTGCCGCAAGATGAGCTTTGTATCAGGGGACGATTTCAAAGATTGCGAAAAAGTGCTGTTTTGTATCAGGGCACGGCTTCAGCCGTGCCGAAAAGAGCTGGAAAGATAAGGGGTTTTAACCCCTGAAGGACCATAATAGGGCGCAGGAGCCATTATATGAAACAAGCTCCAACCGCAAGGAGCGAAATCGATATGAAAAGGCCAAACCCTGAGTTGATCGACCAGGAAAACCCGGAGTGGACCGAAGAAGATTTCGCAAGAGCGGTCCCATTCTCCGGTCTCCCCGCAGAGTTGCGGAACCTGCTCTCTTCATCTAAGCAGGAGAAGAAGATACCTTCTCCCATTCAACACGCCAGCACGTAGCCATAAGTTTCCCTGTTGCTTTCGCTCCCGTTGTCTCCTATGCTCGATGCATGGAATTACTCTCCCATGACGAGCTTGTGCGTCTCACCCCGCCGGAGCGCCTAACGTTAATCTCGCAGCTTTGGGACAGCTTGGAAGAGAGCCACCTTCCCTTGACCGCCGCGCAGCGCAGCGAACTGGACCTTCGCCTTTGCACGCTCGACGAAGACCGGCGCGAGGGCATCACTTGGGCGGCTTTGAAGACCGAGCTTGAGCAACGTTGCCGCTTCAATGATGCGGTGAAGCGTGGCGAGGAAGCCTTGAAGCGCGGCGAATATCTCACCCATGAACAAGTGGGCCAGCGCCTTGAACGGTTCCTATAGCCCAGATGCAAGGCCCGTTTTACGCCGCTATGTTGAAAGGGTTGTGGTCGCCGTCAATACAGCCACACCGGGTAGCTATACAGAGGTAGGAATTCCGTTCGAGTAAAGCCGCCGCAGCTCACAAGGGATTTCCGGCGACTCCCCGCCTGTGTTTTAATATGAGCATGAATAGATTGTTGCTGTTCTCAAAATCTCAGTTTATTTCCCCTTCAGATCCATTCCTGCGGATTGAGACGGCAGCCGATTGTGATGGATCGGAATGCTGTCTCGCTGTGCCGGATGAAAATGGCTTACTGGATGAACTCCCGCCGCATTATCACCTTGTAGAGAGCCAGACGGGAGCTTGGGAGAGGAGCTTCGCGATTGGAGGGCCGATACCAGAGGATCATTACGAGTCATCGCACTTCTAAAGCTGCCGCTGGGCCAACTCCGCTGTTCCAGAGCAGGAGAGTTATTTATGGAAGACTTAGAAACGCAAAGTGCGAACGTCGAGCTAATCGGGAATCTATTACGTGCTTCATTCGAGGGTGCGAGTATTTCAGATTGCAAATTCCCACTCGACGGCAAGAAATTCAAGATCGAAGTCGGGGGAAAAAGGATGTTCCTCTGCGTATCAAATGAATACTTGCGCGATCAACACGAATCGGGAATTCGCAAAGACTTCGAACATCAAAACGTTACCCGGAAACTCTCAACAGGCCCGGGAAAATACCTCCTACTTGGCAAAAGCGGAATGCAGCAGATTCCGACTCAGGACGCCGCGTCATGAATCTGTAAAACGGAAAACCAGATTGTCCATTGCCGAAAGGCGAAGCTGGAGGTGGCATGAAGGGGTTGCTTTACATGGTGCTAGCTGCAATCCTATTTCCGGTACTCATCTTAGTGTTTTCTTTCTTGTGGATGGGGGTCGGGCTAGCGAGCGGGATTGTAGCAATGCTTGCGGAGTCCGTTATGGTCGGGACCGCCCATTTCGCCTGCTACTTCGTTAGCGAGCAGAGAGCAAGCCGAATCAAGAACTGGCTGAATAGGAACGGCGTTGGACCCTAGCCCCCCTTGCGATACTTCGCCGGGTGCCGGGTGCTCCAGGTCTCGCTTTTGAGACCTGTGGAAGCTAAAAGCTAGCGGCTACAGCCCCTCCACCAGCGCCTCCCACTCCTCTTCAAGCGTCTCTCGATAAAACCCCCGCCCAGCCCGCTCATACCAATAATCCGCATTCCACGCCGACCCCTCTTTCCGATGCAGATAAGCATGAACCGCCATACCATCCCGCGTCTCAAGCTCATCCACAAACCCGTGCGCCTGCACCCAATTCCCTTTCGCGTCCCACCAAAGCGCCGCCAGCGTCACCGGCAGCCCCTCCGGCGGCACTTCACTCGTCAAAGTTGCGCGAAACTCCCCAGCCTTCATTACCCCGTTCTATCAACCCCCTCCCCCTTCCCGCAATCGATAAAAACACCCCCAACTAATGTGACCCAAGTCACATGCTCCAAACCTAACCACTGATAAAAACAACTCATCGTTCCGATGAAGTTAGCAATGAGGTCCGTCCAGGGGGCTTGAGAGCGGTTAGCAAGGGTCAGCCAACCACCCCCGCCTCGCGGAGGTCGAACCATGTCTGTGCTTCGAACGAAAAATCTGAAAAACGTAGTTTGCGGCCCGGAGCAAGATGGTCGTATACTTAAATACGACCATTCCGGTCGTATTTTACGTGCGGGACTCCGCCTTCTTCACCACCGGCAGCCCCAGGGAGCAAGGCAGTTGAGCGTCTTGAGCGAGTTGAAAGTCGGCGAAACCGGGGTCCTGGTAGCCCTTGACCTGCCGGACTCCGTCCAGAACCACCTCATGCATATGGGCTTTATCCCCGGTGCATTGGTCACAGTTCTGCGCCGCGCCCCCGCCGGCGATCCCACCGTCTACGCCGTCGACGGCATGGAGATTGCCCTCCGCCACGAGACCGCGGAATCCATCCGTGTCCGCACTCCCGAGGAGGAAGCCGAAAACCCTCCCCAATCCCCTCAATCCCGCGAAATTGAACTCCCCGAGCTAATCGAGGCCGCGCGATGAATGCCTGCTGTGAGACTCCGGTTTTCGTACCACCCCAAGCTCCGCCCACCACCGGAGTCCTCAAAACAGTCGTCCTCATCGGCCCGCCCAACTCCGGCAAATCCACGCTCTTCAATCGCCTCACCGGCCTCCGCCAAAAAGTAGCTAACTTCCCCGGCGTCACCGTCGAGCAGCGCATGGGCCTCATGGCCGGTGTCGGCCGCGAAGACCTCACCCTCATCGATCTCCCCGGCATCTACTCCCTCGACCCCTACTCCGAAGATGCCCGCGTCTCCATCAACGTCCTGCGCGGCAAAATGCCCGGCACCCCCAAGCCCGACGCGGTGCTCATCGTCCTCGACTCTCAGCACCTCACCCGCCAGCTCATGCTAGCCGCCCCTGTTCTCTCCCTCGGCCTGCCCACCCTGGTCCTGCTCAACATGAGCGACCTGATGGAATCTCGCGGCGGCAAGGTGGATACGCTCAAGCTGGCCCGTGAACTCGGCGCGCCCGTAGCCCAGATCAGCGCCGTCCACGGCACAGGTCTCGACGCCGTCCCGCTCTTCCTTCACCAACAAACCGAGCGCAAAGCCGCCCATCCGCTCCAACTCCCCGTAGTAGGCAACGCAGCCAGCGCCCACACCTGGGCCGCTCAGATCAGCAGCCGCACCGGCTACCGCGCTCCTCTCTCGGTCGAAGGCACCCGCAAAATCGACAATATTCTCCTCCACCGAATCTGGGGCCCGCTGCTCTTTCTAGTCGTAGTAGTCGGCGTCTTTGAAGTAGTCTTCTCCATCGGCCAGCCGCTCTCTGACGGTTTTGGCGATATCCTCGCCCGCATGGGCGGCCTTGTCCGTCCCCTGCTCCCCGCCGGATGGATCCAATCGCTGATCCTAGACGGCGCATGGAAAGGCATCTGCTCTGTCCTCGTCTTCCTACCGCAAATCCTGCTCCTCTTCCTCTTCATCGGCATACTAGAAGACTCCGGCTACCTGGCCCGCGCAGCCCTCATCGCCGACCGAGTCATGCGCACCACCGGCCTCAACGGCAAAGCCTTCATCCCCCTGCTCTCCGCTTACGCCTGCGCCGTCCCCGCCATCATGGCCACGCGCACCATTGAGAACCGCCGCGACCGTCTCGCCACCATCCTCGTCACGCCCTTCATGACCTGCTCAGCCCGCCTGCCGGTCTATATGCTTCTCATCGCCGCCTTCATTCCCAACATCGTCTATCTCCACGGCGTCCTGGGCCTGCGCACCATCGTCATGCTCTCTCTCTACGTAGCCGGTTTCGTCGGCGCCATGACCACCGCCTGGCTCCTAAAAAGCTCCATCCTAAAATCCAGCGAAACCCCCTTCATCCTCGAGCTCCCTCAATACCGCATGCCCACCGTCTGGTCGCTCACCCTCCGCGTAGTCGATCGCGCCCGCATCTTCCTCCGCCAGGCCGGAACCATCATCCTCTGCGTAACCCTCGCTCTCTGGGTTCTCGCGCATCTCCCCGTAATCCAAACCCCCAGCGGCGCACTCACCGCCCCCGAACTAGCCGACAGCGTAATCGGTCGCCTCGGCCACTTCATCGAGCCGGTTATCGCCCCACTAGGTTTCAACTGGAAGATCGGCATCGGCCTGCTCTCCAGCGTCCTCGCCCGCGAAGTCATGGTAAGCACCATGGGCACCCTCTACGGCGCCGACCCCGCCACCCAGTCCATGCACCTGCAAACCGCACTCCACCACGACATGACCCTCGGCGGCGCATTAGCCCTGATGATCTTCTTCGCCTTCGCCATGCAGTGCACCTCCACCATGGCCGTAGTCCGCCGCGAAACCAACAGTTGGAAGTGGCCCGCCGTCCAATTCCTCTACATGCTGGCCCTGGCCTACGGCGCAGCCTTCGTAGTCAACCACGTAGTAATGGCCTTCCTCGGCTAATCTTTCGCTCTCCCACCCGCCCGCAACCCACCCCGTGCCCCATCGGGGTACCGGGGAACCCTCTGGGTCGGGGTCGCGCGCACTTTGCGAAATGGGTGGGATACCCCAAAACCCGGATACCCCAGATGAACCGGAGCGGTAGGCCGGGGATTCATCCCCGGCAATTCAACACCATCGCACAGAAAGGGGTTTTAACCCCTGAGGTATGCTTTTCACACTCAGCCGGGTGCCCCATCCTTTTCGCGCACTTTGCGAAATGGGTGGGATACCCCAAAACCTGGATGCCACAGTTTGATCGGAACGGTAGGCCGGGGATTCATCCCCGGTAATACAACGTCCCCACAGAGAGAGGGGTTTTAACCCCTGAGGTATGCTTTTCACACCCAGCCCCGTGCCCCATCCTTTTCGCGCCTTATGCGAAATGGGTGGGCTACCCCAAAACCCCCAACTCACTAATATGAGAAACTAAAAGAGAACCCGTTCTCGGCGCTGCCCACGTGCGCGCGCCCCAACAACAACCCCAGCTTCATCCGGCCCGCCTGCGCCGATACCAAACTGCGGCCCGCGAATAGGAACCAGAAACACCATGATCAGTGTCAGCAACGTCACCATGCGCTACGGCTCAAAACTCCTCTTTGAAGATGTGAGCGTAGCCTTCATCCCTGGCCGCCGCTACGGCCTCACCGGCCCCAACGGCTCCGGAAAATCCACCTTCATGAAGATCCTCAGCGGCGAGCTAGACGCCCAAAAAGGCACCGTAGTCCGCCCCCGCAAGCTAGGCGTCCTCCGCCAGGACCAGTTCGCCTTCGACGCCCATCGCGTCATCGACACCGTCATCATGGGCAACAAACCCCTCTGGGCCGCCCTCGAAGAGCGCGACCGCATTTATGAGAAGCCCGAGCTATCCGACGCCGACGGCATGAGGTTAGGCGAGCTCGAAGGCACCATCGGCGACGAAGACGGCTACACCGCCGAAGCCGACGCCGCCATCCTCCTCGACGGCCTCGACATCCCCGAGTCCCTCCACAGCCGTCTCATGGGCGAGCTTCAGGGCGGCCAAAAGGTCCGCGTCCTCCTAGCGCAAGCTCTCTTCGGCAAGCCCCAGGCCCTGCTCCTCGACGAGCCCACCAACTACCTCGATCTCGAATCCGTCCACTGGCTCCAGGACTTCCTCGCCACCTACCCCGGCACCCTCATCGCCATCTCCCACGACCGTCACTTCCTCAACACCGTCACCACCCACACCGCCGACATCGACTACGAAACCGTCATCACCTACACCGGCGGCTACGACGAGATGGTCATGGCCAAAACCCAGATCCGTTCCACCCTCGAATCCCAGAACGCCCAGCGCGAGAAGAAGATCGACCAACTCAACGACTTCATCGCCCGCTTCTCCGCCGGAACCCGCTCCTCTCAAGTCACCAGCCGCCGCAAAGAAGTCGAGCGCCTTCAGACCAACGACCTCGCCCGCTCCAACATCGCCCGCCCCTACATCAAATTCGACCAGCTTCGCCCCAGCGGCAAGCACGCCCTTGAGTTCAAACACATCACCAAAATCTACGGCGACCAAACCGTCCTAGACGGCTTCACCGCCAACGTCCTCCGCGGCGAAAGAATCTGTCTAATGGGCCGCAACGGCGCCGGCAAAACCACCCTGCTAAAGAGCCTGCTATCGAATTACCCAGGCCTCGCCGACAAGGACTTCACGCTAGACTCCGGAACGATCTTCTGGGGCCACGAAGCCCAGATCGGCTACTTCCCCCAGGACGTAGGCGCCACCATCGAGCACGGCCTCACGGTAGCCGAGTGGCTCCATCGCTGGAACCCCGCCGCCCACGTCGAAGACATTCGCGGCATCCTCGGTCAAATGCTCTTCAGCGGCGAAGAAGGCGACAAACAAACGAAAGCCCTGAGCGGCGGCGAGCAAGCAAGATTAGCCTTCTGCAAACTAATCCTAACCAAGCCCAACATCCTAATCTTTGACGAGCCCACCAACCACTTAGATCTCGAAGCCATCAACGCCCTCAACATCGCCCTCCAGCGCTACGAAGGCACAGTCTTACTCGTCACCCACGACCACGACCTGATCGACGAAGTAGCCACAAGGCTATGGGTCTTCCACGAAGAAGGAATAGAAGACTTCCAAGGCCCCTACGCCGAGTGGAAAGGCAAACACAACTAATCTGGATTATGTTAAGGGTGAGTGGCTTTGTATCTGGGCACGACTTCAGTCGTGCCGCAAACAGTCACATTATGACGTGGGCTTTAGCCCCTGAAGGCTTTAGCCTAACGGAGGGAGCAGGGGCACACAAACCAATAAACATCATGCATCCAAGACAACCTAGGACTTCAGGCACGCGCTTTACATTTCAATTCATTCAGCTCTGTAATGGAGAGCCCCGAATTCAAAAAGTGAATACTTCAATCAAAGAAGCAGCCACAAGGTTTCTGGCATAAAGTATTCTTGCCTTTATTACTACTGGGTCGTAGTGTAAGAAGCTGGGGAAAATCCCATGCCATCTTGTTTCATTAGCTACTCTTGGGAGTCAGATCGCCACCGCGATTGGGTTCGCGGTCTTGCAGAGCACCTTCAATCCAGTGGCGTTGATATGCGCCTAGATCAATGGGATTTATTCCCAGGTTCAGACATGCTTAGTTTTATGGAAACATGTGTTCGTGAATCTGATTATGTCGTATTGGTATGCACCCCCGCATTTGCGGTGAAAGCGAATAAGGGGGTTGGCGGCGTGGGTTATGAGAAGACAATAGTCAGTGGCGAACTTTTTTACGCAAACTCCCGACCTGGCAAGTTCGTGCCAGTATTGCGGCTAGGGGAACCCAGCCAAGCTCTTCCATCATATTTATCTTCGAAAATGTTTGTAGATTTCCGAAATGATGTGAATTTCGCGGCATCGTGTGAAGAGTTGTTACGCCACTTTCATGGAGTATAATGCTACTCTCGACCGCCGCTTGGTCCAATGCCAGTTCTGAAAAAGGCCCCTCTCTTAACTGTTTCTGCTGATGCAATTTCATCGTTACCCTACTGCAGCCGATGCGGATTGCGACCTGGAACCACAAGCGTTGCCTGCGTTCCAGGCTATTCCTCTCATTCATTTACTAGCGGTTCAAATAAAGATTACTGCAGCAGATGCGGATTGCGACCTGGGACCGTAAGTGTTGCCTGCGTTCCAGGCTATTCCTCTCACTCATTTATTAGCGGATCAGATAATGATTACTGCAGCAGATGCGGATTGCGACCTGGGAACGCAAGCGTTGCCTGCGTTCCAGGCTATTCCTCTCACTCATTTATTAGCGGTTCAGATAATGATTACTGCAGCAGATGCGGATTGCGACCTGGGAACGCAAGCGTTGCCTGCATTCCAGGCTATTCCTCTCACTCATTTGTCCAGCTTGGAGCATAAGAGAATACCGCATAAGCTTCAACGCTCTAAAGACGGATAGGCTGGTCTGGCTGGGTCCCAATCCTTGACGCAGTTTAATCGCGGCAAGGGTGGGAGACCGGGAGCGGTAGGCCGGGGATTTATCCCCGGCAATACAACACCCCCACAGAGACAGGGGTTTTAACCCCTGAGGTATGCTTTTCGTCAGCATCCCCACAGCTTCTTCATTCCTCCGAATCGTCGTACAAACAATTCATCGGTCTGAGCCGAGAGTAGTAGGCCGGGGATTTATCCCCGGCAATACAACGCCCCCACAGAGACAGGGGTTTTAACCCCTGAGGTATACTTTTCGTTTGGATGGCCGTACCACAGGGAATAAATGGATGGGTTAAAATCCATCCCTACCACGCCCGCAGATTCCAATCGATCTCGCGTCGGGGTTAAAACCCCGACCTACCGCTCAAACCGCGCCGGCATCGGATCCAGCCGATCTAAAAACCGCATATGCACGAAAGCCCAATCAACCAGCCCCCGCTTCCCCGGATTCGCCGCAATATACCCGAGCTGTCGCCGAAAATCCTCTCCATCGCGAATCCGATGCTCGTGGAACCCAACCTGCCAAACCTCTCCACCAAACTGTTTACGCACCTCATGGGAAAACCCTCCCTTGATGCATTGCGCGCACCGCTCAATCGTCTGATTCTCAGCCGGACTCAGCAACACGTGCAAATGTTCCGGCATCACAACGAATCCATGCAAAGCGTAGCGCCCTTGATCCCGATAATGAAAGAGCGTCTTGACCAGCAACTCCGCATTTACCGTTCGAACGAAAAGCGCGTGCCTCTGGTAAGTAGTGGTTGTGAGAGCATAAGTTTCCATGGCTGGTTGAGAAAAGCATACCTCAGGGGTTAAAACCCCGTCGCTCTTGTCCAAATATCTGCCGGGGATAAATCCCCGGCCTACCAACCAGAAACATTGCAAAAATGGTATAATCGCCCGTAGTGCTGCCAAAAAGACCCAAAAGACGCCGCGCAAGGAGATCGTTCAAGCAATGAAAAAGGCCAAAGAGGTTCAATGAAGACGAAATTCATCCCCGTGGAAGAGTCCTTCAAGCAGTGGAAGAAGGACCCCAAGTACGTTGCTGCCTATGATGCCCTGGAGGCGGAGTTCGCTCTGGCATCGGCCATGATCAAAGCGCGCGCCGATGCGGATATGACCCAGGAGCAGGTCGCCAAGGCGATGGGTACGACTCAGGCAGTCATTGCTCGCCTCGAAAGCGGTAAGGTGCTGCCATCAACGCGCACACTGGAACGATACGCGAAAGCCACTCGCACGCGTTTGCGCATCAACTTCACGCGTGAAACTTTGAGGCAGGCTGTCCGCCCTTAACCCATCCGCCGAATGCCCCGGGCGCCTCAAGTCCGAGTTTTCGGACCTGGGATGTAGAGATGCAGGGGCGGCCGATGTGCAGGCTGCCGACAGACCGGGAGCGGTAGGCCGGGGACAGAGGATTAAACCCTAAGGTTTGCTTTTCACCCCTGAGATCAAACCTCAGGGGATGGATGGATGTGCTTCAGCGGTTCCCGAATTGGTGTAGCCGCAACTGCGTGTCAAGCCCCAATCCTCCTATCTTCAAAGCATCTCCCTTACCATCAACGCCTTACGCTTACAACCCATTTGCATGGTTTTTCTCTCAATCCGCTAACCTGTCTTTAAGAGTTGTGTATTGTGCTCAGACCCGCGGCGTCGCGCCCCGCCCGATGTCGCGCGCGAGTCTGCGCAAGTTCGCCGTTTTCAGGAATTTGCCTTCCAGACTCCTCAAAACAAACGAATTACGGCAGAACCCTGCTCCCAACGCGTTGAAAACAAACAATTTATTCCAAACACACCGGGGGGATAAGGGGCCCCCGTCACCCGCAAGAAAGGATCTCATGGTCAACGAATGTCGTCACGTCATGCCCAGCGGGCTCCACTGCCAGTCGCCAGCCATGCGCGGCAACTCTTTCTGTTACTTTCACGCCCGCCTCCAGCGTCCCGCTCGCCCGCACGAGGTCCGCATCCCAATGCCCGACCGGCTCGACAGCAAAGGCACTCAGGCCATCATCCACCGAACCCTGCAGGCTCTTGCCGCCGGGCATATCAGTGCCCGCCGCGCCGCTGTCCTCCTCTACGTATCCAGATGTCCTCCAGCTAGGCGCCACAAAGTCCGACATAAATTCCAGCTGGTCCCTTAGTCCCTAGTCCCTCAGTCCCTAGTCCCTAGTCCCTGCCTTTCCCCGTCCCACAATGCAGCACAACGGTTCTGCATGTGAGTCCCGTCACATCCCGGACGCTCCCCGCTCACTAGCATTGAAACCATGACAGCCGCGGCTCTAATCCTGATCGCGCCAGCCTCGCTCCTGTTAGGCGCAGCACTCCAACTTCTGGTTGCAAAGCTCTGTTCCGCGCGCGCCAAAGGCATCCTCGCCGCCCTATTTTGCCTGCCCTCGGTACTCGCCGTGCTCGGCCTGATCCCCTCGGTCCGCTCCGGCCAGGCGGTAGAACTCAATCTATTTCAATGGGATGGCCCATTGGCCATGGTCCTTCACGTGGACGCCCTCAGCATCCTCTTCGCCTTCATGGGCACCTTTCTCGGAGCGGCCGTCCTCCTCTACTCCATCGGCTACATGGCCCACGACAAATCGGCCACCCGCTTTTTCTGCTCGATGCTCATCTTCATCGGGGGCTTTGTCGGCCTGGTCTTCAGCGCCAACCTGTTCATCTTCTATCTCTGCTGGGAGGTCATCGGCCTCTGCTCCTTCAGTTTGGTCGGCTTCTGGTACACCAACCCTGAAGCCGTCAGCGGCGCCCGCAAAGTCCTGCTAATGACCCACATAGCAGGCTACGGCCTGCTAGCCGCCATCCTCCTCATCTACTTCCGCACCGGCAGCGCCCTGTGGACCGATCCGGCCGTCGCCCACGCCTTCACCGGCGGAGTCTTCTTCCTCATGCTGGCCGCCCTGGTAGCCAAATCCGTCCAATTCCCCCTCCACACCTGGATTCCGGAAGCCATGGCCGCCCCCACCCCAGTCAGCGCCCTGCTCCACGCCGCCTGCTATGTCAAAGCCGGCGTCTATCTCGCCGCCCGCATGGTCAGCTTCGGCCCCTGGCAGCCCACCTGGGGCCTCAGCCTCATCTGCATAGGCACCGTAACCATAGCCGTTGGAGTCATGTACGCTATGGTGCAGACCGATCTGAAGCGCATGCTGGCCTTCTCCACCGTCAGCCAGATCGGCTACATGATGCTCGGCATCGGCATCGGCACCCCCCTAGCCATCACCGCCGGCCTGCTCCACTGCCTCAATCACGGCTTCTTCAAAGGCGGCCTCTTCCTCACAGCCGGCTCCGTCCAGCACGCCGCCGGCACCCGCGATATGAACAAGTTAGGCGGCCTCGCCTCGCGTATGCCGCAAACCACACTCTCCTGGCTAATCGGCGCCGGCAGCATGATGGGAATCCCTCTAATGAGTGGCTTCGCAAGCAAATGGATGCTCTACGCAGCAGCCCTGCAAGCCGGCTGGACCGTTCCCGCCGTCGTAGCCTGGGCAGCCAGCCTGGGCACCGTCTTCCTCTGCGCCAAAGCCACCAGCGCCGTCTTCCTAGGCCCGCTAACCGAAGCCACCAAAGACGCCCACGAATCCCCGCCAACAATGGTTTGGGCCATGGGAATCCTAGCCGCCGGCAGCATAGTCCTCGGCGTAGCCCCGCAACTAGCCGTCAACTACCTCTTAAATCCCATCCTAGGCGCGCTTCAACTTAGCGCTGTGCAAGTAACCTGGTTCGGTCTCTCGTCCAATGCAGGCAGCTTCTCCACCATGGGCGGCCTGGTTCTGGCGGTGGTCTCTGTGGTCCTGGGCGGCCTCATCTACGCCATAGCCTACGCAGCCCGACAGACTCCTTCTACAGCCATAGTCTCCGGCGGCGCAGCGTTAGCCGGCGCAGGCGGCGGAATCTTCACCGGCGGCGAACCGCTCTCCGATCAGGGAAGGCTTACCGCAGGCGACTTCTCCGACATCTTCCTGCAAAACTGGCATGATTTCTTCCGCTGGACCAATGTTGATCGCGTTTATCTGGGCGTTTGGAGTGGATTGCAGGCCGCCTCGCGCATCCTAGGTGTAGCCGTCTCCTGGATGGAGCGGCGCTCCGTGCTGTTGCTCTTCGCGTTTGCAGCGGCGCTGCTGCTTGGCATGCGCTTCCTTGCTCCCGGTATGGCAGTCATAGAGCCGCTTGTCGCGCCCACTGTTCCAGTGCTGCTGATTGCAGCCTGCGCCGTGGCCGCAGTCGCACTGGTCCTGGCTGCTCTCACCCACAAAGCCTGGCGCCGTCTGGCCCCGCTGATGGTTCTAGCTGGCATAGCCGCTATTGCCGGACTAGCCATATCCGACCCCCGGCTTCGTCTTGGGCTTTTGGAACTCGGCGCCCTGATTACCATTCCGCTGGTCTGGCAATGTGCGCGGACCCATGCGGCAAAGCTGATCTATCTCGCGGTCGTCCTCATCTCGGCTGCATCTCTTGTCGCCAGCCACCTGCTAATGGAGCGCGGGCAGGCCGATTGGGCGCGTGCGCTGCTCATCACCAGCGTCTGCGTCAAGCTGGCCGCCATCCCGCTCTTCTTCTGGCTACTCCGCCTGGCCGACGAGCTCCCATCTGTGGTCCTCGGCATCATCATCGCAGTCGTAGATATGGCCGCCTTCGGCGAACTCTACATTGCCGTACAGACTTCTCCTGGATTATTCACGCCGCAGGGACTCCTATTCGGTATTGCCGCCGCCACTTCTTTCCTCGCCGCTCTGCTGATGCTCACGCAAAAGAGCCTCAAGCGTCTGTTGGTTCTTTCGACGGTAGAAGATATTGGTTTCCTATTTCTAGGCCTCACATCCGCCAGCGCGCTCGGATTTAAAGGCGTTCTCTTCGCGGCCTGCACCCACGCCCTGGCCAAGGCCCTGCTCTTCATCTGCCTCAGTGGCCTCGAAGCCGACAACGTACTGAACAATGACTCCACCGGTCTTGCCAAGCGCTATCCCGTCGCCGCATTCGGTTTCCTCTTCGGCATGCTGGCCATGCTTGGCATTCCACCATTGATGGGTTACCTCGGCCGCTGGAGGCTCTACGAAACTGCACTGCAAATCAGCCCATTGCTGCTCGCCGTCTTCATTCTCTCTTCCATCTTCGCTCTGATCGCTTACGTGCTGGCTTTGACCCGCGTTTGGTGGGGACCAGCTCACGATGCAGACTCCCCCCCGCTCCCGGATAAGCCGACAAAAAAACCATTCCTGCTCCAGGCGACGATCATTGCGCTGGTGGCGTTGCTGCTGGCTGGCGGAATCTGGCCGAATGCGCTGCAACTGCTGCTCGGGGGGAGACCATGAATCTCTGGAACAAATTGATGTGCTACTCTCGCCGCCGCAGCCCCTGGCTCTTCCACATGAACGGGGGCAGTTGCAACGGTTGCGATATCGAGTTGATCGCCAGCCTCACCCCTCGCTACGACGCCGAGCAGTTGGGTGTGCGTCTTGAAGGCAGTCCGCGCCACGCAGATATTCTTTGCATAACCGGACCCATTACCCATAACGCGGTAAACGCCATCAAGACCGTCTACGGACAGGTCTGCGGACCCAAGGCTGTGGTAGCCATCGGCTCCTGCCCGGCCACGACCAATGTATTTATCGACAGCCGCACTTTGGAAGGGCCGCTCGACCGCCATATTCCCGTCGATGTTTTTGTCCCCGGCTGCCCGCCTCGTCCCGACGCAATCATTCAGGGTGTGGCCAAGGCCGCCGAGATACTTGCAGAGAGAGCCGCAAAAAAATTGCCTGTCGCGCCTGTCGTGATGCCTTTAGTCGGGCCGGGATGCAATGGAGCCTGCGCGTGCGCCAGCCCATGCACAACCAAACAATCCACCAGTGAGGTCCAGCCATGAATCTGACCACTGCCCTCGCCCGCCTGCTCATCTTTCCCGGCCTTCTCTTTGCCGTCCCTGTCGCATGGTTCTTCCTCTGGGTGGAACGCAAAGCCGTTGCCCTGATGCAAGGCCGCATCGGTCCTCCGTTCATGCAGCCGTTCTTCGATTTCATCAAGCTGCTCGGCAAGACCACGCCTTCACGCCCCGGAATAGCCGGCCTGCTGATGAGACTTTGGCCTTTGCTTGCAGTCTCCGCCGCTGCCGGCGCGGTTGGCCTGCTACCTGTACTGCCCTCATCCGGCGGATTCGAAGGCGACCTCATCCTGCTGCTAGCGCTTCTCGAGCTCCCCTCCATGTGCATCATCGCCGCCGGCTTCAGTTCGCGTTCCATCTTCGGCGAAATCGGTTCCGCCCGCGAAGCCGTTCTCAGCGTCTCCTATAACGTGGTCTTTCTACTGGCCATCATCTCCATCGCCGCCTCACAGCACACCTTCCGGCTTGAGGCACTGGCCCACTTGCCTGCTTCGCCGATGCAAATCCTGGGCGTCATTGCAATCCTGGTATGCCTGCCCGCCAAGCTGCATATCAATCCTTTCTCCCTGCCCAACGCAGAGCAGGAGATCTACTCCGGACCCATGACCGAGTACGCCGGGCCGGAGCTTGCCATGTGGGAACTGTCCCACGGTCTGGAATGGGTCGCAGCTACTGGCCTCGTCGCCACGCTGGCCGCTCCGCACCTGACCATCTGGTGGCTTGCCGCGCTGGTCTTTGTCGCTCTTTCCTTCGCAGTGGTCCTGCTGCTCTCAGCAGTCGCCGCCGCCACGGCTCGTCTGGCCATCGATACAACGGTGCGCTTTTACTGGCAATGCACCCTGATCTTCGCGGTTCTGGCCATCTCGTCCGCGCTCTTTATGAGGTTCAGATCATGAACATTCTCTCCATGCTGTGGAAGAATCTCTGGGGCGGTTCGCGGACGCTGCTTTTCCCTGCGCGCCCCAAGGTGAGCCAGGGCTTCCGTGGCCTGGTGCGCTTCGATCCCGCGCTCTGCACCGGCTGTGCCATCTGCCGCTTTCGCTGCACCGCGCGCGCCATCGAGTTCAAGGCCGGCAAGGGCCAATTCGAGTGGAGCTACGATCCCGGCCATTGCACCTTCTGCGGCCGCTGCGTGGAGGGCTGCAAAACCCACGCGCTCAGTCAGGACGCCGAGTGCCCGCCCATCTATCTCACCATTGGCGATTTGAAAAATTCCTATACTGTCGCCCGCAAGGCGCCTGCTCCCAAACCCGCCGCGGTTGCCCCACCGGCCGTCAGCGAGCCAGCGGCGAACCCTGTCCCCACTGGAGGTACAAAATGACGCAAACCATGACTCTTCTTGAAAGCATTCCAGAAAAACTGGGATCTACCGAACCCTGGGTTGAAAAGGGCGGTGTTCACTGGCTCTCTCCCGTCCCGCTGAGTGTGCGCGAGCTTACTGCGGCCATGAACGACTGGAAGGCTCGCTTCATCACCATCACCGCCTACCAATTGCCTGCCGATCAGGGCTTTCGCCTGGAGTACCACTGGGACCTCAATGGCCAGTTGCTGGGCTTTCCCTTTCTTCTTGCCGGCAATTCCATTGAAAGCATCTACGACATTTGCGAAGCCGCCGACTGGATCGAGCGCGAGATTCACGAAGAATACGCTCTCGACTTTACGGGTCGCGAGTACGAGCCGCTCCTGATGCGAGCGGGAGACCAGCCGGGAGTGAACCTGCGCGAAACCGGGGTCCCCAACAAGCCCGCTTCTGGCTTGCCGGGGCGCGAGGAGGCAAAATGAGCTACAAGATCCCCATGGGGCCTTACCACCCCGCTCTTGAAGAGCCTTACAAGCTTGACCTGATCTGCGAAGGCGAGACCGTAACGGACGCCAAGCTGCATATCGGCTTCAACTTCCGCGGCATCGAGCGCCTGGCCGAGACCCGCAACTACATTCAGGTCATCGCCCTGATGGAACGCGTCTGCGGCATCTGCTCCAACATTCACACCCTCACCCTCTGCCAGGCGATGGAGCAGTTGACCGGCCTCACGCCGCCTCCGCGCGCCCAGTATATTCGCGTCGTCATGGCCGAACTCGAGCGCCTCCACTCCCACGTCCTCTGGGCCGGCATCGCCGCCAAGCTCATGGGCTTCAAAACCATGTTCATGACCTGCTTCGAGCTACGCGAGAAAGTGATGGATGTGCTCCAGGCCATCAGCGGCAATCGCGTCAACTACTCCATGAATCGCATCGGCGGCGTCAATCGCGATATCGACGATCCGATGGCTGTGCTGGCCATGATCGAGCAGCTTCAACGCGAGATGGTCCGCACCGTTATCCCCATCTTTACCACCAGCAGAACGGCCACCTCTCGCTGCGCCGGAGTCGGCGTACTGACTCACGAGAAAGCTCTTTCCTGCGGAGTTGTGGGCCCGGTAGCCCGTGCCTCCGGAGTCCCCCAGGATCTCCGCCGTGCCGCTCCCTATGCGGCCTACTCCGAGATGGAATTCGAAGTCCCGGTACAGCAGGACGGCGATGTCCGCGCCCGCCTGCTGGTGCGCGCCCTTGAAATCATGGAGAGTTGCAAGATTCTCCGCCAGGCGCTCACCAAACTGCCCTCCGGCGAATTGAATGCCGGCGAGGAAAAACTCGTCTTCACAACAGGAACGGCCACCAGCCGCGTTGAAGCCCCGCGCGGTGAGGTCATGTACAGCGTCACCTGGAAAGAAGGCTCAAAAAATCCCAGCCGAGTCCACGTGCGCACCCCCACCTTTGCTGTGATGCCGGCCATTCGATGGATGGTAATGAACGCGCGTCTTGCCGACACGCCACTGATCCAGGCCTCTATCGACCCCTGCTACTCCTGCACCGACAGGTAGAAGGCGCAACTTTTCCCAGCCGTCAGTGTCTCTATTAGAGGAATTTGTGTGTTAAAGCGGGATCAATTTTTCCGCTTAAGGCCTTCGGCTTTTGCTGATCAGGAACTCCCCGTATCTATTTCGGTAAACAAGGTTTTGCATTCACAGGTTTTTTCGGCATACTGAAGAAGAATCAATAACCTCACCGGAGGGCAAGTGCTTTCGATGGGCAAAAGACGCATATCCGTACTGACTTTTATGGCCTTGGCGGTATTGGCCCTCTTCGCCCACCGCAGCCATGCGCAGGCAGCACTGCTGCTGGAGCAGCCGTACGGCTTCTTTGGCCTCCTCAATCCCACCGGGCATAATGCAATCTATTTTGAGCGAATTTGCGCCGAGACTCCGGTGAAACTGCGCCGCTGCCAAGAGGGCGAAATGGGCGTCGTCATCGCCCGGTACCAGGGAATCGACGCCTACGATTGGGTCGCGATCCCCTTAGTTCCCTACCTCTATTCTGTCGAGAATCCATCCGATGTTCCAGCGCATGTGGATCGCAAAACCGTAGCCCGGCTGCGCAATCACTATCGCGAAGCCCATCTGCTCAGCCTGGGAGAAAACCTGTCGAAGGGCGGTTTCGCGCACGGCGGGTGGACACAACTGGTTGGCGCGGCCTATGAGCGCCGCATTTACGCCTTCCGCTTCGACACCACTCCCGAACAGGACGACGCGCTCATCGCGCGGATGAACGAAGGCCCGAATCGTTCCCACTTCGAACTGTTTTTCAACAACTGCGCAGACTTTGCCCGGGTGATTCTTAACACTTACTATCCACGCACCTTCCGGCGCAGCGTTTTCCCTGACGCTGTAATGACCACCCCAAAACAGATCGCGTGGAAACTGGCGCGGTATGCGCACAAGCACCCGGAGACGCAACTGGAGATCTTTGAGATTCCACAGGTTCCCGGCTATAACCGCGCAAGCCGCTCCAACAAGAGCATCGCCGAATCGCTCTCCACCACCGGCTATGCCGTCCCCATCGTTCTGCTTAACCCCTACATAGCCGGAGTATTCTTTGCGGATTATCTTGCGCGCGGCCGCTTTCATCCGCTCATCCCCAAACATCCTGAGGTACTGGGACCAGACAATCTAACCGCATTGACAGCTTCCGTTGGCGCCGCGCAAAATTCAGACAGCGCAGGTGTTCAGACCCACAGCGGCCCAAGCGGCGGCTCCGAAGACATACCGACGCCGGAAAAAACTTACAACGGTCTGGGAGAGATCAAGGTTAATCATGAGTAATGCGGAACCGCAGAGTTTCAAGAATCATGCCCGTTTCGATCCGCTATTCCATTTCTTTCTCGTGCTCGTTTTGTTGGCAAACCTGATCATCGCCATCGTGCATCTGGTCCGGCATGTGAACTTCACCTCGGCCTGGTTCCTGGTGCTGTCGATCGCCGCCATTCTCGCACTCCTGAAGGTTCGCACGTACGCGCTCAAGGTACAGGATCGCGTGATCCGATTTGAGGAGCGGCTGCGATTAAAGGCGCTGTCCCCCGTCGAATGGCACAAGCAAATCGATCGCCTCACCGAGGACCAGTTGATCGGCCTGCGTTTTGCTTCGGATGAAGAGATTGTAGTGCTGGCCAAGCTGGCGCTTGAACAGAATCTGAATCGCAAGCAGATCAAGGAGCGCATCAACAACTGGCGCCCCGACCACTGGCGGGTCTGAACGAAACTACCGGCGCATCAGTCTTTGGGTTGGACCATCGGTAGCAGGTTAGTTTTAAAATACGTACTTCATATGATGCGGAAAGCGAATGCCCTGTATCAGGGCACGACTTCAGTCGTGCCGCATATGCATCAATATGGTTGTGGGCTTTAGCCCCTGAGAGTCAGCTAGTTCAAACTGTCCTCTACCGGCTTGTCGCAATTTTTACCTTAGGATACAAAGCGCGGGAGGGAATCGACGATTCCCTCCCGCGCCAGATTTGCCCAGTACTGATCCAGTAAAAAATTATCTCTGCTCCAGGCTTTGCCGCACCAGACGGTGTGGCAAACCCCCGAGAAAAGGTGTTCCTTAGTTCGACGGAGGCTGTGCAGCCGGAGCGGAATTGTCCGCGGTTGCCTGCTGCTCCGTCTGGTCAGCCTGCTGACCCTGCTGCTGCAGAGCGGTCGCGTCCGCCGGATCGGGCGGAGGCGCAATCGCCGCATACGGAGCCGTAGTCGGAGGAGTCTGCGCTGAAGGCGGCGCCTGCGGTATTCCGCCTGTGCCCTGCTTGGCCTGCAGATCCTTCAAGCCCTGGTCAATGTTTGCCCGCAGTTGGTTCTGCATCTCCTGCAAATCGGTCAACTGCACGGTAACCGTATCGGCTCTCGCGCACTCGTTTCCGCCCTTGCTGACCAGAACGTAAAGGCCCGCCGTCGTTGCATCGTCAGGCGGAGCGGTCTGCATTTGCAGCACGTCACCGTCGCTGATCGCGCATTCGTTTCCGGCTGCATCCACCAGGTCCAGAGGCCCTCCGGCCACAAACACGTGCGCATGGCCTGCGGCTACGTCTGCAATAATGCGTGCAATCCCGCTGGAGCCGGGATCAACGTCCTGTCCCCCCGCGCTCTGCTGCCCTTCGTTGTTTTCGAGAGCCAGCTCGCCCTTCACCTCGTCCGCGACCTGCTGCTTCACCTCGGCCGTCAGAGCCGGCGAACCACCGTCTCCGGTTTCCGGACCGCCATCGGTTTCGCCGCCCTCCTGCTGTGCCGCATAAGCCGCCTGTAGATCCGTCGAGATCACATAATCAGTCAGCCAGAACGCTGCGCTGGGATAAACCGGGTAAGGCTGAAAGAAGCCGCCGTAGAAGCCTACCCAGGGCGCTCCACCCCATCCCCATCCGAAGGCGATAGGCGCAGGCCACGGATTATAGGCCCAGCCATAGAATCCGGGAGCAAAGAAGAAGCCCGGCGCATAGACGTCGTAATATCCGCCCCGGTACCCCCATCCGTGGTAATAACGGTTGTATTCATGGCCGTGGTAGTAGTAGGCGCGACGACCGAAATCATGGCCATGGTAACCATACCCGCGCTGCGCATATCCAGGACGGCCCTTCGAGGAAAACGTTCTGCCGTGATTGGGGAGCGACCTCGAGACCGACCGGTTCCCGTTCAGCCCATGATGAATGTCTGTGCCGGTCTTCGGGTCATGAACGTTGCTCACCTTGCCGTTGCCCCGGGTAGTCACCGAGCTGCCGCCCTTGGTGAGATGCGTCGAGCTGCCCTTGCCCCCGGAGTTACCTCCGAAGGTTGTTGGGTGCCCCCCGCCGCCGCCGCTTGACGACCTTCCGCCGAGATTCGACCGGTTATTCAAGGGAGTGGCGCCAACCTTGCCACCGTCAGGGTGCGTTCCGCCGCCGGTTGACCCTTTACCTGTGGTCCCCCCTGTAAGTGCTGAGTGCCCACCCCCGCTGCCCGTACTTCCGCCAGTGGTCGCTCCGTGGCTGCCCGTTCCACCTGTTCCGCCCGTTCCACCTGTACCGCCGGTGGTTGGCCCGTGGCTACCACCGCCGCCACCGGTGAACCCATGGCTACCGCCGCCGCCACCGGTGGGCCCGTGGCTACCGCCGCTCACCGAGTGAGATGCCGCGCCAGAGCCTCCAGAAGGAGCGCTCTTGGGGGGAGGCTTAGTCCCGGTGGCTGCACGGCCAACGCCGCCCAACACTAATAGCAAGGCAACCATCGCGGCCGCGGAAACATTCCTCATGATCTTGCGAAAAATTGACTTCGTCATCCTATCCTCTTTCCTTTCCCTGGTCCGCGCTCCACTCCAGATGCGCGAACGCTCTATTGAACGTTGCTGACTTTACCGTTGGTGAAGGTAACCTTCATGTCCTTGTAGTAGTAAATTGTTTTCGCTCCCAGCTTGGCGATTCTCGTTGGCTGCCCGAAGGAGGCAGTTACCTGATCCTTAGTCTGACCAAGAGCGATGGTCGGCGGCGGCGCATCGGCCGGCGGTGGCGGAGGAGCAATCTCCGGCATGGGAGCCGCAGCCGCTGCCGGAGCAGCGCCCTGAGCCGGCTGATCACCCTGGCTGCCCTGGCCTGAATTGTCCGCAGGCGCAACCGTAATGACCTCGGAGACCGTCTTCACAAAATCGTCCACCGGCGGAACCGATTTCTTTGCGAACGGAAACTTGATCTCCCCGTAGTAGTGAACCTGGTTTCCATTCGCGTCAGGATAGGTATCGCTGTATGTGCTGATCAATATCCCGTCACTTTGCACCGTGATCCCGGTAATCCAGAACTTCTCACCCGTAACAAACTTTCGCGATGCGCAGCCATTATTCGCCGCATCGCTGGCGCTGCTGGCGCCGCCCATCCCAAATTTGCCTTTAAAGTAGGACTTTGCGGCGTCCTTGGTGCGGTTGTTGTAGTTGGCAACAATCGCCCCATTGCTATAGGTGTTGCCGAATGCATAGGAGGAATCGGTACTGCACATCGTCAGACCGTCCTTCTGCAACACCACAGTGTCACCCGACGTAACAATGTCCGTGCGGTCGGCAGTAGTCTTGGTCAGGTTGATTTGTGAAGCCAGCTTCTGCTGAATCGCCGACGGGTCGCCTTGCTGGGCTTCCATCCCCATACAGAAAATCGCTGCAATTGCAGCGAATCCAAATGCGCATAACCTCTGCACCTTAGCCATAAGCCTCTTCCATTTCATGGTTTTTTGGGAAAGTGTCCTACAAGCCCTTAAACCTACATCACGGTCTCAAGGCTGTCAAGAAAATCATGCGAAATCCGCGCTCAATAATCCCCTAGAAGAGAAAACACAGACCTCATCTATAAGTTACGCTCTTCCCATAATTTATTTCATCAACCGCAAATGAATTCCCTCAGCCCTGCTTATAGCTTTGGAGGCTCAGCTCCGGTTTTTGCTCCGGCGTCAGCTTCGCCCAATGCCTCAGCGTCCAGCCCGTGCTCGTGCCGGTAATGCTCCACCGGCATCTTTCCGTCCCACCAGGCCCAGTTCATCGGGTACACATCGGGGTCGAAGAAGACCTGGTAGAAGTGCCAAACCACGATCGCTAGCGTGGCCAGAATCGCTTCATAGAAGTGCACCGCGGTCGCCACATCGACCCACCAGCGCGCCAGCAGATTCCCCACCCACACCTTGGCCCATAGCATCACTCCGGTCAGGCCCATCAATGCCGTGCCCCAAACCAGCGCCCAGTATTCAGCCTTCTCCCCATAGCTGAAGCGGCCAAACCCGGGCTTTACCTTGCTCAAACCGAGGTAATAAAGCATCGTTCCCCAGGCATCGAAGGCGTCTTTCGTCTTCGGAGTAAAGTCGCAGATCAACCGCCGTCCTTCCCGTGTAGCAGCCAGGTAGAAGATGTGGTAGATACCGGTGCCGATCAGGATGACTCCCGCAACGCGGTGGATTATGCTGCGCAATCTCTCACCCATCCCCAGCGCCTCGGCAAACCACGAATTGGGAAACTTGAGTGCAAATCCCGTAATCACCAGCACGATAAAGCTGCTCAGCAAAATCAGGTGCTGCCAGCGCTGGTTCTCCGTCATGCGCACCATCTTCGGATTTTGCATAGCGCGCCGCGCTTGAGCCTTGCTCCTCCAAATAATTGCGTTATGCAGGAACATCAAGCCAATCACAGCGAAAATAAGTATCAGATAGAACCATCTAACCCAGCGCACTGCAATCGAACCAATATCTTTGGGATGAACGCCATCTTCCAGATGCACCTTGGTCTGAGTAAACTTCTGCGTAACTCCCTGGTGGCACTTGCCGCAGGTCGCGTCCAAATTGGCGCGATTGATCGTCGAGCGAGGATCGCTCGAAGGCAGAATGTTATGCACGCCGTGGCAACTGGCGCAGTTAGCCACCACCGCCGAGCCGCCCTCCGAGGCCAGTCCGTGATAACTATCCAGATAAGTCGAAACGCGGTTTCCGGCCACGCCAAACTCCTGCGAAAGCCGCACGCCTTCGTGGCAGCGCGCGCAAGTGGTGCGAGCCACGTTCTGCTCGGATACCGACGAGTTGGGATCGATGTGCGCCTTGATGGAGTGGATCCCGTGGCAGTCCGTGCATACCGGGGAAAGCCCATTGCCGCGGCTGATTCCCTGCCCGTGAATGCTCTGCATGAACTCCTGCTGGATTGCGCCGTGGCACTTGCCGCAGGTCGCCGGAACATTGAATTTATAAATCGGAGATTTGGCGTCGTTGGCGGGCAGAATCAAATGCGAGCCGTGGCAATCCGTGCATACTGCCGCCTTCTTCGACCCTTTTTCAATCGCCAGTCCATGCACACTTTGCTGGTACGAAATAAACGCCTGGCCGCTCTCCCCGTTCGATTCCATCAGAAACTTCTGTCCGTGGCACCGGCCGCAGGTAGTGGGAATATTGTCGTGATTCACCGGCGATTTAGGGTCGTCGGCAATCACAATCTCATGCACGCTTCCGTGACAGTCTTCGCAGGTTGCCGCCGGCGCTCCATTGCTGCTAGCCTTTGCGTGGAAGCTGTGCGAGTAAGCCTCCGCGGCCTCCGCATGGCATTGCGAGCACGCAGGCTTGATGCGCGTCTTCTTGTTCCCCGGCCCCATCTGCTCTGTATGGCAGTCCACGCAGGTAAACATGCTGCCGTGGATGGAGTTTTTAAACTTTTCCGCATCCACATGCGGGGCGGGCTTTTTGCCGCTGGTATCCCTGGTCAGCGTTGAGGTGGAGTGGCAGGCAAGGCAATCTTCGCTCTTCTGTTTCTGTTCCGCGTAAGTCGTCGAGCCCCATGCAAACAGAGTTAGAACGATCAGCCCAGCGAATATTCTTCCGCTCTCGTTCTTCCTCACTCTGCTCAACTTCCGCATGCGTGGCCTTTTTTATTCCCTGAAATAGGCGCTCAACGTCAATACAAGAAGAACAAGCCCGATCAGAATGGCGGTAAATCCCACGGCTTTAGAAAAATTGACCAGCCACACCGGCGGCTTCTTACCGATTCTTGTCTGCAGCTTTCCTTGCGCCACCAGTTTCTCGTACTCCTCAGGCCGTTTGTGCTTGAACTCTTCCTCGCTCTCCACGCCGGTAAAAACCACCATATCCATAGGGAAGCTGTCAGGACGCAGATGCGTATTGACGAAGTGAATGGAAAATATAAATAGAATGGCCAGCAGCCCTTCTTCGCTGTGAATCACCAGCACGGCATTCAGCGCCCAGCCGGGCAGAAACCTGGCGAAGAACGGCGCGAACCACATCGCATAGCCTGAGAAGCCGATGATGATCATGCCCCAGAAGACCGCCCAGTAATCGAACTTCTCCCAGTAAGCGTAGCGCCCGAACTGCGGCTTGGGCCCCAGTCCCACAAACCAGCGCAGGTGACCGAAGAGGTCCTTCACGTCCTTCCAGTCGGCCACCATGGAGTTCGATCCCCAGAAGAGCCCCTTTTCGTGGTGGACCAGCCAGCGGGAGATAAGGTCTTTTACGTGGTAGAGAAACGCCAGGGTAAGAACTACGGCGCATAACTTGTGAAAGAAGAGAATCGCCCCGAACCCGCCCACTGCACCTGCAAAAAGACGCGCCCAGTAACTCTGGCTAAAGCGCAGCGGCAGCCCTGTGCCGGCCAGCCCCAGAAACGTGGTGAATAGCACCGCGTGGAGGTACCTCTGCTCGCGCGTAAAACGCACGTAATACCGGCCCTCACTGTGGCCTTGCTCCTGGATTCCTTCTCCCGCTTGGTCGAGGTCAGGCATTCTTCCCTCCCGCTGCCGTTTTTTTCTTGATCTGGTCGTACCGCGATCGGATCAGCCACAGCACGGTGTGAATCACAAAGAACGTAAGCACGCTGGCCAGCAGCAGATTCATAAACAAACGGATGAAGTAGAGCGCGGGATTCAGCTTGCGATTCCGCGCGTTGGCATGCGGCTGATACTGAACAAAGCTGGCATTGGCGCCCGCGTGGCACTTGCCGCAGGTCTTCACCAAGTTCGCCTTGTTGACCGGCGAGCGGGGATCGGATGCGGGCAGCACATCGTGCGCTCCATGGCAGTCCCAGCAGCGCGCCGTCTCCACATAGCCGCCCAATGATCCCAGTTGCGAGTGGAACGTATCCCGGTAAGTCGAAAACTTATCCTTGTGGCAGGAGCCGCAGATAGGCGTGGACTGCGATCGGAAAGCTGCCTCGGTAGGCTGCAATATCGCGTGCGCGGTGTGGCAATCGGAGCAAACCGGCGCTGCCAGATTGCCCTTCGCGACCGCCTTTCCATGCACGCCATTTTCGTAATTCTCTGTGATTCCCGCGTGGCAGCTTCCGCACGTCTTGGGAATATTGGTCTTGTAAGTCCGGCTCTCCGGATCTTTGTGGCTGAGGATGTGATGCGACCCGTGGCAGCTCTGGCAATTGGCCGCCACCAGCAACCCCTCTTTGCTCAAAGCAAATCCGTGGATGGAGTCGATATACATCGGAAAGACGTTGGGCAGGCCATGCTTCTTCGCCATCGCATCGTTGCCGTGGCACCTGCCGCAGGTGTACGGCACATTCAGCGGATAGACCGCCGAGCGGGGATCGTCCTTGGGAAAGATGGAATGGGCGTCTCCGTGGCAACTGGTGCAGGGATGCTCGGCACGATTTGCATGCACGCTGCCCACCAGTCCCGCGGCTTCGTCGGCGTGGCAGGTTTCGCACTTCACCGGCGTCACAGTATCCGGATGAGGATATTCCTTGATGGTTGTGTGGCAATCGCCGCAATTCAAACTGCCGTGGACCGTGGTATGAAACTTCGGCCCGTCCACTGCAACGCCGTGTCCCGCCCCATCCTGAAGGCCCTGGTCCGCATGGCAGGTCAGGCAATCCGTTTGTGCATGGACCGTGCCCTGCGCCGCCACAAACAGAAGCGCGGATAAGGCAAAGGCCAGCGCAATAGTGGACAAATTTCTCATGGCAATTTTCGTCAAACCTTCCGTACCCCGGCGCGGGAGAGAAAGAGTTGTAGCCTTCCTCTCCTCACTCACTCGCCAGCCGTGCTTATCGAGCGCTCTGCTACTTTCCGAGCGTGCGCATGTACAAGACCACATCCTTGATCTGCGCATCGGTCAGTTTGCCTTTGTAGGCCGGCATCTTGCCTTTGCCGTTCGTGGTGGAGGCGATCAAGCGAGCATTGGGCGCGCTCACCATCGCCGGGTCCTTGACCGACAGAATCTTCATGTTCTTTCCCATCGGTGTGGCGGCCTGTCCGTCCGCGCCGTGGCACATGGCGCACTTGGCCTTGTAGATGTCTGCACCGGGCGCCTGCGAAAATGCAGGACCCGCGATTATTAGGACGCCGAGCAGAATCACTGCCGCCGCTCTGATTCCTTGAGTCATCGTGTTGCTCCCTGGCCGGTGATTTATGTCTTTCCGTCCAATTACGAGTCATATAGGCTGCCTTGCCTTGTCGGAAGTGATGCCTATCACAGGTTGAGGGTTGTTGTTTCCACAGCCACAAGCGAATACTCCCCTCACCCATTCGCTTTTGTCCATTCATTCGGCTACTTTGCCGGAGTGATACAGGTCACATGCTTAGAGGGGCCTAATCAAGCACACTATGGGCGCTGCCGGAGGACCAATTTAATGGCCACAGTTGCCGTACCCGAACCAAAAACCATGCTTACTCTCCCTGGAGATGCGGTGCGCCAGATTCTATGGCGCTTTGCCGACCGATTCGATTTGCAGATGCTCGTCCAGTCGGCGCGCAGCGTCGCCCGCAGTACCGTGGCGCGCCTTGTAGCCGCCGGCGAACGCAATACTCACGAGTGGACCCCCGGAAAAGCCGAGATGATGGAGGCCTTCGATCGTGCCGGCGTCACCGCTGCCTTCATGGAGCCGGAAGAGGGCGGCTTCATCGCCGGCCCCAAGAACCTGGCTCTTGCCCTTGCCGCTTACGAGCTGGCCTGGGTAGACGGCGGCGCGGCCACAGCCAGCATGGCCAGCTTTCTGGCTCTTTCGCCTATCCATGAACGCGGCACTCCGGCCCAGGTCACCCGCTACAAATCGCTGGCTGCCCCGCCGCAACCGGGTGAAGATCGCAAACCCTGGCGCGGAGCCTTTGCGCTCACTGAGCCCATCCCCTACGTCGGCGTCGATACCGGCATGCTGAACGGAAAAGTAAGTATTTCAGTGTGGAAAGACGGCCAGGAACCCTGGCTGCAAGTGGACAAGCGCGGCCGCTTCATCACCAATATCGCTTTTGCGAACTTTGTAACCGCCGCAGTCAACTCCTGCGATCCGCGAGTCAAGGGCAGTTGCGTCGTGATTCTTGAAGAAGACGACGAAGGCATCTACGACCACGGAACCCCCACCAAAAAACTCGTTCATCAGCTCTCCTCCACCGGCGATCCCATCTTCAGCCTCAAAGTTCCCGCCAGCCGCATCGTGGGCGGATACACAATCAAGGACGGCGTAATCATCCCCAACTTCAACCACAGCGAAATCATCGAGGCCGTCTTCCGCCGCACCCGCGTGCCGGTAGGCCTGATGACCGCGGCCAAGCTACTCTCCTCCATCGAACCCGTTATTCGCTACCAGCGCCAGCGTTTCCGCGGCGCTGAAGGCTCCAAGCCCGGCTCCGTTCGCTACGAGCAAGGCATCCAGCAGCGTGAGGACGCGCTCCATCGCCTGGTCGATATTTGGGCCACCGGCGAGGCAGCCAGCTCACTTGGCTTTGCCGCCGCCCGCCTCTTCGACGATCTTGACCCGCTCGAAAAACAGAAGACGGTGATCCTCAAAGAGCGTGGCGGAGCCCAGGGCGGCCGTGCGGAGCTGAAAGCTCTCAAGGAAAGCGAACTGCGCGCTATCGAACTGCTATCTCTAAAAGAAAACGACCCGCGCCGCGCCGAACTCGCTGCCGACCCACTCGTCGACTACGTTCTCAAGGACGCCGAAGCCAACGTCATCTGTCCCGCAACCAAGCTATGGAATACCGGCCACGGCGCCAACATGATGCGCGAAGCCGTCAGCCTGATGGGTGGTTACGGCATCACCGAAGACTGCCCCGGCTTCCTCGCCAACAAGTGGATGGACGCGCAACTGGAAGCCACCTACGAAGGCCCCGAAGCCGTACAGCGCCGTCAGTTAACGGTCACCATGACCTCCGAGGTCTTCCTCGCCCAGTTCCGCACCTGGATTAGGCAGATGCGCCGCATCGCCTCAGACCGTCCCGGAACCGGCGCCTGCACCTTAGCCTCCGCAATGAACCTCTGGCTTTGGACGCTGAATTACCTGCAGAAGGCCACCGACCCCGACGGCAACAAGCTCTATCACGGTCAGCGCCAGGGCGTAACCTTCGCCCTCGCCGATGCTCTCTGCTGGCTCCTCGCCTCGCGCTACCAGATTCTCGACGTGCTCGAACTCGAAGCGCGCGGCAGCGCCGATGCCGTAGCCGCCGAAGGCCTCATCGGTACCGTCCAGTTCCTCAGCGACCTCTGCCACACGCAAGCCGCGCAAGCCGCCGGTGAAGCCTCGCGCATCTGCGCCGAGCTGGTCTTCGGCTACAATTGCCACCCCTCCTGGGACGAGCAGGAGCACCGCAACTGTTTCCTGGCCAGCGAACTCGATGAATACGAAGAAACCATGCCCGGCATCTCAGCCTTTGCAGTAGATGTTCTGGCCACTGACGGCACTCATCCGCAAAAAGCCGGCCCCTGCGCCGGTTGCGCCGGCTCCAGCGAATTTCTCCGCCTGCAGAGCAAGCTGACCACCTGCCTCACCGGAGCCCGCCTCGCCAAGGACCGCGCCGCCGAAACAGTCAGCAAAGTCATGATCCCCGAAGCCCTGGACTATCCCGCATGAGCCGATTGAACAAGATTCGGGAAAATCCGGCATTCCCACAAAGTCTCCGTGCCCCATCCTTTCGCCTTCTTTCTGGCGAAAGGGTGGGAAACCACGAATCCCCACTGGTCGAATTCACGAGGAGGCCCGCATGAAAGTGGAAGCATTAGAAAGAGAAGCGGGTACCTCGGAGCCGGTTGCCCCAGGTCCGGGGTCCCCACGGACAGGTCTTCGTCCGTGGGGTGGAGATCTCGATTCTGAGACCTGGGAACCCATTCCATCCGCTTCCCACGCGTCGGAACTAGACCGCCAATCCATGGAAGTCGATATAGCCTGCACCGGTTTCGGCCCAGCCATGGGAGGCTTTCTAACCACGCTCACCAAAGAGTGGACCGAGCATCCCGATGATCCCGCCTTCCAAAGCAAAGTCGCCCCCGGAATGCCCCTCCAGGTCCTCTGCTACGAACGCGCCGACGATATTGCCTCCGGCGTAAGCGGCGTGGTTACCCGCGCCCAGGGCATTCGCGCCAGCTTTCCCGGTCTCACCCCCTCCGAAATCCCCATGGCCGCCGCGGTCAGCAACGAGCGTGTCCTCTATCTCCTTGACCACACCGGCGCAAGTCGCCGTTCTACGCTTTTGCGGCTTGGTGATTTTTTCCTTAGTCTTGGAGGTAAGCTGGCGGGTGTAAACGACCACGCCTTCGAACTTCCCTGGACCCCAAAATTCCTCCACAAAAACGGTGGCCTGGTACTCTCCATCGGCCAGTTCAACCAGTGGGTCGGCTCGCAACTGATGGCCACCGGCCTGGTGCAGATCTGGCCCGGCACTCCGGTCAGCAAACCGCTCTTCGAGAAAAAAATCTCCGGCAGAAAAGTGCGAGGCATCCGCCTCGCCGACCAGGGCGTAGACTCGACCGGCGCACCCGCCGAAGGCTTCCTGCCCGGAATGGATATTCGCGCCCCGCTCACCGTCGTAGGCGACGGCCCCGTCGGTCAGATTGGCAGAGAGCTAGACCAGAAGTTCGGTCTCCCCGAAGGCCACGCCCGCCGCGAGTGGGCCCTGGGCATGAAATTCGTTATCGAACTCCCGGAAGACACATCGAATCCCGATGGCTTGGACAAAGAGGCATTAGCCAGGGACAAAGTTCTCAAGGATGTGGGCCCGCAGGACCTGCTGCTCCAACCCGGAACCGTCTGGCACACATTCGGCTACCCTGAGCCGGAGATCTTCGGCTTCCTCTACGTGCACCCCGACCGCATCGTCTCAGTCGGCATTTTCGTCCCTTCCTGGATGAGCGACCCCTCCCGCACCGCCTACCGCTATTTGCAGCACTATATCCAGCACCCCGCCCTCTGGCGCTACCTCAAGAACGGAACCCTCCGCTCCTGGGGCGCAAAATCCCTCGAAGAATCCGGCCTCCGTGGCGAGCCCTTCCTCACCGGCGACGGCTACGCCCGCATCGGCGAGGGCTCCGGCTCGACTAACATGCTCACCGGCTCTGGCGTCGACGAAGCATGGACCACCGGCACGCAACTCGGCGAAGCCGTCGTCGAACTCCTCCGCGCCGGCAAGCCCTTCACAAAAGAAAACCTCAGCGCAACCTACGAAACTCGTCGCCGCGCAAGCTGGGTCGAGCGCGGCGCACGCCAAGCCGAGAACGCCCGCAACGGCTTCCACGGCGGCATAGTAAAAGGCATGATCGGAATGGCCCTCGCAGGCCTCACCGGAGGCCGGCTCTCATTGCACGCGCACATCCCCCCCGCCCACAAGCAGATCTCCCGCCCAACCGACGGCCTGACGCTAAAAGAAGCCGCAGCCGTGGCCCTAGCCGACGGCCGTCCACTCCATGATGCCCTGCTCTCCGCCCGAGGCTGGCCGGAGATCCCCTTCGACGGCCGTCTCCTGGTCTCGCACCAGGACGCACTTCTGATGGGCGGCAAAGTCCAGGCCATGCCCGGTTTCGCCGATCACGTAGTCTTCCTCAATAAACAGCTCTGCATTGCTTGCGAGGAGAAGACCTGCATCGCCATGTGCTCCGGCCAGGCCATCACGCTGGGCGACGACGACCTGCCCACCTTCGAGCGCGAAAAATGTGCTCATTGCGGCGCTTGCCTGTGGAACTGCTCCCACCCGCCCGAAGGCAAAGACTCGAACATCGAATTCCACGCCGGCGCTGGCGGCCTTCACTCTGCCGAAAACTGAGTTTTGCAGCGTTATGATGGGAGTAAGAGATCGAACCAACTAATACTCTGTCATCCTGAGCGGAGCGCAGCGGAGTCGAAGGAACTGCGGTTGCTTTTGTTCTTACGCTTTGTAACAGGGCACGACTTCAGTCGTGCCGAAACGACACCATATTGAACCGGGCTTCAGCCTCTGAGGAAATGTGAAATGAAAAAGTTCGTTGCCGTGTTATTCCTATTGCTCTGCGCCGCTACTTTGCAGGCAAAAGACAAGCCCAATCCCGCCGATTTCAATATCAAGATACATATCTCCGCGACTCAAATGGATTTCTCTTATCCCGTGCACATGCTTCTTGCAGACACGGTATTGAATGGGAAAAAAGTGAAACTTGGAATAGCAATTCCCGTCATTCATAAATTTGGATCGAACTTAATGGTTCTTAAACCAGGAGACTATCAAATTCGGCTTTTAAGAGATGAATCTGAAGCAGAAGGCGCAATGATACGACTAGTATATGAACTCCTTCTTCCAAATGGAGAAACTGTGGAATGCGCTATTGTAGGCATCTCCGAATAACATTGCTAATGACGGAATGACAACCGCACGTCCTTCGACTCCGTTTGGCGCAAAAAACGCGCCAAACTGCGCTCAGGATGACAGAGCATTGGTGATAATTGTTTTGTAGTTAAGACGAATAAGGAAGAAACAATGGCAAATGTACTGCACATCGTGGTTTGCGCGGGCATCGTTCCCGATCCCTTGCAAACTTTGGAACCCATCACCACCCCCAACGGCCCCGGCCTGAAAAACGAAATGGTCCTGCCCGCAGTTCTCGATCCCTGGGCAGCCAGCGCTCTTTATGAAGCCGCGAATCTAGCCGCCAAAAATCCCGGCAGCAAACTCTGGCTGGTCTCACTCGGTCCCAAGGCCAAGCTGCAGCAGGTGATGATGACCGTCGCGCAAAAGGTCGCCTTCGAGCTGGTCCCCATCGACGGCCCCATCGGCGGCTTTCCTGACGCCCACTCCACCGCCGCAGTTCTGGCCGAAACCATCGCCGCCCTCCCCGCTCTCGACCCAGCGAAGCTCCTACTCTTCGGCGGCTGGGAATCGGCCACGCGCGGCGCAGGCGTCACGCTGCAATTGATCGGCGAGCGCCTCGGCATCACCGATCAATTCCAGGGCGTAGACCAGATCAATCTCCGCGACGACGGCAGCTTTGAAGTTTTAGAACGCGTCGAAGGCGGCAAGCACCAGGTTTCAATCTGCGCCGGTACTCCCGCCGTCCTCGGCTGGGCCACCGGCAATCTTGCCGAGCCGCGCAACAATCCCCAAATCGGCATGAGCAATATGCGAACCATCATGCCCGCATTGCAAAAGGCCAAGCCCGCAACCCTCCCCGCCAACGGCCTGCATTACGTCTCCTCCAGCCTGCCCAAACAGCAGCGCAATACTCGCGTAGTCAAAGACCTCACTCCCCACGAAATCGCCGCCGAACTGGTCGAGTGGATTGGAGCCGAATAATGGAATCGATTCTCGTACTTACCCACGCAGACGAAACCGGCGAAGCGCTCACCAAAGCCTCGCTCGAAGCCGTAACCGCCGGCAAGGAATTGTCCGCCCGGCTCAATGCTTCACTCACCATCGGCATCGTCGCCGTGGATGCCACAGCAGCCAACTCACTAGCCTCCAGCGGAGCCCGCCTGCTAGCCGTCACCGGCGAAGCCTTCGCCCAACCACGCTATGCCAGTGACGCCGCCGCCCTCCAATCCCTCACCCGCGCCGCCAACGCCACCATCGTCCTCGCCCCCGCCAGTTCCCGCTTTGCCCGCGTAGCCGCTGGCGTAGCCCATCGCCTCGGCGGCTTCATCGATACCCACATCACGGCCATCGGCGGCACGGAGACCGTCGAAGCAACCCGCTGGTTCTATCGCCAGCGCGTTGAAGCCGTCCTCACCCGCGATGCACGCCCCTGGTTCCTGCTCCTTGACCCAGGCACCCACGCAGCTTTCGCCGGCCAGCCCGCTCCCGCGCAAATCGAGCAGGTAGCCGTCCAACTCCCCGCGCCACGAACCACCGTCAACGGCCTTCGTGCCCCCGCTCAAGGCGCGCAAACCATCCGCCCTGACGCCAAGCTCCTCTTCGTCGCAGGCGCTGGCTGGACAAAAAAACAACCCGACGGCCAAATCCATATCACCGAAGCCGGCGAGCTGATTCTCGGCTTCCTGCAACATTCCGGAGCATCCCTGGGCAGCAGCAAATCGCTGGTCGATCAGGGCGGCGAGGGCGAGCCGGTGCTGCCCTTCCTCACCCACATGAACCAGATTGGCCAAACCGGCGCTACGCCGCGCCACGCTAAAGGCCTCTCCACCTGCTGCCACGGCGAAGAACCGCACGTTGTCGGCTGGCGCTTCATTGGTAGCCGCCGCGCCATCTCACTCGACCCCAACTGCGGCTGGACCCGCGGAAAAGCCGACGTAGTCTATATCGCCGACGCCTTTCAAGTCATGGCCAAGGTGAACGCGCAACTCGAAGCCACCAAATCTTAGAAGCTGTTTCATAACCCTGTCTTGAAAGGGCACGGCTTCAGCCGTGCCGCCACGGAGCAGGAAAATCGCGGGCTTTAGCCCCTGAGGGATTGCCGCACAGAGCACCAAGCTGGTTAGTAACTATAGCAAGCAACTCTAAGTCGAAGGGGGCGGCCCAAAGCCCACCCCCTTCGTTTGAACCCGAGTATCGATGCAGCCGCCTAAACCTTTAGAACCGCCGGCAGCGAGAGAGTCCCCATGATCTGCTCCATTGCTCCCTCATCATTTCCAATCGCAGCCAGCAGCTTTTTCTTGAGCTCGTCGCGCTTGGCATAGAGCCGAAGCGGTTCCGGCGGATGATGAATCAATTCCTTCCCCACCAGTGCGCGAACAATAAACGGCATATACGACGAATAATCCCCCTGCATGCTGACCGTCTGCGTCGTGTAAGTCTCCGGATTCACCTTGCCCCACGAAACCGCCTCACCCGGCGCGCACGAGGACAAACTGCCGTCCGTCACCGGCGACGAAACAATCTGTGCGTCGTAATCGTACCCGCGAATGTTCTCGAGAAAGAAAATCTGTGAAAGCGTCGGCTCCGGCTGCAACGAGTAATTCTTGGGAACGCCGCCGCCCAAAATCAAAACAGCCATCGTCTTCGGTTCGGAGTCGAACAAACCCCAGTGATGGTAAGCGCACGATTCGAATACGTCTTCGTGAAGATCGTAATCAAAGCTGTATTGAATCTTCCCCAGCCGTGCGAGCGTCCAGAGCTTTACGGAATTCAGAAACCCGCTGCCGTCCGCCGGCGCTCCGATAAAAACCGGTAGCTCAAGCTCGGCGCAAGTGCTCAGCAGCCCCGGCGCAACCTGAAGCGCTTTTTCCCGTTCGCCATAATGCTTGCCGAGCAGAAAGTTGCGTTCGGTGGTCGTCATCCGCTTCTGGAACTCAGGCCTCTGCAGCATCGCGGTAAACACAGCGTCCTGATCAAAGAGCACCTGCTCGTCAAATCCTGTATCGGTCACGCGAATCACGCCGTTCTCGCGATACTCGGCATCGTCGCCGAACAGATCCACCTCCCGAATCGAACGCTCATCCTGCTTCCTGAGGCAGTCGTGTCCGTCGTGATAGCAAATTGCGTCGGTAACGGTGATGTAGGCCGTGTTCGCGGCCCTGATGAGCGGAATGAGCCACGCGCGGTGTTGATCGGAAACGGTGATCGGCCCGGCGCAAGTCACCACCAGCGGAATGCGCTTTTCGATCACCTGCTTCATCACTTCATAAACTCGTCGCAGGTAAGCGCCGCCGAAAGCCGGCAAAGATGCCGAAAATACCTCGCCCAGATCCTGGCACTCTGTAACGGGCTTTCCAGTCACAGCCTTGCCCATCAGTCCTTTTGCATTGGAACATTTGCTCATAGCAATAGCATCATATCAAGCCGGCTCATGTTCCCAAGTGAACGCCGGGTGACCCACTCTCAACACCGGGGGCCCCACCCTCGCCGCGTTCTTGTTTTTGCGGCTAGGGTGGGATACCGCTAATCAGGACCAATCGATCAGTTTTTCGGCATCACCAAGAACGGCCCATTCATCTCCTGCCCGTCCCCACCCTCAAACGCCACCTGAGCCAGCAATGGAATTCCGATCTCCCACTCCGGCCCCGCCAGCTCCGGCATAGGACGCGCCCGGAACAGCTTCTTGCACTGCCCCGCCGTCCACCGCGCCCAACGCTTCGACTTTTTCCGCCGCGCGCTGTCCGTCGAGATGCCCGTCCCCGCGTACATCTGCCTGTAGAGTTTCGAGAGAAACATGAAAGCGATCCGCGATCGTAGATTGGGTGTGCATGCCGACCGCTGCCAGATAGCTCCCCAGTTATAAAACCTGTCCCATACCTTCTGCGTACGTTCCCGAATCTCATCCGAGCTCATCGTAGGATGCGGCGTAAACATCTTCGGCCGCACCTCGGTCGGAATCATCCAGTACCGCGTAATCGGCACATCGCCCACCATGGTCGGATTCTGCGCCTGTTCTTTCTCCCAGCGCACAAAATCCACCGTGCCCGGAAACGGCGTCATCATCACAAATTGCGCAAACGTCACGCCGGCCTTCAGCGCCATCTCCACCGTCGCGTCAAAGGTTGCGGGCTTGTCTGTCGGCAGCCCGAAGATGAACGACCCCAGCACATGCACTCCATGAGCTTTGAATGTCTGTAACTGCTTCGCCAGCGCCTCTCCAGAGTAATTCCAATCCTTGAAAACAGCCTTCAGTCCCTCCGGAGTCACCGCTTCCACACCCACCAGCGCGCCCTTGATGTTAGCCCTCCGCATGGCGTCAAGATAACTTCCGTCTTCGCCGGCCTCCATCGTCATCTGCGTAAAGAAGACCATGTCCTTGGGCAGCTTGGCCAGCTCTTCCATTAATTGCAGGCGCTCATTGCGAATCGTATTCAACTCTTCCAGCTTGGCCGTATTCCCCTGCTCACGCGCCAGGCGAAGATCGGTAAACGTCACCGGGTAAAAATTGTCGTCGGCCAGCGCGATAAACCTGAACCCCAGCCGCCGCAGAACCACGATCTCATCCACCACGCTCTGAAACTTCCTTTGCCGCGGCTTTTGCCCGTCCGTCCGCCACACGCTGCAAAACGAACAGTGCTTCGGGCAGCCGCGAATGGTCTGCACCGAAGCCCACATATATTTCTCAGGATCCATCAGGTCCCAGCGCGCCGCCAGAAACTCGCTGCCTTCAATCCGTCCGCCCGCGTAAACTCTGTCCGGCTTGCCCGCCAGGCAATCGGTAACCACCTTGCCCCAGGCAATGTCGCCGTCTCCCGTCACCACCGCGTGCCCTTCTCCGCGTTCCAATGCCTCTTCAGGAAACAGCGTGGCGTGAATGCCGCCGTACACTACCCATGCGCCCCGGCTGCGCGCCATCCTGCCCACCGAATACCCGCGCAGTGCATTGCCCGTGTGCACGCTGATGCCCACAATGTCTCCGGCGTGAATGCTCTCCGGCACAATCTGCTCCAGAGATTCGTCGACGAGAATGGGATCTCCCGCAATTTGCGGTGTGGCTGCCGCAAGCACAAACAGCCATCGCGGCGTAATTACGGCGGTTCCAAATGAATTGTCGCTGGGATTGACCAAATGAACGCTCAATGAATCCTAACCTTCCTCGTGCGAGTTTGGTGGCCTCAGAGAGCGTCTTCGTTTTCGGCTCAACTCTGGCGGAGATTCATCTCCGCACATTTGCCGTTGGCGGATCTTCCCGCCAGACATTTCCCCGGACAGTGTGTGTGTTAATTTTACAGGATTACTGTCACGCCGAGTAGTCAACAGGATCACTTTTACCGATTAATGATCATTTTATGAAGAAAAGGAGATTTATTCTGCCCCCGCGCCGCTACATGGCATTAAATGCATCAGAAGATTCACGCTGACAAGAATATTTCGCCTACACGCTGATAAGAATTTTTCGCCTGGTAGGTATAGAGTTATTCTCTGCTGGTCAGAAGATTGCCGGTTCCGGCAAGAAACGGTAGCGCCGGCCTCCTGGCCGGCTGTAGCGTAGACCTCCCGGTCCACGGTCTACGCCTTCAGGAGAACTGCGCTAGAACTGCAACCACCATTCCTCCGCCTCACCCGTGCCTGTAAATCGCAGGCTGGCAAACTGCCCCAGCCTCTTCCATTCGGCAGTCAGCGGCTTCCCATCTTTCCCGCAAACCTGCACCGATGCTTTTTCATATCCAGCAGGAATCGCAAACCAAAGCGCATATTCCTTCCCTGCAATCGTCAGCGATTCTCCATGCAATTCCTTCTTAGTCGCATCCCAGCCTTGACTGACAATGGAATAAGTCCCTGAAATGTGCCGCGAGTTCCCAATCAGTTGCGGTCGTCCTGCAATTGGATGAATCAGCAGCACCCGCGTATCGTGCGGCTCAATCGTCAAATTTATCTTCCCTTTGAAGATCCCCAGCGGCTGCTGCTTCCAAAAATCGAAAACGACATAACTTTGCTCATCGCTCAATCCAAGCTGCCGCGCAAACTCAAGACTGCGTTCCGTAGTTTCGCTGCGCCAATTGGTCTCCGCCGCAACGTCATATACCCCCGCCGCTGAGTCCACCTTCAGATCCAGCACCTCGGCATAATGATGAATGTAATAGTCCGCCTGAACGAACTTGAACTTGTTCCAGGTGCTATCCGTGCCCCTGCTGAAAAGATCGATGGGCATAATCGGCAGCGTGGGCATGGTTGCCTGCAACAGCTTCACTCGCTCTTCCGCAAGCTCCGGCATCACACTGGCCAGCGAATAGGCCACGCCCGTCAACGCTACGTAGGTTACCAGGGTCCGCGCCTCCGGCAGTGTCGTCCCGAACCCTGTCATTGGGTCTTCGCGTTGGCGTTCCTTCGTAAGCGTTACCGCGTACCGTTTCAGCTTTGCATCCTCCACACTGATTGGCTCGCCCAGTTCAAGTCCTTCGCCTGGCATCACGTAACTCACAATATGATTCAAAAACAGATGGGCGTTGATGGAGCTGAAAAACGCATACATTCCCTGCCAGTTGTTATATAAGTCCTGGCCAAGGAAGTAAGAGTCTGCATATCCCACCGCATTCAGCTTTGTGCCTGTGGGGCAAAGTTCAATAAAGCGATCCGGTCCTATCGTTCGCCGGATAAGTGCCAGCCGGTCGCGGTAATTCGCAATGAAATCTGCCGAAGGCGAGTGCAATCGGCTCTTATCGATCTCCGGCGCATAAGCCGGCAGCGCCAGCTCTCCATCAAATTTGTAGTAATCAAATCCCAGATCGTCCAGCTTGGTAAACAAGCGCTTCAGATGGTCGAATACTTGCGGGTTAGTCGAATCCAGCGCCGGAGTTTGATAGTCCAGCAGCACCTTGCCCTTCTTGTCATATAGGTACCATTCGGGATGTTCTTTCAGTGCGGGGCCATATGCGTTGGGCACCACCCATATCCCGGCCTTCAGTCCTTTGCCGCGAATGTAACTTGTCAGCCATTCAGGCCCGTGCGGAAACTTCTCCGCACTCCAGTTCTCTACCCACGAATGTCCCTCGGGCCGCCGGTCATAACCGTCATCCAGTTGCACATATTCAAATCCATACGGCTTCAGATTCTTCGCCAGCCAATCTGCGTTGCGCACCACATCCTGCTCGGTCACATCCTGGTAGTAACTCGTCCAGCTTGACCACACCATGGGCGCCGAATGAAAGTACGAATCGTCGTAGCGAATATAGAATGGAATCCCCAGAGTATGCGTGTAGTAATCCAGCATCAGCCGGATCGTCGCATGATCGCGCACCGGAATCTTTAAAGCGAAGGCATCGTTCTTCCCCTCCACGGCCTGCAACTCCGAGTCTTCGTCAAAATCGATGGCGATGTCAGTCCCACGATCGAAGAGACTATGCAATCCGCCGCCGGCAACATGACCCAGTCCCAGATAAGTAACTTCAGGATTATGCCGGGGCAGATTCGACCAAAGAAGGCTGGTTTCGCCGCCATAAGTCTCAGTCACTTCGCCGGTACCACGCCAGCTCACCGGCTGTCCCTCTGGATCGATCAGGCGGACGGCACTCCGGCCATCCGGTGAATCAGCCCACCCCGTCAGCGCCCCGTGGAAATCTGTGGTTACAATCGTGACTTTGCCCTGCCGCGCATCAATTTCCCAGTCGGTATTGGGATCAGTTGTTTTGATGATCAGTTGCCCATTGGCGCCAATGCTCGCAGAAAAGTGAGTCAGCCTGCGAAGGCCGGATGGAGTCTCTTCATTGAGCTGAATATCGTGTGCAACACTGCCCAGCCGATCAGCCGAGATCGATAAGGAAGAACTATCCTGCGAGCAATCGATGATCCAGCCGTTCTGCCGCAAAGAAACTATCGCAGTCGTTTGGGCGTCGGCATGCAGTGCGGTAACAATAAATATGAATGCAAACAGCGGGATTCTAAACATGGATTCCTCTTGTGATTCCTACCGCAATCCAGCGGATAGCTTTTACTGCAGCTTCAAATCGCTTCTATGAAAGAAGACGGCTTATATCATATCCCATTCCAGCAATGTCAATTGCGAGAGGATAAATACCGGTTTAAATGTATTTAAGAAGATGCGGAGTCAATGCCGTATCCAGCCCGGCACCGTAAAATGCTTCTCCCTGAAGAGGGCCACGCAGATGCGAACAACCTCCGCGTCCAGCAGCGTGCCCGCATCCTTTTCAATTTGCTGCAACACGAGGTGCAGCTCGATTCCCGGCCGATAGGGCCGATAAGAGGCCATTGCTTCCACGATGTCCGCCACAGCCAGTACTTTGGCTTCCGGCAGTATCTCGTCCGCCTTCAGGCCCTTGGGATATCCTGATCCATCCAGCTTCTCGTGATGCTGGCGCACCATCTCCGCAACGGGCCACATAAACGGTACGTCTTTCAGAATTGCGTAGCCGGTCTCCGGATGCTGATTCATCAGGGCCCGTTCCACCGCATTGAGATTCCCAGGCTTGGTCAGGAGCTCGGCAGGTATCGAGATCTTCCCGATATCGTGGACCATTGCCGCCATCCGTAACGCTTGCAATCGCTCCCCGGCCCAGCCCATCTCCTTGCCAATGGCGACTGCAATTTCCGCCACCCGGCTTTGATGGCCGGCGGTATAGGGGTCGCGCATCTCCATGGCCAGAACGATGGGCGCCACCATCGCCGATAGTGCATTGGCAAGATCCGTTTGCGCCTTTACCAGGCGCATCCGCTCGGCGCGCAGCAGCTCCTTCTGCTCCAGCGCTTCGATGCTGTGTACAAGCTCCCTGACAAGACGCTCGAAAACATTACTCGAAGTCTCTCCAAATGCGTCGGGGAGTTTGGAGTACACAACCAATACGCCGTGCCATCTCCCCTCAATCCGAATCGGTACGGAGATGGAGGATCGAACCTTCAACTGCCTTGCACGTTTGCGCCCTGAGAATGAAACCGGCGATTTCCTGGCGTCCTTCAAAACCTGCACCGTGTTGGTTCGAATGCAGACGGCCGTCGGGCCTTGTCCCAAAGGATCGTCTTCTCCCCATCTCCATTGCATTTCGTCGAGATGGCCGCTTGCGCTCCCCGCGGATGCGGCAACTCGAATCGGCTTCCCCGGGCCATCTTCCGCAATCCCCACCCAGGCGAGGACATAAGCCGATTGGTGCGTAATGCCATCGCAAATGGCCTGCAATAGAAGGTTTTCAGTTGAATGAACCCGGCCCAGCGCCACTGCGGCCACCGCATAGGCTCCCAGCGCCCAATTCTGGGTCTCCATCAGATGCTGCCGAAGCAGCCGGTCGGTAATATCGCGGAATTCAACGACCAGCATCTCCCGGCCATCAAACGTCATCTGGTCCGACGACCAGATCTGAACCGGCACAGGCTCCGAATCACCGTCTTTGCGCAGGATATGAAACCCGGCGTGTACAGCCGCGTTGCCCGAGAGTTTGCTGATCGCGTCCCTGACCCGCTCATGCTCGTCCTCGGGATGGAGCGCGATAATATCCGTTCCTATCAGATTCTCGCGTGAACATCCCATCAGCGTTTCAAATGCCGGGTTCACGTCAACCAGGAGGCCTGTGCCAACATCAAGCACCAGTTTGGCGTCCTGAGCATGGGTCCAGCTCAATTCGTACAGACTCTGCGGTTTGAAAGCATAAGATGCGCGTCCCATACCAAACCAACTCCCTACTTCGGCAATCGCCCTTTCTACCCTCGCACTCGTGTTGAAATAACTTGACCTATTTAAAATTAAATGCCTAACAATTGTGCCTGTCAATCAAAAAGCATGTTAATAACCCCGTCGCAACGTTCATTTCATAAGTTGCGCCATTTATTCAAGTTACCTATGACGTAAATTGGTCAATATTAAACAATTTTTACAGCTCGAGAACTAGATAAGATTAAACCCTGAGAAATTTTCTTATGCCGCGTTCCGTCACACTACCCGGCTGTATTACTCCACCGGGATCGCCACCAGCTCCACAATCCCCACCCCAGCATTCCTCTCCAGCCCAGGCAAACTGCGTGGCTTCAGAATTAACTCCGATTTCAGCCCGGCAAAACCAGACGCTTCTCGCGGAACAGGGCCGCGCAGATCCGGACCGCCTCCGCATCCAGTTTGCTGCCGGCCTCTTTTTCAATATGCTTCAATACGATCGTCAGCTTGGCGGCCGGCCGATACGGCCGATGGGAGCCCATTGCTTCCACATAATCCGCCACTGCCAGGACCTTGGCTTCGGGCAGGATCGCATCTCCCTTGAGGCCCTGGGGATAGCCCGAGCCGTCCAGTCTTTCGTGGTGTTGGCGCACAATCTCGGCGATGGGCCACTCAAACGGTATGTCTTTCAGAATCGTGTAGCCGGTCCCGGGATGCTCGTGAATCAAGCTCAATTCTCCCGCGGTTAGCGTGGTTGGTTTGGTCAGTATCTCGGCGGGTATTGAAATCTTCCCGATATCGTGCACCTGTGCCGCCACATACAATCCATGCAATCGCTCCTCCGTCCAGCCCATTTCCTTGCCAATTGCGACTGCGATATCCGCCACTCGGCTCTCGTGACCCGCCGTGTAAGGGTCCCGCATCTCCATCGCGGCCACCATCGGCGCCACCATCGCGGATAATGCCTCGGTTAGCTTCCTTTGTAGATTGGCCAAGTTGATCTTTCCGGCCTGCAGAGCAAACCCCTGATCAAGCGCATGCACAGCGCGGACAGTCTGTTCCGCAAGGTGCTGGAGCACCTCGATCGCCGGCGCTTCAAATGCGTAGGGGGTTGCGGCATACACAACCAACGCACCATGCCAGCCATTCTCAACACGAAGGGGAATAGAAACGGAGGACCGTATCACGAACTGCCTCGCCCGCTCACGCCACAAGGCAAAGGTCGGTGATGTCTGGGTATCATCTGTAATCTGCAATGTATTGGTGCGAATACAGATGCTCGTCGGGCTTTTCGACCACGTTTCATTCTCCGACCAGCTCAAATTCAGCCCGTCCAGATAACCGATGGCCTTTCCCGCCGACGCGGCAATCCGAATCTTCTTCTCCGGACCCTCTTCCGCAATCCCTACCCAGGCGAGTTCATAGATGGATTCGCGCGTGATGGCCTCACAGATTGCCTCTAACAACAGGCTTTCGGAGGAATGAATCCGGTCCAGCGCCATGGCGGCAAACGCATAAGCAGACAATGCCGAATTCTGGGTCGAAAGCCGATGTTCTCTCTCTTTTTTCACAGTGATATCGCGGATGGCCGCGGTTACCAGGATGCCCTCGTCGCTTTCCAGCGGGCTGAGCATGATCTCGATGGGGAAGCTGGTTCCATCTTTCCGCAGCCCGTTCAGTTCAATTCCGGTTCCGATTTGCTGCGCCAGCGCCTCGGCCGCAGTGCGGTTTCCGTCGACGATCAATCGCTCCGCAAAACCCTCCGGAATGATGGTTGTCACCTTCTGGCCCAGCAGTTCATTGCGGCGGTATCCAAATTGATTCTCAGCCTGTGTATTCAGCAGCACTATCTCCCTGCTTTGGTTCACCACCACGATTCCATCCGGAGCCGCCTCAAGTAGCCCTCGATACTTGTCCTCTATTTGTGCCACGTGCCTTTCGGCATCCCTGCCCATGGTGATGTCGAAGTATACGTAAATCACCACTTGCCGGCCATCCAGCAGCGTGGATTTCGATGAGGTAATCCCAACCGGCACGCATCGGCCGTCTTTACGCTGAATGTGAAATCCGGGGTGGAGTGATGTTTGCTTCACAGCGTGCAGGAATTCAGTCTTCACCCGCTCGCACTCGGCCTCCGGGTGCAGTATGGTGATATGCTTCCCGACAAGTTCCTCGCGGGAGTATCCTGACAGTGCTTCTGCTGACGGGTTGACATTTATAAGTATCCCGGTGTCGCAATCAAACGCGAACATGCTACCCGGAGCATAAGTCCAACTCAATTCGTACAGGCCCTGCGGTTTGAAAGCATAGGATGCGCGTCCCAGACCAAACCAACTTTCTACTTCGGCTATCGCCCTTGCTACTTTCGCACTCGTGTTGAAAACAACTTACCCTAATTTAAAATAGGATGCCTAATAATTGTGCTTGTCAATCAAAAAGTATGTTAATAACTCCGCCCAACTTCTATTTCACAAGTTTCTCCATTTATTTAAGTTACCTATGCCGTAAACTGGTCAATATTAAACAATTTTTACAGCTCGAAAACTAGATAACATTAAACCCTGAGAAATTTTCTCATGCCGCGTGCCATCACACCACCCGGCTGCACTCCTCCACCGGAATCGCGACCTGCTCCACGATCTCCAGCCCAAAGCCTTCCAGCGCTGGAACGTGCATCGGTGTATTCGATAGCAGTCGGATACGCTGGATGCCCAGGTCCGACAAAATCTGGCCGCCCAATCCAATGGCACGCAAAATGCGCCCAGTGCGTGCCTGCGAGCCTTCGCGCGCGCGCAACTCCTGGTGCAGAATAAGCTTGCCGGTGTTTGTGTCCTGCGCACCAGCCAAGGCCGCCGCTCCGCCGGGCTCGAACGCACCCATCGAACTCACGGTCCGGTCAATCTCAAATCCGCGCGAGGTATTGTGCAGGTAGAGCACCACGCCGCAACCCTCCTCGGCAATCATGCGCATCGACTGGTCCAGCGTCTCGCGGCAGCGGCAGTCGGCGGCAAACACATCGCCAGCCGTGCAGCGGGTATGCACCCTCACCAGCACGGCATGAGTACAAACTGGTCTCGCCGCGTCCGGGTCCCCCGCCAATCCATCGTCCGCACTTCCCGGCCCATTCGGAAATGCGGGACAGTCCTTGCAAAGCTCCCCGCGCACCAGCGCAATGTGGCTCTCGCCGCCGTTTACTTCGCTCTCGTAAGCGATCATGCGAAACTCGCCGTAGCGCGTCTGAATGCGGCTCTCACCGGCGCGCACAATATACCGCTCGTGGCGCAGCCGGTAGCGGATCAACTCCGCCACAGTAAGAATCAGCAGCCCGTGTTCCTTGCAAAACGGAATCAGATCGGGAATGCGCGCCATCTCCCCGTCGTCGCGCATAATCTCGCAGATCACGCCCGAGGGATTCAACCCCGCCAGCCGCGCCAGATCAACCGATGCTTCAGTCTGCCCCGCGCGCACCAGCACCCCGCCCTTGCGCGCCCGCAAAGGAAAAATGTGTCCCGGCCGCGCCAGATCGGAATAGTTTGCCCGCGCATCGATGGCCGTCCGAATAGTGTGCGCCCGGTCCGCCGCCGATATGCCCGTGGTCACGCCCTCCCGAGCTTCAATCGTCTCAGTAAACGCCGTGCCGAAACGCGAAGAATTCTGCTGCGTCATGGGAAACAGCCGCAGATAATCGGCGCGCTCCTCGGTCAGCGTCAGGCAGATGAGCCCGCGGCCGTAGCGGGCCATAAAGTTGATGGCCTCCGGGGTCACGTGCTCGGCGGCCAGGGTCAGGTCCCCCTCGTTCTCGCGGTTCTCGTCGTCCACCACAACCACCATGCGTCCGGCGCGAATCTCGGCCAGGGCGCCGGGAACGTCGGTGAACGGGGACTCGAAGCTGCGTGGGGTCTGAGGCATAACCGCCCTTTCATTCTCGCTTATTGAAGGCGCAAACAGCAAAAGCGCCGCCCCAGGGGCAGCGCTTTTGTAAAGAATTCGATGAATACGGCCTACAACGTCGATTCGATCTCAAATCCCCAGGCTTCGAGAAGAGCCTCAGGGATATATTTGGAATTCTTGTTCCGCCGAGCCCACTCACGCAGGCGGGTGGACCGGATGTACTGATCCGGGCTGAGTTTGAACTCCCTCACGATCTGCTCGAAGGAGGTGACTGTGGGCACAATCGGGCCGATGGGCTCCGGTTTGCCCCAATTTGGATTTCCACGACGCTTTGCCATCGATTTGCTGTCCTTATAGGGAGGGTGGATTGCACGTACATCCTCAGTAACGGGTTGGAGGGGACCAGTCTGTCCAGAGGAAAGTCTACTGTCTTATTTTACGTATATTTTCTTCAAAAATCAATAGGAAAATGAGAATTTGCCAAGGATAATCACCGCGCCTTGTTCGCAGGGCTATAGTACCGTAAATGACTGTTTCAGAAAGGATTATCTGGCAATAATCCCCTTTTCCTGGCTGATTTTGGCATACTTTAGCTCTTGGAAAACTGGCAAAATTCCGCCCTTTGGCTCCTATACTCATTCGACAACATGCCGGGAGCAATGCCGCCTCATCTCATCAGCCCCAGTTTCCGCCCTATCCGCCGAGAAAGCGACCTCACGTCATAGACCTGAAAGATGGACCGTGAGGCGCACCCGTCAATCGCTTCCAACTCGTCCAGCCGCCCGTAGGTGTGTGTTCCAATCATTCCCTGGGTAGCCTCCACCGTCCCGCACGGCCGCTCCCGGTACTCCCGCTCGTTGAGCACCAGAATCTCGTTCAACGTAAAAGACCGTCCGTAGTTCCCGCTGCAATCCTGGCTGGGCCGTATCAGCCTCTCGCCCTCCCGGAAGATCGCGCCCCCGCCCCGGCTGCTGCGTATATCCGTACTGATCGGATTCGCCGGATGCGGCTGCCAATCCTCCAGAATCCCCCGCGAAGAAAAAAGCCAAAGCTGTGACCCACCGCCGCGCCGTTCCCGCATCGTCACAAAAAACCAATGAACGCCGCCCTCGGTCCAAACCGTCGTATCCACCGCTGAAGCATCAAGAAACTCCCTCGCCAACTCCCACTCATGGGGAAACTTCTTCGACCGGTACATCTCCACCGTCCCATGCTCCCGCGTCTCCGGAATCATATAGACCTCGCCGCCAACCTGAAAGATGCACGGATAGGAGAGATGATAAGACCGCTGAAGAACGCGCATGGCAGGCAACAGCGTACCATCCGCAAGCACCTCCGCCGCCGCTATCGACCCGCGGCGCGCACCGTAGTCGAAATCTTCAAAGAACAGCCACTGCCTGCCCTGCTGACGAAAGAGAAACGGGTCCGCATAAAAGTGTCCGCGCGGCGACTGAATCCACTGGAACTTGCCAATCTCCCTCGAATCCCCCAGAGCCAACCGCGTCCGCTCGCCGCAATGCACCGCCAGCATCCAATGATCGATGCGCAGCCGCCGCGGCAGCCAGGTTGCCGCCTCAACCACGCCCCTTACCAGTTTTCGTTCCAGCCAGCCCGCCATCTGCCCGTTCGTCGGCGTCGTATAAATGCTGCACTTCCCCCGGTAGCGCGTCGCGGGCACAATCTCCTTCTCCACCCGCTCCCACCCCAACTCGTGCAACTGCCGCAATTTCTGAATCACAAACGTCGATGCGCCCCAATAAGGCTGCATTCGATTCCGCGACCACGAGCCGCTGGGATGGCTTCGAAACCAGCCTTTGGTTAAAACCCTCCCCGCATCCAGATCCTCCGTCAGCACCTGCAACAGCGCACCCGTAATCGCATTGCCTTCAACCAACTCCCAGAAGCACGGCGGCCCACCCCGGTAAAACTCGTTATCCCCATGGTGATACGACCACACCCCATACCGAGCCGCCTCTAAAATCTCTCCACGCAGAATGTTGAAGCCGAATCGAATCAGCACATCCAACTCCATGCTCCGTATGCGCTCGATCGCCTCGCTGGGAAAGCGATCCACCGGCCCCTTGCTCAAGGGAGCAACTTGCATGGATTCGATTTGGTTCAGATAAGCTCTGCAATCAGTCTTGCGGAATGGATCGTCGCGCCCTCGAATCCTCCGCTTGTCCCAACGCGCGTAAAGCCGGAAGAGCAGCCCGCGCCGAGCACTCTTCTCCAGCAAAGCGCCGATTAACCTGCGCAATAATGTTTGCTTATGCTCCAGCGGTGAACGGTAAACCACCAACTGCACGCGTGCAAAATTGCTTTGCGCAATCTGTTCCAGAACCTCGCCGGCCCACGCAGGCAGCACGCCGCCGTTCAATAGCAATCCGATGCGGAGTGGAGACCGTCTCGAAGAAGAGTTCAAATAGAACGACGGATGCATCTGGTTTTATCCCCGCTGTGGATGCTTGCGTTCCCGCCGCGCCATAAACCCTCCAGGCCGCGCAGTCCATTTAGATCATCTCGCCGCGCAGTCCATTTAGATCATTTCGCCTATAGGTATAGAGAGATTCTCTGCTGGTCTGAAGATTACCGGTTCCGGCAAGAATCGGTAGCGCCGGCCTCCCGGCCGGCTGTAGCGTGGACCTCCCGGTCCACGCTCACTCTACGCCTTCAGGAGAATTGCTTGAGCCGTACGTTCAGGCCTTCCCCAACCCCAGAATCCTCTTGTTCCTCGCCGCATCCGCACCGCCGCCGGCAAAATCGTCAAACGCCCTATCCGTCACCCGGATAATCTTCTCGCGAATAAACTTCGCCCCCTCAGCCGCGCCCGCCTCGGGATGCTTCAGGCAGCACTCCCACTCCAGCACCGCCCACCCCGGATAGTCATACTGCGCCATCTTAGAAAAAATCGAGCCGAAATCGATCTGCCCATCCCCCAGCGACCGGAACCGCCCCGGCCTATCGATCCAATCCTGATAGCCGCCATAAACCCCTGACCGCCCGCTCGCCCTGTACTCCGCGTCCTTCACATGAAAGGCCCGCACCCGCTCGTGATAAATATCCAGAAAAGCCAGGTAATCCATCTGTTGCAGAATCATGTGGCTGGGATCGTACAAAATATTCGCCCGCTTGTGCCCGCCCACCGCTGCAAGGAACCGCTCGAAGGTCGCTCCATCGTGCAGGTCTTCGCCCGGATGCAGCTCGTAACAAACGTCCACTCCCATCTCATCAAAGATCCGCAGAATCGGCAGCCATCGCCTTCCCAACTCCGCAAACGCCTCGTCGATCAACCCCGCCGGCCGCTGAGGCCAGGGATAGAAATACGGCCATGCCAGCGACCCTGAAAACGTGGCGTGCGCATTGAGTCCCAGTTTGCGGCTGGCCTTCGCAATCCATCCCATCTGCTCTACCGCCCACGCCTGTCTGCTTCGCGGGTCCAATCCGGCGGGCGCAAACCCATCCAGCATCTCATCGTAGGCCGGATGGCTGGCCACCAAGTGCCCCTGCAAGTGCGTTGCCAGCTCGGTCACCGCAAGCCCTGCATCGCCCACCACGCCTAGCACCTCGTCACAATACCCTTGGCTTTCAGCCGCCAGCTTCAAATCAAAGAGCCGCTTGTCCCATGCGGGAATCTGCACACCGGCGTACCCCAGCCCCGCCGCCCATTTCGCCATTCCAGCCAAAGTGTTAAACGGCGCCGCATCCCCTGCAAACTGCGCCAGAAAAATCCCCGGCCCCTTAATCGTCCTCATCTCATCTCTCCTCTAAAACGCAGGCACTCCGATTCAAAGCCATTCCAATATTCCACTGAAGCACCGTGCCCCATCCATTCGCCTTTTTTCTGGCGAATGGGTGGGATACCACAACTCTCGTTCTTTATCGCCTTACCACTACTGCTGCGCGCCCCAGGTCCGGGGTCCCCACGGATAGGTCTTTGTCCGTGAGGTGGAGATCTCGATTCTGAGACCTGGGATAGCACGAACTCCAAGTCCTCTCATTCCACAAAACCCTAAAACTCCACCCACCCCTCTTTACGGCTACTCTCGATAGTCCGTTCGATATACCGCATCCCCCGCACAGCCGCCGCAATCCCCGGCAGCGTTGCCGGCAACGGGTTCTTCTCGCCCCGCCGCCACGCCATCAGCCCCTCCGCAAACTCGCGATAAAGCACGGCAAACGCTTCAATATACCCCTCCGGATGCCCCGGCGGAACGCGTCCCACCGCCCGGGCATCCGCACTCAAATAACCCGCCGCGGCGTGCCGTATCTCCTCCGGCCCATCCAACCATCGCACCGCCAATTTGTTTGCATCCAGCTGCCGCCAATCGATGCCGCCGTTCTCGCCATAGATGCGAATACGCACCTCGTTCAGCTCGCCCGCCGCCACCTGCGAGGCGCAAATCACCCCGGCCGCCCCGTTGTTCAGCCGCACAAACTCGTTGCAATCGTCGTCCAGCCGCCGTCCCTCTACCACCGACCGCAGCGTGGCATTGATCCCCGTCACCTCCAGCCCGGTAATATATTCGAGCAAATGAAAAGCATGAATCCCGATATCGCCAATGCAGCCTCCGGGTCCATTGAAAGCCGGATCGGCGCGCCACGAGGCCTGCTTGTGCCCCGTCGTCTCCAGCGGCTTCGTCATCCACCCCTGCAAATACTCCACCTGAACCTTGCGAATCTTTCCCAGCTTCCCGCTGGAGCAAATCGCACGCGCCTCCCGCACCATTCCGTATCCCGCATAAGTATGCGTCAGCCCGTAAGGCAGCCCAAACTTCTTCACCGCCGCCTCCAGCTTGAGCGCCTCTTCATAGCTGGCCGTGGCCGGCTTGTCGCTCATCACGGGAAACCCCGCTTCCATCGCAGCCATAGCAATCGGCAAATGCAAATTGTTCGGCGTGGTGATCGCCACAAAATCAATCGCATCCGGCCGTTTCCGCTCCGCCTCCATCATCTCCCCGTAGCTCGCATACGCCCTTGCGGGATCGATCCCGAAACCCACGCCGGCCTCTCGCGAGCGCTCCGGTGAATGTGAAAACGCTCCCGCCACCAACTCGATTTTGCCGTCCAGCTCGGCCGCCATCTTGTGCACCGGCCCGATAAACGCGCCCGGCCCGCCCCCCACCATTCCCATCCGCAACTTCCGCGTCACGCTCATCATTCCCTTCCTTGATTCAAGGCAATCTTCCGCACCAAAAACATTATCACGCAAGGCTATTTGCTCGCGTCCCACACCGGCCCACGCAGACCATAAGCGCAATGCGCTACAGTGTGATTGAGAACTGCCGGCGCAGCGAGGAAACCATGAACCTGGTATCTTTCACCACACTTGACGGAAAAACTTATCCTGGGGCGCTCTTCGAGTCCAAAAACCTGGTGATGGGTCTGAACGGAGCAGGCTTCCATTCAACCCTTGATGTGGTTGCCGCCGGCATGAGCGAAACTCAAGCGGAAATCACTTATCCAGTTTTCAAGCTCAACGAAATCCGTCTCGGTCCCCCGCTTCCCAACCCTCCGCGCATCTTCGCCATCGGCCTCAACTACCGCGAACACGCCCTCGAAACCAACCAGCCCATCCCCGCCACTCCCATCGTCTTCCTCAAGCTGCCCACCGCCATCATCGGCCCCGGCGACCCCATCGTGCTTCCCAAAAACTCCACCGAGCCCGACTACGAAGCCGAGTTGGCCGTCGTCATCGGCAAGGGCGGCTTCCGCATTCCCGCCGAAAAATGGCGCGAACACGTCTACGGCTACACCATCGTCAACGACGTCAGCGCCCGCGATGTGCAGCGCTCCTCCACGCAGTTTTCCCTGGCCAAGAGCTTCCCCACCTTCTGTCCCATGGGCCCCGCCATCGTCACCGCCGATGAAATCCCCGACCCCCACGCGCTCTCCATCCGCCTCTCCATCGACGGCGAAGTTCTTCAAAACTCCAACACCGGCGAACTGATCTTCAAGATCCCCGCGCTGATCGAATATATTTCCTCCATCACGCCCCTGCTCCCCGGCGATATTGTCTCCACCGGCACCCCCTCCGGCGTAGGCGCCGGCCGCACTCCCAGGCGCTGGCTCAAACCCGGCGAATCCGTCACCATCTCAATCGAAGCTCTTGGCTCCATCACCAATCAAATAGCAG
>Ga0224555_1000706_pt1 | contig 51035 bp, 52 predicted proteins | sample 714S23034metaG_FD_180687 | JGI IMG/M metagenome (GOLD analysis project Ga0224555, IMG submission 180687) | Peat soil microbial communities from Stordalen Mire, Sweden - 717 S2 30-34 | ecosystem: Environmental > Terrestrial > Soil > Wetlands > Peat | place: Sweden: Norrbotten County, Stordalen...
AGAATATTAACTCCAAAAAGGAGGTGAAAATGACGTTTTGAAAGAGGTGTCCAAGATTGTTTTTGAGCCCTTTGTGCTGGCTTCATTACGGCGAAAAACACTGGCTCGATTATGGCGACTATTGACATGAGGGTCCCCCAAAAACTGGTCCACTTAAAAAGAGTTAGTTTTCCAGCCTCAAAAGCTCTGTTCTTACGTAATCACTTGGTGTTTTGTTATCCAAAGAACTGTGAGGACGGAACTCATTATAATCCGTCCGCCATGCTTCAATCTTATCACGAGCATCATCCAAAGACAAAAACCAATTTGTGTTCAGGCATTCGTCACGTAAGCTGCCATTAAATAATTCCACAAATGCATTATCCGTTGGTTTCCCTGGTCTTGAAAAATCAAGAGCTACTTTGTTTTCATAAGCCCACTTATCAAGAATATTCGAAACAAACTCAGGACCATTGTCGTAGCGTATACTCTTAGGAATACCCCACAACGATTTTATATGATCAAGCAGTGCCACCCCTTGATCCCTAGATTAACGTCAAGTCCAAGACATTCCCTACTAAATATATCTACAATAGTCAAAATACGAAAACGCCTCCCGTGAAAAGTACTATCTGATACAAAGTCCATACCCCAGCAGTCGTTAACATTCTGAATGTTCTCCCGGGTTACCCTTAGGTTATCTCTCTTATGCTTTTTGGATCGCTTCCTGCGCAAATTCAAACCTTCTTCTTCACAGTAAATACAGTAGACCCGCTTATGGTTAATTTCCCAACCTTCTCGCAGGAGAAGTACATGGATTCGCTTGTAGCCATATCGCACCCTAAATGCGGCAATCTCCCTGATTCTCATCTTCAACTCGGCCTGACCATCTGCGCTACTATGATATCGGTAACTTGATCTCCTGAATATAAGAACTTCACAAGCCCGTCGTTCGCTGACCCGAAAACTATCTTACAGAAAGGTTACCAAAACCCTCTTGCGGCAGGCCTTATAATTTTTTTGTGAGTACCTCCTGAAGCATGTACTTGTCAAGGCTCAAGTCCGCCACCATCTGCTTCAAACGCCTCAACTCGCTCATGCCCAAACCACCACACTTCTTCTTCCAGCGGTAATAGATCTGCTCCGTGATCCCCATCTTCCTGATAACTTCGGCCACCTGAGTCCCATGCTCCACCTGCTTTAAAGCAAAGGCAATCTCCTCCTCCGTAAACTTCTTCTTCATGGCATAATCCCTCCTCCTCAATATTTTTATTATGCCAGAAAACTAACTTATCTGCTGGTACGGTTTTTGGGGTGAAGGTCACTTTTTTTTGATTATTTCCGATGGAACCCCCATGCCAACCTGTCGGCATAACCAAGAATGAAAATGAGCAATTTACTGGAGGTGTTCCTTTGTGTATGGGCAGAAATAGTGTATTTATGTCGGTAATATTCCAAACAAAGAGGAGGAAATTTCATGGATATAATAATCGAAAGGGGATGCGGCCTGGATGTTCATAAGAGAACAATAACAGCCTGTATTATGGGAACTGGTCTGAAAAAGGAAATCAGGACCTTCACAACTATGACGAATGATCTCTTTAGACTTAAGAACTGGCCACGAGAAAGCGGTATAACGCATGTGGCGATGGAGAGATTTTTTATACCTTGAAAGAAACGAAAACTCTTATTGAAAAATGGCGATTGGAATACAACACGTTCAGGCCACATAGTTCTTTAATTTACTGTCCTCCAGCACCAGAGGCGCACCTGAATTGAGAAATAAAAAATGGATGAGCTCCAGCTTAACTTATAGTATAAGTATTTAGGGCCGGTTAAAAAAGCAAAAAAATATTTATATTCCTGATAAAGGCATAGTTTTTACCTTTACATAATTGTTTACAAAGAAATAACCATGATTAATAATGTAAACAAAAAATTTATAATTAACTAAAGTTAAGAAAGGCGAAAAAAATGTTAAGAAATGAAAAAGGTTTTACGTTGATTGAAATCATAGCGGTCTTGGTTATTTTGGGAATTTTAGCTGCGATAGCTATTCCGAGGTACATTAGTATGATGGACCAATCGAGAATCAGCGCCGCACAGGCGGCAATTGCAGAATTAAAAGCGCGCTCAAGTAATTATTATGCCTCACAAATGTTGTCAGGCGCTGGACCGACTACACCTACGGCTGTTCTGAATTCTATTCAAGCAAACTCTAATGTTGGTTCTGATTTTGCACTTTCAGAGTCGGCTAATGGTAGTGATATTGTAATAACTGTAACGACGGTAAAAAATAATAGTATACCTTCCACTAGTGGAACTTGGTATTATCCTACATAAACTGGATAAAAAAACTTTTAGGAGAAGATGAGTATACCGCTTCAAAACTGCCACCCATTTGAGGGCAAAATATCAGAGTCTTGTGGGAAGAAGGGGTAACAAAAAGGCTCTGGTTGCCGTCGGGCATAAAATACTTACCATTTGTTACCACATATTGAAATACAAGATCCCTTACAAAGAATTCAAAGGAAACTTTCTTGATGAACGGAGAAAAGATCATATCAAAAAGAGCTATATAAAAAGACTTAATAATCTAGGATACACTCTAACGCTGGAAGAAGCAGCTTAAATATTTAAGACATAATAACAAATCCATGTGGATAAAGGTCGAACCTTACTGGTAGTAAAACCCCGTGATTGAAACTAACCTGAGCCAGTTATAAGCACAAATCAATGTCGCCGTAGAGCACGCAGGGGAAAATTTTGACCCGAACCGACTCATCCACTTAATGAAACTCCCCGCAGCTTGCTGCGGAACCTATTGCCAAAGCTTGCTTTGGAGTTCATACCCGTGATTATCTAAAAAAAGATGGCAAATGATTTTACCAAACAATCCCCTGCTGTTTTAAATAATCCTGTGCCTCTTTAAGACCTAGTCTGGCTGCTATTTTCCAATCCGCAATGGCCTGATTGTGGTTGCCAAATGCACTGTAGGCAAGTCCCCGGTTATAATAGGCAAGTGCAAATTCTGCGTTTAGTTCAATAGCTTTGTCATAATCCGCGATGGCCTGATTGTGGTTGTCAAGTTTAACATAGGCACCTCCCCGGTTCATATGGGCATGTGTATTTTTCGGGTTTAGCTCAATGGCTTTGTCGTAATCCGCAATGGCTTGTTTGTAGTTGCCAAGGCGATCATAGGCATTTCCGCGGTTAACGTAGGCCTCTGAATCTTTCGGGTCAAGCTCAATGACCTTGTCATAATCTGCAATTGCCTGATTGTAATTGCCAAGATAATAATAGGTACGTCCACGGTTAATATAGGTCTCTGAATCTTTCGGGTCGAGTTCAATGACCTTGTCGTAATCTGCAATTGCCTGATTGTAATTGCCAAGATAATAATAGATACGTCCACGGTTAATATAGCTCTTTGCAACTTTCGGGTCGAGTTCAATTGCTTTATTATATGCATCTAGTGCGTTGTCCAAGCGATTATCAATACTAGCCTGACGGCCCATTTCAAACCACTCATTAGCATTGAACCCGTCTATGGTTTTATTATGTACACAACCAACTGTTATTAGTAATGCCACTAAAATGAATAGCAACGAACTACAGCGAGTTTTCATATGCGTATTTCCTAAACCCAACACCTGCTGCATTGATCAGCCAATTCTCTTGAAATCTATGAACCCCTGCTCCACATCGGTATGTATCAGTTGCACTCGAATCCTGTGGCCCACGTCCATGCCTTCGAAACCATATACCAGTTTTCCTTCGATGGGAGGATTGAGAATACGGACCCACGTGCCCTTGGAAGCCGCGCCGGTTACAATTGCATCGAAACTTTCACCAATTCTGGACTCTAAAAGAATTGCCGCAGCAGATTTGCTGACTTGTCGTTCCACTTTGTTGGCAGCATCTTCTCCCTCTGTGCAATGCTTAGCCAGAACTTCTAGTTCATTATTGCTATATGGCAAAGTTTTTCCTTCTATGGCTGCCTTTACTAAGCGTTCTGTGATAAGATCAATATAGCGGCGATTAGGGGCCGTAGAATGGGTGTAGTCTCGAACAGCAAGACCAAAGTGTCCCGGAGAAGTGTCTCCCGGAAGTTCCGCAACGTATTCACCGGCTCCCATCAGCTTGATAATTGAGAGTGAGAGATCAGGAAATCTCAGGGGATCTGTTTCTTTCTCTTTTATCAAAAACTCGTCCAGCGCTTTTGCGTCTGGCTCATGAGGAAGCTTGAACCCATGTTCATCAGCAAGTTCGACAATTCGATCCCATCGTTTCGGGGTGCGGACTACACGGCGTATAGAAGGGATTTTTTTTGACGAGAGATACCGTGCGGTCACACCGTTTGCCCCTATCATGAAATCCTCAATAATGTCCTTGGCGCGGTTCTTTTTTTCTTCTTCGAGATCAAGGATTTCATCTCCTTTGAATATCGGTTTCGTCTCAATGGTTTCAAGACTCAGCGCTCCGTGAGTGTGCCGGAGGCTTTTCATGCTTTGTGCCACCTTATCCTGCATGTGCAAATTATCGGCAAGTCCCTTTACAGCAGTAATAGCTTCAGGCACAATCCCTTTCCCTTCCAGCCACGCCGCAACACTATTATACGCGAGTTTTGCATGATTGCGGACATGGGCCCTATAGATATCCGACGCTTTCAGAGAACCATCTGAACCAATCACCATCTCGATGATAATCGCCGGTCGATCCTCATTAAAGTTCAATGATGTAAAGTTGGTAGAAAGTTTTTCGGGAAGCATCGAGAATATCTCGGCGGCTGTATATACAGAGGTTGTATTGTGTTGTGCATGAGCATCAATCGCAGATTTGCTCTTAACAATCGAGTCGACATCAGCTACTGCAACAAGAACCTTTATTTCATCTCCGGGCATCATTTCGGCAACCGTGAGCTGATCCAAGTCACGTGAATCATCATTATCAATTGAAGCCCATAAAAGATTCCTAAGGTCACGAAACTTTTCATCGTCAATTGTTGCAGGAGTAATAATCTTGTCCAGTTCAGCGAGTGCATCACCGGAAAACTCTGGAAGCAAGCCTTTCTCAAGCATCACTTTTTGGGCGATTCTCTGTAGAATAGAACGGTCCTGTTTATCGGTCGAATTCATTTTTTGCTCCCTCTGCTGTTTATAATTTTTAATTGTCCCAGAACTTGTAACACATTTTGAGTCAGAGTTCTGCGATTTTTTTGGCTATTATCGAGTGAAGTGTTGTACGGGTTGTCTGAATTATAGAATCAACAGTAGGAGGAAGCTATCAATAAAAAAATACATTAATATTTTTTAAAAGCGCCAAACTGTTATAATCGCTCTCTCCATCTGTGTAATCGTTTTTTCATTCGCTGTCAAATAAGCTGCAAATATTTTTCTCAATTTTTATTTTCCAATTACTAAAATTACAAAAGTGTCCTTAATTTGAATTGGTCTTGGCTTCGAGTTTTCTACTGTTGATCCCAATGCCGGAGCAAATTCCGCAGCAAGACATCTTTTTTTCACCCTTCACCATTTATCCTTTACCCTTACGCATTTAATAGTTGCATTGTTTTCAAGATATTGTATTATTTTTCCTAATGAAGATGATTTTGATGGACTATTGGAAGTCTAAAAATAAAGTTGGCTATAAATAAATGAAAGCATTACTTGATACAAATATAATCATACACCGTGAAGCAAGTCGCGTTGTCAATCGCGATATTGGTACTTTGTTCAAGTGGCTTGATAAAGGCAAATATATAAAATGTATTCATCCAGTAACTGTCGAAGAAATTGAAAAAAATATAAACAAGGATGTTGCAAATACTTTTAGCGTAAAATTAGACAGCTATGAAAAGATCAAAACTGTTGCACCGATAAATGATAATGTAAAAACCATTTCTAACTCTATCGATATCACAATAAATGATAAAAATGACACGATTCTTCTGAATGAAGTTTTCTGTAATAGAGTCGATCTACTCATTACAGAGGACAAAAATATCCATAAAAAGGCTGAATTATTAGGAATTGGCGATAGGGTTTTTACCATTGACTCGTTTCTCGAAAAAGTAGTTTCTGAAAATCCAGCGTTGGTGGATTACAAAGTTTTAAGTGTTACAAAAAAGTATTTTGGACAAGTCAACCTGCAAGATCACTTTTTCGACGGTTTCCGTGAAGATTATGTCGATTTTGATAAGTGGTTTAATAAAAAATCTGATGAAACCGCGTATGTCTCATATAATAAGGATAAAATTTTATCATTTTTGTATTTAAAGATAGAAGGGGATGAAGAAAACTATGCTGATATTACACCAGCTTTTAGCAAGAAAAAAAGACTGAAGGTCGGGACAAATGAACCTCCCCGCAGCAAGCTGCGGGGTATCTCATGGTTGGTAGCTACTCTCCAAGCGAAGCAAGCTTCGGGGAATATTACCCGGAGAGATTCAAAGTCGTTAGCAATGGTGTGCGACTGGGTGAAAGATTTCTAAAGATTATTTTTGATAATGCTTTTATAAATGAAATTGATGAAATTTATGTAACAATTTTCGATAAACGTGATGATGAAAAACGACTTATAACATTGTTTGAAGAATGGGGCTTTGTGCTTCATGGTAAGAAACGATCATTAAGCGGCGAAGAGTTGGTCTATGTGCGAAATTTTCAACGAGTGTATAATCAGGCAAATCCGAAAATAACCTACCCGTTTTTTTCGAGTAAAGCAAACATATTTCTCGTTCCTATTAAGCCGGAATACCATACTGAATTATTGCCGGACTCAATATTAAGAACGGAATCAAAAGATGACTTTGTGGAAAATGAACCACACAGAAACGCCATCAGTAAGGTTTATATCTCAAGATCATTGGAAAAAGGTTTAAACACTGGTGATGTAATAATATTTTATCGCACAGGCGGATACTACAAAAGCGTGATAACAACTATCGGAATAGTTGAAAATATTATTATTGATATAAAAGACGAACATGATTTTATTAGTAAATGCAGAAAAAGAAGCATTTTTACAGATGATGAGTTGAAAAAACATTGGAATTACAATAAAACAATGCGGCCCTTTATCGTTAATTTTCTCTATGTTTACTCATTTCCTAAAAGAGTCAACTTAAAGGAGTTAATTGATTTTGGTATCATTAGGGATATTGAATCTGCGCCACGTGGTTTTCAAAAAATATCACCTGAACAGTTCACGCTAATTATGAAGGAGACTAAGTCCGATGCGCGTATTATTGTCGATTAAACCTAAATTTGCCGAGATGATTTTTGCCGGAACAAAGAAATTTGAATTCCGCCGAACAGTTTTTAGAAACCCTGACGTAAAAACAGTTGTAGTGTATGCATCCTTTCCCGTTCAAAAAGTAATTGGTGAGTTTGAAATAGAAAAAATAATTAATGACGAATTGGAAGAATTGTGGAAACAAACTAAAAAATATGCTGGCATAGATGAGACATGTTTCTTTAGTTATTTCTCGGACAAGGAAAGTGGTTATGCTATCAAAATCAAAAAAACAAAAAGATATAAAAAGGCGCTCTGCCTACGTGAAGATTTTAATGCTACACCTCCGCAATCTTTTATGTATTTAGATGCGGTGACGGTATAAACGGTTGAGAGGAAACTGGGACATATTTTTTTTTGACAATTGCAATCGATGAACCACGCAAACCATTGCCAGTACTGGATTCACCCAGCATACCCATGCATTCGCCGGGCTTCGCTGCCTCGTAATGACAAATTAAATTTCCCCTCAATCCTCCTTTAGGAAAGGGGAAAGAAATAGATTGCCGTGTCCCGACGTGTCGGGACTCGCAATGATACAGAGGTTGACGGTGTTTCTCTTTCATGTCTCCTATTCATTTTTATTTTTATTGACAATCTCCGTCTGTCTCTTTAACATAGGTTCATATGATTCAGCAGCCACCTAAATATTGGGGTATTCCTCAATCCGATTTGCTGACTCAGCTTAATGCGAAGATGGAAGGATTAAGCGCTGAGGAAGCAAAAGAGCGTCTGGCACAGTATGGTGCAAACCTTCTGAAGCCGCCGAAACGGTCTGACACGCTGGCATTGCTCATTGCCCAATTCAAAAGTCCTATTATCCTGACCTTGATTTTTGCGGCAGGGCTCTCCGCTTTTCTTCATGACCCGGCAGATGCCATTATTATTATTACAATCGTTTTAATCAGCGGCCTTCTGGGATTCTGGCAGGAAAAGGGCGCCGCTAACGCTCTGGAAAAGATGCTGGCGATAGTCAAGATCAAGACCTCTGTCCTGCGAGACGGCAGCCAGTGTGACATTGCGCTGGAAGATGTTGTCCCGGGCGACGTCGTTATGTTGAATGCCGGGGATGCTATTCCCGCCGACAGCCTTATTCTGGAATCCAGGGATCTCTTCGTGGATGAGGCAACCCTGACGGGTGAAAGCTTCCCTGTCGAAAAAAATGCCAGTCTTCTGCCTTCGGAAACACCACTTGCCAAACGCACCAACAGTCTTTTTATGGGAACCCATGTTATCAGCGGCACAGCCAAGGCTGTTGTGATTTTTACGGGAAAGCAGGCGGAGTTCGGAAAAATCTCCGAGAAGTTGAAACTGAGACCCCAAGAGACCGAGTTTGAACGTGGCATCCGGCAGTTTGGTTATTTACTGCTCGAAGTGACCCTGTTGCTTGTCATTGCCGTTTTTGCCATAAATGTCTTTTTTCACCGGCCTGTTCTCGAATCTTTCCTTTTTTCTCTGGCCCTCGCTGTAGGACTGACACCTCAGTTGCTGCCGGCCATTATCAGCATCAACCTGGCTCACGGCGCTAAAATAATGGCCAAGCAAAAGGTCATTGTAAAGCGGCTTGCCTCTATAGAAAACTTCGGAAGTATGAATGTTCTATGTTCAGATAAGACGGGAACTCTGACGGAAGGTACGGTACGCCTGCATTCGGCAACAGACATCGACGGCAATCCCAGCGATCGGGTTTTCTTTCATGCTTATCTGAACTCTTTCTATGAAAAAGGTTTTTCCAATCCTATTGATGAAGCGATCCGTTCTTATAAGCAGCAGGATATTTCCGGTTATGAAAAAGTTGACGAGGTTCCCTATGATTTCATCCGCAAGCGCTTGAGTATCATGATCAAAAAGGATGGCCGGTATTTCATGGTTACTAAAGGGGCCCTCTCGAATGTGCTCGCTGTTTGTCCTTTTGCGGAAAACAAGGCCGGGGATAAGATAGATACAACCACAGTGGAGCAAATGATCCAGCAGAAGTTTGAGGACTTCAGTAACCAGGGTTTCCGTGTGCTTGGCGTTGCCATGCGGGATATGGGAACAGAGTCTGTCATCAATAAAGATTCCGAGCAAGATATGACATTCCTCGGTTTCCTGCTTTTCTTCGATCCGCCTAAAAAGGGAATTTTGGAAACGATCGATCGCCTTAAGCAACTTGGTGTTTCCCTGAAAGTTATCACCGGAGATAACCGCCTCGTCGCCGCCAAGATAAGTAAGGATGTGGGAAAGCCTGATGCCAAAATCCTCACCGGCCCTGAACTGCGGGAAATAAGTGATGCCGCTCTACTGCAAAAGGTAACCCAAACGGACATCTTCGCGGAAGTAGAGCCCAATCAAAAAGAACGCATTATCATTGCGCTCAGAAAAGCCGGATATGTTGTGGGTTATATCGGAGACGGCATCAATGATGTTTCCGCCCTCCATGCCTCAGATGTGAGTATCTCTGTTGATACTGCAGTGGATGTGGCCAAAGAATCGGCCGATATCGTGCTTCTAGAAAAGAATCTGGAGGTGCTCGTGCAAGGTGTACATCAAGGCCGGACTACGCTTGCCAATACTATGAAGTATGTCTTTATGGCTACCAGCGCAAATTTCGGAAACATGTTCAGTATGGCGGGCGCTTCTCTGTTTCTATCTTTTCTTCCTCTGCTGCCCAAACAAATTTTGTTGACGAACCTGATGACTGATTTTCCGGAAATGACCATTGCCACTGATCGGACAGACGTCGAAATGGTAAATTACCCAAGACGGTGGAATATTTCTTTTATTAAAAAATTCATGATCACTTTTGGCTTGATCAGTTCGGTTTTTGATTATCTAACCTTTGGTGTTTTGTTGTTCATCCTTCACGCAACACCTGCGCAATTCAGAACAGGATGGTTCGTAGAATCTGTTATTTCCGCCTCAATTATCGTGCTTGTCATTCGCAGCAGAAGACCATTCTTTAAGAGCATGCCAGGGAAATACCTATTCATCGCCACAATTGCTATTGTTATTGCTACGCTCATCTTTCCTTTTACACCTCTCGGAAAGATATTTGATTTTGTACACCTGCCCATGTCGTTTCTTATGATACTGGGAATTATTATGGCGCTTTATATTTTAACGGCGGAACTGGCAAAAAAAATATTCTATAAAAAGGTAAACCCTTAAGCGATTAGTTCTGTTTTACTTTCTTGGTTGGATCTTTGTGCCGTCACTGATGGCATCTTAGGGATAGGCAAACACTTTTTCTTTTAATCCGTAGAAGAAAGTACTTCGAAATTGTGGATAAAATGAAACAGATAATCTACTTCTTTCTTTAATATTGTTTTTCTAATTTTGTCCCTCCATGCGATATTTCAAAGCATAATGCTTTCTTTTTTTATCCGTCCCTACAATTACATTTTATTATGAGACAATTCAGGTGGTCAGTTTATCAAGATTATCTTGACATACAAGACCGGACTTCTTATACTTCACCACACAAAAAGGAAATTATTATCAAAATATTACACCACACGCCAAGAGTCTTAAATTTCCTATACTTCACACTTGGAAAATGATAAGTTTCTCTCTGAAAAATAGCGTATTGAGGGGATAATATATGGCGACAATCAAACAACAAGAAACATCCGCCGGCAGAGTGCTCAATTCATCGCTCAAAGAAGATCCTGATGCCCCTTTTCGAAAAAAATTTGGAGCAAAATGGGATGAGTATCGCCGAAATTGGGCTGCTGCTTCTCGAATGGAATATCGCCCGGACTTTCCTCTTTTTGTTCGTTTTGAAACAAAATTCCGATGCAACCTTCACTGCAAAATGTGTGTCCACGGTCATCCTGATCTTGAAAAAGGTTATTCATACGCAGGAAAAATGGATTTCAAAACATATTGTCGACTCATCGATGAATGTGCCGAACACAACTGCCCTTCGATTGGAATGAACCACGCCAACGAACCTCTGCTCGATAAAGATTTAATCGAACGAATCAATTACGCAACAAAGCGCGGCATCATGGATATTCACATGAATACCAATGCAATGCTCCTCACAGAAAGAATGTCAAAAAAACTTCTCGACACTGGCCTCACAAGACTCTGTTTTAGTGTTGATGCTCTCACTCCTGAAACTTATAAAAAGATTCGAGTTGATGCAGACTATAATAAAGTCATGGCCAATATTGACACTTTTTTAAATTTAAAGATCAAGCGCAATGTCGAACTTCCGGCAACACGCGTTAGTCTAGTTCTCCAAGAAGATAATAAACATGAAGTCGAAGCCTTTCGCGAATATTGGGTCAAAAAGGTTGATTATGTTGCCATCCAGCGCTACGTCCCGATTAGTCCTTTTGATCAGGAAGAAAATGACTCACGCGCCCATGCCACATCTTTTTCTCCTAAAGAGGGAAAGCAAAAATGTTCTTATGCATGGGAATCTCTCTTTATTCACGGAGATGGATTGGCCTTACCGTGCGCAGCTCATCGCGCACGAAAGATTGCCGTCGGCAACATTCATAAAAATTCTCTTTATGAAATTTGGAATTCACCTGCAATGGAAGAATTAAGAAAAAAACACAAAGAAGGAAATCTAGAAGGACTGCGACTTTGTCCAACATGTATTCAATAATGGAGTTCCTGATATGACTCAAAAGAAAAAACTCGTTTATGTTCCAATGGCTGTTGATTTTATTCATCCTGGGCATTTGAATATTATTAAAGTTGCGCAAGAACTCGGCGAAGTGATGGTTGGCCTTTTTACAGATAAGGCTATTGCTTCCTATAAAAGACTTCCTTTCATGAGTTACGAACAGCGCAAAGCTGTGATTGAAAATGTTAAAGGCGTCGATCAGGTCGTCATGCAAGAGACTCCAGATTACGAGGACAATCTTCGTAAATATAAACCTGATTACATGGTTCACGGAACGGATTGGCGCGAAGGGCCACTCAAAGATGTGCGTGCCAAAGCCATTGCCATTCTTGCAGAGTGGGGCGGCCAGATGGTTGAACCTGAATACACAAAAGGTATCTCTTCAACTGAACTTCATGTCCATCTTCGAGAAATTGGAACAACACCACAACTTCGTTTGGCAAAATTGCGTCGTCTCTTAAGTCTTAAAAATATTGTGCGCGTTTCTGAGGCCCATAATGCGTTAAGTGCTCTTATTGTAGAAAAAACAGAGGTTAAAAATCCGGGAAGAGGCACTCAATCATTTGATGCTATTTGGCTCAGCAGCTTAACAGAATCAACAGCTCACGGCCGTCCGGACATTGAACTGGTAGACCTCTCATCACGGCTTAAAACAGTCAATGACATCTTTGAAGTTACAGTGAAGCCCATGATTTTTGACGGTGATACCGGAGGCATCACAGAACACTTTACCTATACGGTCCGGACACTGGAGAGGCTTGGAGTTTCCGCCGTTATTATTGAAGATAAAAAGGGTCTCAAAATGAATTCACTCTTTGGAACTGATGTTTCACAAACTCAAGATTCCGTTGAGGCTTTTTGCAATAAGATTTCCCTCGGTAAAAAATCTCAGGTTACAAATGATTTCATGATTATCGCGCGCATCGAAAGCCTCATTCTGAAAAAAGGAATGGACGATGCCCTCACTCGCGCCGGTGCCTATATGAAGGCCGGTGCCGATGGCATAATGATTCACAGCCAAGCAAAAGATCAATCAGAAATTTTACAATTTTGTAAGGAATATCAAAAATTTGAAAAGAAAGTTCCACTCGTTGTCGTTCCTACAACATACTGCCAAATTTATGAAAAAGAGTTAGTTGAAGCTGGCGTCAATATCGTAATTTACGCAAACCACCTCCTTCGCGCAGCGTATCCCGCAATGGTAAAAGCAGCCGAATCTATTCTACGAAATGGGCGAGCATTGGAAGCATCAAATGCGCATTGTATGTCTGTCTCGGAAATTTTGAAAATTTTACCCAATAAAGTTTAGCGGATTTTTCTATGTTGAACTGTGCCAAATTTTTCGAACTTTTGACGAGCAAAGGCATCGATTTCTACTGTGGAGTTCCAGATTCCCTTTTAAAGTTCTTTTGCGCCTACCTCCAAGACAGTGTGCCTTCAAATAAAAATTTCATTACAGCAAATGAAGGCGTGGCCGTAGGACTTGCGGCCGGTGTCTATCTCGCCACAAATAAACCCGCTCTCGTCTATATGCAAAACTCTGGTGAAGGAAATGCCGTTAATCCCCTGACCTCACTTGCAGATCCAAAAGTCTACGGCATTCCCATGCTGCTCATTATCGGTTGGCGTGGAGAACCAGGAGTCAAAGATGAACCACAACATGTCAAACAAGGGGAAATTACATTAGAGTTACTTAAAACGCTGGGGATTCCATACGAAGTTCTTCCACAAGAATTCGTTGACGCCGAAGCGGCGATAAAAAAAGCATTTGAGTTTATGCATTCCTCAAAGGCACCCTACGCACTCGTCATTCGAAAAGATACCTTTGAGCCATACGAAGCTCTCAAAAAAAATACAACGCCATCTCCTTATTCACTGACTCGTGAAGAGGCCATTCAAATCATTTTAAAAATCACATCAACAATCAATAATCCTGTTTTTGTTTCAACCACAGGCATGGCATCACGCGAACTTTATGAAAGCAGGATCAAGATGGGCCAAAAAGGAGATTCTGATTTTCTCACTGTTGGCTCCATGGGACATGCCTCCTCAATCGCACTTGGGATTGCGCTCCACGCACCAGATCGAACTATTTTTTGCATCGATGGCGACGGCGCCATGCTCATGCACATGGGCGCACTCACCACTATTGCCGAATCAGGTATTACAAACCTAAAACACATTGTTATCAATAACGGCGCTCACGATTCAGTCGGAGGTCAGCCAACGTGCGGGTTCAAAGTCGATTTTGGAAAAATTGCAAAAGCATGTGGCCATCAAAAAACGTGGTTGGCAACAACTGAAGAAGAACTTATAAAAGCATTGGAAGAATTCATCACCACAAAAGACCTCGGACTCCTTGAAATTCGAGTGAAAAAAGGTGCTAGAAAAGATCTCGGCCGTCCAAAATCATCCCCTGCTGAGAATAAAATTAAACTAATGCAATATTTAAGAAATTGATTATGGAATACATTAAACCACTTTAAAGAGTTCTTCGTGCCCTTCTCTTTTGGCCTTTATCAAACAAATTAATTAAAACTCATATACAACGCAGCCGACCTGTATCCCGGAAGCAACATGGATGATAAGGGCCTTCTGCCCCGGCTCTGGCTTGTTGCATTTAAAGACATGATCCATGGCCACAGGAAGTGAGGCGTTAAATAAATTCCCCCCTTCACGGGTGACATCAATCATCTTTTCCCTTTTCACGCCCAGGATGCCGGCCATTTTTGTGATAAACCCGGAAGAAACTTGGGAAGGGATGATCATGTCAAAGTCATCCAGCCCAACGGCTTCTTTTTTCAGGAATTCAGAGACCCCCATCGATATTGCACGGAGGTATATATCTTCGACATCAGGATTCCTCTTAAATATCATAGTCATATGATCTTTATCATGAAATGCATATGATTCGCAGGCATCCTGCATTTCCGCGAATGTTTTAAAATAAAAAGTCTTAAACCCTGAGCCGCCGTTCTTTTCTCCGGCAAGCAGCATGGCGGCGCCGGAGGGAAGAAATCCCGGGGGACAACCTTTTTCACTGATACTTCCATTGACAAGATCACTACTGACCACCAGCCCGGTCTTTACCTTTCCGGCGGTTATCATGGCAGAGCACAATTGACAGGCGTTTAAAAAACCCATGGCTCCGTTCAATACGTCAAGGGAAAGTGTCTTGGGTCCTAAAGAGTCCGTCTTGTCGTGGTTGATCTTGAGATCATTCTGAACAAAGCTCGAAAATGACGGCTCGCAGAAGTAATCATCCCGATAAACGGAAACGCTGACCACCAGACCGATATCCTCTTTGCTGTAGGCGGACTTCTTTATACAGGGCTCAGCAGCCCGCCGGCACAGTTCTAATGATGTTTTTACGGACTTATTCTTATTTTCACACAGCCCGATGCTATTGATTGTAATTCCCATTGCATTTTCCTTTACACAGCTTCTTTGATCGCTTCCCGTTGTTCCATCCTACTCCAGTTCATTACTCTTGCAGGAAGATCATCCAATGTATACAGGGCAACGCCAAGATTGATCCCGGATGACTGAACCGCAAAAAGTATGTTCTCCTTGGATTTTATGGCCCCGTTTCTTATATGATCCCACAGAGCGACAAAATGGGCGGTGGATGCACTGTTTCCCCGTTCGACGACATTGACAATGGAATTCTTCTCGGAACAAACCTCTGTCCCCACCCAGTCATTAATGCTTTTCCGGGTCGTTTTGATGGCTCGTGTTCCGGTCTGATGCATGATATAATGATGATTATCGCTGTTTTCCCATTTGGTTCCTTTGACCATCCGCCCCACATGCTCCGCGGTCATGCCGATAGCGATCTGGTGAATTTTAATGGAATCTGTGTACATCACAAATCCGCCATGCGGCTCCTTGCTGAATGAGGCTATGCAGTAGTCGCAGTGTTGTGCAACCGTAAAGGCATCCATGTCATGAAATCCGACATCCGGATTATCCGTCTGCTCAAGGATAAACGCCGCCCCTGCATCGCCAACAGTTAAGCAAGCCATCTGCGGATCAAAGGGGGCGCTCATTTCCTTCTGCGCGGTGCGGGCAAGGCAGGTCAAGGCTTCGCCGCTTATCACCATTGCTCTTTTAACAAAACCGGCCTTCAGGTAGGCGTCCACAATATAAAGGGCAGTAAACATTCCGGCACAGGCGTTGGGCTCGTCAAAGATAATCGCATTGCTAAAATCAAAATCACGGGCAAGCAAGGCTGCGGTGGATGGTTCAAAGCTGGCCTTCCAGTTAGGACCGTTGTAGCGGGAGATATTGGTGCAGATGACCAGGTCGATATCTTCCGGCTGATATTTGGAGATTTCAAAGCACCGGGTTGCCGCCTCGCGGGCAAGATCTAGAGCATATTCATTATCCGCAACCATAGGGCGGGTCTTAATCCCGGTTAATTCCTCAAGATCAAAAACGGGCTTTACCTTGCACCCGTCAACAAGCTCCTTTGTGCTGAGCCTCCCCTCGGGGGTATACACACCAAGGCTTTCAATTACCGTGTTTAATCCCATGATGTTCTCCTTTTTCCTGAATGTTTATACGAATTTTTTTTATTATGATAATAGCATATTTGCAATAGGATTTCTTACCGGATTAATACAGGGAAAATACTAGTCGCATTCTAGTATAAAAACCCGCTCCTCATCCGATTTTGCGCCTTAAATATCAAACCACTGTTCCGCTTCTTTTTGGCGCTCCCGGAATTTTGTGTACCTGTCGATCTGCGTTTTTGTGCTGTCGTTAACCGCAAAGGTAAACCCGCTGTATATTGACGGGCCACCCTTTTTCGGCCAGTTGTTGACATCAATAATGTCTGCTTTCAATACCTTTTTTAATGCATTCGTCATGTCTGCAGTGGTTGTAAGCGCCCAGTCTGGTCTGGCTTTTGAAAGAGCGTCTATATATATGGAGCATTTGCCGAGAACCATGGCCTTCGTGATATTAACAGGATTCAAATAAGTCCTGTAGTTGGTCCGCATCATTAAATAGTTATACTCCTTTAGGGTAGTGTGCTCATTGGGATTGGTTATGCAGCATACCCCGCCGTCAGGGCGCAGGACCCTTGCGATCTCGGCGATATAAAACGGCCTTCTGTGCCTGAAGTTAAGATAGGATGCGTCGGTCGTGTTGACAAGGTTTAATGAATCCGACGGAAAGGGGATTTGATTCATATCACGCGTAAAAAAGGTGATCTCCGATCCCGTCTCTCGGTTTAATTTTTTTGCTGCGTCTACATTGCCTTCCAATATATCCTGGCCAAAGACCCTGTAGCCCTTCCCTCCCGCGTAAAGAGAGCGCAATGTGTCTTCTATAACCCTGGCGAGCCGGCCATACCCGGTGCCCACATCAAGGGCAGAATACTTACCGTTTGAAGATGAAAAATTTGAAAAAAGGGCCAGTTTAGTCAGAACCTCTTGAAGCTGACGCGAGGGGTCACTGATGATGACGCGGTAATAGCTTGGGTCTGTGGGAAAATCAACAAAAACAGGGGGGCATATTTTTTCAAACGCTACCACTTTTTGATGATAGCCCTCCGGGTCATCAAGGAGCTGTGCAAGCATCTCCTCGACTTTTTCGGGAAAATACTTTTTAAATGTTTCCCAAGCCTGCCTTGCCGCATCCTCATCGATTTTGGGTTTCTTCCCGAGCACATCAAAATATAAGGTATAAAGTCCATCAACCAGAGCCTTCTGGATAAAACTCAACGGTTGGTTGAGCAACTCGTAAAGGGTTTCTTCCTTTTCTTTGGTCTGTTTCAACAATTCCTTTGTTGCTTCTTCTTTTTTCATCGACAGATCATACTTTTTAATAGATTTTTATTTACTCAAGTTTAAATGGACCAATACCAATAAAGTATATTTTATAACCCTTTTACAGGCCGATGTAAATCAGCCTAAAGATGTATTTTTTTTAAAAAACTTACCCAGCGGCCGTCAAATTTTATCTGGACAAAGAAAAAGCTTAAGGGTATTAAGTTAAAATTTATCCGGTTAATTCATAAATATCTTTATAGAGGGGAGGCTATATCCATGTCTGGGAGTCGAGAAGAGGGGAAACGCGCGATTCTCATAACCGGAACCTCAACCGGGATAGGCAAGGCCTGCGCGCTTTACCTTGACAGCATAGGGTTTAAAGTCTTTGCCGGGGTGCGCAGGGAAGCTGACGGCAACGACTTGAGGAAAAACGCCTCCGGTAGACTCACCCCGGTTCTCATAGACGTAACCGATTCAGAATCCATCGATTCCGCTTTGAAGTTCGTATCCGGTGAGGTGGGCGACGACGGTCTGGCGGGGTTGGTTAACAATGCGGGCATTGCTACTGCGAGCGGCCTCCTGGAGTTTCTTTCCATCGCTGAAATCCGCAACCTGCTGGAGGTCAACCTTATCGGACACATCGCCGTCACCCAGGCGTTTTTGTCTCTTATCCGGAAGGGGCATGGCCGCATCGTTAACATGGGTTCAGGCGCCGCCATCATGCCCCAACCCTACGCGGCCCCGTATTCAGCTTCAAAAGCCGCTCTGGAAGCCATCACCGATTCGCTCAGACTGGAGCTTAAACCATGGAAAATCCCGGTTTCAATCATTGAACCCGGAATCGTCTATACCCCCTTGTGGGACAAAGTTGAGACAGAAGCGGCAATCAAGGCAAAAAATTTCCCGCAGGAGGCCTTTGACCTCTATGGTCCCACCATCAATGGGGTCGTTGAAATCCTTAAAGATAAAAAAAGGATAAAAATGGTTGCTGTTTCCGTTGATGTGGTTGCCAGGACGGTTGCCCGGGCGCTCACGGCAAAAAGGCCTGGAACACGTTACATCGTCGGCTGGGATGCCAGGTTGGCCGCTTTTCTTACCTGGGCGTTGCCCCACCACGCGATAGATTGGCTCGTCATGCTGTTCTTCTGGCGACAGTTAGGATTAAAGAAAATGTAATAGAAGGGATTAAATATGAAACATTTCAGAACCATTACAACAGTCATTCTTACGGCAGCACTTTTTTATTTGGCGTTTCCACAGGCGGTTTTCGCAGCCGCCGAGGAGGGGCACAGCATTACCCTGCCTCAATTGCTGATTCTCGGGTTTGTCCTGGGATTGTATCTCTACAACCACTTCAAGGACAAAATCAAAGCCATGTTAAAAAAAAGCAATGACCGTTGATCAGGGCATCTTTTCCCGGTAAAGGCTGCGTACATACACGATATACTTCCACATGTAGTGAAGCATCACAACCGCCGTGAAAAGAAGCACGATCCATGCATATTGCCAGCCGATGATGTATGCCATGACCGTCGGATAAACCGCCGCAGCCAACAGATTCGTCTCCAGATGCGGTATATCCAGAGTCCCGGCTTTCCGGGAGATAAGGATGATGATCGGGGTCCAGAAGGCTATTCCCGTCAGGGTGACGATCAGAAGTGGCCACGCTTTGGACACGTAAACAACAACAAATATCGTCGTAAACCCGAAGATAAAATCAGCCAACGCATCAAAATTGTGCCCGTACGTCACCTTCTTTTTGCTTCTTCTTGCAAAATAACCGTCCAGGGTATCGGTTATCGCTCCGGCGGCGAAAAGATAGTAGGCAACCACCCTCTCGTCATGTAATAGGAGCCATATAATTACCGGGGTCATAATAATCCGTAAAGACGTCATGATATCCGCAATTCGCATGGTTGATACACCTCTTAGTTTATTGTTTAATAGATAACTTTAAAGCAAAACCTAAAAGTCATTATTAAATCTAAAATTTTAAAAATAGACTGCGGTAAGGTTCATCATGCTCAAATCTTTTTGCGTGGCCAATAACGCTGGCACCATCCTGTTCAGATTGACCTTGCCGAAATAGTACGTTGCATAAGATGACCAGATATTCCAGAATATAAGTTTGTTTTTCATGTTTTTTTGTCTTTTAATATGCGTGATATTTCATTCTTGATGTTTGTCGATGACTGCCCGGGAAAATAGGGGATCACAATAACGCTCCCGTTGATTTCTTCCATAACCTTTCTTGCCTTTTCGATGTCCTGCTCATCGTGACTGGAACTTTCAATCAGGATATCCGGTCTAATCCTCATCACGTTCTGCAATGGCGAATAGGTTTCCTGGGCCACCACCACATCCACATATTTTATCGCGGCCGCAAGCGCTATCCGATCTTCAAAGGAAAGCAGCGGTTTGGGCTTTTTCTCCATAACCGCCTCATCCGTCAGGATTCCCACAATTAGTTTCCCGTCTTCTCCGGCGATCGCCTTTGCGTTTTTCATCATCAGGAGATGACCTTTATGCATGATATCCAATACATAATATGAATAAACAATTTTCATTTTTATCTTTCCATGATTGTCTGATTGCTGTTACGGTTTTTTAAAAGAACCCTTTGAAATAGCCATTGCAACAGACATCACCAGAATGCTGATCACGATGCTCCATCCGGGTGAATGCACCCCCCCTATGTAAAATGAGATAACGGTAATCGGAACAAGTGCCAAAAGCGACATCACCAGGATGATCCACCAGGCATACCTGTCCCCTCTGCTGAATTGAAACCTGATCATCATGACAAAACCAATACCCATGGATAACGCAAGGGCACCCACCACCTTCAAGGATGCCAGACTGAGGTAAGCCGTTTTCGGGTCCAACTCCTCAAACGTCTTGCCGAGAAATCTCTCATGATAAGGCATTATCCTTGGACTTAATAAATATACCAGCCCAAACAGGATAAGGAAAGCGGCAAACACATAAAGCATAATGGTTGCCACCTTCAATCTCTTCTCCATTATTTATCCCCTTGTTATTTTTGTTGCTTCATTTTTGGCTGGACGGGAGGGTTTCAAGACCGCTGCCCGATTTTCATTCTTTTGCGCTATACCAAAAATGGCCCATGGGGTCAATAGCCTTTGTTCTTTCGAATCAAAATTTCAAGCATATTGCGCTTGACAACCATTTCTATAAAGCATGGCGAAGTGAAAAAGACATCGAGATGGTATTAAAAAATTAATATGTATAAGTCACGGCAGCTCCGGCGGAGAATCTGTCTGAATATTGTCCTTCAAAATTCAGACGAAATCCTTTGGCAAGTGGTATGTCGATTCCTGCAAATCCACCGGCAATTGACTTGTTCTCAATAGAAACATTTCCGGCTGCGTATTCAAGGCCTGGAATGTTGGCGGCCAAAGATACCTTTGCCTCCGAATAATAAATATAGGGGCCCGCATATAATTTGATACCATAGGGAACGGTGGCTTGAAATCCAACACCGAAATTCACATCAAAAAGATTTTTAACTTTAAGATCGGTTGTAAAAGGCGTGATGCCATTGGTTCCCGCAACATCGTCCGTAAAGTTACTGAAGTAATATGTTCCTTGAATAAAAGCGCCTATTCCGAATGTCTTGTTGATGGGGTAAAAGCCCTTTGCTCCCAGAGTGCCGAAAAACTTCCAGTTTTCTTCAAAATTATTTTTATCAGTCGTAGTTGAAGCATTCGTGGAACTGAACACGTCGAATATTTTTAGATCCGATACCCCGATTCGCGCGTATATTTCCCAAATATTTTTTGCGCCATAAGCCACTTGCGAATAAACTTCATTCTGCCTGATTATATGATCTGCACCATTGGTGTATGTATCCTCATGATACCAGTACCCAATGGCGGTATTTAATCCACCTGCTTCTTTAGAAACGGTTTGAGGCGGCCCAAATAATCCAGCGGCTGCGTCTGTTGCGTTAATTGTAAAAATTAATAATACTGTTAGCGCAATACTCAGAAAATTTTTCGAGAGGAATTTTATTCGTGAAACTCCAATTTCGCAAGCGAAGCGCAGCGGAATTGGATAGTTGAACAATCCCGCATAGCGGAGGGTAATGAGACCCAAGCTTCGGAAACAAAGTGCACCGAAGTTTGCAGGTCGAACAATCCCGCATAAGCGGGATATAATATCAGCAGCTTGCTGCGAAACGTCTCCAAAGCTTACTTTGGTGTTCTTGCCCGTGATTTTCATTTAATTTTCCTTCTTCAGCAATACCGGATCATCCGTTAGAGAATTCACTTCCTGCGGCTTGGATGGCGCCAACTTCGCTTTCCTCGCTTTAACTTTCTTCAGCCGGTATTGAATGTAAGCATCTCGAAAAGCCACGTAGGGATCGATGGCCGCATCTTTGAGCGCTTCATAATCACCAATCCTCAGAGATGTATCATTAACCTCCTGATATCCCCTGACTCCTAACCAGGCGTACAGAGGATAAATGTAAGAGACGGGATACAAAAAATATTCGCTGACAATATCGATCGAATCACGCGGGCTGGAAGGACCGAGTACCGGCCAAACAATGTAAAAACCCTGCCCCACACCATATACTCCCAGAGTTTGTCCCATATCAGTATCCTGCTTCTGGAGGTCTAGTTCTTTATTAGAAGAAGGATCAAGAAGCCCACCGATGCCCCAGATAGTATTTATCGTAAAACGGCCGAATTCCGTGGCCGCGCCGCTGAAGTCCGTCTGAAGCAGGCAACTGAGGAAACGGTTGGGGAATCCGAGGTTAGAAAAGAAATTTTTCACGCTGATCCGCGCTGGTTCAGGAACGACTTTTTTATATCCCTGCGCAACGGGCTTGAGCGCCCAGAAATACAGCTTGTCGTTAAATTGATGCATAGCCCTGTTGAAGGGTTCTAGGGGGTCGGCAATTTCTACTTTTTCTTCATTAAAAGTATCGTTGGCGTAGTCGAGATTCTGATCGTCTTTGTATTCATCATCGATTGCGTCACCCGGCTTGCTCGACGATTTTACCGGGATTTCTCCTGCGTTGGAAGCAAGTAAAATCGGCTGGGGCGAAGACTTAGCTTGCGGCAAAACGGTAGAAGATGTGCTGGGACTGTGCGCACACCCCACCGCCAGAAAGATGAACAATACAATCAAAGTTAGGTAAGTTTTCATGTAGCCGATGCGCATCTTTCCCACCGCCTAGATAACATCTTTGATTTGAAATTGTAATTCATCTGTTTCTTCCTATTGCGCCTTTACCTTTTTTCGCAGAATCTCCAGCAATTGCTCAGGCGTATTCTTTCCCAGTATATCATTGAACTGGGTGCGATAGTTCTGAACCAGGCTCACATTTTCCACAACAACGTCATATACTTTCCATTTACTATCTTTTAAGATCATTCGGTAAAAAATGGGAATTTCTTTGGAGGAGGTAATAATCTTCGTCTGAATCTCAGCCTGATTATCGGAAAGCATGCTTTCTTTATAGAAATCTACTTTTTCGTTCGAGTAGTCCAGAATTTTGTCGATATATGATTTTTCCAGAATCTGCTCAAAGAGCTTCACAAATTCCACGCGCTCGGCGGGACTGAACTTGTTCCAGTTGCGCGTCAGAGTGCGCTTGGAAAATTCAATTTCATCAAACATGTCTTTGTATATTATCCGGAGCTTCTCTTTCTTTATTTCTTTAGCTGCCGGGCTTTTAAGCTTGGCATCACGCAGCACATCGAGCACTCTATTAACAGAGGCTTCAGCTGTGGTCATCGGCACTCCGGCGTATACCGGGATAGACAATACAAAAATTATCAATACACTTAATACTGCAAACTGTTTTTTCATTACTTAAGCCTCCTAAATTTATTTCTTTTCCGTTTCCGTGTTCTTATCCTTTTTCACTTCCCCAAATGCATATTTACCAACAAGGTCCACTATATCCACGGGCCCCTGCGTTTCCGTGATGGTCCCACGAGGTCCGAGAAGCGATCCGGAGCCTCCGGGATCAATACTGACATACTTATCGCCCATCAGGCCTTCGGTTTTAATGGAGGCGATGGCATCATCATATATCTTTACTCCTTTTTTGATTTTTAATTCCACTACCGCCTTCTGGTTTTCCTGATCCATGGTGATTCGTTCCACCTGTCCGACCTCGATACCTAAAATATTGACCGGGTTACCATCTCTCAGACCGGTTACTGATACGAATTTGGCAATGATGGGATAAGAAGTGTCGCCGAACAAAGAAACTTTGCCGAGTTTTACAGTCATGTACCCTATGCAGAGCAATCCCAAAAAGACAAAGATGCCGACTATTGTTTCTATCTTGTATTTTTTCATTTGTTTACTCCCCGACGGCGCATTGCAGCCGTCCAATTTCCTTTTGTTGAGATCTTGCCGAATCTATAACCTGATCTATTTCAGCAGTAGGTTGTCCCTGAGCAATTCCCGCCCGAATGGAGAAATCAACGCACTTCCCTGAAGGCGCCTGCTTTTGAGCTCCGGCCCAAATATCGCGGATTCCCTGCTCCTGAAAATCCTTAACAAAATCCTTCAAAATGCTCTCAGCTTCCGCAATATCCGAAAAAGGCAGCACTGTAACAAATTCATTGGCCTTGCGGCGGGTGGAAAAGCCGCCTATGGCGCCAAAGTGTTTGTCAATATATACTCCCATCGAGTGGATGACTTCCTGCGCCTTATCGTGACCCATGCTGGAAATGATTGCATCCAGATTTGTCAGAGTAAAAGCTGCAATGCAGTAATTTTCACCTGCTTCTCTACGCTTTAACTGAACATGATTTAAAACTTTAAACTGTCGCTTAGAATACAGACCCGTCAGTTCCTTCTGCAACCCTTCGAGGCTATGGATAACTTCATCATTGAAAGGGTGATCAAAATTTCCCAGTTCTTCCGGCGTTCCCTGAAAGACAATTGTTTTATCATAGAGAGCAAGAATCCGGTTGGAAATAAAATACACATCCGGGATCTCATGGCTGACCATGATCGCGGTGAAATTAAATTTTCTTTGATACTGAGCAATCATGCTCAGTATCGCGTTTTTCCGGACAGGGTCCTGGCCGGTAGTCGGTTCATCAAACAAAACGATTTGAGGATCGGTTATCAGCGCGCGCGCCAGCGCCGCCCGTTTTTGCATACCTCCGGAGAGTTCCGACGGATACCTGTAGGCGGCTTCGGTGAGCTCTGTCTGTTCGATTCTAGCCATAACCCTGCGGTCAATTTCCGCTTTTTTCAAATTTGTAGTTTCCCTCAGGGGCAGCGCAATATTATCATAGACAGTCAAGGAATCGAACAATGCATTACCTTGAAACATATAACTAATCCGGGCCAGTAAAGCGGCAATCTCGGATTTCTTCATTTCGGTCAACGGTTTGCCGCGGAAGAGAATGGTTCCTTCGTCGGGCTTAAGCAGACCGATGATATGTTTGAGCAGCACGCTTTTACCCGAACCACTCAGACCGATAATAGTGGTAACCTGTCCCTCATATATTTGTAAATTTACATTCTCCAGAACTGTTTGCGATCCGAAACGCTTGATAATATTTTTAAATTCAATCAATGGAGTATTCATAAATTTCTCTATATTAAAAGAAGCGAAGTCACTACATAATCCGAAACGAGAATCAACACACAGGAGATAACAACAGCCGAAGTAGTGGCCAGGCCGACAGCCTTGGCGCCATGGCTATCCTTGCGCATGTGTACATAATATCCCTGATAACAGCAGACGGTGGCGACGATTACCGCGAATACTATCGCCTTAATAAAACCGTCGGTGAGATCTTTCATATCAACATTGGATTGAATGCTGTGGGAATAAACTCCGGCATTCAAACCTAGAAGCGCCACACCGGAGACATAGCCTCCTATAATACCAATGAAGTCAAACACGGCGGTGAGCAGGGGAAAACTGATGATCGCCGCTATAATCCTGGGGCTGATAAGATATCGAAACGGATCAATACGCATGGTATGCAGGGCGTCGACCTGCTCGGAAATGCGCTGGATGCCGATCTCGGCCGTGATGGCGGAACCCGCTCTGGCTGTAATCATAATGGCCGTAAGAACCGGTCCCAATTCCCTGATCAGGGAAAGAGAAACCAGCGCTCCCAACCCGCCCACCGCGCCAAATTTTATCAACGCGTGGTATGATTGCAGACCCAGAACCATGCCGGTAAACAAGCTGACCAGCATTATAATCGTTGTGGACCTCGCCCCGATGTAATAGACTTGCTGAATAACCTTGGATAACTGCTTGGACCGAAAGGTTTTGACAAGTGCCATAAAAAGGAAAAGCGTTGCCTTACCTAAACCGTTAATCCAGCCGATTACCGCTTCCCCAATAAGGGTGAACGGCTGCGCCAGAAACGTACCTGGCCGACTCTTTGCTTCGCCCTCCGAGCCACACTGATTATTTTCGGTCAAAGCCATGAACAGGTTTCCCATTGTTGATTGTTTTTAGATTACTTCCAGTGGAAAGCTTACATATTTATTGAAATTCGTCAACTGTATCTTAGATTACTTCCGCCAAAAATTCTTTTATGATTTGAGCAACTTCTTGCGGTTTCTGCATGGGGATTAAGTGTCCAGCTCCGACAACTGATTTGTATTTTCCATGACGCAATAAAGATACAGCCCTTGGCAAATCGACGAAGTCTTTATTGGGACTTTTTTCTCCCTCTACCACCAAAACCGGACAAGTCAATTTTTCGAGCAGTGGCCAGGGGTTCCTGCTCCCGCCGCCCATAAACATCGCCGCCTCGCTTTCCGGCGTGCAGGCAAGTTTTAAATCTCCTGATTTTTGTTTTTCCATGCCGTATTTGATATACAGTGCCAGAACTTCCTCATCCCAGTCAGAAAAAAGCGATTTTGATTTTAAATAAGCCCAAGCTTGCTCTTCATTTTTCCAGTGATTTGTTCTTTTTATCGATTTGGAAGCCAATGGATGATCTTTTACACTGACTTTCATCGAGTAAAATTCTTCCGGCAGGAAAATCGGCTCAATTAGAATCATGGCGCGCGGCTCCATGCCAAAAACAGCGGCGGCAATAGTGAGCACTGTAGCCCCCATCGAATGCCCGACAGCTAAATGATTTACAATGTGCTGCGAACGGCAGAAGCCGGATAAGTCCTCGGCAATAATATTCCAACCCAAACCGCCTTTTTCCGGATCACACTCGCGATAATTGCATATATACGGCACCCATGCCTGATTCGACGGCGCCAAGTCTTCTATTATCGGATGCCAGAGCCAGGGCAAAAAACCTGTGGCATGAGCAAAAAGAATTTGCGGAGCTTCTCCTTCATAATAAAGGTAAGGCAATTCGGCTCCGCCGACGTCCTGCATTTTTAATTCCGGTATTTCTTTTTTCATGATAGTTTTATTCATATCTTGCGATATATTTAAGAGACCATAGCCGGAGGAAAAGCCTGCCGGTTGAGTTCCCGATATATATTCCTTTTTGTAGCAAAAGACAGTATTTCAGAACACAAATAAAGCCACGGCAATAACTGTGGTGTATTTATTATCTTTACAAATTGTGGATTGAGTTACATTAAGAGTCCGGACTATTTTACTGCTGATTTTAAATATTTCTTTTTTCTCATCCCAGCTTTCATCGACATCAAAATCAATACCCAAAGTGGAGGCCAGCATGGCCGCGGCCAGATCTTCCGCGTAGTCACCTGCTTGTTTTTCGTTCTGACCGTATGCGTGATGTTCACTGATATAACCATAAGATGCTTTGTCGGCGGGAATGGCACACCCGACCGATGCCGCCAGAAGCCTTTTGGGTTCATTGGTGCAGCAGCGGCTCAAAACACAATATGTAATGGCGCCGGGTGTTAATTCTTTAAGACCCTGAGTTTTGGAAATCATTTTACAGCGCGGCGGGAATATGCTGGATACCTGCACCAAATTGCATTTTTCTATTCCGGCATCACGTAAGGCACGCTCAAATGAATGCAATTCATCTTTGTGCGTGCCCACACCTTTTGTAAAAAAAATTTTACGGGGCACAAAGCTATCCATTTTTCAACTCCTTACTTTTTTAGTGAAGGGCAAAAGACTTTTTTTTAACCAGCAATCCCATGCCTGAAACAGTTTTGTTACTTATATCAGTGTTCAATGTCTTATTCCACAAAATTATTCACCAGCCGGGCAAACATTCATCGTTTAATCTTGCTCAAAGCCTAAAAAAAGACTATAAAAGTCTGTAAAATTAAATCAAGGCATTTTTTCATGAAAATAAAACTTTTTTGTTGTGTCTTAATCCTCTTCTTTTTATCCGGTTGTCTGCAGCCGCCGGACACTATCAAAGACGTAAGGGAATTGCCTCAAGATCACGCATCCTACTTAAAAGATACCGCCAAACCAATAGAGCCTCTCGGGGCGGAAACTCAGGCGCAAATGGACGAAGATTATAACATCATTTACTTTTCAGTCTGGCATCAGCATCAGCCTTTTCACGCATCATTCGACAGAGTATCATTCCTTTTTAAAAAAATCGGGATGAATCTCGGTTATGGTGAAAACAAAAAAAAACATTCAGCGGAGTGGTTAGAGAAACTTCAGCAAAATGCCTCTTTAGAAAACTACCCCAATGCCCTGCACTTGGCCATTACAACGAGAAATACAAATTTGCGGATGCTGCCCACGCAAAGACCTCACTTTTACAAGCCTGATGGAGACAGCTCCGGTTGGCCTTTTGATAATCTGCAAATATCTTCTGTAGCCGCAAATACTCCTGTTTTTGTTTGCCATCTCAGCACGGATAAAGCTTGGGCGCTGGTGGAAACCTATTTTACTTTTGGCTGGATACCTGCTGAGGACTGCGCTCGTGTCGATGACAAATTCATTAAAACATGGGAGTCCGGCCGTTATGCCGTCATTATCAAGGATCAAACTTCCGTTTTTGATACCGACGACAATTTTTGTCTTAAGGCATCAATCGGACACATTTTTCCTTTAGTTAATGAGATGCCGGAGAAACTGGAAATACTTATCGCGGCGACAGATAAAAACAACTATGCGGTAATTAAGCACGGCTTCGTCTCCCTTCAGGCAGCCGCACTCAAACCGCTGCCCTTCAATTACCTGAACGCAGTCAAAATTGCCAACGAATTAATAGACCAGCCATATGGTTGGGGCGGTCTTTATGGCAATCGTGATTGTTCGGCGATGACAAAAGATTTCTTTATCCCTTTTGGCATCTGGCTGCCGCGACACTCCGAAGATCAAGTCAAAGAAGTGGGAACTTATATCAATCTGCAGGGACTTGATCCCGAGCAAAAAGAAAAAGTCATCTTAGAAAAAGGAATTCCTTACTTGAGTCTCCTCTGGCGCAAGGGACACATTATGCTTTACATTGGCGAGCTAAACGACCGTGCGCTTATTTTCCATAATATCTGGGGCCTGAAAACAAGAGACTTTAGAGGCAGGGAAGGAAGGAAAATCATCGGAAAAGCCGTGATCACGACGTTGTGCCCGGGAGCTGAATTAAGTTGTCTTGATCCAGGGGGATTATTAATAAAAACTCTTTCCGGAATGAATGTATTGGCGCCGGAGAAACAAACACAGCAAAATGGTATTAACCCTTCGACCAAGCCCTGAAGCAAAAGGTTCATTATCCCTATCCGCCACGGCGGAGGGATAGTTCGCCTGACAAATCTTACTGCACTATGTTTGTAACATTTGAGGCTCACTAAAGCTTGGATCTAAATAAAAGGGTTTCAAATCCCGCTTCGCTGCGGGGATAATTCGCTCTAAGATTTTTCGTCGCAGATGCCCTTCAGGGGGTATGCACTGCGTTTCGAAAAATCAAGGCTCATTATGTATAAATATAAAATTGTTTTAGAATACGACGGAACCAATTACCGCGGATGGCAAACGCAAAAAAATGCTAAAAGCATTCAAGAAACTTTAATTGCCGCCGCGCAGAAATTTTTAGGCGGGCCGGTGCAACTTCAAGGAGCCGGACGAACCGATGCCGGAGTGCATGCCTTGGCGCAAACCGCCCATCTGGAATCTTCCAAGAAAATTAATCCGGAAACTCTACGCATCGGGATCAATGATAACCTGCCGGCAAGCATTAATGTATTGCAGGTGGAAAATGCCCCGCCGCTTTTTCATGCTCGCCATCACGCCGTGAGCCGAAGCTATCTCTATCTTATCGCCAAAAGGCGCACCGCCTTTGGCAAGCGCTATGTCTGGTGGATCAAAGACAATCTTAATATCAACAAAATGCAGCAGGCGCTGAGTTTATTTCAGGGCTTCCACGATTTCGCCTCGTTTGCCGATAAAAGAATGGATAAAGAGACATCAACAAAAGTCAACATTGAAGGATTGTGGCTAAAGGAATTTGATGACATCATTGCCGTGCGCGTTGCCGGTTCTCATTTTCTCTGGAAGATGGTGCGGCGCATAGTGGGGATTACTATAGAGGCCGGCCGCGACAATATAACCTGCCGCGATATCGAAAAAATGCTCAACTCTTATTCGGAAGCACCGGCCAGATTCACCGCCCCGCCTTCCGGTCTTTTTTTGGAAAAGGTTTTGTACGAAGGCGACAAACTGCCGGAAATTAAACCGCCAATTTATTTATCTTAATAATACCATTTAGGTTGACCACACTACAAAAAGTGCGCCACCACAAAGCTAATGGGAGCTTTTTAAGACTCTGGGCTTTTTTTCTTCGGGCAATAAACAGCCCGCCGCGCATATATCCTCGCATTCACCATCACAAGGCTCAATATGAATGTTAATGGCGGATTCGGGAAATTTTTGTTTAATCTTTTGTTCCAATCCTGTGGTAATGTTATGCGAATCAAGCACGGACATCTGCGGATCGACTTTGATATGAAATTCTACAAAACGAACATGACCGGCCTTGCGCGTCCGCAAATGATGAAACCCATTAATCGCCGGCTGATTGCTGATAATTATATTGCGGATACAATTCTCTTCTTCGGGCGGCAGTTTAACATCTATTAAATCGCGGATAGACTGGACAATCAGATGATACGCTGCACGCAAAATAAGAATGGCAACAAGCAGGGCGGCAACGGGATCAATCCAATTAATGTTGGATGCGGGAAAAAGTTTGTTTCCCATCCAAATTATGCTCAGACCCGCCATAACACCCGCCGATGTATAAACATCCGTGCGTAAATGCCAAGCGTCAGCCTGCAGAGCAATCGAATCCGCTTCTTTACCTACCTGGAAAAGCTTTCGTGAAACAGTATAATTAACACCCGAGGAAAAAAGCATGACCACAACTCCCCAGCCGGCGCATTCTATAACCTGTGAGGAGTTTAACTTTTTCAGCGCTTCAAATACTATCCAAAACGCCGCGATAAAGATAAGCAGAGCTTCCACAAAACCGGATATGTTTTCTATTTTCCCGTGGCCGAAAGGATGAACATCGTCAGCGGGAACGGAAGATGTTTTTACGGAAAACATGGCAATCATTGCCGCCAGCAAATCCATGCCTGAATGAATCGCTTCGGAAATTATCGAAACGGAACCGATGAGAACGCCGACAATGACTTTGAATACAACCAATGAAGAATTGGAAGCAATGGATAACATCGCCACTCTTTCTTTGCGCTGTTGTATATTCGTCAATTTTGCTCTCCAGAGTTGTTTTGTGACTTGTATTGTATATCTTATTTCCCATAAATTTTAAACTATTTAAAGAGCAGTTGAGCCCCTGGCTGGAGCCGGGCGATTGATTAGCTTTGCAAGCAGGGAAATTTGTGATACGAAATGCACCCTAATTTCAATGGTAAATAATAATATGAACAAAAATATTTTTCTTTCCCGTTTTAAAAACGCTTCTACAAAAGATTGGCAGGATTGGCACTGGCAATTTAAAAACCGTATTACCAAAACAAGCCAGTTGGAATATTTTTTCGGTAAACCGGCGTTACAAAAAGAAACTATGACCGCCGTGACATCCGTTTATCCTCTGGCGATAACTCCTTATTATTTTTCGCTCATTCAAAATGATAATCCAAATGACCCGATCCGCACCCAATGCATTCCGGACCCGCAGGAAATTTCTTATCCTGACGGATCACCGGAAGACCCTTTGAAAGAAGATTCCCATATGCCGGTACCCAAGCTGATCCACCGCTACCCCGATCGTTGCGTGGCCATCGTTACTGAAATTTGCGCTACTTATTGCCGGCACTGCAATCGCAAGCGTTTTTGGTCACAGCCAAATCATCTTAGTTTAAAAACACGTTTCCAGAAAATGATCCGCTATATTTCTGAATCGCCGCAAATTCGGGAAGTAATTATCTCCGGCGGTGATCCGCTCATCTTTGACGACCAAACTTTAGAGACCCTTCTGTCCTCGCTGCACGCCATCCCGCACATTGAAGTTTTGCGAATCGGCAGCCGCGTTCCTATTGTTATGCCTATGCGTATTACCAAAGAACTTTGCCGGATACTCAAACGCTACCGGCCGTTATGGTTTAATACTCAGTTTAATCATCTAGGCGAAATCACCCCGGAATCCACGCGCGCCTGTAATATGCTACAGGAGGCGGGGATTCCCGTTTCCAACCAGTCAGTTTTACTGAAAGGCATCAATAACTCCCCAGAGATAATGAGTAATTTACTTTACGGCCTGCAAAAGATATCGGTTCGTCCGTATTATCTTTTTCACTGCGACCCGGCTAAAGGATGCGACCACTTTCGCACCGATCCGCAATCAAGCATAACCATGATGGAAAAAATATGGCGTCAATGTTCCGGACTTTGCCTGCCGCAATATGTTTTGGATGTGCCCGGAAACTCTGGTAAGATCCCTTTAATTGTAATGTCCAGGGCGACAAAAAATGATTTACAACAACATCAACATTTTTTTGACAAGTTTAAATAAATAGATTAGGAAGAACTCAAATAATATTAAATCCTAATAATTAAAGGATGAGGAGAAAAACTTTTTATGTTCACTGCTAGTGATTTAAGAAAAGGGTTGCGGGTTAAAATCGATAACGAACCGTATATCATAACTGAATTTAATTTCGTCAAACCGGGCAAGGGACAAGCGCTTTACCGCACCAAGCTCAAAAACATGATCAATGGAAATCAGTATGAGCGATCATTCCGCTCTGTCGATACCTTTGAAACGGCCGATTTGCGTGAAAAGAAAATGCAGTATCTCTATAAAGAAGGCGATAAATACTGTTTCATGGACAACGAAAACTACGAGCAGGTTTATCTTACGGAAACCCAAGTCGATGAAGCCAAAAACTTCCTAATTGACAATATTGAAGTAGAAATTCTGCTTTTTGAAGACAGGCCAATCGGCATAAGCCTGCCTAATTTTGTTGATCTGATCGTGACCGAAGCGGAACCATGGGCCAAAGGCGATACAGCCGCCGGCTCTACAAAACCTGTCAAGGTGCAAACAGGTTATACAATTCTGGTACCGACCTTTGTTACCGAAGGTGAAAAAATCCGGATCGACACACGCACGGGAGAATATCTGACCCGCGTCAAAGGATAACTTTGAGTGAATCCCTTCTCGATAACGATTTTAATCTGGCGCGCAAGTCTCAAGCCCTGCAGGCGCGCGCTAAACTGATTCAAAGCATTTGTCTCTTTTTTATCCATCATGGTTTTTTAGAAATAGAAACTCCCCTGAGAATTCCATCACCCGCGCCTGAAGAGCACATTGAAGCCATCCCCTCAGACGATTGGTTTTTACAAACATCGCCGGAACTTTGCATGAAACGATTGCTGGCCGCGGGCTATCAACGAATTTTTCAAATCAGTAAATGCTTTCGCGCCGCCGAGAGAGGCAATAAACATCTGCCGGAATTCACCATGTTGGAGTGGTATGTGGCACAGTTTGATTATCATCAGATCATGTATCAGTGCGAAGCAATGCTTATCAATGCATTTAAGGACATGGGACACGATCAATACATTATCTTGCAAAATAAAAATATAAATTTAGCACCGCCATGGGAAAGAATCACCGTCGCGGACGCCTTTTCTAGATACGCGCCGATCAGTTGTCAGGAAGCCCTCCATCAGGACACGTTTGATGAAATCATGGTTGAGTATATCGAACCACTTTTAGGCATTGACCGTCCAACTTTTATTTATGACTATCCGGCAAAACTAGCGGCGTTGGCTAAAATAAAAATGAATGATCCAACTGTTGCGGAACGATTCGAACTATACATCGGCGGATTAGAACTGGCCAACGGTTTTTCGGAACTGACCGACATGAATGAACAGCGGCAACGCTTTGAAGAAGCGCTGAAACTACGCTCCGCGAAAAATTGGGCGCGCTACGCCATGCCGGAAAAATTTCTGCAAGCCCTGCAAACCATGCCCGAATCTGCCGGCATCGCCCTGGGTATTGATCGCTTACTTATGATATTGGCCAATACTTGCCAAATCGATGATGTTGTTGCTTTTACTCCAGAGATGCTCTAAACTCGACAACATTTAATTACCTTAGCCAATTAGGAATCATTGCAAAATACTTTACTTTATAAACATCTAATGCAGAAATTTTCATTTGTTACATAGCGGATTAACATCCTTAACTAAAAAGATGTATTGACAAGGCCTCCTTTTTCCTTTAGTTTACGCTTCAATATGTTTCGAATTTAAAATCCATTTTGGAGATCAAAAAGTGAAAGACATTGGCTCTTTAGACTTAAGCGGTAGTTTTAACGGCAGTCTTTTAAACATGATCCTTGACGCCGGGCTCATGGTCAAATTTGTTTTGTTGCTGCTCTTTATTTTTTCCGTAGTTTCGTGGGCGATCATCTTCCTGAAATATCGCTATTATCGAAAGATTAAAAAAGAAAATGAGAGTTTCGATGAGGATTATTCGCGCAGTTCCAAACTCTCCGACGTCCTGCCGGCGGCTAAAAAATATTCTTTTTCCACCATCGCGGAAGTTTTTCGTGTCGGCTATGCGGAACTGACAAAAACTAAAAAAACATTGAACGAATCGGCCCAAGGCAGCGACGAAATCAGTCTTTCTTCCCTGGACAATCTGGAACGTTCTATGAACAAAGCCTGCAATACAGAAATGACCAAACTCGAAAGCGCCTTAGGTTTTTTAGCCACGACAGGTTCGGCCAGTCCTTTCATCGGCTTATTCGGCACAGTGTGGGGTATTATGGATACTTTCAAAGGAATCGGTGCACGCGGTTCGGCTACTCTTGCTGTCGTTGCTCCCGGTATTTCTGAAGCGCTTATTGCTACCGCTGCCGGACTTGCCGCGGCAATACCTGCGGTTATTTTCTATAATTACTTTTTAAATCAGTCCAAAAACATGGTTCAGGAAATGGACAACTTTGCCGCTGAATTTTTAAATATTGTCGAACGATATCTTGTCCGTAAATAAAAGCTGGGAAAATTAACGAATATGCGCGTCTTACGTAGAAGAAACAATGCTGATAAACCTATGGCTGAAATTAACGTTACACCTTTAGTCGACGTTATGCTGGTGCTGCTAATTATCTTCATGGTTACAGCGCCCATGCTTTCCATGGGCATTGACGTAAATCTGCCGAGGGTAAAATCAAAAAGCGTAGACGTCACCGAAGAAAAACTTGTCCTGACGATCAGCGAAGCCAAGGAAATATTCCTCAACAAAACCAAGTTAACGCTGGGAGAGTTAAATCCCAAACTGGAAGCAATATTTTCCAACAGGATCGACCGTGAAGTTTTTCTTCGCGCCGATAAAAACGTTCCCTACGGATTTGTTGTCGAAGTCATGTCGGAAGTGCGCAAGGCCGGCGTCGATAAACTCGGAATGATTACGGAACCGCCCGAGGAAATAAAATGATACCCCGGACGTTTAACAACGGCTACCGCGGCAATAACGGCAACTTCCACAATATGATCTTCCTCTCTCTGGCAATCCATTTGATTGTTATTACCGTTATTCTTATTTCGATCCCTACTGCTTCGCGGCATTTAACTTTCGGACCGGCCTATTCCGTTCAACTTGTAGGTTCCGAAGTTATCCTGCCTGCCCATGATTCCTCCGGGCTGAAAGATATCCTGCAACCAAACGAAGCAACAAACTCAATAATTATAAAACGGAAGATTACCAGCATCGCTTCCACTCCGGTAAAAAATCAAGAAATGAAAAAATTGAATATTGAAAAAGCTGTCAGCGCCATCCGGCAAAACCAGCGGGATAAACAGAAAACCTCTGCGGTTTCATCTGCCGCCAGCGGAGCAAAAATGTCGGAATCGGAAGTCAACGCGCAAACGAACGAATATATCGGATTTGTTTGGTCAAGGGTAAAAAAAAACTGGACGATGCCTCAGGCATTGATGCCCAAGGAAAATATTGAAACCATTATTGATGTAAGAATTTCGCGCAGCGGCGCACTGGAAAATATGGGCTTCGAAAAACGTTCCGGTAATCGTTATTTTGACGATTCCGCTCTGCGGGCGGTTAAGAAATCCAGCCCCTTTCCGCCATTGCCGTCCTGGATTATGGACAGCAGTATTGAAATCGGCATTCGTTTTCATTCTGCAGAATTACGCTGATACCGGATTGCAGGCAAAAGGATATCGAGACGGTAAGGAGGAGGTAACAAAGATAAATGAAAAAAAATTATTTAATCTCAACTTTTATATTTCTTTTCTGTACATTACCGATTTTCACTAATAGCGTCACCGCAAAGGTTTATGTGGACATAGATTCCCCAACTTTCCAGCAAATCCCTATTGCCATTTGCGACTTTGGCAATCAAACAACAAGCACAACCAAAGCGGCGGATTTCGGCATGACAGTTTCCGATGATGTCAAAAAAGACCTGTCCATGACCGGAATATTCAATATTTTAAATAAAAAAAGCTTTTTAGAAAACAACCCGCCCGGAAATGCAGCGACAAGAGAAAACATTCGTTTTTCCGATTGGGCAGCAATCGGCGCCGACTATTTGCTCCGTGGCAACATAACCCAAAACAACAAAGAAATAATTGTGGAGAGCCGACTGTTTGATGTTACCCGCGGAGAAATTCTTTTCAACAAAAAATACCGCTCTGACATCAACAAACTAAAGGCGCTTTCCAGAGCTATAGCTTCTGATATTCTATTAGCACTTACCAACGATGAAGGCGACTTTAGCACAAAAATCGCGTTTGTGTCCAAGAAAGGCTCCAAATCGGATATTTACGCTATCAACTATGATGGTTCTGAGTTAAAAAACATCACAAATCACCAATCCATTATAATTGCCCCGCGCTGGTCGCCTGATGGAAATTTTCTTGCCTTTACATCTTTTAAAAGTGGGCGTCCCGAAGTTTATATCCGGAATTTTAAAAATGGTACGGAAAAAAAAGTGGCTTCTTTTGAAGGGCTTAATTTGTGCGGGTCTTTCTCTCCTGATGGAAAAAAATTATTATTGACCCTAAGCAAGGAAGGCAATGAAGAGTTATATATCCTGGAAATTGAAACGTTGAAGCTGAAACGCCTGACCAATAATTATTCTATAGATGTTTCTCCTGCCTGGTCGCCCGATGGAAAACGAATAGCTTTTGTTTCCAATCGTTCCGGCTCGCCGCAAATTTATATAATGGATGCCGATGGAAATAATGTAAAAAGGATAACTTATGACGGAAAATATAATACTTCTCCTTCGTGGTCGCCGCACGGTGGCCGTATTGCGTACGAAGGATTAATCAACGATAAGTATCAGATTTTTTCCGTTGATGAAAACGGCAATAACCCCTTACAATTAACTTTCGATATCGCGAATAACGAATCACCGTCATGGTCACCTTCCGGCAGACAAATTGTTTATGTCTCCCAAAAAAATTCGAAAAGTAAAATTTGCATTATGAATTCTAACGGATTAAGTCCAAGAGTACTCATTGAAAACAGCTATAAATCAGTAATGCCGACGTGGTCGCCAAGATTTAAATAATTTTATTATCACCAATGTTTAGGGGTTGCTATTTTTTATCCTTTGCCGTATATAAAGACACTAAAGATAAACCCTGTATTTATCAGAAACGTGGAAAAATAAGGTGGACATAATGAGGATTTCGTCTTAAAAATTGTCCCAATTTTTGTTATACTTTTATTGACGACAAGATGTCCCCTTGTTTTTAAGTTTTTTGTTTATGACAACCTTATTTTCGCATGGAAAGGGAGGAACAATAATAATGAAAAAGAATTTAACCTTTATAGGAATTTTTGTTGTACTTATATTTGGTCTAACCATTTTTTCCGGCTGCGCCGAAAAAAAATCAGTAGTCACAAGCAACTCAGCGCAGGAACAGGACGCTGCATCTGCGCAAACAGCGGCAAAAACAACCGAAACATCCAACCTGAGCAACGCCACGAATCCTAACGACGTCACTAGCACAAACAACAGGGCACAGTCAGCCAGTGTGGAAACGACAGCAACACCAGAAGATTCTGTTCGTGATATCAATTTTGATTTCGACAGCTCCATTATCCGCCCTGATGCCCGTGAAATTCTTAAGGTCAATGCCGATTTTTTATTGAAAAATAGAATTTCTTCAATCGTTATTGAAGGACATTGCGATGAAAGAGGAACCGCCGAATACAACATGGCTCTGGGGCAAAGACGCGCCCAGGAAACCAAAAAATATCTAGTCAATTTGGGCATTAAAGAATCAACAATAAGAACCATTAGTTATGGTGAAGAACGTCCCTTGGATCCGGGCAACACCGAAGAAGCCTGGGCCAAAAATAGACGCGCCCATTTTTTAATTGCACGGTAATAATAATTTAATGAGGTAAAAAAATTGAAAAATTATATTTATCTTCTTTTAGCTGTAGCGGCATTTTCCGTTGCGGGTTGCGCTTCTATGCAGGACTTGAGGGCCCTTCGTTCGGAATTAAACCAGAAAATGGAAGAAAAAATGGATGCAAAATTGGCCGTAGTGGATGCCGAGTTGGCCACCTTGAAAAAGAGTTCCACAGCACTGGAGGCCATGCGTAATGGGCAAGCCAACACAGCAGCAGACATTACCGATTTACGGGAAAATCTTCAGCAACTTCGCGGTCAAGTAGAAACACAAAAAAAGGATTCGGCTCTTAGTACAAAAAAGGATGAACAACGCTTTGATAACATTCTCCTGAAAATCAATTTTATTGAAAATTTTCTGGAAATCGGCAATAAAAATAATTCCAGCGATGCTTCCGACAAGAGCAGTAAATCAACCAGTGCCTCTGTTGCCAAAGATCCGGCAAAAAAACAGGACAAGGAAAAAGCCTATTCGGCCGCTTATCAAATTTTCAAAGAAGGCAATTACGATAAAGCCAGAACCGAATTTCAAAATTTTTTAGCTACTTATCCTGATAGCGAGTATTCCGATAATGCTCAGTTTTGGGTTGGTGAATGTTATTTTTTTGAAAACAAGTATGAAACAGCAATTCTGGAATATGAAAAAGTAACTAAGAATTACCCGAACGGCAATAAAGTTCCTTATGCCTTACTCAAACAAGGCATTTCCTTCCTAAAGTTGGGAGACAAAACCAGCGCTAAATTGCTACTACAACAAGTAATCAAAAATTATCCGAATACCAGCCAGGCGCGCATCGCGCGCTCCAGCCTGCAGGAGATCAAATAACTCCCCACAGGAAGAGAGATTAATATTATCAATCCAGCAGAATCGTTTTTACATTGGCAGGAATCGGAAGGTTAAAAATTGACAAGTCGGTTGCCTTTTCAATTTTTAGGTCCGAATATTTTATTGATAGTGAAGTTATTCCATCGGCCATGCTGATGGTAATTTCCCCGGCAATAGAGCTCTGGGTTTCATAGTGGTCATATTTAACATTATATATTTCTTTGCCGTATTCATCGTTGCGAACGAGTTTCAGTAATCGATTATTTTCTCCCACCCAGATAATTTGCGAGCATCCTGATTGCGCTGTCATTTCTATGCGCAGAAAATTTTTTTCGTGATAACTTTGATAAGTAATGACTTTTTCTTTTAAGGAAGGATAAGTTCCGGCCAAAATCATTATTATATCTTCAATATTAAATTGCCATGGTAAAAATTTTGCCAGATTGGCTTGTGTCGGCAATCCATAGTAAAATTCTCCCTTTGAAGGGATAAAAATGCTCATGTTTTCAGGAGAAGCAACGAGAAAAAAATCGGGCGTCCCGATTAACGGAAGCAGTTCCAACCGTAAATAAGACGGCTTTTTTATAATCAAGGCTGCCCTTGCGGGATGATAACCATGAATTGTTACTAAATCTATCTGCGCTGTAGCGCTCAAAATATCATCTTCAGCAACAGCGCTGGAGATTGCCGCCATAATTTTTTCGGCTGGAGAATCAGGATAAATAACTGCTTGTGGAACGCAACCACTGGCAAGCATCGCCAGCAATAACAAAAATATTATACAGGGTAAGGAAAAATAGTTTTTGTGCATAAAAGAATTCTTTTTTTAATGAGACTCGTTGATAATGAGACCCAAGCTTCAGAAACAAAGTGAACAGAAGCTTGCTGGACGAATTATCCCACGTGCGAAGCTAAGTGGGACTATATGAATAAAACTCAAATATTACAAACGCAGTGCCGTAATATTTGTAAGTGGAATTCATCCCGTAGTGAGCTTTAAAATCGATTTCCAAAAGCTTGCGTTGGGTTCATACTCGTGATTATTTCTGCTTGGTCAAATCTTCAAGTTTCTTTTGTACCGAACTATTTTTAGGATCAATCTTAAGCACACGATTGTACATTTCCTGAGCTTCTTTAGTCTTGTTCAGCTTTACGTAAACATCTCCCATATGTTCAATGATATTAACATCGTCAGGTAAAAGTTCCAGAGCTTGCTTTAAATATTTTACGGCGCTGCTTAATTTATTTTTTTTAAAATGAACCCAACCAAGGCTGTCTATCAAATAACCATTGTCGGGTTTAATTTTCAGAGCCTTGACAATCATTTTTTCCGCTTCCTCGAGATTCATGCCGCGATCCGCATAACTGTAGCCTATAAAATTTAGCGCTTCGGCGTTGTCAGGATCAATATTTAAAACCATTTCCATTTCTTTGACGCTTTCGGCAAGGCGGTTTGTTTTTTCATAAATCACGCCCAAAGAATAATGTAATTCTATATTCCGGGGAGCAATTTTGATTCCCTCACTCAAGATGTTTTCAGCCGCAGCAATATCTTTAGCGTCTTCATAAAGTGAAGCTAAATAAAGATAAAAAGGAACCTGATCGTTCTTTTTTTTAATATCTTCCTTTATTATATTAATGGCCTCAGCGATTTTACCTTCTTTTTTGAGGATCATTGCGGCGTGAACTTGAGAGTTGTCATATAATTCGGATGAAATAGAAATGTTTTGATATTCCTCCATGGCCAATTTGTTTTCGCCTTTTTCCTCATAAGCGGTAGCCAGTAAATAACGAACCTTGTCATCTGTAATATCTTTCTTCAGAACTGTAGAAAATTCAATCGCAGCAGAATCAAATCGGCGCATATCATAATATAAAAGACCCAGCATAATTCTCACATCACGATTATCGGGATCAACTTTCAATACTTCCTGAAATTCTTTTTGGGCTTCCTCATATTTTTTTTCTTTAATTAATAGCTCTCCCATTTTAACTCGCAAATTTATCCGTGCGGGATTGATCTCCAAGTAATTGCGATAAACTTCAATGGACTTGTCCAACTTCTCCTGCTTTTCGTAAAGTGCAGTCAAATCAAATAAAGCCATCTCAAAATACGGGTTTAAAGATATAGCCTTTTTGAACATCTTTTCTGCATCTTCAAGTCGTGACATTTTAGCCAGAACTTTACCATAGTAGTAGATGCCCATAATGTTGTCGGGATCGATTTTTAACATTTTCTTAAAAGTTTCTTCAGATTTATCAAATCTTTTTTCTTCAGCGTAAGTTATCGCCAAATAAAGATGGGCCATAAGGTTTTTAGGATCCAGTTCAATTACCTTTTTGTGTTCTGTGATAGCCTTTTTGTTTTCGTGAATATTAAGGTACAAACCGCCCATAATTAGATGGAGTTCGATATTATCAGGATTTTTAGAAAGCATTTCTTCGCCCAGGGAAATGGCTTGGTTGAGATCGCCCTGTTCTGTGTAAAGAGAGACAAGCTCTGTCATAAGATAAGAAGAGCCGGGATCGGCGGCAACTGCTTGCTTCAACTCGTTAGTTGCTTCCTCAATTTTACCGTCCAAGCGCAAAAGAACACCCAGAGAATAGTGATAAATCGCATCTGATGATGTTTTTTCAGAAGATACAGAGGAAACCTGAACAGCCGGCAAATGACTGCAACCGTATAAATTTATAAAAACTAAAATCAATATGAATACTGGATAGGTTAGTTTTTTTTGCATATTGAATCATCAACTTCGGTTACTATTATTATTTATCAAATAAAATTATGAACATCTAATTAGAGGTTTTTACTTTTTTCATTATCTGCGATACCGGAACAATCGATATTCCTTTTTCTCGTAAAACTTTCATTGCGTCGCTGATTGCTCGAATAGTTTCCGGGTAAGGATGACCAATAAGGATCATCTGAGAAACATCACTGTCTTTTTTGGCGATATTGATCACATTATTATAAATTTCATTGTAGTCACGATTGTTATCAAGAAATATTTTACGCGCAGCTACCGGTAAGCCGACTTTTTCAGCAGTGACAAAAGCTTTACTATCAGCTGAAGTGCGCGAATCTACAAAAAACAAATTATTTTTTTTTAACTTATTAAAAACTAAAGTAAGTTTTTTTTCATCCATCATGAATTTTGAACCCATATGATTATTCACCCCGGAGATGTAAGGCACATCCGCAATATCTTTTTCTAATTGAAATATCAGCTCTTCGTCATTCATATCCGTGAAAAGAGCTCCGTTACCCGGCTTTTCGCGCGGATAAGAAACAGGCTCCATGGGCAAATGCAGGAGCGTTTCCCGATGAGCCCGATGAAACATTTCCGCCGCCTCGCGGGTATGAGTGCAAAAAGGCAAAATAGCAAATGTTAAATCGGCGTTAATTTTCAGTAATTCTTTTACCGGTTTCAAGTCATAACCAATGTCATCAATAATAATTGCTACCTGCCTTAATGATACAGGCTTTGGGGACAAGGATTTTTCTTTTTCCTTTTTAGGTGTAACTGCTTTCCGTGGTTCTTTTTGTTTTGTTTCTTTTTTCGGCTCTTTAATTACCGATGGTTCTTCTTTAAATTGCAGCACATAAATAATGCCGGCAATTGATACAACGATTAAAAATATCACCAAAGCCGAAAAGAGACGTTTAAATAATCTCATAAATAACTATATTTTTGCACTTTCTGTGAACAAAATTAATTGTTTACATTCTTTTTCATGATATCCCAGCTTTTCAAGATATCAACTGCTGTCCTAAGCTGATTATCATGGGCTAAATCAGACGAATCTTTTAAATCTTCTTTATTCTTAGATTCATCAATCTTGGTGCCGTCTTCTTTCGCCGGTTTTATATGGCCTTCGAGGTCTTTTTCTCTAATCCGGTCTTCCCACCATGCAGCATTTTCCGCTTCATCCGCTGGCTTGATATACTTGACAATAATGTCCGGCTTGATGCCTTCCGCCTGAATGGATCGTCCATTCGGCGTGTAATAACGTGCGGTCGTCAGCTTAAGCGCGGAACCATCTTCCAGCGGAATAACGGTCTGCACGGAGGCCTTACCAAAAGTTTGCGCCCCAACAATCAAAGCCCGCCCATTATCCTGCAGAGCTCCGGCAACGATCTCCGCGGCGCTGGCCGTACCTTCGTTGACCAAAACAATCATGGGACAAGTTGGTTCATTACCGTCGTTTTTAGCCATTGCTTTTGTCTCCATGCTTTTTACTCGGCCGCGAGTGGAAACGATAATTCCTGATTTAAGGAATACATCGGAAACTTCAATTGCCTGAGTTAGCAATCCTCCCGGATCATTTCTCAAATCCAAAACCAAACCATTCATCGGTTTAAGCTTTTCACTAATATCCTTGATCGCTTTGCGTAAATCGTCGGCCGTTTTTTCCTGGAAAGAAGCTATACGAATGTATCCAATATGATCTTCAATATTTTTAACCTTAACACTCTTTACTTGAATAATGGCACGCGTCAATGTAATATCTTTCGGTTTGGGCATATTTTCCCGCATGATCGTAATCGTAACCTTCGTATCCTTGGGACCGCGTAGTTTCTTCACGGCTTCCATAACGGTTATATCTTTAGTAGATTTGCCATCAATTCTTATAATTTGATCTCCGGTTTTTAGTCCGGCAACAAATGCAGGCGTATCTTCAATCGGGGACACTACTGTTAAAATATCCTTTAATAAGGTGATTTCAATACCAATACCGCCGAAATGCCCCTGTGTTTCCACCTCCAGTTCTTTATATAAATCCGGAGTCATAAAGGAACTGTGGGGATCCAGAGACTTGACCATCCCGTTGATCGCGCCTTGAATTAACGTTGTTGAATTAATTTCATCAACATAGTTTTTCTTTATCATGTCGTAAACTTCGGTGAATAGTTTAATATCTTTATAGACATTTTTATCCACTCTATCCACTGCGGAAACCTTGCTATCATTATAAAGTCCGAGAAGGACAAAGGATCCCAGGCAAATCATGACTAGCAAAGAGATTTTTATTGATAGTTTTTTCATAATATTCCTCTCAATATTGGAGATGTAATTGTTATATTTATACCATTTTCTCTGATATTTCCATTCTTTTCGGAGATTATTAGAAAATATTAAAAGCTTTTTTCAGATATGACCGAGGTATGGCAAAAGTACTTTATTCAATTATCCAGCTTGTATCATTAGCGGAGTCTTTAAGGACAATATGAAGCCTTGCAAGCTCTTTTCTTATAGCATCAGCTCTGGCCCAATCTTTAGTCTCCCGGGCAGCTTGTCTTTTCTTAATCAAGCTTTCAATTTCTTCAACATTTAATCCTCTTTTACGTAACTCGGTTTCCTTATCAGACAGAAAGAATTGATCTGCATCATTCTGAAAAATTCCTAAAACCGCACCGAAATGATCAAATATTTTCTTTGCTGCCGCCAAAATTTCAGCTTTATTAGAAGCCGGCATATTCTTTTCATCAGCAATCAAATTATTGGTGAGCCTTACCGTATCAAAGACATGACCCAAAGCTTGAGCGGTATTAAAATCGTCATCCAGCGCCGCGTCAAATTTATCCGCCAAATCTTTGAACTTACCTATATAATTTTCTTCCTCTGCTGAAAATTCTTTCATAATAGGCATTATGTCCGCGGATAATTTCTCCTGGGCATATTTCAGAAGCCGCAAAGTTGTATAACATCTGATCAAACTTGATCTAGCTTCGGCAAGCGAACTCTCCGAATAATCAACCGGACTGCGATAATGACTCTGCAGCATAAATAAACGCAGTATTTCCGGATGATACTTTTTTAGGATTTCTCTAACGGGAAATATATTACCTAAAGATTTGGACATCTTTTCCGAATTTATTTTAACAAAACCGTTATGCATCCAGTAATTTGCTAAGGGCTTTCCTGTTGCCGCCTGCGATTGAGCAATTTCATTCTCATGATGTGGGAAAATTAAATCTTCACCGCCGCCGTGAATATCGAAAGTTTCCCCTAAATAACGCCGGCTCATGGCGGAACATTCAATATGCCAGCCGGGCCGGCCCTTTCCCCATGGGCTTCCCCAGGAAGGTTCACCTTCCTTGCTTTTTTTCCAAAGCGCAAAATCCAGAGGATTCTTTTTTTTGTCATTGACGTCAACGCGCGCGCCGGCAATCATTTCTTCCAGATTACGTCCGGACAAACCGCCGTATTGTTTGTAATTACTTATTGAAAAATATACATCTCCATCCACACAATAAGCATATCCTTTCTTTTCGAGGACGCCGATCAGAGCAATCATCTCTTCCATATGCTCGGTGGCTTTCGGGGTTACCGTGGGAGTTTGAACTCCCAGCGCCGCCATATCTTCGTTGTGCAATTTAATGTAACGTTCCGATATTTCCGTAAAGTTGACGCCTTCTTTATTAGCGCGGTCGATAATTTTGTCATCAATATCGGTAAAATTTTTAACATACGTCACCTGATATCCTCGTGTCCGTAAATATCTGACCACAACATCGAAAACAACGGCCGCGCGGGCATGCCCAACATGACAGACATCATAAGCGGTGATACCACAAACATAAATACCGACAGCCCCTTCTTTCAAGGGCTTAAAGACTTCCTTTTTTCTTGTCGCTGTGTTAAATATTTTCTGAGACATATTTTTCAACTTACTTTCATCAGGGATAGAGCGGTGCGGCTTGCAAACCGGTGTCTTCTTTAAAACCACAGATGATATTCATATTTTGCACGGCCTGACCCGCGGCACCTTTAATTAAATTATCAATTGCCGTTATTATAATTACTTTTTTTGTTCGCAAATCAACAGCCAATCCAATATCGCAGTAATTTGATCCGCACACAGAAGAAATATTAGGATAAATTCCCGCCGGACAAATCCGGACAAATTTTTCTTCCGCGTAAAACGAGGAATAAAGGGAATGCAACTCCGGCAACGCAATATCTTTCTTCAGCGTCGCATAAATTGTGCTTAAAATGCCTCGTTTCACCGGTAATAAATGTGGTGTAAAAGAAATAGCGAATTTTTTACCGGCCAGAGCGTTCAATTCCTGCTCGATTTCCGGAAGATGCCGATGCTTCCCGACTTTATATGCTTTAAAACCGCCGTCCACTTCACAAAAAAGCGAACCGGTTAGCGGTTCCCGCCCCGCCCCGCTTACACCGGAGGCTGAATCAGCAATAATCGTGGATACATCTATTAGCTTCTTTGTAAGCGCCGGAGCAAGACCAAGGATAATACTGGTCGGATAGCAACCCGGATTAGCAATGAACTTGGTTTTCTTAATTTTTTGCCGGTAGAGTTCGGGAATTCCATAAACAGCATTCTTTATAAGCTTGGCGCTGCTATGCTTTCCATACCAGGTTTCATAGGTTTTTATGTCCCGCAGTCGATAATCAGCGCTTAAATCAATTACTTTCTTCCCCGTCCTGATAAATTCCGGAGCAATTTTCATGGAAACGCCATGGGGAAGAGCCAGAAAAACAATATCGCAAACTTTGCTTATCTCTGTCGGCGTTGCATTTTGATATTTTAATGAAGTCAAACCATGTAGCGATGGAAATACTTCAGTTACCGGTTGTCCGGCAAAACGCCGGGACGTAACGGCAACTAATTTAACTTCAGGATGCCCCAACAAAATTCTTGTCAGTTCCTGACCGGTATATCCGCTGGCTCCAAATATTGCTGCTTTCATCATATGAAATCCCCCAAAAAAAAGGGAGGCCGGAAGCCCCCCTGTTGAAATTTAACGTTTGGAGAATTGGAATCTTTTCCTTGCTCCGGGTTGCCCGTATTTTTTTCTTTCGACGACTCGGGCATCTCTGGTTAAAAAGCCCGCCTTCTTCAAGATTGAGCGCAACTCGGCATCATATGCCAGGAGAGCTTTAGAGATCCCATGTTTTACCGCCCCTGCTTGACCGGCTACCCCACCGCCGCTTACATTAACATATAGATCAAACTGATCTTTTTTCCCCGTGATCTCAAAAGGTTGCTTGATGATCATTTTTAAGCTGGGACGAGTAAAATATTCATCATAACTTCTTTTATTGACTACAATGTTACCACTACCCGCTTTCATATAAACGCGAGCAATAGCGCTCTTTCTTTTGCCTGTTGCATAATATCGTTGTTGCGTCATAACTTCTCCAATATATAAAATGATCTAATTGCCAGTTTCGGGCAAATTAAATAGATAAAATCTGCGGGCACTGGGCTTCATGAACATGGGCATTGCCGGCATAAACTTTTAGTTTTTTGAGCATTTTTCGCCCTAAATTAGTTTTGGGCAACATACCCTGAACCGCTATACGGATCAAATTTTCGGGTTTTTCCGCCAACATTTTTCCTGCGGTAGTTTCTCTTAATCCGCCGGGATAACCAGAATAAGAATAATACATTTTGTCTTTCATTTTTTTTCCGGTAAGCATAATCTTTTCCGCATTGACTACAATGATAAAATCACCGGTATCGCAATGCGGAGTATAAGTAGCCTTATGCTTTCCCCTCAAACGGAGCGCTATTTGACTAGCGAATCTTCCCAATACTTTACCGGAAGCATCCGCAATGAACCACTCTTTGTTTGCCGTTTCAGCATTTGCCATATATGTCTTCATAATAAAACCACCATCTTAGTTAAAAATTGAAAAATGAAACTTATGCAATTTCAGGTTGCTTGTCAAGCAAAATATTTGAGATATAAAAACAAGTAAAAATCTTCGTTTCTCATATAAAACATTACTTTTTTTCTTATTTCCCTAACAAACTTGATATCCGAAGTAGAACGCGGCGGCAGCGAAAAGGCGACGAGGCGTATTTTACATACATTGAGGAAGCCGACGCAGCTGCCAACAAAGTTATACAAAGTAGATCGAGTTTGTTATATATTTTTCGCGGCTTGCTCAATTCCTTTTCTAATCGTGTCCAGTTTTTCCTGGCTCATCTTCACCGATATGCCAATGACCAGTGTGCGGCCTAAAATGTCTTCGGCCTGTGGGATGCTCTCTCTGGTATACTGCACCTTGCCTTTATAGGACGGATCAGTAAAGGGATATTTTTTGGAGTTGGCAGTCGAACGCGCCAGAAAATGTTCCCAGTTCGGCACATAATGCCACAGATTTTTCTTGTAGCAGACAGTATCCACACCTTCAGCGCTAAGCAAATTCTGAAATTTTTGCGCCTGATTTTCATCCGGCATATTAAACGCTAAAAACGTGGCGGAATCTCCCTCTGGATCGGGTTTAGCGCGGAATCCTACGCCCGGAACCTGCGCCAGCACATCCATGATAAACTTCTTATTTTTTTTCTGCTCGCCGATAAGATAATCCAACTTGCGTAACTGCGCCAGGCCTAACGCCCCCTGCAGTTCGTTCATCCGGAAGTTGAAACCAAGAATGGTTCTACCCTCCAGTGCGCGGCTTACTTTGGGATTATGATCATGGCCGTGGTCATGATACCATTCCGACCGGTGGTAATAATCAAGGTTATTGGTAATCACCATACCGCCTTCACCGGTAGTGACCGTTTTAACATAATCAAAGCTGAAAGTTCCCATATCGCCGAAACTGCCCAGCTTTTTACCTTTGAAGCTGGCACCGCATCCCTGAGCGTTATCTTCCAAAACAAGCAGTTTATTTCTATGGGCGATTTCCACGATTTTATCGATATTGGCGCCTGATCCGCACATGTGCACGGGAATTACCGCCTTGGTGTACTGCGTTTTTTTCTTTTCAATTTCTTTTGGATCAAGGTTGAGGGTATCATCAATATCAACCATCACGGGAATGGCGCCTACTTCCATCACCGCTTCATAAGTGGCCAAAAAAGTAAAAGCAGGCACAAGCACTTCATCACCGGGACCAACATCCATTGCCTTCAAGGCAATCTGGAGCGCGGCCGAACCGGAAGTAACACCCAGCGCGTAGCTGACACCGCAATGCTTGGCAAACGCCTCTTCAAACTCTCGAACCTTATAAATTCCTTTTCTTTCTTTATCAAAACCATAACGCATCAGAATGCCCGTTTCGAGGACATCCATTACTTCCTTGATTTCTTCTTTGCCGATTAGTTCTGCTCCAGCCATTTGTTTAACCTTCCTTTCTTATAGCAAGTTGCTTTCAAACATTAAAATATGAATTATTGAAAGCTTACTTGGTATTATGCCATGTCAATCAACTTCTTAATGTTTGATAGCTGATTGGTATTAAAAAGCTTGCGCGTAAATCGCGATCATATCTTCTTTGGTGACCTTGCGGGGATTGTTCTTCAAAGGTACGGCTACGTTCAACGCCACATCAGCCAATGCCGCAAAATCTTTTTCTTTAATACCAAATTGAGCAAGCGACGCGAAAATGCCGCAATCCTCAATCAACGCCTCAACGGCCTCCAGCGCTAAGTAAGCGGCCTCACGGTCAGGAAGACCATCGATACACTCTCCCATTGCCTCGGCTATATCGGCAAATTTTTCCAACGCCGCGGGCAGATTGAAAGCCATTACTGCCGGCAACATCATCGTATTGGCGAGGCCGTGACCCACGCCGTATTTACCACCCAGCGGATAAGACAGCGAATGCACTGCCGTCACGCCGGCGTTGGCCAGCCCGATCCCGGCATATAAGCTGCCTAAAAACATTCTTTCACGCGCAACGATATTTTGACCATCGTGCACGCAAGTACGTAAATTTTCGGCAATGAGAGCTATTGCTTCCAGGGAAAACATTTCACTCATGGGCGAAGCGTTAACCGATGTGTATGATTCGATGGCATGACACAGCGCATCCAGGCCAGTCTGCGCCGTAGGCGCGGGCGGCAGGCTCAGAGTCAATTCCGGATCCAGAAGCGCCAGTTCCGGATAAAGATACGGGCTGTTCATCCCTTCCTTCTTTTTTAAGTTCTTCCGCACAAAAACCGCCGTAAAAGTTACTTCACTGCCGGTCCCGGCCGTTGTCGGTATCATGATTTTGGGAAGCCCCGGCTTGGGAACTTTATTGAGACCAAGATAATCAACAGCGTTGCCTTTGTTGGTCGCAAGTATCGCGATAGCTTTGGCTACATCCATTGAGCTGCCACCGCCGATTCCGATGACCATGTCGCATTTGTTTTTTACAGCAATCTTCGCGCCTTCATCCGCCAGTTCAATGGGCGGTTCCGGTTCAATTTTATCATATACCGTAAATTTAATGCCTTCGGTAATCAAAACGCTGGCAACCCTTTCCAACAAACCTGTCTTGGCAAGATTTTTATCGATAACCACAAGTGGATTTTGGGCATGCAGTTCTTTAATGTGGCTGGCCAATGTTAATAATGATCCATTGCCGAAAATAATTTTTTTTGCGCCGGTAAAAGAAAATGTTTTTCTCATAATTTAAAACCTCCATCAGTATCGACTGTAATTATTACATTGTTTTGCATTGGACATACACGCCGGAGACTAAATTAACCGGTAAGAAAATCAATGCAGTATTTGCGTTTTCTATGAGAACTGACCTTTAAAGTCAAGTATTTTTGTGGTGAGCATACCATTCCAGTTGACGGCAAATACCGCGGATAATTTTCACCTCGCACGATAACAGCGAGGCGCTTGTTGCTGGTTCAATCTTGCACGGCCTGTTGCCCAAATACCTTTTGCAAAGATTATAAAGAGCGGATATAAAAATAGCAACACATAATTAGGAGAGCAACCGCCATGATGGGTCACCAATATGATGCACAG
>Ga0224555_1000707_pt1 | contig 51025 bp, 43 predicted proteins | sample 714S23034metaG_FD_180687 | JGI IMG/M metagenome (GOLD analysis project Ga0224555, IMG submission 180687) | Peat soil microbial communities from Stordalen Mire, Sweden - 717 S2 30-34 | ecosystem: Environmental > Terrestrial > Soil > Wetlands > Peat | place: Sweden: Norrbotten County, Stordalen...
AGGAACCAAACTGCTCCAGGGTTTCTTTGCGGGACATGAAATCCTCCTGCTAGAAACCTCAGGCTTCCCAATGGTCACTGGAAGTACCAACCGTGGTTCAACTGAATTTCAAATGCGATTGCCCTGCTCGCAGGGGTGGTTCTTGCGCTTCCACTGGCCCTGGTAATGGCGTGGATTGCCGACACGATTGATGGTGCGCTTCGGTTGCGGCGCCGCTATGGCTGCTGGACTGCCGTGCTGGAGCAGAGCTTGTCTGGAGCGGCGCGATGAAGGCGCTGCGGGCCCTGGGAATGGACGGCGCGGTGACGTTCGCATTTCTGGCGCGGCTGACCAGCATTGCGGGCAGCACGGGAACTGTGCTGCTGATTGTTCATTCACTGAGCCCGGTGGAGCAGGGCTACTATTACACGCTTCTGAGCCTGGTTTCGCTGCAGGTTGTCTTCGAGCTGGGCTTCTCGTTCGTGATCCAGCAACTGGCGGCACACGAGTGCGTGCATCTGGAGCTCGGCGCCGATGGCAGCGTGACCGGCAACGCGCAAGCGCATGCGCGCCTGGCTTCGGCGCTTAAGCTCAGCGTCCGCTGGTACACCATGGCAGCCGCGGCGATGGCCATGATTCTGGCACCGCTCGGGCTGGTCTTCTTCTCCCGCTATGCAGCCCACGGCGAAGCGCAAATCGCCTGGCAGGGCCCGTGGGTCGCAGCGGTGCTGGCCAATTCAGCCAGCCTGTGGTGCATGCCCTTCTACTCGTTTCTTGAAGGCTGCGGTCATGTACGCGCGGTTGCCGCAATGCGCTTCCGCCAAGCCGGCGCCGCCGCTCTCTGCGCCTGGGGGCCAATGCTGATGCATCACGGCCTCTACTCACCCGCGATGGTGATCACAGGCCAGATGGCAACCGGTTTGGTGTTTGTGTCCGGCCACCGGCGGTTGCTCGCCGGGTTGCTGCGTTTTCGAAATGGCGAGACGGCGATCGAATGGAAGCGCGAGGTATGGCCCTTCCAGTGGCGCATCGCCGTGAGCTCGATGTGTGCTTACTTCACCGCCCAGGTGTTCATTCCGATTCTGTTCGCGGTGCGCGGACCGGTTGAAGCCGGCCAGATGGGCATGGCGCTGAGCATCACCGGGTATATGACCGTTCTGGCGCTGGCCTGGACCTCGACCAAGTCAACTCCTTTTGGCGGCATGATTGCTCGCCGGGCGTTTTACGAACTCGACCTGCTCTTCCACCGCACGCTGGCGCAGTCCCTGGCCGCATTTGCAACCATCGCCCTGGGCGCGTGCGCGGGAGCGGCGGTGCTTCCTTTCTTCGCTCCACGGCTGGCCGCGCGCCTTGTCTCGCCGCAACTTTTCGTTGTGCTGGTGGCGGCCGCCGGGGCCAACTGCGCGATCCAAGGCCTGGCAACACTGCTGCGCTCTTTCAAGCAAGAACCGTTCCTGGTTCAGTCGCTGATCGCATCTTCGCTCACGCTGGCGCTGGTCGCGCTCATCGCGCCGCGCTGGGGCAGCGCCGGCGCAGCATTCAGTTATCTGACCGCAACCGCAGGCTTCGCGCTGCCCTCTGCGCTGACCATCTTCACACGCGCGCGCCGCACGTACCTCGGGCGCGGATCGAACGAGTTCTGCAATGGCTAAGAAGTATGATCGCGCGACCTTTGGCAGCGGACTTGAACGCTGCGCCCACGGGCGGAAAATGAAAGTCTTGCTCGTGGATCTCGGCATTGGCGCTTACACGATTGCACTGGCGAACGCTCTCGCCAATTTGGTGAGCCTGACCGTCATCCAGCCGGAGCGGCTTGCGGCCCCATGGCTGTCCCGCATGAACCCCAAGATCAAGCTGATCTTTTATGAGCTGCCCCGCATCAGGGATCCCCGGAATCTGCTCGCGGTGACCAAGTTGTTGCGCATGATCGACGATCTGAGGCCCGACGTGCTCCATATGCAGGAAGCCGTCAACCCCTGGTTCAGCGTTCTGGCATCTCTGGGGATGCGGCCTCCAACGGTGACAACGATCCACGATGTTGCGCGCCACCCCGGCGAGGAAAAGGGCGCCTGGCTGCTCACTCGCACACGCAAGCTCATGATGCGAAAGTCGCAGGCATTCATCGTCCACGCCAGAGTTCTGAAGGATGCGCTGGCGGACGATTGGGGAATTCCAGAGGAGCGAATCCATGTTGTCCCTCACGGTGAGCTTGGCTCTCTTTATCTCACCTTGAATGGGGGCGGCAAATGCCCCACGCTGCGCGATTCGTCGACGGTCCTGTTTTTCGGAAGAGTCCTGCGCTATAAGGGGCTCGGCGTGCTGGCCGCGGCGATGGAAATCGTTCGCCGGTCCATTCCTCATGCGCGTCTTCTGATCGCTGGACGAGGAGACGCCGTCTCGCGTTATCTGGCCGGAAACCATTCGCGCGATGGGGTCGAAGTGATTGACCGGTACATTCCGGACAGCGAGGTGGAAGCCCTGTTTCGCCGGGCGGGAGTGCTGGCTCTTCCGTATCTGGAGGCGTCGCAGAGCGGAGTCGCATGTCTTGGTATGGCGATGGGAACCCCGATTGTTGCCACGAGAATCGGGGGAATGGCGGAACTTATTCACGACAACATCGATGGGCTTCTTGTGCCGCCTGCGGACCCGCAGGCGCTGGCTAATGCGATTCAGAGGCTGATCGCGGATGAAGATCTTCGCAAGCAGCTGGCGGCAGCGGCTGCCCAAAGATGCCGGCAGGATCTGGCCTGGCAGAACATCGCCCAGACGACGGCCCACATTTACTCAGACGTTATAGGTCTGCAACGAGCCCGGGAGCAGTGCTGATGACGGCGGATAGCATTGAGACGAAACGGCCTACCCGGGGGAACGCGACCCTGTTGTGCCTTCTTTTGGCGGTGTTGTTTACGCCTGGCGTCAGACTCCCCGGAAACATTCCGATTCGTGTCGACGATCTCATCGTGTTTGGCGCCGGCGCAATTCTGATCGCGAGGCTTCTGCTGGGCCGGCCAATTCCCAAGCTGGACCGGCTGTTTGTTTACTCGGCTCTCCTGGTGGCGACGATTCTTCTGTCGACTCTGCTGGCTCCGGACAACGTCGATATCACTGCCAAGGAATATCTGGACTGCCTTCGTCCGATTAAATTCTTCCTGGTTTACTGGCTGGTGCAGGATTGCGACCCGGCAGTGTCGCTGCGCACATTCATCCGAACCACGTGGGTCGCGGGATTCATTCTGCTCGCGATGGCTGGCCTGGAAATGGCTTTCGCAAGAGTTGCGCCGGGAAGCCTTATGGTGCGGTTCTTTTCGCTCTTCACCGAGAAGTCACCCGACCTCGTTCTGGACATGATGGCGACGCGGCCGTTCGCGACATTCAATACGCCGCCGGACCTGGGATATGTCGCCTGTGTTTGTTTATTCGCGGGACCTTTGATTCCGTCTCCCCGGCGCAGAAGAATCTTTGTGATCACTTTCTTCCTGATTCTCCTGGTTACCGCAACCAGAATATTGCTCTTCAGCCTGCCGCTTCTACTCATCCTCCAGGCCTTTCTAAGAGCGAAGACGGCGAAGGAAGCGTTGAAGCGCGTGCGCCTCAGCCTGAGCCTCATCGTATTGGCGGTCTTATCCGCAGCGATCCTGCTTCCCATCGTCAGTCCTCAGGCCTGTGAGTTCACTCGGGGCATGATTGTGGCAGCCGCCAGCGGCGATACCAGCGACGAAGACAGCATCAACACGCGCCTGGGCAATTTCTACCTCGTCGATTACACATGGTCGCAAGCGCCTTTCTTCGGAGTGGGTAGTCGCTCTCTACTCCCCGATTTCGTGGACAGCGAATTGATCCTGACCTTTCACCGATACGGAGCGATCGGTATCGCGACGTTGATGCTGTTCTATCCGCTGGGATTTTCGCTGGCGCGACACGTTGCCGGGCCTAATCCAGAGCTCTATCGATTCGCCGTTTTGGCGCTGGTCACGACCTTTCTGGCTGGGATCACCTTGGGCGCGCTGAGCAACAGCAGGATCGGAGTGATGCTCTTCATCATTTTGGGAATCGTCCGGGCATCGACAAAACCGGACGCCCTTGTGTCAAGCGGTTGCAGCTTTTTTGAGAGGACCGAATTTCTACGGCAGGTTTCGCAGGGAGGAACAATTTGCCGCGAACAATTCTGACGATCGTGTCGACGCTGGCGCGTGGCGGGCCGATGAAGGTGCTGATGAGCCTGGTCCGCCATCTCGATGCACTGCGGTATCGGAGTGTTGTCGTGACTCTGTCGCCCGAACCCGGGGATAGCCTCATCGAAGAACTGGGGTCGCTCGGTATTCCTGTCAAGCAAATGAGGCTCTCACGCGCCGAGTCGTTTCTGTCTGGCGCGCGGAGCCTTCGCCGCCTCGTGGCGGAGGTTAATCCCGACCTGGTTCATACGCATGGGATTCGGGCCGACATTCTGGCGACGAGTGCAAGACTCGAATGTCCCATCGTGTCCACGCTGCATTGCGATCTCTTCACGGATTATGGGTTTACTTATGGCCGCGGACCCGGCGCGCTGATGGCGATGCGGCACTTTGCGGCGCTGAAGCGTTTCAATCGCGTGGTGGCCGTTTCAGAAAGCGTGGTCGAAGCCGCAAAGCGGTCGGGCGTGGTGGCGCACGCGATTCCAAACGGCGTCGATCTCACCGAGTATTGCATTCCGTCGAACTCGGAACCCGCAGAGACAATGCGCGCAAATCTCGGGTGGCCGTCCGACGTCGTGATTGCGCTGCATACCGGATCGCTGAGCAGCCGCAAGAATCCTCTGGATGTTGTGGCGGCCTTTTGCGCCTCCGAGCTATCCAAGGTAGGCCTGCTGGTCTTCGCTGGGGACGGTCCTTTAAGAGCCGAGTGCGCGAAGGCGGCCGGCTGCGCAAGCAACATCGTTTTTTTCGGCAAGCGGAAAGACGTTCCCAATCTGTTGAAGGCGGCCGACATTCTGATTTCGGCTTCGAGCGCAGAGGGGCTGCCGATGGCGCTGCTCGAGGGTTGCGCGACCGGGATCAGAGTGTTGGCGACCGGAATTCCGCCGCATAGAACCATTCAGCAAATCTTTCCCGGCCAGGTGCAGATGTTCAACCGAAATAATCCTGCATCGCTCCGGGCGCTGCTGGACGGCATTCCGGCGGGATGCAGGCGGCAAAGGTTCGTGCCTGCGCCCTCGGCCCTCGAAAGGATCTCCAGCTACAGAATGTCACGCGAATACCAAGAGCAGTATTCCGAAGTTTTGCGGGCCGCAGATTCTGCGCGCTCAGGATTGAGAAAGGTGGCGCCATGCCGATCGGGCTTTCAATACTGATGTCGGTCTACGAGAAGGAATCTCCGGCTCATTTGAGTGAGTGCCTGGACAGCCTTGCGATGCAGACACTGCCGGCCGATGAGGTGGTCCTGGTGGAGGATGGGCCTTTAAGCGATGCGTTGACAGCCACCATCGCCAGGTACAGAACGATCCTGCCGATTGTGTCGCTGACCTTGCCGGCGCATGCCGGACTGGGAACGGCACTGCGTATGGGCCTTCACCGTTGCCACGGAGAATATGTAGCCCGCATGGATTCAGATGACATCTCGCTACCAGAGAGATTTGAGAAGCAGATGAAGTTCCTCGAAGCGAACCCGGAAGTCGATGTGGTTGGGGGAGCGATCGCGGAATTCGAAGAGGACCCCTCCGCGCCGCATTCAATGCGGACGCTGCCGGAGCGAGGCCCCGATCTGCGGCATTTTGCCCGCTCCCGCACGCCGATGAATCACGTCACCGTGATTTTACGCAAAGAGGCAGTGCTCGCGGCGGGCAATTACCAGCCATCCTATTGCCTTCAGGATTACTACCTTTGGGCCAGAATGCTGGCATCCGGTTTCGTTCTGCACAATCTGAGCGATGTCCTTGTCCTTGTCCGCTGCGGGAACGGAATGCAGACACGCAGGGGTGGCTTCGCCTATGCGAGGGAGGAGATTCAACTGCAGGGTTATTTGCGCGAACTGGGACTGCTGGATTCGGCCGGAGCATTGCTGAACATCGCGATTCGGGTCCCGGTGCGCCTTGCGCCAAGCTTTGTGCGCACTTTTTTCTATCGAATACTTCTGCGGAACCGTGCGCGGAATTTGGCCGACGGCGTGGGCAAGATGGACCGGAAGAGACTCAGTATGGCGGCGGGAACTTAGGGCGCATACCGATTGCTTTTAACTCGGTGCGGAACTGGAAGCAAACTAGCCTAACCTATTGATATGGTGGGCGCTGCAGGATTCGAACCTGCGACTTCCACCGTGTGAAGATGGCACTCTACCGCTGAGTTAAGCGCCCAGAAAAGGCATTGGAGGGGTTGCGTTGGGCATTCCAGCGCCCACAAAGATTCGGGGAGCCGAAGAGCCGTAGCAGGGAAGCCGTTTTCACGCCAAACATCATCCGCTGAGCGAGTCCGGTTCCGCGTCCCGCGGGTAGGTCCGGTTCCGCGTTTGCTGGACAGGCGCCACAAAGGCCATCCCTTGGGGTAGAGTAACACCAGCAGGGCTTTACGGCCAAACCGTGATTGCCACCGGCCGCCCATCGCGGCGGGTTTTTCGACGCGGGAAGCGCGAGGGCCGCAAGCCAAGCGAACCATGCTCAGGAGAGCGCGTTCAATTCGCCTGGAGAGCGAGCTCCCATTTGACGGGGAAGCGACGCTGGCGCCTTCTTCCGACCCTGGAGCCTCCCGAATGCCCCCCGGATTGGCACGGGCCGACGCCCTGGCGCAGTCCGCCCAGCCGGGCTCGGGCGAAGAGGCCTCAGAGGACGGAAATTCAGGCGAAGAAACCGCTTACGGGGCGCAACCTTCCGGCCTGGATGGGGTTCCAGAAGATATGGCAACGATGGTCCTCAACGGTCCGGCGTTGGGATCGGGTTCGGCATTTCGGCCAGGCGCGACCCCGGAGCCGGGTGTGGACCTAAGGGCGGAATTGGACCCCAAAAGCGACGCAGCCATTATGCTGCGGGTGGCCGAAGGTGACGAAGCCGGCTTTAATTACCTGGCGACTAGGTACCACCGGCCGATGATTCATTTCCTGTACCGGATGGTCGGAAACCAGGCAGTTGCCGAAGAGTTAGCGCAGGAAGTGTTTCTTCGCGTCTATCGTGCCAGAAGCAGCTATCGGGCCGAAGCCAGATTTACGACGTGGCTTTACCGGATCGCGACCAACCTGGCGGTGAACTACGCGCGCGATACCCGGCATGAACGGTCCGCGCAAACGGTGTATCTGGATCAAACGGACGAGGAGACGGGCACGACTCCCGATGTGGCCGACGATGAGCCGACGGCGGAGCAGCAGTTGCTGCGGGATGAACGCATGGCCGCCATCCGGCGTCACGTGATGGCGCTGCCCGAGAGGCAGCGGATGGCCGTGTTGATGCACAAGTACCAGGGAATGGATTACCGGCAGATTGGGGAGGTGCTGAAGTTGAGCGAGTCGGCGACGAAATCGCTGCTCTTTCGCGCTTACCAGACGCTGCGGGACAAATTGAAGGATTTTGTTTGAAGGCATGAGTGAAAAGAAGCCGGAGCCATAAAAAAGGAAAATCGACCGGCGGAAACATGGGGTGGAAATCATGAAAAGGATGAAGACAAATTGCACGGGAATGGATGTTGAGCTGGCTGGATTGCTGCTCGATCCGAGCCTGGCTTCTGCCAAGGTTCAGACGCATGTTGCCGAGTGCGGGGACTGCCAGGATGAGCTCGCGGAGCTGAAGGCGACCATGCAGGTGCTGGATGCCTGGAAGGCGCCCGCGCCAAGCCCCTATTTCCTGACGCGGCTTGGCGCCCGGATGCGGGAAGAGCGCGAGGCCGCGCCGGCCGGGTGGCTGGCTGGCGCCATCGCACGGCTGCGCGCAACCGTGGCGTATGGTCCGGGATTGCACGTGCGTCCGCTGGCGGCCGTAGCACTTACGGTGGTGTTGCTTGTGGGCGGGGGTACCTATCTGGGCGTGACGGACTGGATGCAGCCCGTGCAACCGGCTGGCCAGAATGCGGCGGTGGTGCACGACCTGCAAACGCTGGACAGCAATGCGCAGGTGCTGGATCAGATGGAAGCGCTGACCGGCAACCAGAACGGAGATTGACGTTTTACATTTCGGCCGCTTGCCGGGAGAAAGACTCGTGAACTGGACTTCAAACGCGGAAAGAAAGCGTCCGGCGGCGATGGCCGCAGCGGTCCTGTTCCTCTGTTTGACCGTGGTTGCGGCTGCCGGCCAGCGCGGCTATGAACGCCGTGCGCCGCTGCGTTATGCGCAGCTTCAGGCTCGGCCGAACAGGCTCCAGAATCAGCGGCAGTACCAGAATCCGCAGCGGCAAAACCAAACGCAGCAGCGGCCGTATCAGAATCAGCAGAGGCCATACCAGCCGCAGCAGCGGCCGTATCAGACCCAGCAGAGGCCGTACCAGACTCAACAGCGGCCTTATCAGCCGATCCCGCAATATAACGGCGCGCAACGACCGGCGACCGCATATCCGGCACTCGGAGGCCGCCCCGGCACTCCGGCGCCGAACTACACCCGCCCGGCTTATCCCAACGTGAATCGACCCGGCGGGGTTTATCCCGGCGCAGCGCCTCCGGGGCATTTAGGCGACTGGCTGAACCAGCACCAAGGCCTTCCCGTCGAGGATCAGGAGCGCTTGCTGCGCAACGATCCGAGCTTCAATCGGCTACCGGCCGCGACGCAGCAACGCCTGGCGCAGCAGTTGCACCAGTTAAATCAACTGCCCGAGGACCAGCGCGAGCGCCGCCTGGCGCGCAGCGAGATGCTGGAGCACATGTCTCCGCAGGACCAGGTGCAAGTTCGCCAGGCGGGGCGCAGTTTCATGGCGTTGCCGCCGGATCGCCAAGCGACAGTCAAGCGCGCCTTCCAGGATCTGCGCTCGGTGCCGCTCGATCAACGCGTGACGGTGCTGAACTCGGCGCGTTATCAGAACCAGTTCAGCCCGGATGAGCGCGACATCCTGACGAATCTTCTGCGCGCCGAACCCTACGAGCCGCCTCGCTGACGGCGGCACTTCGCCACCAGCATTTTCGATTCGCTTATTGCCGTCTGAAGAGCGTGCAAGGCGGCTTTTACTTCTACCCCGGTTGAAGCAAAAAGCCACTCAGCCTTATGGTTTCTGCAAGCTCGAGAATCGAAAGCGCTATAGCTTGCTCCTGAAGAATGGGAGGGATTTTTTCAATCCTTCCATGAGGCCGACGCGCGGCTCCCAACCGAGCAGAGCGCGCGCCTTGGTGATGTCGGGCCGCCGGCGCGTGGGATCGTCCACGGGCAGATCGATGTAGCTCAACTCGCTCCCGGAGCCAGTGACTTTGAGCACGGCTTTCGCGCAATCGAGGATGGTGAACTCTTCGGGGTTCCCGAGATTGACAGGAAGATGCTCCTCACTGCGCGACAGAAGCACGAATCCTTCGATGAGATCGTCGACGTAGCAAAAGCTGCGCGTCTGGCTGCCGTCACCGTAGATGGTGAGCGGCTCGCCGCGCAGGGCCTGCATCATGAAGTTGGAGATGACGCGCCCGTCGCCGGGGTGGAGGCGCGGGCCATAGGTGTTGAAAATGCGCGCGATGCGCGTATCGACGGCGCGCGAACGATGGTAGGCCATCACCATGGCTTCGCCAAATCGCTTGGCTTCGTCGTAGACCGAGCGAGGACCCACCGGATTCACATTGCCCCAGTAGGTTTCCGGCTGAGGATGCTCCAGCGGGTCTCCATAGCACTCCGATGTGGAGGCTTGGAGATATCCGGCGCCATACTTTGCGGCGATCTGCAGCGTGTTCTCAACGCCGAGGGAACCCACGCGCAGCGTTTCAATTCCCAGACGAAGATACTCCGGCGGACTGGCCGGCGACCCTAGATTGAAGACGTAATCGACACGGCCCGGATCGAAAGCCGTGCAGATATCGCGCTCTTCAAAACTGAAGCGGGAATCATTGGCGAGATGGGCAAGGTTCGCGGAGTCGCCTGTGGACAGGTTGTCGACGCCGAGGACAGAATAGCCCTCGCCGAGCAGGCGATCGGTGAGATGAGAACCAAGGAACCCGGCAGCGCCGGTTACAAGAGCGGACTTAGCCAAAACTCAAACTCCAGAATTGAAAACTCAAAGTGAAAATGAGGTGCTCGGCCCTGGGCGCACGCGCGGGCGCTCGAGGAGCGCGCCGCGCGGCACTTGAGAATCCCGTTCAGACCGGCAATTTGCGCGGCTTGCCTTCCTGCGCATGGTAGCTGGCCTGCCTGCCGACGCTCACATAGGTAAAGCCGTTTCTCTGCATCTCCTGCGGCTTATACAGATTGCGACCGTCGATGATGATAGGGAAATGAAGGGCCCGATTCAACCGCGCCAAATCAATCGAGGCAAACTCTTTCCAGTCCGTGAGGATCAGCAACGCATCGGCATCCTTGGCTGCCTGATAAGGATCGCCGGCGTACTTCATGTTCACGGCAGGCGGCAGCACCTCCTTCGCGCGCTCCATCGCCGCCGGATCGTAAGCCGTGACAACGGCGCCCGCCTGCAACAGCTTTTCGATGATCTCGATGGCGGGCGACTCGCGGATGTCGTCGGTGTTGCCCTTGAAGGCCAGGCCCAGCGCCGCCAGGTGCTTGCCGCGCAGGGTCCACAGCGCCGAGCGCACCTTGTTGAAGAACACTTCCTTCTGAGTGTCATTGATCTTGCGAACTTCTTCGAGCAACTGAAGGTTGACGCCACGCTCCTGCGCCACCCAATGGAATGCGGCGACGTCCTTGGGAAAGCAGGAGCCTCCGTATCCGAGTCCCGCGCGAAGAAATCCCGGGCCGATGCGGCTGTCGAGCCCGATCCCGGCAGCGATATCCTCGATGTCCGCATCCACGGCCTCAGCCAGGTTTGCCACGGCGTTGATGAAAGAGATCTTCATGGCCAGAAACGCATTCGAGGCGTGCTTGATGATCTCCGCGCTTTGCGTCGAAGTGACCAGAAGGCGCGCGGGCCGTTCCGCGCTGCACGGTCCAATCACAGCTCCCGGCTGCGCGTAGTAACCGCCGGCGGTCAACGGCTCATAGATTCGCCGCATAATCTCCGCCGAGCGGTCGTTGGTTGCACCCACAACGATGCGATCAGGGTGCAAAAAGTCGACCACCGCCGTGCCTTCGCGAAGGAACTCAGGATTCGAAACGACGTCGAATCGTTCTGCCTCCACGCCATGGCGGTGCAGCACGCGCCGTATCCAGTCGTTGGTGTAGACCGGCACCGTGCTTTTTTCCACAATCACCTTGTAGCTTTTGATGGCGCGCGCAATTTCGGCAACGACGGCTTCGACATACGACAGGTCCGCTGCGCCGCCAGCGCCCTGCGGGGTGCCAACGGCGATGAATACCGCCTCGCTCCGCTCAACCGCCCCTCCCAGATGCGTGGTGAACACTACCCTGCCGCCGCGGTGCTTGGCCAGCAGCTCGGGCAGATGCTCCTCAAAGATGGGCACACCGCCCTCGCAGAGCAGCTTCACTCGCGATTCGTCGTTGTCGACACAGACGACCTGGTGCCCCATGTCGGCAAAACAAGCAGCGGCTACCAGCCCAACGTATCCGGAGCCGATGACGCAAATTGAAACTTGACCCGACATGCGTTCGTGCGTTCCTCTCTGGGCCATTCTACTCTGGGCCATTCTACGGGCGGGTTGGTAGTGCGGGGCAATTCCCTATTCGATGTATGCTGCGAAATCGGCTATTCACGGATGGTTGCAGCCACTCACCGGCACACCGACATTCTATATTGCTGCTCATCATTGCTGCTCATCGTGGGCCTGTGAGGCTTCGCTTGCAGGCGCATCTTCCCCATCACCGCTGTGTGCATGAAGGCATTCTGGCCGTCCTCTCGAAACCACGCTCAATCACGACCACTGGCCCGGTGCGAACGCTCCTCTCGGCTACAATTGGATACAGGCCAAATGGCATATTCTTTGCGCATTGCGCGCAAATTCAGCAAGGAGCTGCATCCTCTATGGCGATTCCCGCCACACAACTACGCCCGGGCATGATCATCAAGCACAACGACCAGCTTCATGTGGTTTTCAAAGTCGAGCACCGCACGCCCGGCAATCTTCGCGCGTTCATCCAGGCCAAGCTGCGCAACCTCAAATCGGGAGCCATGTTCGAGCACCGTTTCCGCTCCGCCGACGCTATTGAGAAGGTGATTGTGGACGAAATTGCCATGGAGTTTTTGTACGCCGACGGCGATGATTACTATTTCATGAATCCGGTCGACTATGAGCAGACCATTCTCAAGAGCTCCACGCTAGGCGACGCGGTCGAATACCTGACCGCCAACCAGCAAATCAAGGTGAGTTACTTCGATGGGCAGCCGGTGGGAATTGAGTTGCCGCAGACCGTAGACCTGGAAGTGGTGGAAACGGAGCCGGGGCTGAAGTCGGCAACTGCCTCGAGCGTCACAAAACCGGCGAAGCTGGAGACCGGGCTTGTGGTCCAGGTGCCGCCGTTCATCAATGCGGGCGAAAAGATCCGCGTGGACACGAGCGAAGGCGCATATTTGAGCCGGGCGTAGGGTATTTGGATTCAGCTTGTGAACGGTGCAGGGAAATGAATCGAATCGAACTTCAAGAAATCAGCGAAGTCCGCCTCCGTGAATCCAGGGCTTTGCTCACCGCAGGACTTGCGGAGGGTGCATACTATCTGGCAGGGTATGCGGTGGAATGCGCTCTGAAAGCCTGTATTGCAAGAAGAACTCAGGAGCATGATTTTCCTGAGAAGAAGTTTGTGAATGACAGCCACACGCATAATCTGAAAACTCTGTTGCAGTTAGCAGAATTGAAGACCGAGCTGGATACGATCATCGAGGCTGATCCCGCCATGGAATCAGTCCTGGACAGAGTTCAGGAGTGGTCGGAGGCCAGCCGATACCAGCGAAAGACGGCTCAAGAAGCTGACGCGTTGCTGAAGGCAATCGAAGAGGGGAAAGGAGGACTACTCCCGTGGATACGCCTACATTGGTAAGTTACGACATCGAAAACGGCAAAGAAGTGATCGACGCTCTCGACAAGGACGGGAAGACTCCGAACGTAGCGCTTTGGGCCAAGCTGCCGGATTACGAGGACTGGAGACTGGTGATCGCCTCGGATCGCCTCGACCAATCGTCTTCGTTATCTGGCTACGAGGAAATTAATGCGGCGATGAAGAAAGCCGGGATCTCCTACCGTAAACGACCTGCAATTTATTGGCGCCCGATGGACAAGCCCTTCATTCAGGCCTTGCGCCGCGCCTTTGCGTCCGCAAGCGATACCTACGGGATGCGTTTGGGAGGCCAGATGTTTGGCGATCAATATCTAGAGGATGCGTTCGTCTACCGAATTCGGTGAGCGGCTTGATTCACCGGAGCACAAACCCAGAAGGAGGTTCCATGCCGGTTCCCGCAGTCATCGCCAGTGCCGCTGAAAACTATCGCTTCAATTCCGATTTTCTAGCGAGAACGGTCCAGGACCTGTCGCCCGAGGAGTGGTTGCGGCGTCCTGACGAGAAATTGAACCACATCTCGTGGATCGTGGGCCATGTGATCTGGGCGCGGAAGGCAGTGCTTACCCGGCTGGGAACGGAATGGTCGCAGCCCTGGCTCGGCTCGTTCGCGCGCGGAGTGAAATGCAACGATGTAGCAGCCTTCCCGTCGCCGGAAACTCTGAAGGACAACTGGCACGAAGTGTCGCAAGTGCTGGCAACCGCGCTCGACGGCGCCTCTGAAAATGTGCTCTCGCAGCCTTCCACGCAAGGCCCTCCAAGCGCCGACGGCAAGATCAGCGGTGTGGTGAATTTCCTCGCCATCCACGAGACTTACCACGTTGGCCAGGCATCGTATCTGCGCAGTTGGCTGGGGCACAAGGGCCTGATGGGGTAGCCGATCAAAGGCGAGCCGGTCAGGGGCGCGTCGATTGCTTACGATTTAGAATGCAAGAAAAGCTTTGGGCTGCGTTCTGCGGTTAGCCGGTACGTGGCAGCACGCCAACCTGGGAGGCTCGAATGAAGTCACTGCTTTGCGCAATTCTTGTCGTGTTCGGCAGCCACGCTGCACTGGCCGCGCCGCTGTCCGCCATCGCGCCGCCCGTTTCCAATGCAGCCGACCAAGCCGAGGCGGTGAACGGCAGCAACGCTTTCGCCGTCGACCTCTACGCGCAGCTTTCCAAGCAACCGGGCAATCTCTTTTTCTCTCCGGAGAGCATTTCGACGGCATTTGGCATGGCCTACGCCGGCGCGCGCGGCCAGACGGCTACAGAGATGGAGCATGTGTTCCATTTCACGTTGCCGCCGGATCGGCTGCACCCGGCGATGGGCGCTCTGCTCGCAGAGATGAATGCGCAGCACAAAAACTACGAACTGCGCGTGGCGGATGCGCTTTGGGCGCAACAGGACGCGAGCTTCCTGCCGGATTACTTGAAGCTGGTTCAAGCGGACTACGGCGCGGGATTCCACCGCGTCAACTTCAAGCTCGCGCCCGACAGCGTGCGCGAGACCATCAACGCATGGGTTGAGAAGCAGACCAACGACAAGATCAAGGACCTGCTGAGCCCCGGCGTCGTGAATCCTTCGACGCGCATGGTCCTGACCAACGCCATCTACTTCAAAGGCGATTGGCAGGATCAGTTCGACAAGGAAGCCACGCAGAAAGAAGAGTTTCACCTCTCCGCGACACAGTGGGTGATGGCGCCGATGATGCACCGGACCGACGGCTACCGCTATTACGATGGCGGAACGTTTCAGGCGCTCGAGCTGCCTTACGCCGGGGACGAGATCGCGATGGTGGTTCTGCTGCCGAAGGAGAAGGAGGGATTGCCGGCGCTCGAGCAGCTGTTCACTTCAGGGGCGGCGGGCGATTGGATTCAGAAGCTGGAATTCGTAGATAAGGTAATTCTCACCCTGCCGCGCTTCACGATGACGCAACAGTTCGAGCTGAGCGAAGCTCTTAGCGCGATGGGCATGCCGCAGGCCTTCAGCGGCGCAGCGGACTTCTCGGGCATGACGGGCAAGCCGGATTTCACGATCAGCGCGGCGATTCACAAGGCGTATATCGATGTGAACGAGCAAGGCACAGAAGCTGCAGCAGCCACATCGATCGTGATGCGGGCGACGGCGATGCGCTATTCCGCGCCGGAACCACCGCCGATCGTCTTCCGTGCCGATCATCCCTTCCTGTTTATTCTGCTCGACACACGTTCGGGGGGCATGCTCTTCCTTGGCCGCGTGACCGACCCAACAAAATAGAGCCACCGCCGCAGGGACGATGGCTCCAGTTAATGGGGGGAGGGCTGCGCTTATTTGCCGTCCGGTAGCTTGACGAGGCGAGCTTCGAGCAGCGCTTCAATGACCTTGAGCGCTTCAAGCGCCGACTCAGCGACCGGCTCGTCGACCTGGACAACGGCCAGCGCCTTGACGAGCTTGCCCCTGGTGCCGGCCGGAAGCCGCTCGCGGCCCAGGGCGAAGTTGGCGATGTTCACTCCCTGCTCGCCCAGGATTGTGCCGATGCGGCCGATGACGCCGGGCACGTCGAGGTTGCGGCAGACCACCAAGGTTCCCTCAAGGGGAGCTTCGACGTCGATGCCGTCGAAGCCGAGCAGGCGCGGCTGCTCACCGTGAATGACGGTGGCGCTGGCGCGGCTGTCGCCCTGCGCGGTGTGCAGCACCAGTGTGAGCACCGTGGCTGCCCCGCCGCGATAACTTTCTTCCTTCTGCTCGTGCACGCGAATGCCGCGCTCCGCGGCGACGGCGGCTGCGTTAATGCGGTTGACATTTTCAGAGCCCTGCAGCAGACCGGCGATGGCCGCGTTGCGCACCAGCTCGGTTTTGGCATCAGTGAGCGTGCCGCCGTAGACGATGTGGATGGCGTCAATGCCGGACTTTCCGCCGCCCTTACCCGCCTGGGCAAGAAACGATCCGAGGCGCCCGGCGAGATCGATGTAGGGAGCAAGTTGCACGTATTCCTCTCGGCTCAGCGACGGCACGTTCACCGCATTCTGCACGACGCCCAGCTTGAGGTACTCGCACACTTGATGCGCAATCTGGATGCCAACGGCCTCCTGCGCCTCCGCCGTGGAGCCGGCGACGTGCGGCGAGAGCATCACGTTGTCGAGGCCGAGATACGGCGAGTCCTTTGGCGGCTCTACGGCGAATACATCGAGCGCCGCACCGGCTACCTGGCCGTTCTTGAGTGCGGCGGCAAGATCCGCATCGCAAACCAGCTCGCCGCGAGCGCAGTTGACGATGCGCACGCCTTTCTTCATGGTGGCGATAGTTTTTGCGTTGATAATGCCTGTGGTCTGCGGTGTAAGCCCGACGTGCAGCGTGAGGTAGTCGGACTTGGCGAGGAGCTCTTCGATGGGGACGAGGGAAATTCCGTTCTCGCGCGCCAGGGACGCAGAGACAAAAGGATCGGTGCCCATAATCTCCATGCCGAACCCGCGCGCGCGCTTCGCCACCTCAAGGCCGATGCGGCCGAGGCCCAGAATGCCGAGCGTTTTGGCGCGCAGCTCGGTGCCCTGCAGATTCTTCTTCTCCCACTTGCCGGCGTGCATGGTGGCATTTGCGGCGGGCACTTTGCGCGCGAGGGCAATCATCAGGCCGATGGTGAGCTCGGCGACGGCAACGGCGTTGGCGCCGGGCGTGTTCATGACCACAATGCCGCGGCGCGTGGCGGCTTCGGCGTCTATGTTGTCCACGCCGACGCCGGCGCGGCCAATGACACGAAGCTTTGGAGCGTGCTCGAGGAGTGCATCGTCCACCTGCACCGCGCTGCGGACGACGAGCGCGTCGGCATCGGCCAACGCAGCAGGCAATCCCTCGGGCAACTGGTCGTGCGTCTTGACTTCCCAACCCGGCTCGCCTGCAAACACGGCCAGAGTGGCCGGAGAAACCTTTTCCGCCAGTACGATCTTCATGGATGCTCCCTTGTCCGCCGCAGCGGACCCGCTCGTGTACTCGTCAAAGCGAATGCCCTGCTGCTCGCAGAGCAAATCGAACATGCGCACCACCGCCGCGTGCGGCTTGCCTTCGCCGCGCTCGTATTTGGTGAGCGAGTTGGGATGCACTCCCAGCCGCTCCGCCATTTCGTATTGATAGAGATCAAGCTGCTTGCGCGCGATGAGCAGCTTTTCGCCGAAACTCAACTCGGGCATTGAGAACTTCCTCTTTTTCCGCGCTCCCACTATGGGCGACGGTCTTACGCCCGCTAAAGCGGGCTGGGGACACGGGGGTTTGGATCCCTATCCCCAGGCTTACGCCCGGGGCTACCATCTATCGCCCGCTACGCGGGCTGTCCGCGGAAAGCGAAAAGCCCGAGGTTTGGTTCGTAATTCACAGCGAAGAAGCGATTGAGGCGAACCGCCGGCTGTGAACTGCGAACTATGAACTGCAAGCTTTTGCATACACTTCCTGCGCCGCGGCGACGGCCTGGCCGAACTTTACGGGCAGCCCGAGCGACTCCTTGGCGATGTGCTCCATGGCGCCAAGTAGTGCAACGGTGTCGAGATAGTCGAAGAACCCGAGGTGGGCGACGCGGAAGATTTTGCCCTGCATCTCGCCCTGGCCGTTGGCCGCGACCAGCGCAAACTTCGACTTGAGCGCCTTGACGACCACGCCCGAGTCCATGCCTTCGGGCACGGCAACCGCGGTAGCCGCCGCCGCCGGAGCCGTGGGCGCGAAGAGCGTGAATCCCAGCGCCACGAGACCTGCGCGAGTGGCCGCCGCGTTTACCTGCGCGTTGTCGATGAGGGCGATGCGGCCTTTCTCGAGATCGCCGCCCGCCTGCCCGGCGATGTAGTCGAGGGCCGCGCCCAGCGCGGCGACCAGCGCAACGGCCGGCGTGTAGGCGCTCTCACCCTTAACAGCATTTTTGCGCTCCTTGCGCAGATCGAAGTAGTAACGCGGATTCTTAGTGGTCTCCATTGCCGCCCAGGCGCGGTCACTGACGCTCAAATAGGCGAGGCCGGGAGGAATCATGACGGCCTTTTGCGAGCCGCCGATGAGTACGTCGATGCCCCAACCATCGACGTCGAAGTGCGTGGTGCCGAGCCCGGTGATGCCGTCGACGACCAGCAGCGTGTTGGGAGCGACTTGATCGCGCAGTTTGGCGATGGCTTCGACGTCGTGGCGAACGGCTGTCGAGGTCTCGGTGGCCTGCATGTAAATGACTTTGTGCTCCGGCTTGAGAGCGGCGCGGACGGCTGCGAGGTCGAAGGTCTGGCCGTAGGGCGCGGTGAGCACGTCGGGCTCGCAGCCGAAGGCCTTCGCCAGGCCGGTCCAGCGCTCGCCAAATTTGCCGGCTGTGAGCACCAGCACCTTGTCGCCGGGCGAGGTCAAATTCGAGACCGAGGCTTCCATGGCGCCAGTACCGGAGCAGGCGAGAAGCAGTACATCGTTTTTGGTGCCCACGAAAACCTTGAGCTGGGCGAGCACCTTTTGGAAGAGGGCGCGGAACTCCGCGGTGCGGTGGTGCATGTCGGCCGCAGCCATGGCGAATTGGGCGGCCGGAAGGAGAGGCGTTGGGCCGGGAGTAAAAAGGCGAGTCTTACGAATCATTTTTCCCTCGTTTTGGACTGGCAGGAGTGGCGAGGCAGCCCGGAAATCACATAATACACAATTTTGTGGTTTTTGTGGCCAATTGTTGTGGAAAAATCAGGAGGGGGCACAATTCTGGGCAAAATGGTCCTCATTTGGCCCTAAAGTTCCAAAATCGGTACAATTCTTGTTTGGCCGGGTCTGTTTTCGGGCCTGCTCCCCGCGAGAAGTGGGCGGCAAAAGGCTGCAGCAAGAAGTCAGGAGCGAAGGAAATGACCGACGCAGGCGAACTGGAAGTCCTTGTAAGTCAACAGATTGTGCTCGCCATGAAAGCGCACGACGCCGAGCGGACGGGCACGCTCCGGCTGATCAAGAATGCGCTGAAGAACAAGGCGATTGAGAAGCGCGCACCGCTGACGCAGACCGAGAGCGAACAGGCGTTGGCCACGATGATCAAGCAGCGGCGCGACTCGATCGAGCAGTTTGCGAAGGGCAACCGGCCGGACCTGGTGGCCAAGGAACAGGCCGAGATTGTGGTGATCGAGGAGTTCTTGCCCAAGGCGCTGGACGAGGCGGGACTGGCGAAGCTGGTGGCGGAGGCGATCGGCGAGCTGGCTGCAACGCTGGGCCACAAGCCGACGGTGAAGGAGATGGGCCCGGCGATGAAGGCCGTCCAGGGCAAGCTGCAGGCGGCTGGGCTGAGGGCCGATGGGCGCGCGGTAAGCGAGTTGGTCAAGAAGGAGTTAGCCGGCTAGGAGCTGATCGCTGCGCAAGCAGACTTGGGGCGACGCACGCTGGCCGGGGCGGAAACGGCGGCATGCGCGACGGCCAGAATCGGTCGTATGACCAACGGCCAAGCTACAACCAGGGCGGCGGGAACCAACGCGGCGGATGGCCTGACAATTCCGGTGGGCGCGGCGGCAACGGCGATCGCGGTGGGCGTGGCGGCGCTCAGTCGCCCGCCCAATCCTATGTTCGGCCCGCGCAGGGATTCCCGGAGCCGGGACGGCTCGATTATTCCAACCGGGGGTACTCCAACCGCGGATCGCAGCAGCCGGGCAATGGATATGCACGTCCCGCAATGCCCGGTCAGCAAATGGTTAACCGCCCGGCGCAGCAGCCGTATGAGCGTGTAGCTCCGCAGCAGAACTACGGCTATCGTCCACAGACCTACCCGAACCGCGCACCGGCGTACACGAATCCGGGCTATTCCAGCAGGCCGCAGAGCTATAGCAATCCGGGCTACCGGTACGGTTACACAGGGCAGACAGCCAACTCCTACCCCGGGAACGGCTACTCCCGAAACAGCTATTCCGCGCCGCAAACGTACACAACTCGCCCCGGCTTCGCTTACTCAAACCCGTCGGGGTCGTATCGCGCAGCTCCGCAGCCGGACAATTCACATGGGTTTTCGTCACGCGGGTTTTCGAACCGCTCGTATGAGAACTACGGTAACACGATGACGCGGAACGAGCGCTCGGGCGGATTCCATCTTTTCGGTGGTGGGCAGCCTAGATCCTTCAGCAGCCAGCGTGCGCCGTCGTACTCCTACCAGGCGCCAAAGAGTTTCGGAGGTGGACGCCAAAGCTCTGGCGGCGGACACCAGAGCTTTGGAGGAGGGCACCAGAACTACGGCGGCGGGCACCAGAGCGCGCCCAGGATGAGCCACTCCAGCGGAGGCGGCGGACACCACTCCCGCTAAGTTCCGGATTTTCAGCAAGCGCAAAATGAAAGCCTGATGAATGTTGCGACCCGTCGTAGACTGATGAGGCCCTCAGGCTCTAACATCGACTCTCTGTAAGGTCGTTTGCGGGCTCTTTCATGGATTGTCGATGAACTTCTCCGGTACCCCAAAAATTCTGGCCCTCAGCCTATTGTGCGCGCTCGCTGCTGCGCGAGCCGGCGCACAGGGGCCGCCTTATCAAACTGACGATCCGGTTCCAGTCGACCTGCATCACTACGAGTTCTATATTTTTGGCGGCGTCGACGGCACCACTGCTGAGATCGACTCCACCGGGCCGGCCTTTGAATTCAACTGGGGCGCTCTACCAAGAGTGCAGTTGCACGCGATTCTGCCCTGGGGGGTCGTAGCCCCGTCGAACAATCCCGTCTATCTTCCCGGCGGCACCGGCCCTACGGAGTTCGGCCTTACCGATATGGAGCTCGGCGCCAAGATTGCGTTCATTAAAGAGAGCAAACACTTTCCGCAGATCGGCAGCTTCACCATGTTCGAGATGCCCACCGGCAATGCAGACAAGGGCCTTGGCGTGGGAAAAGTCTGGTACAAGCTGCCCATCTGGCTGCAAAAGAACTCCGGCAATTGGCTTTTCGACGGGGGCGGCGGCTACCAGGTGGTTCCGCAGACCGGCTACCGCAACTTTCCTTACACCGGCTGGCTGATCAAGCGCGAGCTGAGCGAGCAATGGGAGCTTGGCGCAGAGGTCTTTGCGCATGGCGCCGAGGGATCCGCAGCGGCGCAAACGCAAGCTTCCACCATGATCGATGTGGGCGGGTACTATCACTTCAAGCGGAACATCAACGAGCAGTTCCTGTTCTGTTATGGGCACTCGGTGGCCGGGCAAACGGAGAACTACGCGTATGTGGGGATGTATTGGACCTGGGGCAAGGACGCAAAGAGCGGCTCGCCGGACGATAAGAAGGCGGCCGCGGACAATCTGCTGTTTCCGGCGCCGCCGAACAAAAACGGACTTTGAAAATGTGACGCGCGGCGATTTGCGCCTCGCGCGGAAAGGAATGTGGCGAATGGAAATTACGGTACGCGGCCTTTGGACGATGATCCACGGGATGGGATTCGGCGCGCTGTATCTGATGGCCTGTTCCGGCGCGCTGGTTGAGCTGTATCGCCGGTACAGATCGCCGCTCGGGTCAGAGACCAAGGAGGAGGACGAAAGGTTCCTGCGGATCTACCTGACCGCGATGGCGGTGCTGGCATGGCTCACTGTACTCACCGGCGCGTACATCATTTATCCGTGGTACCGCGCCGTGCCGCCGCCGGGAACGGCAAGCCTGGCCGCATTTCCGCAACGCCTGCTGATGTCGAGCCCCTCGACCGCTGCGTGGCATTCCATCGGTATGGAATGGAAGGAGTACGTCGCATGGCTTGTGCCCATCTCCATCACCATGGCGGCAGCGGTCTTCTCTCAATATCGCCGCAGCCTCAGAATCCACCCTGAGCTTCGCGCCGCGGTTCTGGGTTTCGTCTGTGCCTCACTCCTCGCCGCCGGAATTGCCGGCTTTTTTGGCGTCATGCTCAATAAGAACGCGCCCGTCGCGGGCGGACCAACCATTCATATCGTGCAGGGAGAACAAAAATGAGCAATCAAAGCACATCTTCTACCCCGCAAGCGAAACTGAATCCCAACGGCGCCGGCGCAGCGGCCGTGCTCGCGGCCGGCATTGGCTCGTTCCTGGTTGCGGTCTTCGCAATCCTGGCCGACAAAGCCGCGTCGATCAAGAGCCTGATGAACTTCTACAATCCGACCGGACCGCTCTCCGGAGTGACGACATGTGCGATCGTTGGTTGGCTCGCCGTGTGGGCGTTGCTGCACTGGCGCTGGTCGTGGCGGAACGTCGAAGTACGGCGCGTCACCGCCGCAGCATTTATCCTGCTTTTCCTGAGTTTGCTGCTGACTTTCCCGCCGATCGCCGACTTGTTCTGAGTGTCGCTCCGCACAAATCCTCTTCAAGACCGCACAAAGAAATGCCGGAGCTAGCCATGGCCAGCCCCGGCGCGTGAGTAACTCTAATTTTCGACTTACTGCCAGGCTGCCGTCGTCATGTCGGTGAAACTCAAACCGTCAATGTGGCGAGCCAGCAGCACCAGGTTGCCGTTGGTGGAGTTCTTCAGCAACAATCCCACCACGCGAACCTTTGTGCCGTTGCTCACGTCGCTGAACGCCCCGAAGCCGAAGCGGAAGTCGCAGGATGGCCCGAGGTACACCGTCACCGTTGACGGGACAACCTGTCCCGCAAACCCGGTGATCTGCATTTGGAATAGCCCTTGGCCTGAGTTCTGGCTGCCGTTCACAACCGTGCCCTCATAGCCCCAGTTCTCCAGATGGATGCGATTGACCGTGATTGCCGTGCCGGTGGCCGGAGTTGCCTCGGCTTCCGTGCCGCCGACCGCGATCTCCTGACCTGGCGTCAAGGCATATGAGTTAAAGAGGAGCTGCGTGAATGCATTGTGCATCCAGTAGATGCCGTACTTCTCGTTCCCAGTGATATCCACCTGAGCAATGCCGCCCAGCGGAACATCAGCCAGTGAAGACGGCTCGACCGCGCGCACATAGAAGTCAAGGTTGGTGGCCTGGCCCGATTCCGGAGTCACGTACGTGACTAATCCTCTTGCGTAGAACTTGCTGTCGGTAACCAGCGCCACTTCGTCGGCGTCCAGAGTCTGATCGGCTGGATCCAGAGAACCGGCGACCTCCACGACACTGTTGGTATTCAACGAGCTCAGGCTGGCGCCGCCATCCCACTCGGTCGTCGAGCTGGTGTTGATGGTGAACTGCTCGCCGTGCGGACCCTGAATCGTGAACGAGCTGGGTTCAGTGGTGCTGGTCGGCGCGGTCACAACGGATCCGTATAGTAAGTCGATGTGCGCGAACGTGTCGGTGCGGGTCACCGTGGAGACGTCAATCGTTGGATTCACTGTGACATCGCCGCTGGAGTTGGTTTCAATCTGCCCGTTCGAATCCACGGGAATGGACTGGGCCAGATCGAAATCCATGCGGAGACCGACTGGTGAGGTATTCGTCCCGATGGTCAGGGATTTCGGCAGATTGAAGGTCAAGGTGGAGTTTGAGAAGGCAGCCGGGGCTGTTGCAATGGTCGGCGCGCCTCCACCGGAGGGGATGCTCAAGTAGCTCACAGTTCCGGTGCCGAGAACGAACGTGACGCCGGTGTAGGTTCCCGCGGGAACCTGGTTCATGTCCACCAGGGTCTGCAGGCCGTTAAAGCGGGCAAAGTCCACGGCCGGCGTACCCTTGACTAGAGTCGATGTCGTCGTGGTGCCATTGGTCAATTCGACGTCCATAAGCTGCACCTGAAATGAAACAACTGAAGCCAATGGCGCGTCAGTGCCAACCAAAAAGGCAGAGCCAGTGGGCACGTTGGTTTGGGTTGTGGAGGTCATGGAGCTGGTGCAGCCCGCAATTGCCAGCGCCGCAGCAGCGAGTGGAAGGAGCGCAAACCTCAACAGCTTTTCGCGTGTTTCGGGGGACATATTGGGTACTTCGCTTTCTGCGAGCTGCCATAGCTAAATTTGAACGCGCGCTGAGCGAGCACTATTTACCGGCCTCACTCCAAGGAACGCCGCCACACCGCGAGCCTTTGCCGAAATAGATCAAAAGAACTAAAGCTGCAAGGACTCTTAACCTCTAGGCGGGGAAAAAATAAGTCGTCCCAAGGCGCGCTCCTCTACGGAGCCATCGCCAAAATTGGCGCCAGGTGCGACTGATCGATCGAGTCGTCATCTGCCGTCGGATAGGTAGACACAAAAAAACTCAAGCAAGTTGTGGGAGGATTCAAAAAAGTTTCCACAGCCCTCTGGGATCGAGCTTTTGTCGAGTTACCAGGGTAACAACCGCCCGTTAGGCGGAACTTAGTCGATCTTTCTCAGCCATAGATTGCGGAAAGAGACCTTGCAGGGCGTGCCTTCGATCTGCAGCCCGAACAGCCCAGAGACGTTTGTAGTGGAATTGGGATCGTCGTCCACCAGCACGGCCATTAAACTGCCATTCAAAATGTGCAGGATCACTCCGCCGCGCGCGATGATCGTGTACTGGTTCCACTCGCCGTCTTTCACATAGGTCCCCAATTGCGCGCGGTCACCGATCGTGCCCACAAGGCGCGGCGGCTTGTCAGGCTCGGACTCCACCACCTGCCCGCGCCAGGCAACAATTCCGAGCGACGTGTTTTGTGAATAAAGCTGCCCGCTGTATTGCTTCGCAGTTTCGCTGACGGGATACCAGAAGTCGGCCTGCGGCCCGATCATCACCCAGCGCGGATCGAGCGGCGGCTCACCCTTACTGGCGACACGGCCCGGGGGAATGCCCGTGCTGCTGCGGTACTGCACGCCGCTGCCGCCGCCCCACTCCACCTTGATCTCCAGCTTCAGGTCGAAGTCCTTCGCGGTGATGCCGTGATAGACGAGAAATGTGTTGCCCGCAACTTTGTCTTTGGTTGAGACGCCGACGATGGCGCCGTCTTCCACGCTCCACACGCCGGGCCGGCCATCCCAGCCATCGAGCGTCTTCCCGTCGAAGAGCGAAACGTAGCCCGCGTGGTCCGCGAAGTCGATCGCCTCCGGCTCGGGGAAGACGCCATTCCGCTTTCCGGAGATGTCCGGTTTCACGTTCCAGATGCCGGTCTGGTCCTGAATCTGGGTCGGCGGCTGCGCGCCGGTGGTTTGCGCTTGTGTGGTTTGCGCTTGCGCGCCACCCGACGAGCCTTGGGCTATCGAGCCTGGCGCGGCGGCGAACGCGAACGCGAGAATCGGCAGCGCGCACCTGGCCGATGCCGACCGGATGATTAAAGACCTTCGCATGGTTTCCTTCAGAAGACTTCTGAGCGCACGCCCTCGGGAATCGGCGTGTGCTTCAGCAGGCCCAGCTCACCGGCCAGCCGCTCCAGCTTGGCGCGCGTGGCTGCAGTGGGCGGCACCAGGGGCAGCCGCAGATGATCGCCGCACTTTCCCATCAGGCTTAGGACGGTTTTCACGGGCGCCGGATTCGACTCCCAGAAGTTGGCCTCGAAGAGCCGCGAGAAACGGCGCTCCAGCTCGCGCGCCTCGTCCCAGTTGTTTTCGAGCGCCGCGCGGATCATGCGCGAAACCTCGGCTGGAGCTTCGTTCGACGCCACGCTGATAAGGCCGTGCGCGCCGACTGCGATGGCCGCAAGCGCAAGGTTGTCGTCGCCGGAGAAGATCTTGAATCCACGTGGCATGATGTGTACCAGCTCGGCAAACTGCGGCAGCTTGCCGCTCGCTTCCTTGATGGCCTCAATGTTCTTCGCCGCCGCGGCCAATTGTGCGACGGTCTCCGGCTCCAGATTCGCCGCCGTGCGGCCCGGTACGTTGTACAAGCAAACGGGGAGCGGGTCGACCTCACGCGCGAGAGCTAGGAAGTGCTGGAACTGGCCCTCCTGGGTCGGCTTGTTGTAGTAAGGATTGGCCGAGAGCACCGCCGCAAGGCCGGGGATGCGCCGCAGGTGGCCGGCCAGTCGAACCAGCACGCGCGTTGAATTGTGCGTGCATCCAGCCCAAACGGGAACTCGGCCTGCTGCCGCGTCGATCACGAGACGCACAGCGCGGAGCCATTCTTCCTCGTCGAGCGTGGCTGCTTCGCCGGTCGATCCGCAGGCAACAATGAAGTCAATGCCCGATTCGATTTGCCAATTGACGAGCGACCACAGCGCCGGCTCGTCCACCGATCCATCCGCCCTGAACGGCGTCACAATTGCGGTACCACAGCCTGTCGTTTCCATGACAGGTCAAGTTTATAACGGCTGCGCGCGGCTCCGCGGTGGAAGAAAAGACCCGCTCGGCCGACCGCTCAGGCGCACTCCGAGACATGTCCGAACCCAAAGCGGACTGTTATGATGCGCGGAAGAGATACTAACAATCCCTTCCCATTCGGAGCCTTCACATGTTTGCATCCCGCTCGAGTTTTCGTGGTTTTCTCGCTGTGCTTGCCGTGCTGGCCGCGCACGCAATGTTCGCGCAATCCGCACAGACCATTTCACTCACCGTCGATGCCTCGCAGTCCCCGCGGAAGCTTCTGCACGCACGCCTGATCCTGCCTGTGCAGCCTGGCCCGCTCACCCTCTATTATCCCAAGTGGATTCCCGGCGAGCACGAGCCCAGCGGCCCGATCTCCGACCTGACCGGACTCAAATTCGAGGCGGGCGGAAAACCCATTTCCTGGCAGCGCGACGCTCTCGACGCCTTCACGTTCCACCTCGACGTTCCTGCCAGCGCAACGCGACTCGATGCCGCGTACGACATCATTATGCCCGAGGGCGTTTCCGCGACGGACAAGCTTCTGGTCTTAGAATGGAATGAAGTAATCCTCTACCCCGCAGGCACGCCGGCCGCGCAGCTAACCTACCAGGCGAGCTTGATTCTTCCCGACGGCTGGAAGTATGGCACCGCGCTGCCTGTGGCCGGTGAATCCGGCAGCCAAGTTTCGTTCAAACCCATTTCGCTCGACCTGCTCGTCGATTCACCCGTTATCACGGGACAGTTCTATCGCGCCATCGACCTCACGCCGCTCGGCGAGCCCATCCATCACGAGATCGACATGGTCGCCGACAGCGAAGCCGCTCTCGCCATGAGCCCCGAGATCCAGAAGGGAATGACCAACCTCGTTGCCGAGTCGGGCAAGCTGTTCGGCGCGCGCCACTACCGCGACTACCACTTCCTGTTCACGCTCAGCGATCATGTGGCGCACTTCGGCCTGGAACACCACGAATCGAACGACAGCCGCCTTCCCGAGCGCGCGCTCCTTTCTCCCGGCGCCGGCGTGCTCGTGGGCTCGCTCCTGCCCCACGAGTTCGTCCATTCATGGAACGGAAAATTCCGCCGCCCCGCCGGCCTGGCCACGCCTGACTTCGAAAAGCCGATGCAGGACGATTTGCTCTGGGTCTACGAAGGCCTCACCGAGTATCTGGGCCCACTGCTCGGCGCGCGTAGCGGCTTGTTCACTCCCGAGCAGTATCGCGAGTATCTGGCCAGCGCAGCCGCGATGCTCGGCCCTGGCCGCCCAGGACGCACGTGGCGTCCGTTGCTCGACACCGCGGTCGCCGTGCCCGGCCTCAATGCCCGGAGCCGCGCCTGGACGAACTGGCGCCGCTCCGCCGACTACTACGAGGAAGGCGACCTGATGTGGCTTGAAGCCGCCACCATCATTCACAACGTGACTAACGGCCAGAAGTCCATCGACGACTTCTGCCACCTCTTCCACGGCGGAGCCAATAACGGCCCCGAGCTCAAGACCTACACCTTCGATGACGTGGTCGACGCGCTGAATCAGGTCGCTCCCTACGATTGGGCGGCGTTCTTTCATCGCCATCTCGACTCCATTTCGCCCGATACGCCCGTGGGCGGCCTGGAGAATGCCGGATGGAAGGTCGAATTCACTGACAAACCCGCGAATCTTCCCGGCCGCCGCGGCGGCCCGAGCGATGTTTACTCTATCGGTCTGCAACTCGACGCCGACGGCACGGTCGGCGACTCGGTCGTGGGCAGCCCTGCATTCGAGGCGGGAATCTCTCCGGGGATGAAGGTTGTTGGAGTGAACGGGCGCGTCTATACGCACGACCTGCTCGAAGACGCGATCGCCGCCGCCAAAGACAGCACGGCGTCGATTATGCTTCTGGTCGTGGATGACGATTATTACCGCACCGCGACGATCCAGGTTCACAGCGGAGAGCGCTATCCGCATCTGGTCCGCGACGACACCAAGCCGGACTACCTTGGCGACCTGATCAAACCTCGCGCAGTGGCGCAGTAGGGGCCCAATCAGGCAGCCGATTCTGAAGGCAACCGGCCTCGAGGATTTGTTAAAGTTGCTCGAAGATCTCGCGGAACTCCCAGGCGCCTTGCTTGCCACAGAGCCACTCGGCGCCCCGCACCGCGCCAAGCGCAAAGCCGCGCCGCGAGTGCGCGTCGTGGCGCAACTCCAACGTGTCGTAGTCGCTCGCGGCACGCACAATGTGCTCGCCTTTGGCGTCGCCCACACGGTGCGACTCGACGGGGACGTCAATCCCGGGCTGCGCCGAGAGAATAATTTCTTTCAGCGTGAGCGCCGTTCCCGAGGGCGCATCAAGCTTCGACGTGTGATGCGTCTCGTCGATCGAGAACTTGTAGCCTTCGAGCTTTGCCAATTCTTCCGTCATTTGGAAGAGCTTCTGCACTCCGATAGAAAAGTTTGTTCCATACAAGAGCCCGCCGCCGCGCTGAACGGCGTGCGCCTTCATCTCGTTCAGCTTCGCGTACCAGCCGGTCGTACCCACCACGATGCGTCCGCCAAGGGCGAGCACCGCGTGCATGTTCTCCACGGCTGCCTCGGGCGTTGTGAAGTCCACAACCACGTCCACCCCGGCCAGGCTTCGCGCCGTCAGCGCCGACGCATGCGCATTCTCGTCGACATCGAGGGCGCGCACGCCGTGGCCCCGCTCACGCGCAACCTCGGCGACGAGCGATCCGGTTTTTCCCTTGCCAAGCACAAGAATCAGCATAGGTTCCTTCGGAACAGTGATCAGTGGTCAGTAAGCCAGCAGCAACTTTGCAGTGGGCTGATCACTGACCACTGACAACTGACAACTGCTTTCTCGCTTCCACGTCGAAGATCGCCGGGTCAGGCTCCTTGAAGAACGCCGCGTGCAGCGACCGCACCGCTTCATCGGCATCGTCCTCATCGATCATGAAGCTCATGTTGATTTCGCTCGCGCCCTGCGAGATCATGCGCACGTTGATGTGGCGGATGGCGTTGAACACCTGCGCGGCAATGCCGTTCTGGCCGCGAATGTCCTCGCCCACCATGCAGACGAGCGCCTTTTTGCCTTCATACTTCACATCAGCCATCTTGCTCAGGTCGGCGGCGATGTCGGGCAGGCTCGAATTGGAATCTACAGTCAGCGAAATGCTCACCTCGCTGGTCGAAACCATGTCCACCGGGCATTTGTGCTTATCGAATACAGCAAACATTTTGCTCAGGTAGCCGTGCGTCATCAGCATGCGGCTGGCCACGATGTCAATGATGGTCAACTTCCTTTTGACGGCAATCGACTTGAAGGGGCTCTGGCAGTGCGGCGCTACGGAGATGATTCGCGTGCCCTCGCAGGCGGCGTTGCGGCTGTTCAGCACCAGCACGGGAATGTTTTTCGTGACCGCGGGCAGAATGGTGGCCGGGTGCAGAACCTTCGCGCCGAAGTAGGCCAGCTCGGCCGCCTCCTCAAAGCTGATGACCCTTACGCGCAGCGCATCGGGACACACACGCGGATCGGCGGTCATGATGCCGTCCACATCGGTCCAGATTTCGATGGTCTCCGCGTCGAGGGCGCCGCCCACCAGCGCGCCGGTATAGTCGGAACCGCCGCGGCCCAGCGTGGTCGTCAACCCCTCCTCGTTGGACGCGATGAAGCCGCCCATCACCGGCACCTTGCCCTGCGCAACCAGCGGTCTGATTTTCTCCGTCGCACGCTTCTCAATCACGTCGTCAAGCGGAGCAGCCTTCTGAAATTCGGAATCGGTGACGACGATCTCGCGCGCATCGATGTGCGTCGCCGCCACGCCGCGCTCGCAAAAGGCTGCAGCCACGATGCGGCTGGAGAGGCGCTCACCATAACTGACAATCAGGTCGGAGATACGCGGGGTTAGCTCGAGAATTGCGGACAATCCACGCAGCACTTCGTCCAGCGCGTCGAATTTCTCGTCGATGAGCTGAATGAGCGATGCGGCTGCGGCTTTGTCCTTGACCAACTCAGCAGCGGTGTCGCGATGCCGCGATCTGAGCCGCGAGCTGATGGCCAGCGCGCCGGTGCGGTCGCCCTCCGCCGCTGCCGCCGCAGCGCGCAGCAACTGGTCGGTCACCTTGGCCATGGCGCTGACCACCACTACGGGGTTGTTGCCGTTGGCCACTCGCCCGGCCACAATGGCGGCGGTCCGCGCAATGGCGGCCGCATCTTCGACCGACGTGCCGCCAAACTTCATCACGACCAATTTCATTTCATGCTTCCCAATGTTCGCCGGCAATGCGGCCTTCGTTCACCTACGCGCGCGCCGCTGCCACCGCTGCAGGCTCCAGTTTGCCCAGGCTCGCCAGCATCTCGGCGTTCAGAATCGTCGCTCCAGCCGCGCCGCGCACCGTGTTGTGCGAGAGCAGCACAAATTTCCAGTCCAAAACGTTGCAGGGGCGCAGCCGGCCCACGGTCACAGTCATGCCGTTACCACGGTTGCGGTCGAGGCGTGGCTGCGGGCGATCGTTCTGCTCCGCCCACTCGACCGGTTGCTCGGGAGCGAACGGCAATCCGAGGCCAGCGAGCGGCTGGAACTCTGCCCACGCCGCCAATAGGTCTTCGCGGCGGACCTCGCGGCCCATCTTCTTCCCCAGCTTGATCGACACACACTCCGTGTGCCCGTCGACGACCGGCACGCGGTTGCAGTGCGCGGTCATCTTCGCGGCCAGCGGCGCTACGCCGTGGCCTTCGAGCTTACCCAGCAGCTTGAGCGTCTCAGTCTCCATCTTTTCTTCTTCATTGCCGATGAATGGAACGACGTTATCGAGAATGTCCATCGACGCCACGCCGGGATAACCCGCGCCTGAAACTGCCTGCATGGTGGTGACGAAAATCTGCTCGATGCCGAAGCGCTCCTCGATGGGCTTCAGGGCCATGACCAGACCGATCGTGGAGCAGTTCGGATTGGTGACGATGTAGCCGCCCGACTCCTTGCGCGATGGCTGCTCTTCGATCAGGTGCAAATGATCGGCATTCACTTCAGGAATGACGAGAGGCACATTGGGGGCCATGCGGAAGGCGCTTGAATTCGAAATAACGGCGCAACCGGCAGCAGCGAACTTCGGCTCCATCTCGCGCGCGATGGCGGCGTCCACGCTGGCGAAGATGACCTTCGGAGCGCCATCGGACGCGGAGGGGGGCTCGGCCGGCGCGACAATCATCTTCGCGATGTGCGGGGGCAGAGGCGTATCCAGCCGCCACTTGGCGGCCTCGCCGTATGGCTTGCCGCTCGAGCGGTCGCTGGCCGCGAGCCACGCGATCTCAAACCATGGGTGATCCGCGAGCAGTTGAATGTAGCGCTGGCCGACCATGCCGGTCGCGCCCAGAATGCCAATTGGGTTCTTGTTTTTCATGGCCTTGACTCTATCCAGTGTACAAGAGGATGAGTTTAGGGCGATTCCACAGTTGTTGCAGGAATTTCCAGCCTCGGTGCGAGGTGGATTTTACATCCACTCCGCGGACGAAGACCTGTCGGTGCGGACCCCGGTTAAGGAACAATCCACTCGGCAACTATGGCTTCCGGACACAGTAACAGGCGAACGTTGTAGCCGCCGGCCCTTCGTGGCGCCTTTCCCACCCTCAAGCATCGCCTTAGCCAGCCGATAGAAGCTCACAGGAGCGCTTTGGATGAACCTGCGCCAAATGACCGCCTGGGGCCAATCACGCCCCGATGGGGAGAAAGGGCCTGAGCTGCCGAATGCAGAAAGGTTTCTCACTCTCCTTGTGGAGGGCGCGGCTCTTGGCGTTCCTGAGGTCGATAGCGAGATTTACAAAGAGTTCCGAGGCAAGGTGGCCACGCTGGCGCTGCAACTGCCCGACCGGCTACCGGACGATGAAAAGCTGGCGCAGATCCGCGCAGTTTTGTCGGAGTTCGAGAATTACCGCAACCGTTCCGAAGCGGAGATTCGTAATCGCACGACTGAGTGGCACGGGCTGGCCACGTTTCTTTTCACAGAATTATTGAAGAGCCTGGTCATCGATTCTTCCGCGGCCAACCCGGAGCGGTTGCTGCGCAAGATCACCGGAGTGACGTCGGCGGCCAACATTGAGGACTATCACCATGAGATGGAGTTGTTCCTGCATCCGTCCGGCGCCGATTCCGCGCCCGCCGAAGCTTCGCAATTCCGCAAGGCCGATCACACTACCGCCAACGACAATGCGGCTGGACTGCGCGGAGGCGGCAGCGCCATCGAGCATTTGCGAGGCGTGATGGAGGGCGGAGGCAAGGGCTTCATCGTATTATTCCGCCTCAGTTGCCTCAACATGATCAGTCAGCGGTTTGGTCCTGAAGCCGTGGAAGACTGCCTGATGGCCGTCTCCGCTTTCCTTACGCAAAGCCTTCACTCGGACGACACCATCTATCACTGGAGCGACTCATCCCTGCTGGCCATTCTCCAAGGGCGCGCCAATGAGCAGATCCTCACCGCGGAGCTGGAGCGCATCGTGATGCAGAACCGCGAAACGAGCGTGAAACTCGGCGGCCGCTCCACCATGCTCCGCATTCCCCTTACCTTCGACCTGACCCCGATCGAGCGACTGCAGTCCGCCGAAGACCTCAACAAAATCACTTTGCAGACCAATGGCGGGAAAACGCGATGAATGAAACCTCCGTAATCAGGCCCGGCTCGGCTGAATCTGCGAACTCTCTTGAAATCGATGAGCTGCCGTTGCCGTATGTCGAGATCGACGCACGCGGCGTGATCACTCGCGCCAATCGTGCTGCCCGCGCTCTGCATCATCCCGAACAGGGCGAACTGGTTGGCATGACGGGATGGACTCTGATGGCGATGGACGAGAAGGAGTTCAGCTCCGCGGCGTTCCATTCACAGATGGCATCGGGCCAGGAGCCGCCAGTTATGTGCCGCTCGATCTTCGATCGTTCCGGCAGGTTCCGCACTTATGAGTTTCATCGCAGCCTCATGCGCGATCCGGAGGGAAGGCCGGCAGGCATGCGTTTGGTATTCGCTGACGTGACCGAACCGAAAAAGGCATTCGACGACGCTCAACACGAACAGCACTGGCTCGAAAGTGCACTGTCGTCACTGCCGGATGCCGTGATTCTCACCGATATTCTCGGTGTTGTTCGCTTCGTGAATCCCGCCGCCGAAGAACTTTCCGGTTTCGCGGCAAATGAGCTGGCCGGCAAAGTGTTTGACGAAGCGATGCCGATGCTGGCCTATGAAGCACTCGACGGAGTCGCGCTCGATCGGCGCACAGCCATCGAGAGGCGCTGCAGAGGGATTGCCACGCTTGTCTTGCGCAACGGCAAAAAGGTCGAAGTTGAAATGAAGACATCGCCGATCATCGACAAGGATACTGGCTCGGTCAGCGGCGTTGCCGCAGTCATTCGCAAGGTCGACGGCGGATCCTAACCTTATACCATCGCCGCTAACACAGCGTCGGTGAACTGCGTCGTACCGGCTGTTCCGCCCACGTCGCGAGTCAGAGTCTTGCGCTCCGAATACACCGTCTCGAGGGCCTTCTGCGCCTTGTCCGCGGCTGCCGTTTCGTCCAGGTGCCGCAGCATCAGGATCGCCGACTGCAGGAGCGCCGTGGGATTGGCCACGTCTTTGCCCGCGATGTCCGGCGCCGAACCGTGCACAGCCTCGAAGATCGCGCACTCCACGCCCAGGTTCGCTCCCGGAGCCAGTCCTAGGCCGCCCACAAGGCCCGCGCAAAGGTCGCTCACAATGTCGCCATAGAGGTTCTCGAGAAGCAGCGTGTCGTACTGATAGGGATTCATCACCAGCTGCATGCAGGTGTTGTCGATCAGGTGCTCGCCATAGATGATGTCGGGAAACTCCTCGGCCACCAGCCGCGCGCAGCGCAGAAAAAGCCCATCGGACAGCTTCATGATGTTCGCCTTATGAATGGAGTGGACCTTTTTGCGTCCATGCTTGCGCGCGTACTCAAAGGCAAAGCGCGCGATGCGCGTCGATCCCTTTTCGGTGATCACCTTGATGCTTTCGACGACGCCTGGAACCACTTCGTGCTCGAGGCCGACGTACTCACCTTCGGTGTTTTCGCGGACGATTACCAGATCGACGCCGGGATACTTCGTGTCGAGGCCGGGAAGATTGCGAATGGGCCGCAGATTGGCGAAGAGATCGAACTTCTTGCGCAGCGTGACGTTGATGCTTTTGAACCCACCGCCGATGGGGGTTGTCACCGGCCCCTTGAGTGCCACGCGATTGCGCTCGATTGACGCGTAGAGCGCCGCGGGAATGTACTCGCCGTGAATCTCGAAGGCCTCAGCGCCCGCGGCAAACCGCTCCCACTCAAACTTCGCGCCGGTGGCATCGAGAATGCGCACCACCGCCTGCGTGACTTCTGGACCGATACCGTCACCGGGGATCAATGTGACCTTGTGGGTTTTTCTTTCCGTCATCGATTTCCTCTGGGCTCTTAGCCTCTAGCCATTAGCCGTTAGCTCTTAGCTTTTAGCTTTTAGCCTTTAGCCTTTAGCTTTTAGCCATTAGCTGTTAGTTCAATCAACTTTTCCATCTACGATTTGTCGCCATGAAGATTTCCCCGAGCCTCGCCAACAGTGCTCACGCGGCCAGAATGTAGTTAACGGCTAAAGGCTAAGAGCTAATGGCTAGCTCTTCTTCTTCCCGTGGCTCGCCAGCAACCCCTCCAGCTCTTCCTTGAACTCGCGCACGTCTTTGAAATCGCGATAGACCGAGGCGAAGCGGATGTAGGCGACAGTGTCGAGGCCCTTGAGGTGCTGCATGATCAGTTCGCCGACCTCGGCCGTTGTGCGTTCGCGTTCGGGAGCATCGATGAGGAAGCTCTCCGCGGCGTCGACGACATTTTCCAGTTGGCTTGACGAGACCGGCCGCTTTTCGCACGCGCGCAACAAGCCGCTGAGGACCTTCTGCCGGTCGAAGCGCTCGCGGCGGCCGTCCTTCTTCACCACCATGTAGGGAATTTCGTCGATGCGCTCGTAGGTGGTGAAACGCCGGTTGCAGCTCTCGCACTCCCGCCGCCGCCGGATCGAATCGGCTTCCTTGCTCTCGCGCGAGTCCACCACGCGATCCTGCCCGAAACCGCAATATGGACACTTCATCTTTAGGCTGATTCTACGGCATGAACGCGCGTGAAAATCTCCGGGCCTGCGCAAGCCCGGGAATTACACCTGGCCAGATGAATTCCTGGTCCCTTGTTCCCTGCCGGGGCCCCAGCGACAGGTCCTCGTCGCTGGGGTGGCTCGGTCCCTTGGTCCCTGCTTCTAACGCAACAATGGCCTGAGAAGTGAACCTCCCAGGCCGCTGCCGGTGGACTGTTGGGATTGGACTAAGGCCATCGCGCTACCGCGATCGCCAGAGCCATGGCGGAGAATCCTCCGCCTGGACTTACCTGAGTCATGGGCGCGATGCCCTAGGCCTCAGTCACCTCACGTAAGTTACAACTCGAAGAATCTTTTTGCATAGGCTGGATCACCCTCCTTTCCCGTGTAAGGACAAACTACGGCTTTCGCCGCCGTCCCGTCAAGAGCGGCTCCCAGTCCCCTGCCCCACTCTCTCCGCGAATGCCTACGCCGATGCGGCGCGCGCCATTCCACGCGCGTTTGCAAGCGCCGGCGCCTTGAACACCACCGTCGTGAAGAACTCGATCATCAAGCCGAAGATCGCGTTGCCGATCGGCGTGAACACCGCCATCTTCATACCCTGCATGTAGAGGAAATAGGAAAAGATCGAGCCGACCACAACTCCCATGAGGATGCCGTGCCATGCCCAGTGCAGTTTCAGGCCGGAGATGCCAATGGCAAAGCCCATGACGGTCCGGTTCAGCAGGACCCAGATCAAATTGACAGTCGTAAACGCCAGAATGCCGGCAGAGAATGAAATGGTTGCGCACAACGCGCCAGCCACCACACCGAACAGAGTAGCAATCGTAATCCGCTTCATACTTCCTCCGCGCTCTGGGCATAACCCCGCCCAGGGCTCAGACCGGTGATACGCTCCGGCACTATGGATAGTTCCGCGAGCTTTCTATCTTTCTGCTCTGCCGCGCGATGAAGGCGTAGCGCGCCGCGCTTTGCGAAGCGCAACAAGATTCTTGCTCGCCTCCCGATATGTCAACCCCGAGAGCCGCTGGCGTGCGCCCTTCAGAAACTTCTCCACCGCGCGCCAGTCGTGCCACGCATAATCGCGGAGCGCCCAGCCGATGGCCTTGCGGATGAAGAACTCCTTTTCCGGCGCGAGCAGCTCGGCGTACCGGAAGAGCCGGTCCGTGTCGACCTCGTCGCGCATTCCGAGCTGATGGAGCATGGCGATTCGCCTCACCCAGAAATTGTCGTGCTTCACGGCCGCGTCCATGGCACGTCTTCCCTTCGGGCCAGAACGCTGAACGATTTTGCCCACCACCTTTACGATGCAGTCGACCGTGTCCCACCATGATTTCTCCTGCGCCAAATCGAGCAGCCAGGGCAGGTCGTCCAGGCTCAGCACGGCATGGTAGCGCGCCAGCAAATCGGCAGCAACATATTGATACTCGCGCTCGCACATTCTCCACAGGCCGTCAGCCGCCTTGCGAAGCTCGGCCGCATCGGCCGGCTTGAACGCGCGAATCAGCGGCGCACCCGCCGCGCGCCGAACCGGAGTCTGGATTCCGAGGTACTCGAAGCGACCGCGCATGTAGGCGCGCATGCCCTCGGCTAGCTCGGCATCCTTGAGCGGCGCTATCGCGGCACGAACCGCGCGATGAAACTCCGCGACTTTTTGTTTTGAGCTCCCCATGAGAGTCGCGTCTTCTCTTGTCAGTACAGTTGATTGCGGCATAGCAGCGTTGCCCACTTGCGCACGGCTGCGGGCGTGACGCGGTCGCCCGCGGCCTCACTCGCCGCCATTTGCACGGCCAGGTTGCCCACGGTCGAGCTCTCCGTCTCGCCAATCTCGACAGGCAAACCGGTCCGTTGTTCGGTCAGCTCGACGAGCAGCTTGTTGCGCGTGGCGCCACCGATCATATGAATGCGCTCGAGCTTCCGGCCCAGCATCTTTTCGAGATTCGCCGTCGCCGAAGCGTACCTCAGCGCCAGGCTCTCAAAGATGGTTCGTGCGAACAGCGGCTCGTTCCCGGCGACGTCGGGAATGGCGTCGAAGCCGAGGCGCGTGAGCTCGTTGTTGATGCGCTGCGGCATGCCGCTGTCGAGCATCAGCGTTTCAGCGTCCATGTCCAGCACGCCCGTCGCAGCAGAGCTGCGCTCAGCAGCCCTTTGGATTAGGTCTTCGATGGACCATGGACGCCCATCCGCCGTCCACGCATCCATGCACTGCTTAAGCACCCACATGCTGTTGATGAGCGAGTGAAAGAGGAGTCCGCCGGCCGCCGCGCCGATATTCGTATAGCCGGCGTCGAAGGCGTGTTTCGTCGTAACCGGGTCCCGCGCGATGGTGCCGACGAGCGACCATGTGCCCGAGCTGATATACGCAGCCGAGCTCAGGTCGGTAGGAATGCCCGCGATGGCGCTTGCCGTGTCGTGCGTCGCCGGCGCGATGATTTGCGTGGCCCGGAAGGCATCGAGCTGCGCCAACTCGCCCCCAAACCGCATGTTGATCGGACCCAACACCGCGCCCGAAGGAACCAATGGCGGTGCGGCATCGAGCGGAAGCCCCAGCAGTTCGAACAGTTCCGCATCCCAGTTTCCGGTTTCCAGATTCACCAGCCCGGTGTGGGTTGCGTTCGTGTACTCGGCCACGCGCCGGCCGCTCAACCAGTAGAGAACAAACTCCGGAAGCATCACCCACGGCGCGCGCGCGCCGATTCTCTGATTCTTCCCTTCGGGTCTCTGGTTTTTCTCTTCGGGGTCCGCCGCGGAATCGGCGAGAAGCTGGTAGACGGTATTGATCTTGAGCGGGTAGGTTCCCGTTCGCTGGTACAGATCAAAGGGTGCGATGATGCGGTCGGCTGCTTCCTTGGTCGCCGTCGTACGCTCGTCGCGATAGCAGAACGGCTCGCGCAACATTTTGCCGCCGGGCGCAAGACGCACGTAGTCCACTGACCAACCGTCGACGCCAATGGAAGCAATGCCCTCGGGAGCGGCCGCCGCAGCTTTGCGCAGACCTTCTTCGAGGCCGACGAGGATGCGCGTAAGCGGCCAGCATAGAGAATCGCCGTGACGCACAGGACCATTCGGAATGCGATGGATGACTTCGACGGTGGGCTCGTTGTCGATCCAGCGAAGCAGCGAAACGCGGCAGCTTTCTGCGCCTAAATCGATGGCAACACGCGCAGCTTCTTGCATGACGAGAGCGAAACTCCGGTTTCTTCAGCGCACGAAGGCTTCAGTCAGGCCGCCGTCCACGGGAATGACGTGGCCCGTGGTGCAACGCGCCCTGGGACTGGCCAGGAAAAGGATGGCTTCCGCGCAGTCGGAACCGCCGATGGCCTTGTGCGTCAATGTGCGCTCGGCATAAAACGCTGCCAGGCGGCTGCGAAGCTCCTCGTCGCTGAACGATTCCTGGAAAGGAATATTGTATTTGCGCAGCGAGGCGCGCACGCGGTCTCGGGGAAACATCAATGAACCCTTCACAACAGTGGCGGGTCCAATGCCGTTCACGCGCACGTTGGGCGCCATGCTCACTGCCAGCTCGCGGATCAGGTGCGAGAGCGCGGCCTTGCTCACGTCGTAAGCCTCGCTGCCGCGTTTGGCCACCACCGCGTTGGCCGAGCTGGTGAAGACGATGTTCCCGTGCAGTCCCTGCTCTTCAAAAAGCTTGGCAGCTTCGTCGGCGAGCAGGTAATTCGCGGTCACGTTCACGGCCAAGGTGTCGGACCACATCTCGTCGGCGATCTCGCCCTCCGCCGTGGAAGGAAACAACGCCGCGGTGTTGATGAGGATGTCGATGCCACCGAAGGCCAGCGCTGCTTCGCCCAGTGCTTTGCGGATCGACTCGCGGCTGCGAATGTCGACGACGTGGTGGCCGGTAAACTCCGGCGACGCGATAGCCGCAATTTCGCCGGCCACGCGCGCCAGGCCTTCTTCATTGCGGTCGGCGAGAAACACATGCGCGCCGCGCGACGCTGCCAGCCGCGCCACTTCGCGACCGATGCCACTGGCGCCGCCCACCACGAATGCCACGCGCCGGCTAAGCTCCTTTTCCGGCGGCCGCCGCCGAATTTTGGCATCTTCCAACGCCCAATACTCGATGCGGAACGCTTCTGCAGCCGGCAACGCGACGTAATTGTCAAAGACTTTGAAGCTCGCCGGGTCCATTCCCGGCGGGCACTGAGGCACGGTGCCGCTCACCTTGCCCTCGCCCAGCAAACTCGCGCCTTCCATCACATGGATTGCATTGGTGTAAAACTCGCCGGTGATGCGCGCCTCGGTCTTGTCTTTGCCAAAGCTGAACATCCCCATCCCGGAAATCAGCACGACGGCGGGGCTGGCGTCGCGTAGCGCGGGCGAATCGGGCTTGGCAAACGTGCGGTAGTAGGCGCGGTACTGGTCACGATACTCGGCCAGCGCGCAATCGATCTGCTTTCTCAGCGCCTCTAAATCGTCGCTCCCACCCCAAGGCACAAACATCGGCCGGATCTTGGTGCGAATAAAGTGATCGGGACAACTGGTGCCGAGAAAGGCGAGATCCTTGCCATGGGCGGAATTCACGAACTGCAGAACGTCGGGTGAGTCAGAGAAGCTGCTGATGTACCGCTGCCTGGCGCTGATGCGGCCGCGCAGAAACGGAGCGATCTGGATCGCGATATCGCGGCGGTCAGCGCGCGCCGCAACGGCCTCGCCGCCAAATCGAGTTCTGTCCTTGCCGCGTCCATGCCGTTCGATAAACTGCCCGATGCTGTCGATCATGTTCAGTGTGTTCAGATAGCACTCGCGCTGCGTCTGGCCCCAGGTGAAGAGCCCGTGCCCGCCCAGCACAATGCCGTCGCAACCGGGATTCTCGTGGACGATCCGCTTCATCATCATGGCCAGCTCGAAGCCGGGCCGCTGCCACGGCAGCCACACCAGCGAGTGGCCGAATTCGCGGTTGAACTCGTCCATGAGGGTCTTGCCGTTGGCGCTTGCAGCCAGCGCGATTCCCCAGTCGGGGTGCAGGTGATCCACATGCGGAAAGGGCAGGAATCCGTGCAGCGGCGTGTCGATGGATGCAGCGACGGGATTGTTGCGGAAGGCGCAAAGCGGATACATCTCCGCCATCTCGTCTTCGAATTCCGCGCCTTTGTAGATGCGCTCCAGCGCCAGCAGCTTCTCCTGGTAGAGCGTGGCGAAGCCGGTACGCTTGATGCTGCCCAGGTCGCCGCCGGAGCCCTTCACCCACAGCACTTCAACAGGATTGCCGGTCAGCGGATCCCTCTCGACGACCTTTGAGCTGGTGTTTCCGCCGGCAAAGTTGGTGATGCGCAGGTCCGAACCGAGCAGATTCGAGCGGTAGCGGAGAAGTTCAGGCGCATCGAGACCATCCGCTACGGTGGGATCCCAGCGGTCCTCGAGAAAATGCAATACAGGAGATGCAGTCGTCGCCGATGTCATAGAAAGCACTCTGATGGGGAATGATTCGAACTCCAATCCATGATACAGCCAGCGGCTGCGGGAAATCGTTTTAGACCCGGATTCCGGGCGGCCAAAACCGAAAGCCGGCTTGCATGCGCCGCCAGAAATGCCGATTTCACCGTTCTTTCAGGCCGGCTCGCTCACTCCCACAGCGTGCGCTGAACTCTCGCGCACCGGCTTTCGCGCCTTGTCTTCCGCGCTCAAAGTATCCGGCGTTACCACGCGGTGATGCGCGTAGTTATAAGGAGGCACCGTATACCCGCGCAAGATTGAAATGCCGAGCTGAATCAGCCGCGGTCCGTAAGTCTCCGGCTCATGCGAGATGGATCCAACAATCGCGCTCGAACCCCTGCGCATCTCCTCGAGCACTTCGGGAATGCAGTCCTGGCCCACGATGGCGAAGTTAGCTTCCTGCCCTGCCTCGCGCACTGCGTCCAGAACACCCAGCGCGCTGCTATCTGTGGCGGCAGCAACCAGTGTGTGCTCACCGGGGTTTCTCACGCGAAGATACTCGTTCATTGCCCTGTGGCTTGCTTCGCGCATGCCTCGTCCCTCGATCTGCACGAACCGGTCGGGCACCAGATCCTTGAACCGTTCCCGGATTCCGTCGAATGCGCCGGCAATGCGGTTCTGCACAAAGATCCCCGCCTCTCTGAAGCCAACGCCCACCACGCGGTCTACCTTGCTTTTCCATTGCCTCTGCGCGAAGTGCGCCAGAATGGACGCGGCTTCGTACCCAACTTCGAAGTTGTCCACGCCGAAATACGTTGCATTGGGGTGAGGCACATCGATGGCCACCATGGGAATCTCTGCCTTCTTGAAGATGTGCGCCACCCGCGGCGCAGCGGCCTCTTCCACCTGGAATTCGAGCACCAGGTCCACGCGCTTGGCCACGAATTCTTCGGCGTTGCGCACGGCCACTGCGGGATCGTAGCGGTTGTCAAGAACGATCAGCTCCACGCCCGAGGCCGCCGCGGCCGCCGCCACGCTCTGCGCGACTGCTTCGCTGAACGGCATCTCCGCACTCTGCACGGCAAACCCGAAGCGCAATCGCCGCGGCCGCGACACGAGCCGGTATTGGCCGCTCGGCGTCTGCGCCAAATAGCCGCGATGAACAAGCGTCTTGAGAATGCGGTAGACGCTGGTCTTGGAGATGTTGGTGCGCTGGTAAACGTCCTCAAGCGTCAGGGGAGCATTGTCCTGCTCCAGCAGCTCGATCACGTCGAGCGCCTTGGAGAGAATCGGAATCAGGTACAGCCGCTTGATTTTAGCCTTGGCCAACGACCACTCCCACTGATACCCCTATTGAAACACAAGCTCGCGAACGATCATCAGAACAAGTTCACGCGTAGCTGCTTACGGCCGAACTGCGACTTGCCCGCTCGTGCGCCACGCGCTCCACATATCCGCTTGTGCGCAGTGCCTCCAGCGGGTCGGCGGGCAGCCCATGCGCCTCGCGCCATGTGCGCGTCAACGGGCGCACGTCGAACCAGAAGGCACCGCGATAGAGTTCTTCGGCGGCCACCAGCTCGCAAGTCTGTTGCAACTCAGCCAGTTTTTCGCGATCGATGAGCGCGGCTTTCAGGTAGAGTTCTTGCGCCATTACCACGGTCTGCACCATCGCCTCCATCTTGCCCTTCAGGTTGTGGCTCTGGTCGATCATGTAGGCGATGTCGATCTTGAGGCCGTCGTCGCTTGCCGCATGGATCTCGTGGAAGATGCGGAAGATCTGGTAGGGATCGATCGAGCCCAGCGTCAGGTCGTCGTCGGCGTAGCGCCGGTCGTTGAAGTGGAACCCGCCCAGCATCCCGGTGTGCAGCAGCCATGCGACAATCTGCTCGATGTTCTGCGCGTTGTAGTGGTGGCCGGTATCAACGAGCACGCGCGCCTGTGGCCCCGCGTGACGCGCAAGGTGACTTGACATGCCCCAATCGGCGATATCGGTGTGATAAAACGCCGGCTCGAAGGGTTTGTATTCCACCAGCAATCGCTGGCTGGGATCGAGGTGGCTGTGCACAACCCGCAATGCTTCCTCAAGCCAACCGATGCGCTTGCGAATGCTCTGCGTGCCGGGATAATTCGATCCATCGGCAACCCACAGCGAGATGTCGCGCGAGCCCAGCGCCTTCGCGATCCCGATCGAGTCCAGCGCGTGCTTCAGTGCCCGCTCACGGATGGAGGCCGAAGGATTGCACAGCGAACCAAATTTGTATTCCTGGTCCTGGAAGAGGTTGGGATTGAGCGATCCCGAGCGGATGCCGAAGCGCCGCTCCAACTGCTTCACCGCCGGCACATCTTCGAGCCCGTCGGGGAGATCCCAAAGAACATGGAGCGCCAGTGTGGGCGTCACGCCGGTCAGCCGATTCACTTCGGCGGCGTCGGCAAACTTCTCCTCAATGGTGCTTGCAGCCGCAGCCTGCACAAACTTGCCGAAGCGCGTGCCGGTGTTGGCGAATCCCCACGAGGGAATCTCGATCCGAAAAGAATCCAATGCCTGGAATGCGCGGTCCCGTATTGCAGATTCTGAAAGCGTCATAAGTTTCCTTTTGCCGAAAAGCTGAGTCTCGTGTTTCCTATGTCCCTGTGCCTCTGACCACAATCACGTTTAAGAATCTCGGCCCATGCACGCCCTTGATGCGCGTCATCTCAATGTCTGCCGTCGCGCTCGGCCCGGAGATCCAGGTGACCAGCGCAGGCGGCTCTTTGCAGCGATCGAAATACTCGGGCAATGTTTCCACAATCTGGCTGGCGCGAACAACGCAAAGGTACCAGTCCGGAAGCAGGGTGATCACGCGGCGGCCTTCCGTCGCGGAGTGATGCAAAACGATCGTGCCTGAATCTGCCACCCCGCAAAAACAGGCTGTCATCACGCCTTCGGCCTTCTCAATCTCTGTAGCTGTCAGACCGTGGTCGATATCGCATTCGAATCCAGTGATCTGCCACGCTGCCGGAACCAGCCAGGCGTTCGGAACTCCGGACGGCGCAATGAAACGGCGTTTGCCACTGGCCTCGATTTGCGCGGCAATCGTGGCTGGGAGTTCGTCGGGCGCGCACTCCGCCACCTCGGCATCGTATTCGCGAAGGCGCCCGATAAACAGTTCCTGACAGGCCCTGACGGGCAACTTGCCTCGTATTTGATAATCGCGCGGCAGCCGCCCGTACCGCTGCGCAGCTTCTCCCGCCGTTGCTGCGGGATTCCCCGTGGCGGCCCGGATACGACCAAGAACCTGCTGGCGTGAGCTGATGACAGGGTTCATTTCGTCCTCCGCTGGCGGTCTGTCCACCAGTCGTGAAAGGTCTGTTTCGGCAGCCCGCGCAGGTCGCGTGTCTGGGTCCACTTCGCTCCGATGCCCGGCAGCGCGTGGATCCAACCGTCCTTGCGCGTGAAGAAGCGCAGTGCGGTCCGTCCCATCCGCTGCGCGGCGTGGAAGAGCCACGCCCGCGAAAAGATCACGTTCGCAGCGCGCAACCCGAGATACAGCGAATCGAAGAACCGCGAAACTTGCTTGCGCTCCTGATCGGTAACGCGCGCGCGAAGTTCCAGCAGCACTTCGGGGATGTTGATCTTGACCGGGCACACCTCGTAGCAAGCGCCGCAGAGCGATGAGGCGAATGGCAGCGATTGCGCGTGCCGCATCTGCTCGAGTTGGGGCGTCAGAATGGCGCCAATCGGACCCGGATACACCGACCCATACGCGTGGCCGCCGGTCTGCCTGTATACGGGGCAAGCGTTCATGCACGCGGCGCAGCGGATGCATCGCAGCGTCTGCTGCTCCGTCTTGCGGCCGAGAATCGACGAGCGGCCATTGTCGAGCAGGACGACGTGAAACTTCTGCGGTCCGTCGCCCGGTGTCACGCCGGTCCAGAGCGACGTGTAGGGATTCATCCGCTCCCCCGTCGCCGAGCGCGCCAGCAGTTGCAGCATCACCTCGAGATCCGCGAATCGCGGCAGCACTTTTTCGATTCCGGCCAGCGTGATCATGGTCCGCGGCAGCGTAAGGCACATGCGCCCGTTGCCCTCTGACTCCACCACCGCCACCGAGCCTGTTTCGGCGATCAGAAAGTTCGCTCCGCTGATTGCTGTCGGCACCGAAAGAAACTTCTGCCGCAGATAATTCCGCGCCGCCGCCGTCAGCGCCTCCGGCTCGTCGGAGAGATTCTCAATCCCCATGCGCCGGGCGAAGATCTCCCGCACCTGGCTGCGATTGACGTGCAGCGCGGAAACCACAATGTGCGAGGGCTCTCCCTCGCCGAGTTGCAGAATGATCTCCGCCAGATCCGTCTCGTAGGTACGAACGCCGTTGGCTTCTAGAAACGGATTGAGCTGAATCTCCGCCGAGGTCATCGTTTTGATCTTGATGACCTCATCGGCCTTCTCTTCACGCAGCAATTCCAGAATGATGCGCCGCGCATCGGCCGCATCCGACGCCCAGTGAACCGTGCCGCCGGCGGCCGCACACCGTGCCTCGAACTGCTCGAGGTACGCGCCGAGATTTTGTAGCGCCTCGTCCTTGATCCGAGACGCGGAAGCGCGGAGCGCCTGCCAATCCGGCTTCTCCGCTACCAGCCGCGCGCGCTTGGCTTGAATTACGTCGATGGCGTGAGCCACATTCCTGCGCAACTGCAAATTGCGGAGCACGGGAAGCGCCGCTACGGGAAACGGCGGCGCAAGCGCCGGATCGAGAATCGGACGGTCGATAACCTCGTGCTCCGCCAGGACCTCGTGTTCCGCCACGGCTCTCATCCGATCAACTCCACGGGTTGATGCTCCGTGCTGGCGAGAATCTGCGCCATGTGGATCGTCCTCATTCCCGCGTTCTTGCGGTGCAGCGCTCCGCCCATGTGCATCAGGCAGCTGTTGTCCAGAGCCGTGCAGAACTCTGCGCCTGTCGCCAGCACGTCATCGAGCTTCACCGCGAGCATCGCCGAGGAAACCTCGGCGTTTTTCACGCTGAACGTCCCGCCAAATCCGCAGCAGCGATCGAGATTTTCGAGCGGGACAAGGTCCAACCCGCGCACTTTGCTCAGCAGCCGGAATGGCCGTTCGCCGAGTTGCAAGGCCCGCAGCCCATGGCAGCTCGCATGGTATGTCACGCGATGGGGAAAGTACGCGCCCACGTCCTCCACGCCCAGCTTGTCGACAAGAAACTCGCTTAGTTCGTAGATTCTTGGCACGAGCGCAGCGAACTCCTTACGGAGGGCGTCGTTTCCAAGCTCCTCAAATAGCCCGGAATATTGATCGCGGATCATTGCCACGCACGACGATGACGGAATCACGACGGCCTCCGCATCGGCGTACAGCCTCACCAGGCGCTTCGCCTGACTGAAAGCCTCGCCCCGGAACCCCGTGTTGGCATGCATCTGGCCGCAACACGTCTGGTCGGCACGGAACTCCACCTCAACGCCGAGACGCTCCAGCAAGCGAACTACCGCGCGTCCGGTCTCGGGAAACAACGTGTCGTTATAACAGGTAATGAAAAGCGAAGCGCGCATGCAGCGACTCAACAAAGTGCCTATGTCTCAAGCAAGAAACCGAATGATATACCGTAAGAAACCAATTGTCTATTGCAATTGCGACGCTCCGGCCGCTGCTTTCACCCGTCTCGCCTCGGCAAAACATTCCGAGCGGACCGGCGAAGCCGGGCTCACCGAATTCGCCTGCCTAACGGCCCCCCGTTGCATCGGATGCGCCCGTTTTCGGCCTTTCTCGGCTCCAGTTATTCAACCTTCCTCGCTGAGTCGCGTCTAACTCTTCGAGATTCGCGGTTTTATCTGTCGCAGAAGCCTTTTCTTTATTCCTCATTCAAAGTTAAACGACCACGATGTACCGAATGCCTCTTTGCGGCATTGACAGACAAGCAGAGAGGCTATGCATCTTGCACAAGCGGAACGGGTGGTTGGACCTTATGCGCAGCCGGGTCCGTCGCAGCTCCCAGGGTCATCTGTCCTAATATGATTAGGTTGTCAACCAATTCGGTCGGATGGATCGAACGGATCCGGCGTTTCGCCGGGTTTTTTGCTTTTAACAGCAACTCGATTTCTGCCGGCCGCGGCAACTCTTCGGGTTTTCGAGGGTCTCACTCAAGAAAGGGTCCAGGACCACCCCTATGATCAATTCACGCTCGCTCCCCCTGTGCGTGTTGGCCAGTGTCTTCTGCTTTTCGGCTGCCTCCCAGGCGCAACATGTCGGCCCAGCCGTCCGCATCGTCAACCCCATCGACGAAAGCCAACTCGTCACACTTTCGGGCAACACCAACCCGCTTGCGAACGCCAAGAACGACCGCGGCCCGGTCAGCCCCAGCCTGCCGATAACCGACCTCATCCTCGTCCTAAGTCGAAGCGCCGAGCAACAGGCAGCCTTCGACACCTTTGTTGCCAGCCTGAACGATACGAATTCGCCCAATTACCACCAATGGCTCGCCCCCGAACAGGTGGGAGAGCTGTACGGCCCATCTACGGCTGACATTGCCGCCATCACCAGTTGGCTCACGGGCCACGGCTTCGCCGTCACGCAGGTCACCAAGGACAGGATGTCGATCCGCTTCAGCGGAACTGCGGGCATGGTCAACCGGACCTTCCACACCGAAATCCACAACCTTGCCGTCAACGGCGTGCCTCATATCGGCAACATGAGCGATCCGCAGATTCCCGCCGCGCTCGCACCGGTCGTAGTCGGCGTCAAGCAGTTGCATAACTTCTTCCCGCGGCCCTTGCATCACATGGGACAGTTAGTACAGCACGATCTGAAAACCGGCGGCTGGGTGCGCCAGGCGAACACCGCTGCCGCCGCTCCCCGCACCCTCGGTTCGGCCGGTTCCAATCAATTGGCCACGCCTGCCGGTACGGCTCGGCCGCAATTTGGCATCAGCGTCGGTGGAACGAGCCCGTATCTCGTCGAGGATGTCGGCCCGTGGGATTTCGCCACCATCTATAACGTCGCACCGTTGTGGAATGCGGGTATCGACGGCACCGGCCAAACCATCGCGATCGCCGGAACCAGCGCCATCGATATCGGAGAGTCCGGCACGGCCGTCACCGGAGCCAACGGCAACAACGACGTTGCCACCTTCCGCACCTTCTTTGACCTCCCGACCAACAATTCCTGGAACACGCCGATCCAGATCTCGGGCAACAGCCAACACCTCCAGGTCTGCACCTCCGCCCTTTCCAACGCTCTTTGCGGTCTCGGCGATCTCGAGGAGAACTCGCTCGACGTGGAGTGGAGCGGAGCAGTCGCCAAGAACGCACAGATCGTCCTCGTCGCTTCCTACCCGGCGTCGCCCAGCGACGACAATCTCTACGATTCCGAGAGCTACATCGTCGATAACGTCGGCAACTCCAGTTCCCCCGTGTTCGGCGCACACGTCATGAACGTCAGCTACGGCGAGTGCGAGTTGGGTCTCGGCACCGCGGGCAACGTGCAGTATTACAACCTGTGGCAAACCGCCGCGGCCGAAGGGATCGCAGTCTTTGTCGCTACCGGCGACTCCGGCTCCGCCTCCTGCGACCAGGGCGGCGACGCGACTTACGGCGTGCCTTACCCGGCCGAGTACGGCCTCACCGTCAGCGGACTCGCCTCGACACCCTTCAATACCGCAGTGGGCGGAACGGACTTCAACTGGTGCCCGCTGACTTCCAACGACGCCTGCGCCACCGAAGCCTCCACTTACTGGAACACGGCCAATAGTTCCACGACGGAGTCGAATGCCAAGGGCTACATTCCGGAATTGCCCTGGAACGATACCTGTACCAGTCCGTTGGCTTTGCCGTTCATGAAGAGTTTCTTCAGCGGCGTAACCTATTTGGGCAGTAACAACCAAACCTTCTCGGTGACCGACGCCGAAACCAGTTGCAATGCCCTCTATTATTACGACTCGACGCTCGAACAGGACGGCGACGGTTTGCTTCTCGACCTTGTCGACACCGTGGGTGGAGGCGGCGGAGCCAGCAGTTGCATCGTGAACTCCACCGACCCAAGCGGCACGACGGTGGGGACTTGCACCTCCGGATCCACAACGACGGGCACGTCCAATGGCAGCATCACCTTGAGCAATAACGGATGGCCCTCGCCGACCTGGCAGGCCCAATCGGGTGTGACGGGAACCAGCGGCCTCACAGCAAGAGCTATTCCCGATGTCAGCTTCTTCGCTTCCGACGGCTTCCTGTCCAGCAGCGCCTACCTCATCTGCGTCTCGGCCGCGTCGCAGGATCCCGAGTGCACCTACTCCACTTCTTCCGAGCCGTTCGCTCAAGAGGTTGGCGGCACCTCCGTTGCCACGCCGGCCATGGCAGGCGTGATGGCGCTCATCAACCAGAAGGCGGGCGCTGCGCAGGGCAGCCCGAACGCGGAGTTGTACTCGCTCGCCGCCAAGCAGAGCTCCGGCAGTTGCAGCGCCGAATCCACCCGTACCAGCAATGGCTGCTACTTCAACGACATCGACCAGGGCACCAATGCGATGGCGTGCGATTACTCGGCCTATGTCAACACTCCCTCGCCCAACTGTACGATCGCGCACGCAGGAGACTACGTTGGCATCCTGCCCGGTTACAGCGCCGGAACCGGCTATGACGAGGCCTCCGGTCTTGGTTCGCTCAACATCGCCAACGTCGTGAACGGCTGGACCGCCGCAGTCGGCCTGGCCAAAGCGAATGTCACGGTAACTCCGCAGCCCGCAAGCATCAACTCCAATAATTCGCTCAGCGTTACGGTCACCGTAGCTGGAACGGGCACTCTCCAGGATCCCAATGGGCAAACCGTGGTTCCCACCGGCACAGTCACCCTCTCCGCAACCGGCTCCGCGTATTCTTCCACGCAACCGTTGAACAGCAGCGGCTCTTACACGTTCACCGTTCCGGCCAATAGCCTTCCCGGCTCCGCCACCGGCGAAATAGATACCTTGACGGCGAAGTATGCGGGCGACACCGACTACGCTGCGACGAGCAATACCGGGCAGGTGACGGTAACAACGGTCGTGCTGCTCACGCCCACCATCACTGTGACTCCGGCATCGCAGACCCTCAGCTCAAACGCGAGCCTTAACGTCACGGTCTCCGTCAGCGGAACCGGCGCCACGCCTACTGGAACCATCACTCTCTCCGGAGGTGGGCTCTCTGCAACCACGCAGACCATCGGAACCAGCCCTTGCACCAGCGCCGCCAGCTGCGTCTTCACTATTCCTGCCAACACGCTCAACAGCAACTCCACTGGAGAACCGGACACGCTGACGGCTGCCTATAGCGGCGACAATAACTACGCCAACGGATCCAACACGGCGCAAGTCACCGTCACCGAATCGACCTTCAAGCTGACCCCCGGCACACCGAGTTCAGCGAGCGTCACTCCGGGACAGTCGGCAACCGTGTCCGTCTCTGTGGCGGCACTTGCCGGGTATACCGGCTCAGTGTCTCTTACCTGCCAGCAATCCAGCACAACGGCGTCTGGCGGAGACGGCACCACTTGCACCGGCGGCGGCAGCGGAACAGCCGTGAACCTTACTTCATCCAGCACAAGTGGAACTGTGACCTTCACCATCAGCACATCGGCGCCCGTAACTGCGGAGTTGGCACGTCCGAAGATGCCTGGGAAAGGCTGGCTGGGCGCCGGTGGTGGCGCGGTTTTCGCCGTGCTCATCTTCTTTGGAATCCCCGCGCGGCGGCGTAGCTGGCGCTCAATGCTCGGCATCCTGGTTGCGATGGCGGCTCTCGGCGTGATGGCGAGCTGCGGCGGCGGAAGCAGCAGTACTGGCGGGGGAGGTGGAGGCCAGAGCGATCCCGGCACAACCGCAGGGACATATACCTACACGGTGACCGCAACGCCCACACCATCGGTAAGCCCGACAGTTACCACCACCTTCACCGTGACCGTAAACTAGCGCAAACAGCCGATAAGGCCAGGCGGGCCCTTCCCTCGGGAGGGGCCCGATGTTTTTACGCCCGCTTTCTTGCTCCCTGCTTTTTGCTGTCAAGTCTCAGCCGCCCAAAGAAACCCCTCCAAAGCCAACCTAAGTTCTTGCCCCCTCCATTCCTTACGTCCCGCTCAAAAATCTTCCCAAGTTTGCCGGTTAATTCTCCCAAGTCGCTAGCCTTGAAGATGAAGGAGCTATTCCATGGCAGACACTACCGTTTCTACCGATACCGTCGCCAGCGCACCCGCAATCCCGTCCGCACCCGCAATCTCAACCACACCAGCCGGCTCCAAGGCACGCAAAGACAAAGACGACGATGACAAGGCTGTCGTCAGTTGCATGCGCGCCTGGAACTACGCCTATAAAAAGGAGGCTGCCAATCTCGGCGAGGGCGAAAGCGACTACCCGGCCGAAAAAGCCGCCAACCAGGCCTATCTCCGTGAAACCCCGCCCCTCAGCGGCCACGAAAACATCTGCGACTTCATCGCCTGCATCAACTTCGCCTCTATGACCGGCATCGTCACCCACCGCGAA
>Ga0224555_1000708_pt1 | contig 51023 bp, 45 predicted proteins | sample 714S23034metaG_FD_180687 | JGI IMG/M metagenome (GOLD analysis project Ga0224555, IMG submission 180687) | Peat soil microbial communities from Stordalen Mire, Sweden - 717 S2 30-34 | ecosystem: Environmental > Terrestrial > Soil > Wetlands > Peat | place: Sweden: Norrbotten County, Stordalen...
CGGGCCTTCACTACCTGGAAAGGGGCCACTACTTGGAAAGAAGAACCACCGCCCCCAGCCCTGCCGGGCGGAATCAATTTAGCTGACCAGAAGTCATCAATTTATCTGGCCGCCAAAGTGGTTTCCAATCGTAATGCCAGTAAAGGCTCCAAAGGTCTTTCAACTTGACCATTTGGGCATGGCCGTCGTCAAAACCAATATTGATGGCCGCTTCATTCGGAAATAAATAGTAAGGAGGAGGCATGATAGAAATGACCGGCGTATGTGAGGTCGCCGTTTTTCCCCCATGCCGCCAGATTGTGCAACGCTGCATGCCTAGTTTATTTTGGGATGCTCCTGTCGAAAGGTCAGACGCGGAAGCGTCTCCCTCCATCGGCCATTCATTCCACGCGACCGCGTCGGTGAAGATCGGGGTTTGAGCGGTTCTTTGGACAGAGGTTGGTTTATTAAACACGAACTGAGCATTGTTGATTACTAGGGACGGAGGGGAAAACGACCACGTACCGAGGGCCGTCTCGTCATACGAAAAAAGCCAACCGTTCATGCTATAGCTGCCGTTATTGGGGGCGACCACACTCGGAGGCCAATAGTACCACCCAAGGCTTGCGGTTTCAGGGGCACTGCTATCTGGATCTTCCTGAGTTGCTATCCTGGTCGCGGGACAAAGGAGGAGATTGCTTGAGAGGCCATAACTGCTTAATTCTCCCACCCATGAATCAGGATTGTTTGTATCACCTGCAAGGATCGTCCGCCCCGTTTCATCCATGTACATCAAGCCGCTGGCGGTCATTTGTTTGAGGTTGCTCACGCAGTTGACGTCTTGGGCCTGATGTTTGGAGGAGGACAGCGCCGTCAGCAACAGCGCCGCCAGAATCGCAATGATGGCAATGACCACCAGCAACTCAATGAGCGTGAACGCCTTGCCTTGACCGTTTCGATTCATAGCCCGGGACCTCGTTGCCCAAATGTCGTCCGACACAGGGTTTTTGTCAACATAAGCTCTGTCGCAATCCTGAGTTGTCGAAGCAATCCTGGCATCTTCATTTCCTTTTGATTCGAGGCGCTTTTGGCCGAAAAAGCGCATGACACCGGTTGCACGTCACCTGGACTTCCGCGCCGCTGGCGAAATAGCCCACCATAGGGCAGTCACAAATCCAGGCTGTTCTCGTCTGTTTTGACGGAGCTCCAGGAACCTTGGTTAGCAGCGGCGCATCTGTCAGACCCATCTGACGCGCCCAGTCAAGGAAGGGGGACGGCTGGATGACTTGGGCGCACGAACAACCGTATTTTGGGCAGAGGATGCCAAGACGTTCCGCCTCCCGGCGAAAACCGGCCGCATGATACTTTCCGGGCTTGGCCACCCCCGCCATGTCGTCGGAGCAATGAAGCAGAAAGTGAAGCACCAGCGCCGCCACATGAACCTCTGAAAGAACGGGGAAATGAACCAGGTTAAAGGCCATCACGAATTTCAAGCCGGCGCTGTCTCTTCCGTTGGCGTAACTGCCAAAAACCCGCTCCGAAAAGTAATCGAGGCGAAAGACGAATTCGGGATGCGGCACGGCCATGTGGCAGTGTTGTGGCATGAATTGGGTCCAAAGGCTGCCGGCCCAAGGCTGCATGCGGCGGGCTATTTGGTTCAATGGCCAGCGATCCGATGTCAACCAGTCCTGCGAACCACATTGAAGGGCCACAATGGCCGAATTGACCTGGAGGTCGAGGGCTGCTGGGACGTTCAGGTGGTTTGTTGCCTGTACAGGCAACGGACCATTCCCCCCGCTGCCGGCTTCCCGGTTTTCATCGGTCCAGTTGTGCGGCCAGTCCATAAATTCAACACTTAGTCGATTTGGATTCATTTGGCAAGAAAAATATGTCGTTAACGACATGGCCGATGGAGGAGCTTCCTGGCGATGTTGTCGGTTTATGGCGGCAGGTCCAAAGCATCGGCGGCTCCTGGGCGAAGCGATTCGATTCAAACGCAAGGAGAAAGGTTTGAGCCAGGAGAGCCTGGCGGAGCGAGGCGAATTATCCACCGTCTTCATCAGCCGGGTTGAATGCGGCAAGGAATCTCCCACAGTAGATTCGCTGGTCAAAATTGCCAATGGTTTGGGTGTCAAAACTCGGGAGTTGATTCGGGATTTTTGAAGTTTGTCACGAGCGGAGGAGGCGCGAGAGGCTCCCGCCGGCCCGGTTTGCTCGTTTTGCTCTGTTTGCGGGAAATTAGAGATCATAATGGCGGTTTCCAATCGTAATGCCAGTAAAGGCTCCAAAGGTCCTTCAACTTGACCATTTGGGCGTGGCCGTCGTCAAAGCCGATATTGATCGCCGCTTCATTCGGAAATAAATAGTAAGGAGGAGGCATGATTGAAATGACCGGCGTCCGTGAGGTGGCTGTTTTCCCCCCGTGCCGCCAAATCGTGCAGCGCTGCATGCCCAAAGAAGAGTTGTAAGCCCCTGCAGAAAGGTCAGAGGCCGGAATATCGTCTGCCAAAGGCCATTCCTCCCAGACGACGGCGTCGTTAAAGAGCGGTGTTTGCGCGGTTTTTTGGACAGAGCTTGGTTTAATGAACACAAATTGAGGATTGTTGGTTACCGGCGGCGGCGGTGCAAATGACCAAGCACCGGTGCCGGTCTCGTCATACGAGAGAAACCACCCATTCAGGCTGTAGCTGCCGTTGTCTGGAGCGGCCAAAGTCGGTGGCCAATAGAACCAGGCACGGTTGGCGGTTCCGGGACCACTAATGCCTTGGCTTTCCTGGTTTGTTTCCCTCGTTGATGGACAAAGCAAAAGATTGGTCGTAATTCCATAGCTGCTTAATCTTCCAACCCAAGCATCCGGCTCGTTCGTGTCCCCGTCGAGAATTGTTTGTCCCATCTCATCCATGTACATCAAACCGCTGGCGGTCATCTGCTTGAGGTTGCTCACGCAGTTGACGTCTTGGGCGTGATGTTTGGAGGAAGACAAAGCCGTTAGCAACAACGCCGCCAGAATCGCAATGATGGCAATGACCACCAGCAATTCAATGAGCGTAAACGCTTTGCCTTGACGGCTTCGATTCATAGTCTGGACCTTCCTTGGCCAAACGTCGCCCGCCTGCCGCCGGTTGTCAATATGGCCGAGTTGGATTCAGGCGGCTTCATGGAGCACTCCTTCCGATTCCTTATTAGTACCTACTAATAAGGACAGCGAGACCTGCTGCTCTTCGGAGAAATTCTCCGCTTCCTCCCGCGCCTTGCCCGTTTTCAAGGTCGCGGCCAGCACTTTGAGATAATTTTTCCCATACCTACCTTTGGCGATGGCCAGCATCTCCTCCACTTCCGGCGACGCTTTTCGACCGGCTCCCGGCGCGCGCTCCCGGTGGCCGATGGAAACGAGTATTTTGGATAAAACGGCGGAAACATACTTCTTGTCGTAACCTGCCGCCACAGCCCACTCCTTTTACCTGATGCTTGTTTAATAGACAAGAACTAAACGGCATAAATTGCTCACCTTTGTCTGGCGTCCCACATGCAAAGAATGTTGTCCTGCGCCCATTTGTTTTTAACCGCGAATCTTTCGTTGGCGTTTATGCGGGGAAATCTGTATGCTCGCACTCTATGAAGATTCTTTTGTTGGCGGCTTGTTTCTTTGCGGTTGCTTCGAGCCTGGTCGCGGCGCCCTTTTCCGACTTGAGTTTTGAGGCGGCGTCCAAACAGGCGGCGCAAACAGGCAAGATCGTTTTGGTGGACTTTTATACCACTTGGTGCGGCCCGTGCAAAATGCTCGATAAAACCACCTGGACCGATGCCGCGGTCATCCAGTTGCTGGAACAAAAGACCGTCGCGTTGCGCCTTGACGCGGAAAAGGAAGCCGCCCTGTCCAAACGCTACAAAATCGCGGCCTATCCCAGCGTGCTTTTGCTCAAGCCCGATGGCACGGAGATAGACCGCCTGGTCGGTTACAAGGAACCAAAGGCGTTCATGGAGGATTTCAACGCCGCGCTCCAGGGAAAGGATTCCATCGCCCGCGCCCGGGATCAACTCACGGCTGCGGGCACCAATGATCCCAGCGCCCGGATGCAGTTCGGCACGGCGCTGGCGCAGAAAGGGAAGGACGCGGAAGCCTTGACGGAATTTCTCTGGTGTTTTGATCACGGGCTGGAAGCCAGTCCCTCCTTCGTCGGCGTGCGTTTGAGTTTCTTGCTGATGTACATCAACAACCTGGCCGCGCACTACCCGCCGGCCCGGCAGGCCCTGGAAACCCGGCGCGATGAGCGCCAAGCCAAGGTGGCCGCCGGTTCGACCGATTTCCGGACGATTCAGGATTTGGTGTCCCTCAACAAGACGCTCGGCCAGGAGGAAAAGAACCTGGCTGTCTTTGATCAACTTCCCGCCGGCAGCAAGACACGCGGCCTTATTTCACCTCTGCTGACGGAACAATTCCTGGAAGCCAAACGGTATGCCGATGTTCTTGAGGGGACGGATGGGAAGACCGCCTTCTCAAAAGCGGTGGATCGGTTTAACATGGTGCTGAATTCCTTGGGCAAGGACAACCCTATGCGAGAGCGCACGGAAGCAAACTTCCGCCAGATGACCATCAACAAGGGCGCGCAGTCTTTTGAAGCCCTGGCTGGCCTGAACCGAAATCAGGAGGGCCGGGATTTGGCCGGGCAGATTCTAAAGTTTGATTCTTGGCCGGACACGCGCACGTTGCTGGCCCAAGCCGCGCAACGGGCCGGCAACGACGAGTTGGCCCGGTTTGTCAAAAAGTGATCTGAAATTTCTCTTGCGGGCGGGCGCTGGTTTGTCAATGGTAAGCGCGAATTCGCTACTGCATTGAATGCTCCAACTCAACATTTCGATTTCCAGCGCCAGGCGCGCCAGGAAATGATCCGTGAAGGTTTCCAACCCGATTTCCCGCCGCCGGTGGCCAATGAGGTCAATTCCTTCCACGCCGCCACCAGCCTGGATGGCCCCGCGCGCGACTTGCGCGACCTGCTCTGGTCGTCCATTGACAACACCGATTCGCGCGATCTGGATCAGATCGAGTGGGCCGAACAAACGCCGGAGGGCCATATCCGGGTGCGCGTCGGCGTGGCCGACGTGGACGCCGTCGTGACCGCCGCCTCGGCGACCGACGCCCATGCGCGGGCCAACGCCACCTCGGTTTATCCGGGCGGCCCGGTTTTCCCCATGCTGCCGGAACGGTTGTCCACCGACCTGACTTCGCTGGGGCCGGACGCTGACCGGCGGGCCATCGTCATGGAATACGTGGTCGCCGCCGACGGGCGGGTGGTGGAGTCGGACGTTTTCCACGCGCTGGTGCGCAACAAGGCGCAATTAAATTACGACCAGGTCGGAAGCTGGCTGGCCAACGCGGCCCCCGCCTCTGGCGCGCCGTTCAAAGTGGCGGGTCTGGACCGGCAATTGCTCCTGCAAGGCGAGGCCAGCCGGCGCTTGAGGGCTTTGCGCCGGGAGCATGGCGCGCTGGACCTGCAGCGCCCGGAAAGCTCGCCCATTGTTGTCAATAATGCGGTCCAGCAATTCGTCTTCACGCGCAATAATCCCGCCCGCGATCTGATTGAAAGTTTCATGGTGGCGGCCAACGTGGCCATGGCGGAGCATCTGCGCGCGCAGAAGCGTCTGTGCCTGCGGCGGATTGTGCGCGTGCCCAAACGCTGGGATCGCATCCAGGCCCTGGCCGCCGCGCTGGGCGTGAAGCTGCCCGACGCGCCGGACGCCGGGGCGCTCAACAATTTCCTGGCCCAGCGGCGGCAGACCGACCCGGATCATTACCCGGATTTGGCGCTGGCGGTGCTCAAATCCCTCGGCCCCGGCATCTATGAGGTGGAACATCCGGGCGCCGAGCACGAGGGCCACTTCGCTTTGGCGGAGGACAATTACACGCATTCCACCGCGCCCAACCGCCGCTATGCCGATCTGGCCGTGCAACGGCTTTTGAAAGCGAGCCTGGCAGGCGCGCCCGCCCCGCTTTCCGAAGAAGCCCTGTCCGACCTGGCCGCGCACTGCACCGAACGCGAGGCGGCCGCGCGCCACGTCGAGCGGTTTATGGACAAAGTGGCCGCGGCCATCCTGCTGGCGCCCCAGGTGGGCCGCCTCTTCGACGCCATCGTGACCGGCGTGGCCGACAAGGGGACCTTTGCCCGCTTGTTGACAGTCCCGGCGGATGGACGGCTGATGCGCGGAGAGCGCGGGGTGGATATCGGCGATAGAATCCGCGTTCGTCTGGCCGGAGTTAATCCCGACAAGGGCTTCATTGATTTGGAACGGGCCTGATTTCAGAAGCAACCATGTATGACGCCTGACCGGCCTTTGACTAAATCGCGCGGCAATATTCACACCGATTTCACCTGGCCTGGAATCGCTTTGGCTTGCTTCAACGCCGCGCCGTCATAGCCCTGGTGTTTTACGGAAGGAATATCCCTGGCAGCCCGGGGCGGTCATGGAAGCGCGGTGAGGTGGGATGTCTGATTTACGGGACTTAGGGAAACAACCCATAGCGGCCGGCGCGCCTTTCTGTTTATTTTCATGATAGATGAACATGAAACACCCAAGGGAACAGGCCCCATGACAGCGCATACACCATTGCCATACAATCATCCAAACCCAATCCAAAAAAAAGGAGGTTTAAAATGAAATTCCCATTCTGCACACCGCGTCTGGAATATGAGCCGCACCACGTCCGGCTGATAAGCAAAACACTGGAGGCCGAGGGCATTTCCTGCGCGGTCACCTGGGTGCAAAACCGCGATGATTTTGTGGCGGCGATCACGCGAAACAGCCTTGGCTTGTTTCATTCGCAGGCCGCGCCGCCCGCGCTGGACGCCGAGGCCGTGGCGGAACGGGCCGCGCCCCGGCCGCGCGGCGCGGAAACCTTGCTGCTGGCGGAGGATGACCCCGGCGTGCGCCAACTCGCCTGCGATATTCTCCAAGGCCAAGGCTACCGCGTGCTGCGGGCCAGCAACGGCGAGGAAGGACTGCGGATGGCGCGGGAACTTCAAGGGCGGCCCATCGGCCTGGTCATCACGGATGTCGTGATGCCGAGGATGGGCGGCAACAGGATGGCGGAGTCGCTCAGGGCAAGCCAGCCCGATCTCAAGGTCCTCTTTACCTCGGGCTACTCCGATGACGCCGTCATCGGCTGGGGCATGCTGCAGACGGGAGCGGAGTTCCTGCCCAAACCTTATACGCCGGACACGCTGGTCCGCAAAGTGCGCGCGATGCTGGATGCCGCGCCCAAAACAACCCATGCGCGATTCTGCTGTTGACAGGAGCGAACCTATGACGGCCAAAAAAATACTCATCATCGAGGACGATCTGTTAAACCGCGAAGTGGTCACCGACTTGTTGGAGGCCAACGGCTTCATCACGTTCGCGGCGCGGACGGCTGAAGCGGGGCTGCGGTTGGCGCGCAAGCTTCCACCGGACTTGGTGCTGATTGACACCCGCACCTTCATGGCCACCGTAAAAAACTTCATCGCCTCGGCTCCTTTGCGCCGGGCCAGGCATCCTGCCGCGACGCGGAAGTATGACCTGTGACATTCCAAGCATCCGGCCCGCGCGGGCCGCCGCGCCCACCCATTGCCCGGGTTTGGTGCTGGTCGTGGATGACGAGGAACAAAACCGCGCGCTGCTGAGGGACCCGTTGGAGGCGCGCGGTTACGAGGTTCAAGAGGCCGAAAGCGGACTGCAGGCCCTGCAGAAAATTGCCACGCGTCCGCCGGACGTCATTCTGCTCGATTTAATGATGCCGAAGATGGACGGCTTCGAAGTGTGCCGGCTCTTGCGAAAGGATGCCAGGACGGAGCTCCTGCCCATTCTGATGGTCACCGCTCTCTCCGACCGCGGGGACCGGCTGCTGGCGATTCACGCCGGGGCGAATGATTTTTTGAACAAACCGCTCGATATCCAGGACATGGTCCTGCGGGTGGGCAATGCCGTTTATGCCAAGCATCTCCATGACCAGCTTCAGGCCGAGCACGAGAAATCCGAATCTCTCCTGCGCAACATTCTCCCCCAACCCATCGCGGAGCGGATGAAACGAGGGGAAACGACTATCGCCGACTGTTATCCCGATGCCACCGTGTTGGTGGCGGGTTTGGTGGGAGTGATCACGCTCTCCTCTTACATCGAACCGGAGCAAACCGTCCAGTTACTCAACGAAATATTCTCCGTCTTCGATCCTTTGACAGAAAGGCACGGGCTGGAAAAAATCAAAACCAACGGCGACACCTACATGGCGGCCGGCGGCATTTGGCCGCCCTTGCCGGATCATGCGGAAGCCAGCGCGGAACTGGCCCTGGATTTGCGGGATGAGATTGAGCAATTCAACCAACAGTATAATACCTCCGTTCCCATTCGCATCGGCCTTTGCACCGGGCCGGTGGTCGCGGGGGTCATCGGACGCAGAAGACTCGCCTACGACATCTGGAGTCAAACCGTCAACCTGGCCTGCCTCCTGGAATCCACGGGCGAAGCGGGCCGGATTCAGGTCGCCGAATCCACCCGCGAGCGGCTTCAACACCGCTATCACTTTGAAAAAAGAAACGGTCCTGCCGCCGGGCGGTCCGGCGATCCGCCCACGTATTGGCTGGGCCACCGCATCGAACCTGCCGCGGCGATGGAAACCCATGGGAGCGCGGCGGCATGATCCCCGGTTTCAATTCACTGTGTCCCCGTTGTAAAAGTTCATAGCCGCTTGATTCTTCGTCCGGCACAATGTCGTTTTTCTGAATGACCGCTGTCGCCAACAAGTTGCTGGACGATTTCAAGAAGCTCGCGCCAGACGAGCAATTGATCGTCCGTGAAAGCGTGATGTCCCTGACCGAAGTCCGCCAGCGCGAAGCCTTGAACCGTCTGCGCGGCTCCAGCGCCGGGAAAGGGCTGCTGGACAAACTGCTGGCCGACCGGGCCGGGGAGCGTGCCCGTGGCTGACGCGGTTATGCCAACTTGCCGCGAGGCGGTGGTTTTTCCGCCGTTCCGCACAACGCGTTCACCCAGGCTTGCGCCTCCCGCAAACCGGAGTCAAAGGGGTTGAGCATCTGCAGCGAGCAGCCTCCCTCGGCCCCCATGATTTCCCAGTCAATAAAATACGCCCATCTCTCGTCCTTGAGCAAACGCATGGCTTGCGAACGCGCGGCGGCGCGGGTGTTGCCGGGCGCCTGGACGGACGCCTGGCTGATTTCCTTGCGCGGAATCTCCCAGCCCGGCGGCGTGCGCGCCAGCGCCAAACCCAGACTGCGCGCCGGATCAATCTGATGGTACTCCAGGTCTTGCGACTTGAGCCAGGGATGGCTCCATGGGATGTCCTCCTGCTGGCAGAATTGCCGCAAAAGCCACCGCTTGGTGATCCAATCCACCTTGCCCACCAACTCCTCCGGCTCCGCCGCCAGCGCCTTGAGCGTGTCCTCCCATACCGCCAGCAGCAGCCCGGTTTCCTCGTCCCGCCCGCCCAATTCGGTCTTGGCCGCCTGCTGGTATTCCCACAACAAGTCCAGCGCCTCGACGCAACGGCCGTCGGCCAGGGGCGCCCGCCACGGGCCGTCGGGTTGATGCGACAACGCGCGGAAGGCGGCCACCGCGTCGGCCAGCACGATTTTGGGCAGGCAGCCGGCCTCCAGCAAATCCAGCATCAGCGCGGTCGTGCCCACTTTCAACAGCAGGCTGGCGGGCAACACATTGGTGTCCCCGTGCAGCAGGTGCAGGCGGCGGTATTTGCGCGCGTCGGCCAGCGGTTCGTCGCGCGTGTTGATGATGGCGCGGTTGAACTGCACCCACTCGAACAAGTCGTTGTTGATGTAATCGGCCCGCTGGCTGATTTGATAATCGCTCCCGGCCCCGGGCCGGTTTGATTCGCCTCGCGCCTCCGCCGCCACCGTCGCGCCGACGCGCCCCGCGCCGGTGTAAAGCGTGCGCAAGGTCAGGAAAGCCAGCAACGAATGAATGTTGGTTTCCGTCAGCGGCGCGCCGCGGCGCACGAGGTAATTCTCATGGCAGCCGAAAGTCGCCCCGGAATAATGATCAATATTGTTGCGGATGAAATGGACGTCGCGCTCCAGGCGCAAGGCGCGCACGGCTTGGAGCAGGATGGCGTCGCCCGCCTGGTCATAGCGCAGAACATCCAGCAAGCTCAGGCATTCGGGCGTGCAATACTCCAGGTGGCCCATGTCTATGTAGCAACGGCCGCCGTTGAAGAGAAAACCGCCGTTGCCCGCCGGCTCGTCCCAGTCGCGCTGGTGAACGTCAATCAGGCCCAGGCGCTGATCCCGGAAAATCCAGTCCCGCACGCGCGTGATGGCCCCGGGTGAGCCGGGAAGCTCGCCGGTCAAACAGCCGTACTCCGTTTCCAGCCCAACGATGCGGTTCATAGTCCGTGGATCGCTTCCGCCATTTTCCTCCCTACAACCCCAGTTCCGCCGCCGTCCGCGTTTGGTAGCGGGCCGGACGCGAACCCTCGCGCGCCAGCCAGCCGATCTCGATTTCCCTGCCCTGGGCCGCCTGGCGCCAGCCGGCCCGGCGCGCCGCCTCGTCCGGCAGCGGTTCGGCGAACGGCTTGTTCTCCGAAAGCCGCCACCAGGCCTGCAACAGCAGATCGGCCGCCTCCCTCCGGTCCGTTTTCGTCTTGACCATTTCCCCCAGCCATTTTTGGGCGGCGGCCTCCGCCTCGGGTTCGCTGGCGGCCACCATGACCCCGCCGTGCCGGGTTTGGAACGACCCGTCAAAATGCAGCCGGAAAAATAAATCGCGCCCAGGCTCCGGCCCCAGTTCCGCCAGCAACAACTCCACCAGAAACGGCGCGCTGAAAATCTGCTCAAACTGAGTCTTCAATTGCGGCCCCAACCCGAATCCCACCAGCCGCCGCAAACTCACGTCCTCCGGCGCGCGCGTGAAGGCCTCCACGTGCGCCGCGTCAATGGCCGCCTGCCGGATTTTCTCAATGTCCGCCGGATGGCCCAGGCCGGCCAGCGCGTGCCGGTCGAATAGTTCAAACACCTTGGATTGCCCGCCGCCCACCCCCAGCAGCAGGATGCCCTCGGCCAGGCTGGCGGCCAGGACGGGCGCGCCGCTTTTGAGCTGCTCGCGCACGTATTCGCGGCGGTTGGCCACCGCCTCCAGCCAGCGATAAGGTTCCTCAGTCATGCAGAAACTCCTTTTGCTGCGCGTCGCTGATGGTTTCCACGCCCGACGCCTTGAGCACTTTGATGGTGGCGTAAGTCCCGCTGGCGGGGTCAATGCCGCCGGTGGCCGAATCAAATTCCGAAGCCGTCGCCAGCAGCCGCGAGGCGAGGCGCACCGCCTCGCGCAATCCCAGTTGCGACGGGCGCGGCTGCCCGTAGCGTTCCTGGAAACTGAGGATGCTCCGAATCGTCCCCGAACCGGAACCGGAGGCGGCGTAGCCGACCGCCTGGAACTGCGCCCCAAGCGGGTCGTAAAAATAAATGCGCGGCTCCGGCGGCGCCGCCGCGTGGTCCACGCCCGCGAAGAGCGGCACGACAATCCCGATGCCCTGCATGGTCAAAGGCAGGTTCTCGCGCAACAACCGGGCCAGCGCCCGCACCCGGGCCGGCAGGCTCAAGGGCTGAAGCTGGCTGCGCCGGTAATACTCAAAGGAAGTTTGCAACACCCGCGCCATTTCAAACGCCGTCGCCGGCACGCCCGCGATGGCCAGCACCGAGGTCGGATCTATCTCGATGATCTTTTCGACGCGGTCCGTGACAATCACATTGCCCGCCGTGGCGCGGCGGTCGCCCGCCATCAGCACGCCCTCGGCGTAATGGAAGCCAAACACCGTGGTGGCCTGCGTTTGCACCGGCGCGCCGGCGGACGCCGCCAGTGTCCCCGGCGCCAGGCGATGCTCCGCCAAAAGCGATAGGAAATCGCCTGCAATCGGTTGTGAATGGCTCATTGGCCGGTGCGCTGGCGATAACGCCGCGCCTGGTCAGGGTCAACCTTGCGCATGCGTTTGAGTAATTCCTCCGTATTGGGTTTATCCACTTTGGGGGCGCTGGGTCCTTCACCGCCGCCTCCGCCAATTGGCGCGATGGGTCTGTTTTTTTGAGCTTGGTCAGGCATAACGACACATTTAATTTATTCCACTCCGCCCATTCTACACACCACAACATGGCATGAAATGGCGCAAAGTTCAAGCGCTCAAGTTCAAGCAACATCAATATTTGCGGCCTGATGGACATGGTGCTTGCTTGGGAATGCCCCACGCAAATCAGATTGCCGGCTCACGCCAATGGTGGTTTGGGCGCATGGGTCTCATGTTCCTCGCGGGCACCCCCCTGTACACCCGTTACATCCATTACAACATTGATAATCAAGCACTTAAACCGTAACCTTTGCCGTTACAGCCCGTCCTGCAAAGCCGTCACAAAGCAAAATAAATGCGAACGGTTGCGGGAACTGGAGTGAATGATTTGGAACTGTTGTGGCCCAAAGAGCGGATGGGCGATTCCACCCGCATCCATGCAAGCCTTTGAGAGCCAAACAGAAGGCAACGAAGGAAACAAAGGGGGAAAAGACGCTGCAAAGGATATGGCTTTATCATATAGCTCCATAAGTCGTCTCCGCCTGCAGTTCCGCTTCAAGAAGAATTCTGTCGTGCGCCCGTAGGTCGCAGCATCGTCAATTTGCACTTGACAATTAGATTTCGGATCTGAGAGAGTCGCCTCATGAAGAAGGCGAGGTTGTTTTACAGCCTGTTTTGGAGAGGGGCCTTGATCGCGCTTGCGTGCAGTCGGGCCTTTGGTGCCAGCAGTGACAGTGGTCCGGCGGCGAGGGCTCCCGCCAAACCTGCAGCCAGCCTGCAAGCGGACGCAGTGCAGCAACATCTGCTTCCACGGGATGAGCGCCTTGCGCGGCGAATGATGACGGTTGAGTTAGGGCAGGGGCGCGGACGTGAGCGGATGGAACCATGGTTCCAGCGGGCCATGACGCTGAACACCAATTATTACGACGCCTGCTATGCCAAACTGTTTTACTTGCAGCCCAAGTGGCATGGTTCGGAGGAGGCGATGCTGGAGTTCGCCGGCGAGTGCTTGAACTCGGAGCAATGGGGCGGTCACGTGCCGTTAATTATATTGGACGTCCACGATCTCATCTCTCAATCTCTCGGCCATGAGGCGCGGAAGAATTACTGGAAGCGACCCGAGGTGTGGACCGACGTGAACCCAGCGTTCGAGAAGTTCTTCCGTCTCAACCCGCAGGAAACCGGGTGGCATCACAATTATGCACTTTATGCCTACCGGGCCGAGCAATGGACCGAGTTGAATAAGCAACTGGGACTCCTTGGCCCGGTCAATTATGATTATTTTGGTGGGAAAGAGGAATTTGACAAAATGGTTCGGCTGGCCAAAGAGCATTCGGTCGCCAGGGTCAAACCGTAGTTTTGGCCGGCACCTGCGTCAAAAAAACCTTTCATCAGCGTTCAGCCACTCTTATCATTGAACAGAGGATGATAGCCGTATGTTGCTGCGCCCGAGACGGGCGCGCTCCTCACTTTTTAGGTGAAGCTGCAAGCTGTCCGCCAAGGATTGGCAGGCGCGGCGGCAGCAATCGGCGGCCCATTTCCTCGAGCCTGCCCGCCACGCGGCTGATCAAGTCAAGACTGATGGCGTCGAGGTCTTCGCTGTCCTCCACGAAACTGGACAGGTACTCCGCCGAGCGGGTGCGCAAGCCGGCCCGCGCGCACACGATGTAAGCGACCGACTCCGCCTCGATCTCCGCCACCGCCTCGGACACGTTCATGCGAAAGGGCCAGCCGCCGCCGCGGTCGGCCCCGACGTGGCCGAGGTAAACGTGGGCCAATTCGTGGCACAGCACGGCGTAGGCGGCGGCGTCCTCCAAATCGTCACGCAAGCCGACGCGCATCTTCCATCCCTGCTCCCGCTCGCGGCTGGTCACGAAGCCGCCCTTCAATTCTCCCATCGGCAGCCGCCGCACCTGAATCCGGTCGCGTTCGCAATTCTTGATCGTGCGGTCCAGGAGCGCGGGATTAAATCGTCCGCTGGTGTGGGCGAACACGCGCAGTTTCTCCGGCAACGGCGGCCCCTCGGTGTCCGCGATGTCATAGACCATGAGGACCGGGCCGCGGGGCGCCAGGATGACCATGCCGCGCGCCTGCTCCTTGATGGAGCGGCCAAAGGCCTTCTGCCAGTGGCTGGCGGTGGCGAAATGCGCCGCCTGCGGGTTTTGCGCGTACACCAGCATGTTGTTGAAGGGCGAATACTCGCGGAACCTGGCCACAAACTCAACCGCCTCGCCAAACTTCCTCGACTTGCGAAACCGCCGGCTGCGGGCAAAAAGGTCATCCACCGTGGACTGGAATTGCGCGGACGGATCGCCGCCATCGGCCAGGCTCTCGGCGACCGCCCCGGCGTTGAGGGTGTAAATAAGAAATTTCCGCTCGGCGTCCGGCAGGCCGCGCCGGGCGCGCAATTCGTCCAGGATGGACGGCAGCATGAGGCGGCCCGGCCAGCCGGCCTCCCGTTCCAGCGCGCGCAGCAACTCGGCGGGGGAGCCTTGCCGCCGGCGGGCCCATTGCAGAACGAACTCCGCGATTTGTGCGCGCGTCATGCGGAGGAGTGGTCCAAAATCTGCCGCACCTTGGCCAGGAAGGCGTCCGGATGAAACGGCTTTTGCAGGAACTGCACCGGCTGGCTCAGCTTGCCCCATTGCGCGGCTTCCTGATCCGTGTAGCCGGAGATGAACAACACGCGCAAGGACGGGCGCATTTCGGCCAGACGCCGGGCCAGTTCCACGCCGCTGAAACCGGGCATGGTCACGTCGGTCACCAGCAAGTCCACCGGCGCCGCGTATTGCCCGGACAGGGCCAGCGCGTCGGTGCCGTGGCGGGCGTCCAGGACGAGGTAACCGGCCGATTTCAAGACCTCCACCAGCATCATGCGAACCAATTCCTCGTCCTCGACCAGCAGCACGGTTTCATGGCCCCCGTGGGCGGCGGGCAGCAGGTGGGTGGATTCCTCCTCGCCGGGGTGCCCCTCGAAACGGGGAAGGTAAATGTGGAAAGCGGCGCCGCGGCCGGGAGAGGTGGTGACGGTGATTTCGCCGCCGCTTTGCTTGACAACGCCATAGACGTTGGAAAGGCCCAGGCCGGTGCCTTTGCCGGCGTCCTTGGTGGTGAAAAACGGCTCGAACAAGTGGGCTTGCACTTCGGGCGTCATGCCGCAGCCGGTGTCCGAGACGCTCAAAAGAGCGTAGGAGCCGGGCGGCAGATGGCCCGAGGAAAAGGTGCTCGGTTGGGACAACGTGAGATTGCTGGTTTCGATGCTCAAGACACCCCCCTGCGGCATGGCGTCGCGGGCGTTGATGGCCAGGTTGAGGATCAATTGCTGCATCTGGCCGAGGTCGGCCCGAATGCAGACCGCCGGCTGGGCCAGGGTCAGTTTCAACTGAATGTTTTCGCCCAAAACCCGCCGCAACAAGTCCGTCATCTCCGCCACCGCGCTGTTCAGGACGAGCAATCTGGGTTTGAGCACCTGCTTGCGGCTGAAGGCCAGCAATTGCCGTGTCAATGAAATGGCGTGGGCCAGCGACTTCTGAATGTGCTCCACCGTTTCGTGGTTGGGATCGCCCGCCGCCAGGCGGCGGTCGAGCAAATTGCTGTAGCCCAGGATGGCTTGCATGAGGTTGTTGAAATCGTGCGCGATGCCCCCGGCCAGACGCCCGACAGCCTCCATCTTTTGCCCCTGCCGATACTGGTCTTCCAGCCTCTTGCGTTCCGCGATGTCCCTTACAATGACGATGAGCATCCGGACCCCGCCGCGGGTGATTTGGCTCACCGCCAGATCAATGGGCAGCGGATCGCCCCCGGCGCGAAGGGCGTTGATTTCAATGATCTCGGGCGGGTTTTGACCGAGATGGCCGGCCAGGTAATCGTGATACTTGGCCCGGTCGTCCGGCGCGAAAAGACTTTCCACCGGCTGGCCCAAAACCTTCGCCGCCGGGCGCAGAAAGATTCTTTCCGCCGCCGGGTTGAAGAGAGTGACGCCGCCGTCCTTGTCCAGCACCAGGACGCCGTCCACCATGCTGTCAAGAATCGCGCGGAACCGCTCTTCGCCCAGGCGCAGGGCCTCCTCGGATTCCTTGCGCCGGGTGATGTCCTGCATGACGGCTTGGAACTCGGCGATGCGTCCGCGGCCGTCAAAAAGGGCGCGCACGGTGCATTGCTGCCAGAGCAGGCGTCCGCCCTCCAGCAGCAGCTTGCTGTCGAAGGCCTGGATGGGGTCCGAGGGCGTGAGCCGGGCAAACTGCTGCAAGGGAATCTCCCGGTCCTGTTCCGGCAAGGAAGGGAAAAAATTGGCGCCCAGAAGTTGCTCCCGGGTCTTGCCTTGGAACCGGCAATAGGCCTGATTGACGAAGACCAGGGCGCCGTCGGGCCGGAAGCGGCAAATCAAATCGGTTTGGTCTTCCACCACGGCGCGGTAGCGTTGCTCGCTCTCGATGGTGCGGCGCACGGCCACTTCGCGTTCGACGGCGGCGCTGGCCAGCAGAAGATTGCCGACGGCCACCACGCCGATGTAACAGCCGATGAGCATGAGGCTGGGCTTGTCCGCGCCCAGCCAGAACGGCCCCCGGTGGTGCAGGAGTTCATAAATGGCGAGGCTGGCGACAACAAATGTGCCGGTGGTGGCGCCGCGCTGGCCAAACCGCAAGGCCCCCCACACCAGGAACGGGTAGGGCAGAAACGCCAGGGGGTAATTCTCCACCCCATAAACAAACCAGGAGTTGAACGACATCAGCGTGCCGGCCACCAAGCCGGTGGCGCAGCAAAGGGATTCCACCGGCCAGCGGGTGGAGAGGCGCAAAACGCTGGGCGAATTCCAGGCCAGGATGATCGGGGTCACCACCAGCGCGCCCAGGGCATTGGGCACCCACCAGATGGTGACGTTGGTGAACAGTTGGTCCCAAGGCAGCCGATGGCTGTAGCAAAGACCAATCACGTTAAAGGTGGCGTTGACGGTCGTGCCCAAAAAGCAAGCCAGCAGGATGAACCCGACGGCGTGTCGCACCCGTTCCATGGAGTTTTGGAATCCCACGAAACGCTCCAGCAAATAGGCGCAGACCACCGCGCCCACGGTGTTGCCCACGGCGGTGGCAACGGTGAAAAAACCAAACGGGGTGCCTTGCATGAACGTAAACACCCAGGCCCCCAGGGCGACACCCCACCACATCCGGTAGCCAAACAACAGGATGCCCGCCAGGGCGATCCCGGCCGGCGGCCAGACCAGGGCCACTTCGCCGCCCATAAAGGAGGACTTGTGGCCCAACAGTCCGGCGGTCACGTAGAGAGCCGCCAACAGCATGGCTCCCACGGGCGTGGACAAAAGGGATGACTTCATGGGCTACCTGACCGCCTGGCGCACCGCCGCGACGCAACGGCCGCAGATCCGCGGATGTTCCGGGTCAGCCCCAACATCCATCTCCCAATGCCAGCAACGCTCGCACTTTTGGCCGTCCGCCTTGACGGCTTCCACGGTCAAATCGGCGCCTGCCGGCGCTTCCGCCAGGATCAATTGGGACACGTTTAAGAGTTCTCTCAACGATTCTCTTTCTTGATCGGTCAAATCCCCCAAAACTTGAGCGGAGCCTTTGAGGACAAGCCTGGCGTCCAAGGCCTTGCCAATGTTCTTGGCCTGGCGCTCCTTTTCCAAACAGGCCAGGGCCGCCGGGCGGATTTCAAAAAGCCGCGTCCAGGTCTGCTGTTCCCTTGGCGACCGCGCGAACAGCCGCGGCTGCCAGGCGGCCAAATGAACGGAATCGCAGCCGCTTCGGGGAATAAACTCCCACGCCTCGTCGGTGGTGAAAGCCAGCATGGGCGAAAGCATGGCGCACAGCCCGCGGACCAGCCGGTGCAGCGCCGTCTGCGTCGAGCGCCGGCGCGGCGAAGCGGCCGCGTCGGTATAGAGCCGGTCCTTGACCGCGTCATGGTAAACGGAGGACAGTTCGACGGCGATGAACTGGCTGACTTTTTGATAGACGACGTGGAATTCGTAATTGTCGTAAGCCGTGATGACTTCGGCTTCGAGCTTTGAAAACTCACCAAGAATCCAGCGGTCGAGGCCTGTCAATTGGTCATCGGCGACCGCATGTTTCGCGGGGTCGAAGTCGTACAGATTCGAGAGTTGGTAGCGCAAGGCGTTGCGGATGCCGCGATAGGTTTCCCCCACTTTGTTGATGCGTTCCTCGCTCACAACGATGTCGGTGCGGTAATCTTGCGACGCCACCCACAGCCGCACCACGTCCGCCCCGTATTTCTTGACGTAGGCTTCGGCGGTCTGCGGTTTTTCGTAACCGCCCTGGCCCTGCTTGCTTTTGGAAATCTTCTCACGATCGGCGTCCACCATGAAACCGTGCGTCAAGACGGTCTTGAACGGCGCCGCGCCGTTGCCCGCCAGCGAGAGCCACAAGGAGGATTGAAACCAGCCGCGATGCTGATCGCTGCCTTCCAAATACACGTCGGCCTGGAACGCTTTTTCCTTCCCGCGAATTTCCGCGCGCCGGGCAATGACCGCGCGCGAGGAACTGCCGGAATCAATCCACACGTCGAGAGTGTCGTTGGATTTGGAGGCGGCTTCGGGGCCTTTCCAATCCTTCGGCCTGACCAGCGGCCAGAGTTCGCCGGCGGTTTTCTCGAACCAGACATTGGAACCGTGTTGCTCGATCAAATCCGCCGTATGGCGCACGATTTGGGCATTAAGGATAGGCTCACCTTTGGCGTCGTAGAACGCCGGAATGGGCACGCCCCAGGTGCGCTGGCGCGAGATGCACCAGTCGGGGCGCGACTGCACGGCGCCTTTGATGCGGTTGACGCCCCAGTCGGCAATCCACGCCACGCGGTCAATTTCCGCCAGCGCGCGCTGGCGGAATTGCTCGTGGTCAATCTTGATGAACCACTGGTCCATGGCGCGGAAGATGACGGGCGTCTTGCTGCGCCAGCAATGCGGATAACTGTGCGAATAATTCTCCTGCCGCAACAGCGCCTGGCGCGCGCGCAGTTCCTGCAACACGGCTTCGTTCGCGTCACTCTTGCCGTGCTTTTCGAGAATGGCCTTGCCGATCATGCCGGCGGGCATTTGCTGGGCGATGGGCAGTTCGTTGGTGTAGGCAAACGCGCCGTCGTCATCCACGGGCGAATAAATCGGCAGGCCGTGCTGGCGTCCCAAATTGTAGTCGTCCAGACCGTGGCCGGGGGCGATGTGAACAAAACCCGTGCCGGTGTCGCTGGTGACGAACTCGGCGGCGAACAATTTGCCAGTGCGATTGCAAAAGGGGTGCTGGTATTCCATCGCCGCCAGTTGCCCGGTCGGCAGCGGCGTTTCCGTGTAATCCTTCCAGCCGCATTTCTCCGCCACGGCCGGCAACAATCCGCGAAACACAATATAGTTTTCTTCGCCGACGCGCGCCTGGACATAAGGAAACTTCTCGTTGTAAGCGACGGCCAGATTCGCGGGGAGGGTCCAGGGAGTCGTCGTCCAAATCACGAGGAACGTGCCGGGCCGGCCCACCACCGGGAATTTCACATAAACGCTTTGGCTGACGTGGTCGTGATATTCCACCTCGGCTTCGGCCAGCGCGGTGCGGCAGGGGATGCTCCAATACACCGGCTTTTTGCCGCGATACACGAACCCCCCGGCCACGAGGTCGGCAAACAGGCGAAGCTCGTCCGCTTCGTATTCCTTGTTGAGCGTCAAGTAGGGATTCTCCCAATCGCCCAGAACGCCCAGGCGCTTGAATTGCGCGCGCTGAAGATCAATGTATTTGCGCGCGTAAGCTTCGCAGGCCCGGCGGATGTCCACCGGCCCGGACGCCGTCTGGCCAGACTTGCGCATGTCCTGCGTCACCTTGAACTCGATGGGCAGGCCATGACAGTCCCAGCCGGGAACGTAGGGCGCGCTGAACCCGCGCAGGGTTTTGTACTTGATGATGATGTCCTTGAGAATTTTGTTCAGAGCCGTGCCAATATGGACGTCGCCGTTGGCGAAGGGCGGCCCGTCGTGCAGGACAAATTTGAGCGCGCCGGCGCGACCGGCCTGGATTTGCCGGTAAAGCTGGCGGCTTTCCCATTGCCGGAGCCGCGGCGGTTCGCGCTGGATCAGATCCGCCTTCATGGCGAAGTCTGTCCGCGGCAGATTCAGCGTGTCTTTATAATTCGTCGTCATCAATCACTCCTAATCATGGCCGGCGCGGATGGGGTTATGCGCGCGCGGCGAAAGGCAGTTTAAGGCATCCCCCGCCGGCTGCAACGCGATAGTTTGGGCGGCATCAGGCGGATTTTTTCAAGGCTTTGAGTTTTTCGGCTTCGGGTTTGGCAGCGTAGTATTTGTCCAGCGGATAGCAACCGCTGACCATCCCGTGGCGCGGCGCGGTCGTGCAGTCGCTGAAGGTGCGGCAGATGGACTTTTGGGTCAACGCGCCCTTGCGCAATATATCCGACGGCATGGCCGGATAACTCAGAATCATCCGGCCCAGCCCGATCACGTCGGCCCAGCCCTGGCGGACGACGGCCTGCGCCACCTGCGGCAGAAATTCCTGCAAATAACTGTAGCCTGTCCCCACGATGATCATGCCCGGCCCCGCGGCCGCTTTGAGCTGGCGCGTGACTTCGATGAGCCGCGCCACGTCAATCAAGGGATCATGCGGCGGCTGATAGCCGTCGGAGGGAGGATAGGCGGCCGGACGCTGAATGTGATGGCAATAATAAGGCGAGCCGGCCGACACGTTCAGGATTTTGACGCCCAGTTCGGCGCAGAGCCGGACGAATTGCAGCGGCTCGGCCAGGTCGTATTCCAACGGGTTTTGCTGATTGACGCCGAAGCCATAGCAATAGGGCACGGGAAAATCCTCCGGCACGCCCGGCCCCAGCTTGCCGGGCTGGGCGCGCGCCGGGTCGGGTTTGAAGGGAACGGTGTCAAAGGCGCTCAGGCGCACGCCGATCTCGATCCGGTTGCCGCTGGCGCGGATGCCCTCGACAATCTCCCGCAGAATCCGCGTGCGATGGGCAAAGGCGCCTCCGTACTCGCCCGTCCGCGTGAAAGCGCCCAGAAACTCGTGCAGCAAATAGCCGTGGCAATGCTTGATATCCACGAAATCCGCCCCGACGTCATAGGCGATGCGGGCCGCCTTGACGTAATCGCCGATCAAGCCCTTGATTTCCGCGTCGGTGAAGACCTGGACGTCGCCGGGGACGTGAAATTTTTTGTCAAGAATCGGATGCCGGCAGGCCACGCGCGATTCCAGGCGCTGGTCGTTAGGCCGGCAAAAACGCCCGGAGTGAGTCAATTGAAAGCCGACGGCCAAATCGTCCGCCGTCCCGTGAAGTTCCTTGTGCGCCGCCACGAGTGTTTCGCGCAACAAGGCCAATTCCCTTATGTTGGATTCGCAGATGATGAGTTGATGCGGGTTGGCGCGGCCATCCGGGCGCACGGCCATGGCTTCCCCGCCGCAAATCAATTTGGCGCCGCTTTGCCCGAAGCGCGTCCAGCGCCGCAGCACGTCGTCGGTCACGCCGCCCGCGCAACTGGCGTCCCAACCTTCCATGGGATGGACGGCAAAGCGGTTGCCAAGGCGCTTGCCGTTGATGAACACGTTTTCGACGGGGCGGCTCAGGGGCGAAGCCGCGCCGGTTTCAATGCCATCATCACAAGGCAGGCTCACGCCGAGGGCGGCCAGGTGATCGCGAAAAGCGCCGGCTGTCTTGAGAGCCGGCACGCGCACTAAGTCCGATGTTGCCACCGCCATAAAAGCCCAAGCCTAGCCCCTGCCTCCCGCGGGCGCGAGCGGAAAAGGAGGAATGAAGCGTCCTTTTTAAATGACGCCGCTTGCAATCCCGCTCGATTTGGCGCAACGTCTAACAGGTGGAATGAAAGAGAATGACAAATCCCAGCGCGTCGAATTAGGCCGGCACATTGTGGCCGACCCGAAGATTTGTCACGGCCAGCCGACCTACAAAGGAACGCGCATCATGGCTTGGATTGTCTTGGAACAAATTGAGCGAGGGATGACATGGGATGAAATCGCGGGTGAATGGGATGGACAAGTTTCTCATCCCGCCATTGCCGAGACGCTGGCGCTTTCTCACTTGATTAAAAAGGGCGAACCGTTCCGAGGCTTTCATGCTGGTGCTCGACGAAAACCTTCCCGCCAGTCAACGCCAATTGCTGCGTAAATGGCGCATTCGTGTTCGTGCCGTTGGCGTTGACATTGAAAGATGACATGAGGCGTCAGGTGAGGGAAAATCCATCAAACTGGGTTTCGATGTCCACGCGGAACTTTTTGTGCTCAGGATGCAGGTGTCCTTGCAGGTATTTCGATGCGGTACTGACAGCCTTGTCATTGGGAAATCCTCGCCTGGCGGATGGCTTCGATATAAACCAGGGCATGATCTATCAACGAGAAATTCAGGTTCAAACCAGCGAACATAAGGAGATGCACGACCTGACGGGCGACGTGGCCCGGATCGTCAACGAATCCGGCGTGCGGGCCGGCCTGGTCCACATCTTCAACATCGGCAGCACCGCCGCGATTGGCACCATTGAATTCGAGCCGGGTCTCCAGGAAGACCTGCCCACTATGTTGGACAAGCTGTTTCCACCAAGCCGGGATTACGGCCACGAACACGCCTGGCATGATGGCAACGGCCATTCCCATTTGCAGGCGACGATGCTTGGCCCTTCCCTCACCGTGCCCATCCGGGATCGCAAGCTGGCGCTGGGCACCTGGCAGCAAATCTTTCATCTGGAGTGCGACATCAAACCGCGCCGTCGCACGATCGCGGTCACGGTGATGGGTGACGCGTGACCCTCCGCGCGGTCTCGCAAATTATCAAAAGCCCGGCGCTTTACACCGACCGTGGCGATGGCATCGCGCACATATCAGCACTTTCATGATTCAAGCGCGCGGCTGTAAGCCTGGAGAACCTCTTCGGTGAAACAGACGAACACAACCCGCTCCATTTCATGCCGCGTTGCCAGCGCGGCGCGCGTTTCGCGCACGGCAATCCGGGCCGCATCGGCAATCGGATAGCCATAGACACCGCAACTGATGGCGGGAAACGCCATGGTCTTGACGCCCTTCGCACCCGCCAGCGCAAAGCACGCCTTGTAGCACGACGCCAGCAGCTCCGGCTCTCCGCCTTGTCCCCCGCGCCACACGGGGCCGACGGTATGGATGACAAATTTGGCGGGGAGGCGATAGCCCTTGGTGATCCTGGCCTGGCCCGTCGGGCAACCGCCAAGAGTCCCGCACTCGGCCAGCAACTCGGGGCCTGCCGCGCGATGGATGGCCCCATCCACACCGCCGCCGCCCAGCAGCGAAGTGTTCGCCGCGTTCACGATGCCGTCCACCTCAAGCTGGGGGATGTCGGTTCGCGCCAGTTCGATACGCTCCCCGTTTTTCATATTCGCTTCAAGCTGCTCTCACGGGACTCAGTCCCGTTTTCGGCCTTGGGCCAGTGTCAGCATCTGCCGGTCCAGCTTATGGCCGTGCCAATTCTCGTATTCCACGTCGGACCGGTCGCTGTCAATTATACCCATCGAACCCGTGAAATTCCACATCGCCCAGCCCCATCCGGCCGCCGTCCACAAATCAATGTAGTCCCGCATCCAGGCCAGGACAACCGCGCGCGGCGTTTTGTTGTAAGCGCCAAATTCCCCCACCATCACGCCGACGCCTTGCGCTTCCAGCCGTTTCCAGGGGGCGATTTGGCGGGATTGAAGGGTTTGCCTGTCCCAATGAACGCCGTCCTCTTCGATGGGCCACGTTGGCTCCGGCCAGCGGTCCGCCCCTCTCATCCAACCGGCCCGGTAATGGGAAATATGGACCGGCGCGTAGCTGCGCGTGGCGGCCGCCACACCCAAGCCGGCGAGTTCCACCGGCGCGGTGTTGCCCCAGTCGCGCCCGTCGCATAGGATCAAACGGCCTGGGTCCCGCTGGCGAATGGCGTCGCAGACGCTGGCGACCACGCGCCGGTAGGTTTGCGGCTCCAGCTTGGGCGGTTCGTTGAACAGGTCGAAACTAAGCTGGCGGTTGGCGACGCCCTTGTACCGCTCCGCGAAATGCGCCCAATGCAGTCCGCACACCCGCAGCGCCTCGTCGTCCGACCAGAGCGATTTTTCCTCCGGCGGTTTGGCCACCGTATAGCCGGGGGCGCGGTGGAAATTCAGGCAGACATGGATGCCGTGGCGGGCGCCGAGGTCCACCGCGTGATCAATCTCCTTGAGGGTCGCTTCACGAAATTTGGTCCACACGCCGTCCTGAATCCACGTGTGATAATCCATGGGCAGCCGGACAAAATTGAAGCCGAGTTCCGCCAGCCACTCGAAATCCCGCTCCTCAAACGGATCATTGCGTCCGTTGAACTTGTTCAAAAGATTGAAACCGCGCCATGGAGGCAGCTTGGAGGCCGAGGCTTCCGGCAAGGCGGTCCCATCCGCCCCCGCCACGGAAGCCGCCGCGCCCAACCCCGCCGCCGTGATGGCTTTGAGAAACTCTCTTCTGGAGGAATTCATGCCGCCATAATACGGCTAGGGGCTGCCGCTTTTTTTTGCCAGGGCCGCCTGGCGATCGAACACCGCCAGCAGCGCGTAGTAGTTGTCCGTCAGGAATCCTTCGTAGCCCCAGCACGTGCCATCCCACGTTCTCCAATCCTTGCTCATGCCGTTGGGACCGAAGCCTTGGAAATCTCCCGTGGCGAAGGAATGCAGCATCGGGATAAATATCCGGTCGCCGTCGTCAATTCGACCCAAGTCATAGAGGGCGGCCACGGTGAAATAAGCAAAGCAGGCGGTGGCCCCGCCGTTTTCGTAGATTTGAAAACCGTCCGAGTTGTCCTCTTTGGCCCCGCCGCCAAAACGGCGGTTATGATCCACGTAATCTTTCCGGGCCACCGGAATGAGGTTGCCGGGCAAACCCAAATCAAAGCGCGAGTAACCGGCCTCCTTCATTTTGGCCAGCAGGCGGTCCATAATGGCATTGGCCTCTCCTTTTGGAACCAGTCCGTAATGGATGGCGATGCCGTTGACCCAAGGGAAGAAATAGTCGTGCAACTGGCCGTCGGCGCTGCGCCAGCCGGCCAGGACGCCGGTGGCCGGATTGTGGAAAGTTTTGAAATAGGCCGCGCTCAATTTGTCCGCCGCCGCATGATAGCGGGTTTGGTCCTCGGGATGGTTGGATTGCCGGGCCAACTGCTCCATGCCGCGCAGGGCGCGATAAGCCAGCGCGTTGGCGTATGCGTCTTCATACCCGAAACCGATGGTGTCCCACCAATTGGCGGGCCGATACTTCAATACTTCTGGCCAGGAACCGGAGTTGCCGCTCAGGCTGTACTTTATCAGGCCGTCGCCATCATGATCGGTCGCCAGCATCGTGTCAGCCCAGGATTTTAGATGAGCATAGTTGGCGGCCAGCCAGCCGTGGTCGTCCTGTTTGCCCTCGACGCAATCCTGGGCGGCGATAAGCAACGATGGAATAGTATCCGCCGAATACTCCGGGAACTGGCCATGCCCCGGCATGCCATAAGCCTTGGCGCCGCCGATGATTCTGTCCAAGGTCTGGCGCACCAGGTCCAAGGCATTGAGGCCACCGGCCAGCGGGGGAGTGCGCCGGGCGATATCGGCGTATTCGTAGTAGCAAAACGCGCAGGTGTCGCTGGAGGAATGATTGGCCAGCGTGCGCCACTGGGGGCTGACTTGCAGAATATTCAGCCAACTCCGGCGGAAGCCGTCGAACCGGGCATCCCCTTCCAAACCGGCCACCTTGGGATAAATCGAGACCACTTCGCAGCGGTATTCCATGACAAGATGTTCGCTGGTCGCGCCAGCGAAAGTGATTTTGACCACGCCGGGGCTGGCCTTGTATCCGAGCGAACGGGCTTGCGGGGACGAAATTCGGAAGGAACCTTGATCCGGCAGGTGGAGGATGGCCGGGAGTTGAATGGAGCCGTCCTCATTGATCAGGCCCAGGAGCGTGGCGTGGTTCTTTTTCTGGTCCATCGTCAGCGTGAACGGCGGAGAGAGCGTTTGTCCCCTGTAGCGGGAACCCAGCGTCATTTCCTTGTCCTTCAGATCCATCTCCCAAACCGGGGTGGACTTCTTTTCGGGCGCGTTTTTCACGTAGCTAAAGCGGCCCCTGGCCCCGCTCTGCAAATCAAAAGGTCCATTGGTTGGCTCCGCCGGACCGACCACGTTGGCGGCCGTGCTTCCATGCCCGAGTGAATCCATCGAGAGCCAGGTGAACGCGGGCGCGGAGCGGTTGAACGAGGCGGCGTAATAATCCGATTTGAAATCCGCGCTGTCGCGCGCGGCCACGACGGCCACGGATAAAAGCAGGAACAACAACGCCCGCGCGCATCGCCGCAACGCAAGGCTCACAATTATTGTTTTACTTTCTGCCGAAAAATCACCGGGGCGGCTCATTGAGTGGCATAGGGAAGGGTATCCGCTTCGGCCCGATACAAATCACTGAAATCGGCGGGGGTTACGGCCGTCCAAGGCCCGTTGAGGGTGTTAAAACCCGGCACAGCGGTTCCGCGCCATTTCCAGTATTCCGTGTGTCCATCGAGAAACGAAAAAGTGCCGCCTTTGTTGTGACGGCTGGCCGGAGGATTCCACCAAGTGTTTGGGTAGGCCGGGTCGTTTAATGGGAAAAGCCCAAAGCATCCATCCCCACATTCGTATTCGTTCTCATCCACGAAGACCATCATTTGCGCATACCCCGGCTTGGTGAGCTGGGAGTATCTAAGGAGTGGGTGGATGCCGTCATAGTAGTTGCCTATAATGGTGGCATTGCCGCCACCCAATCCGTAATTGATGGAGCAGCTCCGCGTTTGCGGCGCCAAATACGGAGCCGGATGAGCCGGCAGTTGGGCCGCAGCCTGGATCATGAGTTTGTCCGCGGGGCAAATATAGATTCCAGCCGACTGATTGTACGGCCAAAGCAGGCCCAGCTTGATGTTGTCCGTCGTTCCATCCGTTTGCGCGTCGCCGATAATCCACGAATTGGTGGTGGTGTCGTCGGCGCTTTCAGACGTGTTCGGTGGCAGCCGGTCGTTACTGTCTCCGACGTACATGTGATAGCACACTTGCAACTGCTTCATATTGCTTTCGCATTGGGTTAACTTGGCCTGGTCCTTGGCCCTGGCCAAAGCCGGCAGAAGCAGCGCCGCCAGGATGGCAATGATAGCAATGACCACCAGCAATTCAATCAACGTGAATCCCGCTTTTGGGCCAAATCTATAGTGTTTCATGTCATAAACCTACTCTCCGATCATGGCTCCTGCAAGCGGTAAAACATCTGGTTTCCAGTCGCCGGCAGGGTGATCGTGCTCACGCCGCCGGCACTCACCACCGACCCAGCCACCGAAGCCCACGCGCTTGGGGACAGAGTTGGGGTCCCTTGCAATGCAAAGGGAAAGGTGGGAGTAGGCCAGGAAAGAACCACGTTTCCGGCGGATTGGGTCACGGAAATCATCGGCGCGGGAAAGTATTTGGCGGCAAGATAGGTTTCGATGGAGGCCGTGTCATTGGCGTCCGCAGCCGCGCCCAGAACGATCAGCTCCGCCAATTGGCCATCGAAATAGTTGGTGCCGTCATCGCGCGCGCCGATGAAGGCACTCTGGTTTCCATTATCGGCGATGGTGGTGGACAGAGTGCCAGTCGCGGTGACATTGCCGTCCAGGCGATGGGTTACGGTTGTGCCCTGCATGATCACGCCCAGGACATGAGGAACGCCGATGGAAGGCACAACGTGGCTCTGGACTAATCCATAGGTGGCGCCGTTGCCCCGGAAAAAGCTCACCGTCGTTGATGTCACGTAATAGTCGTAGGGCGATGCCAGGTTCTTGGTGGACTTTGAAAAAATGGTGTTGCCGGCGGTGTTGATGTTGCTGAAGTTCATCACGGCAAAGACCGACATGTCTCCGGTGATCCCGAGGGAGGAAGACGGCGCGGCGGACATAAAGTTATAGTTATCACCACCGGGCGCGGCAAAATAAAGGGAGGGCAGGCCGTTGATCCCATTGGCGTCCAGGAAGGGCGCATAGGCATCCCCAGCCCCCTGAGACAAGTCGTTGGCGTTTCCAGACTGGTCAGCCCACCCGGTGACATAGCCGTTTCCATCGAGCGCCACACCCTCATTGCCCTCAAGCCACAAGGCAACGGACGCCGGATAGACCCCGATCGAGGTGGAAGCGGTGACAATCGTGTTATTGAATAAATCCAGCACGTTTTGAACCGTCAGGGAATAGGCCGTGCCTGGCGTCAGAGGCGACGTGGTGAGGATAACCTTGTTGGGGGCGTCGCCGATCGCGGCGGAAAGGACCTTCCCGCCAGGGCTGAGCGAGTAGTTGTTGGGGTTGGTCCCGGTGATGGGATCAACCGCCTCGGAAAAGATCACCACAATGACCGATTGGTTCCAAATGGCCGTTCCCGCTGAGACGACTACAGGAGGCACGTCGTTGACCGTCAACGTGGCCGGGTTGCTCAGATTTGTGGAAACACCGGGAACGATGATCTGCACGTCAAATGTGTCCCCGTTGTCGCCGGGCAAAAGGACGGACGTGGTATAGAAGGCATTGGTGGCGTTGGCAATATTGGTGGGGGTGGGATTATTGATGGCGCTTTCCTGCCATTGATAAATCAGATGCGCGCTGCCCTGGCTGGCCGCGACCGAAAAGGTCGCCGTCCCTCCTTGATTGGTGGTCACGGGCGCCGGCTGCTGGGAGATGGCAAGCGGGAAGTATTTAGCGCCCAAGTAATTATCCATGTTGGTGCGGTCGTTGGAGGACAAGGCGTTGCTGAAGATCATAACTTCGGCTATCTCGCCGTTCATAAATTGGGCCAAATCATTGCGCGAGCCGATTCCGAGCCAGGTGCCGGCGTCGGCGAGGGTGCTGGCCGAGCCGCCGTTGCCGCCGGCCAAGGGGCCGCTGCCATTGGGTTGACCGTCCAGAAACTGACCGATGTTGGTTCCCTGCATCGTTAGAGACAGCACGTGCGGAACACCGAGGCTGGGCCCCGCGGTGGCGTAATTACGCGAGTACAAAGTGCCGGTTCCCCGAAAAAGCTCAGGCGTCGCGCTGTCGTAGTAGTCATACGACGCCGGGATGCCGCTCTTCGTCTTGCCAACGATTTCGCAGGCTGCGGAAGAAGACGCGCCAGCAATATTGACCACGGCATAGATGGACAGGTCCCCGGCAATGGCGATGCTGGGCGACGAGGCGACTTGGAGATAATTGCTGTTCGCCGGATTAAAGCCAAGGGCGGGTTCGCCATTCATTTGATTGGCTTGGGGGGTCGGCCTTTCGGTCGGCCCGCCGCTGTATTGCGTTGCGTTGTTGTCGTTGGCCGTTTGATCCAGCCATTGGACGACGTTGCCGTTGACATCCGTCACCACGCCGGAATCGGCTCTGAGCCACAGCGACAGGTTGGCCGGCAACACCGGAACGTTTGCCGGCACGATGGTATTGGCAAACAAATCCTGCACGTTTTGAACGGCCAGGAAATAGGCCGTGTTCGTGCTCAAGGCCGTCGCGGTGGTGAGAATGACCACATTGGGCTGGCTGCCTGAGAAGGCGGACAAGGGGGTGACGCCGTTCAACGAATAATTGGCGGCGTTGAGAGCGGTGGCCGCGCTGACGGCCTCGGAATAGACCACCACGATGTTCGTTGCCGTCGCATTGGCCGATTGGCTGGCTGAGAAAACAGTGGGAGGCGCGGTGGCCGGCTCCACCGTCAACGTGGCCGTGGTGCTGTTCGTGGGGCCATCCGGCGTGGTGACTGTCACGGAGTAGATCGAGTTATTGGCCGCCAGCGTCAGGTTGGAGATGGTATAAACCGCGGTGGCCGCCCCGGTAATGAGGACGCTGTTGCTGTACCACTGGTAATGAGTCGCTCCTACCGCGTTGACCCAAAACGTCGCATTCTGCCCATTTGTAACCGTCACGCTGCCGGGTTCTTCGGTGATGGGACTCAGGACCGCCACGGACACCACGCTGCTCGTCACCGCTCCGGCGACGTTGGTGATGATCACATCATACGAACCCGCATTCGTTGCATCCAGGTCACTGGTGGCAATCAGGTAATTGGTCGCGCCGGAAAGTGGCAAACCGTTTTGGTACCATTGATAAGCGGGGGGAGGATAGCCGGAGGCGCCCACGCTTAAAGAGACGCGCTGGCCGGCGTAATTGGTTAAGCCCACAGGTTGCTCCGTGATGGTTGGCGCCACCGGCGCCGGGGGGGCGCCGGTTTGTTGGAGTGACATTCCGCTGACCATCACGCTTTCGTTGGCGACCAAGTTGGTCATGTACACGTTGACGCTCGATGACGCAGCCGTGAAATCGTACTCGAGATAGTGCGCTCCGCCGGCGGACTCGTTGAGCATATTGGTGGTGGCCGCATTGAGGTATTGCTGATTGGTTCCCTCGCCATTGAACCAGACATAGATCTGGCGATTGTCCGGGCTGCTCCATTGCCGGTAGTAAAGGCGCAACGCGTACTGCGCCCCGACGGTCAGCCCACCGTAGGTCTGATCGAGGTCACTGCCAACCGGGGCGCTCGATTGCACAAAAATGACGTCCACCAACATGGTTTCCGTGCTGCCGTTGGCCTGGCTCGGTGCATTTACATTGGAAGTGCTGTTGAGGTTGTGGTTGGCGTTCAAGGTGTAAGTGCCGCCATGAGTGCTATCGGTGCCGCTGACAGGCGGGGCGACGCCGCCGGGCTTAACTTGTTGAAACGGCACGCTGTTGATGGTGACGTTGGCGGAACTTCCAAAAGCCAGACAGCACACATACGTGTTCGCGGTACTGATGCCCGTGGCCGCATCGGTGCCGGTCGCGGGCAGGTTGACCAGGGTGATGGTGCCGGCGCGGATGGAAGCGGCCGCCAGCAGGAAAGCGGCCATAAACAGGAACGGAAGCATTCGATTTTCGTTTTGTGTGTTTCTCATATTCTTGATGGTGAATGAGTTAGGGATGAATTTGCACGCCAGCACTCCGAGGCCAGACAGTCCTCGCTGCTGATTGGATTTTGCTCGATGAGTCATGGTGCTCTTAGCAGAATTGCAAAATAGCGCCATCCCGTCAAGTTTTTTTTAAACCAAAAGAACTCTCAATCAAGCATACGCCTGCCGGTTGGATCACTGCCCGGCCGTCGCGTTGAAACGGTCCACGACCGCCCGAATCGCCCGCGTGTGCTCCGGCGTGCTGCCGCAGCAGGAACCGATGATGTTGGCGCCCGCTTGCAAGACTTCCGGCAGCGCCCGCACCATCTGTTCGGGACTCTGTTTGTAAACTGCCTTCATGTTCTCCATCACGGGCAGTCCCGCGTTGGGCTGCGCCATTGTGAAAAGATGGGAGGCCGCGCGGTAAAGCGCCACGATCCTGGCGGCGGCTTCCATGTCCATCCCCGTGCCGCAATTAAGCGCCACCGCGTCCGCCCCCTGCTCCTGCGCAAAGGCCGCCGCTTGTTCGGGCGAGACGCCCATCATGGTTTTGAAAAATGTCCCGTCCATCGAACGGTCGTAGGCCAGGGAAGCGATGATGAAGGGCGCGCCCGCTGCTTTGGCGCCCTCGATGCCCAGGCCCAATTCCTCCAGCGAGGTCTGGGTTTCCAGGATGATGGCGTCCACGCCGCCTTCCACCAGCGCCCGGGCTTGTTCCGCCAGGGCGGCGCGCGCGTCCTCCACTTTCAAATCGCCGTAAGGTTCCAGCACTCCGCCCACCGGCCCAATATCTCCCAGGACGTAACCTTCCTTGCCGCCAAAAGCCTGCCGCGCGATCTTGGCCGCCGCGCGATTGATCTCCACCAAGTCCTTCGCATGTTGATGCCGCGTGAGCATCAATCTGTTGCCGCCGAATGTATTAGTAATGATGCAATCCGCCCCCGCCTCGGCATACCGGCTTTGGATAGCCAGGACCCGCTCCGGGTGCGTCAGATTCCACGTCTCGCCGCAGGAGCCGGCTTCCAATCCGGCCAGCATCAATTGAGTGCCCATGGCCCCGTCGCACACGAGGCGCCGTTGCTGGAGAGCGCGCTTTAATCGTGAGTCATTCATGGGCCAATGCTAAACGATGAAAATACTACGTCAACACGTGCCGCAGATAGAGATACATGATGGGCGCGTTGAACAGCAGGCTGTCCAATAAATCCAATATGCCGCCAATGCCGGGAAACAAATGGCCCGAATCCTTCAAGCCGGCCTCGCGCTTGAAAAGCGACTCGATCAAATCGCCCACCACCGCCGATAGGCTCAGGATGACTCCCAGAATAATCGAGTGCGTCAGCGTCATGCCTGCCAGGTGCGAACCGGCCAGGCGCGCGCACAGGACGCTGGCGGCGGTGGAGACGACGACCGCTCCGCCAAAACCCTCCCAGGTTTTTCCCGGACTGATGCGCGGAATCATCTTATGTTTGCCAATGAGCGAGCCGACCGCGTAAGCCCCGCAATCGCTGAATTTGGTGACAAGAACGAAATACAGGACGTAATACGCGCCCTCCACCCCCGCCTGTCCGAAGAAATTGATTTTTTGGATGAAGTTCAACAGCCACGGCACGTACATCAACCCGAACAACGTGGTGGAGATGGCGATGATGCCGGTGGAAACACGGCGCGACATGAATTGGCGCAGGCACAAGCCCAGCACAAAAAGAATGAGGAACATCGTCTCCCGGTCGTTCATGCGCGAAGGCGTGACCGGACGCGACCCAAATTGGCCGGAGACGCAGACGAAGGTGAACAGGATCAGGAGCACGCCGCCGCACAAGCCCAACTTGGGGTAGCAGGCGTAATGCAGTCGTTGCACCATGCCGTAAAACTCCATCAGACCGGAAACCGCCAGCAGCAGAATGATCGCCAGAAAAACATAATCGGACAGCGCCTTGTGCCCGGAAAACAGCGCGCTGATGACCACCGTCCACAAGATCGTGAAGCTGATGAGGCGCCGGAAAAAAATGGCCTTCTTGGACAGCGGCGCGGGCGTAGCAATGATGGGTTCAGGCATAAGCGTTTTACACAAGTCCAAACCGCCGGTGGCGCCGGGTGTATTCCTCCAGCGCCTCGAAAAACTGTGGTTTGCGGAAATCGGGCCACAACGTGGGCGTGACGACCAATTCCGCGTAGGAAATCTGCCACAACAGGAAATTACTGATGCGCATCTCGCCGCTGGTGCGAATCAGCAGGTCCGGGTCCGGATACTGGCAGGTGTAAAGATGCTGCGACACCAGTTGCTCGTTGATCTCCGCCGGCTCCAACCGCCCGTCCTTGACCTTTTTGGCCATGCTGCGCACGGCTTCGACGATCTCGGTCCGTCCGCCGTAACTGAGCGCCAGGATCAGTGTCAGCCCGTTGTTCTTGGCCAGGGCGGCCTTGGTGCGGGCCAGTTGCTCCTGGACGAATTCCGGCAGACGGTAAATCTGGCCGATGGCTTCCAGCCGGACGTTGTTCCGCTGCAATTCCCCGATCTCCCCCTTGAGAAAGCGCGCCAGGTACTTCATCAACGTATCCACCTCGTCCTTGGGGCGGTTCCAGTTCTCGACGGAAAAGGCGTATAGCGTCAAGTATTTGACGCCGGCCTCGCCCGCGGCGCGCACAATGGCGCGGACGGACTCGACGCCGTGGCGGTGCCCCGCCACGCGCGGCAGGCGCCTCTGTTTGGCCCAGCGTCCGTTGCCGTCCATGATGATGGCCACGTGAGTGGGGACGGTTGCCTGGGCCTGGGGGCTTAATGTGCCTCGGGGGTTCAAGGGTCAGACCACGTCAGGAAGATCCTGACTCCGGTTCGTCCTTTTCCTTTTCATTCGGCTTGTCCTTCTCCTGGCGTCGTTGCAGGCCGACGGCATGGGCGATGTCATCGAACTCCTCGCGGCTGACGTCCTCCAGCTTTTTGCCTCTGGCGGCAAGCTTCTCATTGATTTTGATGGCTTTCTCGGTCATGGCTTCGTGGGTGTCCTGCGAACCGCCGAGCAAGGCGAAATTCGGGCCGGTGGTCAGGCGTTTGTGACCATCGGAATCCAGGCCAAGACCGAGCATGATGGCCATTTTCTTTTTTTTATGCTTCTCCGCCACGCCTCCAAACTAACCTCCCCCGCCCCGACTTCAAGCCGAAAAAACCGGCGCTTCATCCCGCCAATTGCCGCAAATAATCAAAGGAGAAAATGCCCGACCCATGACCGTCGGCCCAAAACGGCTGGATGCCGTATGCTCCCACCAGTTCCAGGCGCGTCAGTTGAAAGGAGCGCTCGGAGAGGGGTTGTTTCGGTTCTTTGTGCAATTGGCCCATGATGTCCCGCTCCCCGAGGCAGCCGGCGCACGGGCAGGCGCGGCGCAACTTTTCCAGCGCAATGAAAAGCTCCGTGCCGTCCTCCCATTTGATGGCCAGCTCGCCGCCGATTTGTTGCAGATCCTTGAGCATAATTGATAGTTGATAATTGATAATGAAGCTCATTATCCATTATCCATTGTCCATTATCAATTGCTCTGCAGCCATGCCCGGACGTTGGGGGCTTGCGGGTTGTGCGGGTCCAATTCCAGAACTTGCAAGTATTGCTCGTGCGCCAGCTTGGGCTGCTTGAGCTTCTCGGCGAACAAATTCCCCAGCAACAAATGGGCGCGCACATCGTCCGGATGCTGTTCCAGGAGTTTGCCCAGCTCATGCGCGGCGTCCTCGATGTAGCCGCGTTTTTGCAGCGTCCAGGCGAAGGCGTAGCGGGCTTCGGCCGAGTCCTCCCGCAAGGCCAGCGCGCGGTGCAATTCTGCCAGCGCGGCCGCGTAGTCCCGCGCCTCGATCGCCGCCAAACCAAGCCCGTAACTTGCCTCGAAAAATGTCGGATCGGCAGCGATGGCGTCTTTGTAGGCGCGCGTGCTTTGGGTCAAGTCGCCAGCCTGCCGCGCGCGGGTCGCTTCGGCCTCCAGCCGTTTGGCTTGGGCGCGGTTGCCGGGAATGGGCGTGACGGGCGGCGGGTACTCGTAACGGGCGCCGGGAGACACGGGGGGCGGCTCGGCTCCGGCCCCCGCGCCGGTCGCGGCCCCCTCTTCGCGGGGCCTGGATTTTTCCGAAAACCAGTGTATCGGATTCAATCGCTGGGTAATTGTTTTTCTCGGTGTGGCGTTGGTGTCCGTCACGACCGGCTCGGGAATTTCATTGGAAGGGTTAACTTTGGGCGCATTTTCCAGGGGAGCAGGCGCGATGGAGGGAGGGGCGGAAACTTGCGGCGCGGGCTGCGGCGCGGGTTGTTGCGGTCGCGGCTGAGGAGCGGGTGGCGGCGGGGCCGGTTGCGGGGCCGGCGCGGACGAGATGGCAGGGGCCGGAATCGGCGGCGGCGCGGGTTTCGGAATGACCGCCTGGAGCGGGGGCGCTTCTTTGGGAGGCGGTCTGGGCAACGCGGCCACGGGATTGGAGGGCGCGGCATTGACTCTCACCGAAGGCATCGCCGGACGGGGCGCCAAATTTGGGGCGGGAATGGGAGCGGGAGCGGGAACGGGGGATGGCTCCGGTCGGATGGAGATGCGCAGGCTCAAATCCAAATCATGCGCCAGCTTGGCAACCTCGTTGTAGTGAGGTGGAGGAGGACTGAGCGTCAAGTATGCGCTGTAGAGTTTGAGGGCTTGCCGGGGGTTGTTAAGATATTGCTGGGAGACGGTGGCCAGATTGAGCAGCGCCGGCGCGTAATGCGGGTTGCGAGTCAAGGCAAGCCCAAAGTTGGTCGCCGCCGCATGGACGGCTTCGGCGCCGGGAGACCGGCTTTGCAGTTTCAGCACGCCCAAGGCGTTGACGGCCTCCGCCGAGGCGCTGATTCTATCCGCGGTTTCAAAGTCGTGGCGGGCGCTTTCCAGAAACCGGCGTTGCTCCTTGTTGCCGGGTTCCAAGGCGTAATGGAAACAGGCCGTTCCCCGCCGCAGATAGCCCTGGGCGTCCTTGGGGCGCAAGGTGATGTAAGTGGTCAGATAGTCCATGGCGCCGGGGTAATTGGTTTGCTGCCAGCGCAGGCAGCCAAGGTTGTAGTCGCTGGCGGCGTTGTTGCGGTCCAGTTTGAGCGCCTGTTGGTACGCTTTGGAAGCGGCCTCCAGTTGCCCGGCATCCTGGCACGCCAGCCCCAGCAGGTTCCAAGCCCTGGCTTGCGCGGGCGGCGGCGCCCCGCCCAGAAGGCGGGTGGCGTCTCGCAAGACAACAACCGCGTCAGCGAACTGGCCGGCCTTAATATCCTGCTCGCCTTGTTGCAACTCGCTGGCCCCGGGTGGCCCGCAGGCCGTCAAAAGCGTCCCCACGGCGACGACAACAAGGTTCTGGTGAAAGCGACGCCGTTTTTTTGTCGTCATCATTGCAGAGGGTGGTAGCATCCCCGGCGGATAGTGTCAAGAGACGGTCATTTTGTTTTTGGCGTCAGGCTCCTCCTCTGCGGCGCAGGTTCGCTTTGGGCGGCCTGCATGGCCGTTTGGGCCGGCGATGCGCCAGGCGCCATCGGCCCGGTCGTGCGCGCGCGAATCGTGCAGGTGGATCAGCCCGGAGCGACCGTCGCTTACGAGGCGCAACCGCGGGTGGTGCAGGATATGGTGCGGCGCGGCATGTTGCGGTGGAGCGGCCAAGCGGACCTCAAGGCCGCCTGGTTGTCGGTGGTCTCGGTCAAGGACGTGGTGGGCCTGAAGGTCTTTTCCCATCCCGGCGCCAACAGCGGCACGCGGGTGGCGGTGGTCGAGGCGGTGGTGCAGGGCCTGTTGCAGGCCGGCCTGCCTGCCAGCAATATTGTGGTGTGGGACAAACGCCTGGTGGATGTGCGCCTGGCCGGCTTCACGGACCTGGCCGCCCGATACCACATTCGCCTGGCCGGAAGCTCAGACGTGGGTTATGACGAAAACGTCCGTTACACCAATTCGCTCCTGGGCGCGCTGGTGGCCGGCGACCTGGATTTCGATCTCCACGGTTCCAACAGCGGACGCTATTCGTACGTCACCAAGCTGGTGACTTCCGAGACGACCAAAATCATCAGCATCGCTCCCTTGCTCAACCACAATTTGGCCGGGGTCTGCGGCCACCTTTACGGCCCGGCCATGGGCAGCGTGGACAACACGGGGCGTTTTGAAGTGGCCGCCCCGCGCCTGGCGCAGACCGTGCCGGAAGTTTACGCCCTGCGGGGCGGCGTGGGGATAAAGTGGCGCTCAACATCACCGACGCCCTGATCTGCCAATATCAAGGCGAGGAAACCAGCATGCTGCATTACTCCACCGAGCTGAACCAAATCTGGATCAGCAAAGACCCCGTCGCGCTGGACACCCTGGCGATTCAGGAATTGGACCACCAACGGCAGGAGAAGAACATCGAGTCGCGCGGCGACAATCCGGACTTGTTTCAAAACGCGGTCCTGCTTCAGTTGGGCGTGTCCGATCCGGCCAAAATCAAACTGGAGATCGTCCGGTAGCCGGCTTGAGTTTGTCCCCCTTGACCAACCCGTAAATGGCGTGATTGACAAAGTGGTCGTGCAGCCGTTCGGCGTCGCGCGCAATGCCCTCAAAGGAGATTCCCAATCTTTCGGGAACGGCCCGGCTGCGGCGGTTGTGCTCGGCGCAGCAGATGGTCACGCGGTGCAGGCCCAGCGTCCCGAAGGCGTGCTCCACCATCGCGCGGCAACTGGCCGTCATAAGGCCCCTGCCTTGAAACGACGCCCCCAGCCAGTATTCCAGCCAGGTGGCCTTGTTGGGCCAGTCCACGGGGGAAAAGTTGACCATCCCGCCCAACTTGCCCTTCTCCCAAATGCCCACGTGAATTCCCTGATTGAGCGCAAATTGCTTCAGGCCTGTCGCCACATAAGTGGCCACCTCGGCCGGCGTGCGGCGCTGGTCCGCCCAATTCATCCAGGGCCGCAACTGCCCCCGGTTGGCTTCGATCAACTCAAAAAGCTCCCGCGCGTGCCGGTGCTCCATCAGCGCCAACTCCAAATGTTCTCCGATGCGGGTCTGAAACATAACACTTGCCTTATCCGCCCAGCGTGGTCGGATCGTTGACGTCGCCTTTGTTGAAATCCACGTAAGCTTCCGTCAGGTCGGCGGCGTAGATCAACGCCCCGGCGCGGCCCAGGTTCAGGTTGATGTGCAGATCGAACGCGCTGGCCGCCGTCATAAGGCACAGCGCCTTGAAGGCCGCGCGCGTCGGCCGCCCCTGCCGCAACGAATACAGAATCTTCCTCCTGCCCGGCAGGCTGTAGCCCACGTCCACTTTGCTTTCCACCACCCGCGCGGCGGAATATCCCAGCGCGCACAGGATGCGGCCCCAATTGGGATCGCCTCCGCACCAGCTTGTCTTGACGAGCGAACTGTTGGCCACCGCCCGCGCCGCGCCATCGGCCTCCGCAAACGTCCTGGCCCCGCTGACGCGCACCGTGACAAACCGGGAGACGCCCTCGCCATCCAGCACGATCTTGCGGGCCAACTCCAGCGTCGCGTAATCCAGCGCCGCTTGAAACACCGGCAGTTCCGGCGAGCGGGCGGTCAAGGGGCGATGGCCGGCCCGGCCGTTGGCCAGCGCCAGCACGGTGTCGTTGGTGCTCATGTCGCCATCCACCGTGATCCGGTTGAAACTCCGGGCCACCGCTTCATTCAACGCCGCCTGCAACGTCTGCGACTCGATGGCCGCGTCGGTCGTCAAAAAGCACAGCATCGTGGCATGAAGCGGACGCAAGGCCGGGGCCGCGCCCGATGGACTCATGCCCGGCTGGATCATGCCCGCGCCCTTGCACATACCCCCCAGCCGAACCGTTTTGCCGCCGAGTTGGAATTCCACCGCAACCTCCTTGGGCCGCGTGTCGCTGGTCATAATGGCCTCCTCCGCCTGGCAGGCGCCGGCCCGGGAAGAAGCCAGCAGCGCGGCGGCCCGTTGGATTCCCTTCTTGACGTTTTCCATGGGCATTGGCACGCCAATCCGCCCCGTCGAGGCGACCAGGACTTCGGCGGCGGGGATGTTCAAAGCGACGGCGGTCCAGCGGGCCATTTCCTCGGCGTCGAGCCGGCCTTGTTCACCGGTGCAGGCGTTGGCGTTGCCGGAATTGACCACTACCGCGCGCGCCAGGCCGCGCCGGACGCCTTCGACGCACAGCCGCACGGGCGCCGCGCAGACCTGGTTGGTGGTAAACGCCCCGGCCACGGTAGCCGGCGACTGCGACACCAGCAGAGCCAGGTCGCGTTTCAAGGGCTTATCGGAACCTTTGCCCGTGCCGAGCCGTTTAATGTCGCAGAACACGCCGGCGGCCAGGAACCCCGTCGGAGATGTCACCGAACCCTCAATGCCATGAAACAGAGATTTTTTCACCAGAGAGAAGGACAAAAGCGGAAATTGCCCGCCGTGTCAACATCGCCCTGCAATGGATCGCACTCTTGGGTTGAGGAATGCGTTAAACGGTTTCTTGCCCAACAACCCGCAAAGAGCTATCTTGGCTTCGTGAAAACAGTAACCGTTCAGCAGGTGCCAGAACAATGGCCGGACATCTTGAGGTGGGTGGCCGCCGGCGAAGAGGTTCAAATGACTGACCGCGACAAAGTTGTGGCCAAACTTGTGCCTGCCACCACTTCGCAGCCGGACTTTGTGAATCGAGCCAAAGCTGTGTGGGGCGAGAATCCTTCCGGCAAATCCCTGAGCGAGATTGTGGCTGAAGCCCGGGGAGGCGAACAGTGATCTATTTGGACACCGGTTGTCTTGTAAAACTTTATTACCCGGAGCCGGAGAGCCAGAAAGTCGCGGCTTTTGTCAAAGGCAAGCCAATCTGTTTTACGCCCCTCCATAAATTGGAAATCACAAATGCGCTCCACCTGAAATTATTTCACCAAAGCGCCACCCCAATCCAGGTTAAGGCGGCGGCACTGCTGGTGGATGCGGATGTGACATCCGGCGTTCTTCTTCCTGTAGTGGCTAACTGGGACAAAATCTTTCACGCCGCTTCAGACCTTGCCTGGCTGCACTCCGGGTCTTTTGGCTGCAGGTCCCTTGATGTGCTGCATTGCGCGGCGGCAAAGGTTTTGGAAGCACGCGATTTTCTCACCACTGACGTGCGGCAAAGACAACTGGCTACTGCCATGGGATTGAAGTTGGGCGTACTCTGATGATGCGCGCGGGTGGTGCATCAGGTTTTTCCCTTGCGTTTTGCGAGGGAAACCCTTAATGTCTTATCAAGTATGCGCATTTTAGTGCAAGACGCGGGCAGCAAAGTCTATTTCGACGGCGCGGATTGGAACCAAAACGCGGCCCAAGCCAAAGAGTTCGAGAACGTGGCCCAGGCCGAGACCTTCTGCTTGCAACACGCGCTGACCAATGCCCTCATCGTGGTCAAATCCAAGGACGAGAGCCACGACATCCGCTATCCGGTGGGCGTCCGCAACGCGCTCCTGGTGTCCAAACCGGCCACCACCCGCATCAAAAGTCTCTGCTGATTCTCCGCCCCGGCGGCCGGACCCCCCGGCTGAAATCCGATTGCGAATCCCCTCCTTTGTTCTGGAATCCGCGCTGGATTGCTCAATCCTGTAGCCGTGCATCTGGCTTATCTCAAGCTGCGGGATTTTCGCAACTATGGACGTTTGGAGGCCGATTTCGCCCCCGGCTTCCATCTGCTGCTGGGCGACAACGCCCAGGGCAAGACCAACATCCTGGAAGCCGTTTACCTCCTGGCCACCTTGCGCTCCTTTCGCGGCGTCGGCGGCGCGCAACTGGTCCGGCACGGCTGCAAAGGCTATTTCGCCGGCGCCCACGTCATGGCGCGCGCCAGCCACGACATCAAAATGTACTGGTCTGCCGCCGAGCGCCAACTGAGCCTGGACGGCAAGCCCGTGCGCAAATTGGCGGATTATCTCGGCGCCTTGCGCGCGGTCGTGTTTTGCACCGAGGACGTGCAACTGGTCAAGGGCGCGGGCCGCTTGCGCCGGCGCTTCCTGGATTTGCTCCTGAGCCAGACCCATCCGGCGTATCTTCCCTTGTTGCAACGCTACGCCGCCGCCCTGCGCTCGCGCAACGCCCTGCTCAAGCAACCCGTCCCGGACCCGTCCGCGCTGGAAGGATTCACCCATCAATTGATCGAAGCCGGCACGGAGTTGATGGGGTGGCGCCGCCAATTGCTGCCCAAAATCATCCCCCTGGCCTCGGAGTCCTACCGGCGCGTGGCTGGCGCCGCCGAGGAGTTCACCCTCCAATACCAGCCCTCCGTCCGCCAGGATTTCGCTGTCGAACTGTCGCGCAACCGGGCGCGGGAGAAGGCCCTTCGTTCCACCGTGGTGGGGCCGCACCGCGACGAGCTGCAACTGCGGTTGAACGGGCAATCGGCCGCCCAATACGGCAGCGAAGGGCAAAAGCGGTCCATTGCCATCGCGTTGAAGATGACGCAGGCGGAGTATCTTTCCGCCGTTCACGGCGCGCCGCCCGTGTTGTTGATTGACGACATCATGGGCGAACTGGACGCCCGCCGGCGGGCGGGATTCCTGCCCTTGTTGCACCGGGCGCAATACGCGCGGAGCCAGGTCTTCATGACCTGCACGGAAGAAAGCTGGCCGCGGGAATTGGGCCGGGACCTGCAACGCTGGGAAGTCAAATTGGGGGAGTTGCGCGCCATCCCGGCCCCGGCGTAAAAAAGCGCAAAATTCCTGCTTGCAATTTTAGGCGGCCGCCCTGAAAATACGCGGGTATTGAGGAAGCGAGCGTAGCTCAGCCTGGTAGAGCATCACGTTGCCAACGTGAGTGTCGAGGGTTCGAATCCCTTCGCTCGCTCCATTTTTTACGTCGGAAGCCCCCGTGTTACGATCACCGTCAACTTTGGGACCACGCCATTTCAGTTCACCTCTGGAGAGACGCTGTCGCCGGGCGGGTTCCGAGCCGATGGAATGTCAAAGTGAAGGAGAAATGAAATCCTTGATCCTTCATACCTGCTTCAAGCGCGTTTTCTGCGGGCTTTGTCTGCTCGGCGGACTCCTCCCGGCGGACTCCCCGGCCCAAGCGACTCATTGGCATCCCCTCGGCATTTCCGGCGGTGGCGCCATGTTTGCGCCCGCGATTTCTTCGGCGGACCCGAACTTGATGATGCTCAACTGCGACATGAGCGCCGCCTACATCTCGGAAGACGGCGGTCGCCATTGGCGCATGATCAACCACGCGCAACTTCAGAGCGACACGGCCTGTCGTCCGGCTTTTCACCCTGCCGATCCCAATATCCTCTACGCCTCCTCCGGCGGAAGGCTCAAGATCAGCCGTGACCGGGGCGAGACTTTTACTGCCATCGGCCATCTGAAGGATTCTCTGGGCGGAGAAATCGCGATCAATCCAGCGGATGCAAAAATCATGTTGGCCGGCTCCCGGAATGGCCGTTGCTGGCTCTCGCGCGATGCGGGAGAGACCTGGGCGGCGTGCCAGGGGCCGGCTGGCCAGGTGATCGCCTTTCATTTCGATCGCACAAGGCAGGGCCGCTCGATGGTCGCCGCCACGGACAAAAGCATTTGGCGATCTGACGACGGTGGGCAAACGTGGTTGGAGAAAACCCAGGGCCTGCCGTGGAAGGAGATTCAAGGTTTCGCAGGCGGCTCGGACGCGGCGGGTGAGCTTGTCATGCTGTACTGCTCCATTCGTAGCAAGGATGAGAACGGCGTGTTCAAGGGCGGCCTCTACCGCTCGCGGGATCGGGGTGAGACCTGGGAATCCGCGATGGGCCGGGGCCTGAACACCGAGACGAAAACAGCCGACGAGTGGGCCTACGGTTCCATTTCGCAATACAACCAACTGTTGGCGGCTGACGCCAAACCACTCACCGTCTATGCCTTCAATACCAGTACCGGCTTCCACCCGCCGCACAGCGATACGGTGTATCGCAGTGACGACGGCGGTGAAACGTGGCGCGCGACTTACTTTCAGGATCCGCGCTTTCAGAACGACAACGTCGCCCTGGATTGGGAAACCGCCTCGTGCGGGCAATCTTTCAAGGGCGGCGAGACCCCGTTCGGCGTGGCCATCTGCAACAGCGATCCCAACCGTGTGATGCTCGTGCGCAACGAGCCGCACGTCACCCATGACGGAGGCGCGACCTGGTTCGGCGGGCACACTTATCCGGCGCCCGGACAGAAGCCCGGCCCGCGTTCTGCCTGGGTTTGCAACGGTCTGGTCGTCACCACCACCTGGCATTTCTACATTGATCCGTTCGAAACGAACCGCCAGTACATCTGCTACACCGACATTGGAATGGCCCGCTCCACCGACGGCGGCCAAAGCTGGATTTGGTGGGACCCGAAGTCGTGGCCGCCGTGGCGGAACACCTGTTACGAGATGGCCTTTGACCCCGGGACGCCCGGGAAAATATGGGGCGCGTTCTCCGACGCGCATGACATTCCGAACGACAACATCATCTCCGAGCGCCACAGTCATCGGGGCCCTGGAGGGGTTTGCCTGTCCCGCGACTTTGCCGTGTCTTGGAAAAGCGAAACAGAAGGACTCCCGCGCAAACCGGTGACTTCCATCGTGCTGGACTCCAGGAGTCCGAAAAACGCGCGCACGCTTTATGCCGGGGTGTTTGACGAAGGCGTGTTCAAGTCCACCGACGACGGCAGGACCTGGACCCTCAAGAAGACCGGGTTGGGCCATCCCGACAACATGCGCGTCTATCGTGTCATTCTCCACCGGGACGGCACGCTTTTCGCCGTCATTTGCGCGAAGCGGTCCGCGTCCGGCCAACCGCTCATGGCCGAAGGCCCCGGCCTCTATCGTTCCAAAGACCGCGCCGAGACTTGGGAGAAGATCAATGCCTCCAAGCCTTTGCTTTACCCCAAGGATTTCTCCGTTGATCCCCGCAACAGTCGGCGCATCCTGCTGGGCGCGGCGGACGCGGGCCGTGGCGATCAATCCGGCGGTCTCTACCTCACCGAGGACGGCGGCCAAACCTGGCAGCGTATCGGTCGCGAAGGGCCGCAGACTTTCGGCGGCTATTTTCACCCGCGGCACGAAGGCTGGATTTACATGACCCTGACAGAAGACGCGCCTGGCGCGGGCCTCTGGCTCTCGCGCGACAACGGGAAAACCTGGCGGCCCTTTGACGAACTGCCGTTCTCGAACATCCAGCGGGTCGAATTCGATCCCGCCGACGATGCCGTGATCTATGCGACGACCTTTGGCGGCAGCGTGTGGCGCGGGCCGGCCGCGCCGTCTGAACCGTGAACGAGCCGCCAGACACCCATTCGCTCAAGGCAGACTCTTCTGTTTGTCGCCGAAGCCCATGGAGGATGACCCCGACACGTCCGCGCCAGTCGGCGGCCAGCCGGGAAAGGTTCTTATCCACCTCGTCACGGGCCTTCCGCAGCAGCACCCGCTCCACGGGCTTATGGAACAAAGGCAGCGGAATGAGCCAACCCAGGGTCGTGAAGGCCACGTCAAAGGCAAAAGGGTTGCACGTGCCATGCTTTTTCCTTTCCTTCGCCTTCCGGTTTGACTTAACCGGGCTTCGATTCTACTTTTCACAAGTGCGCCACGCAATCACGCAATCAAGACAGCCGGCGCCCCATGTTGAAGGTTGAAAGAGTTGGTTAAGAATTGAAGAACCCATTGTGACCATGCCCACCCCATCCCCAGACCCCACCAACCGTCTGGCGCGGGAGAAATCGCCTTACTTGCTGCAACATCAGCATAACCCGGTGGATTGGTTTCCCTGGGGCGGGGGGGCCTTCGCCAGGGCGCGCCGGGAGAACAGGCCGATTTTTCTGAGCATCGGCTACTCCACCTGCCATTGGTGCCACGTCATGGAGCGCGAGTCCTTCGAGAACAGCGCCACGGCCCAGTTCCTCAACGCCCATTTCGTCAGCATCAAGGTGGACCGGGAGGAGCGGCCGGACGTGGATAAAATATATATGACCGCCGTGCAGGCCATGACCGGGCAGGGCGGCTGGCCGCTGAATTGTTTTCTCACGCCGGATTTGAAGCCTTTTTACGGCGGAACTTATTTCCCGCCGGAGAACATGCACGGGCGCGCCAGCTTCCTCCAGGTGCTCCGCCACATCGCCCGCCTATGGGACGAGCGGCGGGAGCACATCCTGGACACCGCGACGGATTTTCATCAGAAGCTGGCGGCCTGCACCGCGCGCGAGCCGGGGGATCTGGCTCTGTCGCCCGCCCTGCTGGCCCAGGCCGGCGCGCTTTTCAAACGCGAGTATGACCCGCGCTTCGGCGGTTTCGGCGGCGCGCCCAAATTCCCGCGGCCCAGCCAGCCGGCCTTTCTCTTGCGTTTCGGCGCGCGCACCGGCGACAGCGAGGCCGTCCAGATGGTCCTTCACACCTGCCGGCAAATGGCCGCGGGCGGCTTATACGACCAGCTTGGCGGCGGTTTCGCCCGCTACTCCGTGGACGAGCAATGGCGGGTGCCGCATTTCGAGAAAATGCTCTATGACAACGCGCAGTTGGCGGGCCTGTGCCTGGACGCCTTCCTCGTCAGCGGCGACGCGCGCCACGCCTCCACCGCGCGCGGCATCCTCCAATACGTCCTGCGCGACATGACCGGCCCCGGCGGCGGATTCTACTCCGCGGAGGACGCCGACAGCGAGGGGAAGGAGGGCAAATTCTATTGCTGGACAACGGCCGAGCTTTCCCAATTGTTGACGCCGGAGGAATTCACAACGGCCGTCCGGTATTTCGGCGTGACGGAGCGGGGCAATTTTGTGGATCACAGCGACCCCGATCCACTGCCCGGGCAAAATGTTTTGCGCATTGCCGATCCCGATCTTTCGCCCGCCCAACAAGAGTGGCTCGCCTCCGCTCGCGAGAAAATGTTCCAGACCCGCCTCCGCCGCGTCCGCCCGCACCTGGACGATAAAGTGCTGGCGTCCTGGAACGGGATGATGCTCGGCGCGCTGGCCCGCGCTTATGCCGTGCTGGGCGACCCGGTTTACCGCGCCGCGGCGGAAAAGAACCTCGCCTTTCTGCGCGGTGAACTTTGGATGGAAGAGGATAAGACGTTGTATCACCGCTGGCGCCAGGGAGAGCGCGACTCGGTCCAATTGCTGTCAGGCTACGCCAATTTGTGCGCCGGCGTGCTGGACCTCTACGAGGCCACGCTCAACCCAGCCCACCTGGAATTCGCCGCCGCCCTGGCGGACGCGATGCTGGCGAAGTTTTACGACGCGGCCCACGGCGGTTTTTACGACAGCGACGCCGGCGCGAGCGAATTGATCCTGCGTTGCAAGGATGATGACGATGGGGCGGAGCCGTCGGGCAATGCCGTGGCCGTGCTGGCGTTGTTGCGCCTGGCGGCCATGACGGGCCGCCTGGAGTTCGCCGCCGCGGCGGAAAAAACCCTGCGCCTGCTGGCGCCGCGCCTGCGCGAAATGCCGCAAGCAGTGCCGCACCTGCTGCTGGCCCTGGATTTTTTTTTGCAGGAACCAAGGCGCGTGGTCGTGGCCGGAGACCCCAATCAGCCCGAAACGCGGGCCTTGTTGCGCGCCATTCATGCCGTCTATCAGCCCTGCAAGGTTGTTTTGGGCAACCGCGGCCCGGTGCATCCCTTCAGCCGGACATTGCCGGCCAAGGACGGTCCGGTTGTCTATCTCTGCACGGGAACCGCCTGCCAGCCGCCGTCCCGCGACGCGGCCGCGATCAAAAAATTCCTTGAATGACCGGGAACCATAACGCATCGGTCCCGCTTTCACCAGCCAGGCGGCAGGCGCGATGGCTCAGAATAGCCGCCGCCGCGCTGTTGCTGCTGGGCGTCTTCGGCGCGGACTTGGTGTATTGGCTGGGGATGCGCACGGTCCATGCGCCCAATCCTCTCCCCGTGGCGGGCGAGGACAAGGCCGAAACGAGGCGGGAGGAAATGATTTTTGGCAAACAGACCCTGTTTCTGGATCAATTGGGCCGCAACCTGAAACGACCGGGCACGCAGGCGGTCATTCTCGTCGTGACGGCAACCTTGGCGGCGGGCGGCTGCTTTTATTTCGCCCGCTTATTGGACCACGCCGGCGGCCATGCCAATGGCCCGGACAACCGGGACGCGGAAAAGAGATGACAACTTGCAACCGGGCGGTTGGTTTGATATGAAGTGGCACGCGCCAACGGCGTAAAACATGAAGGTCAATTTAGCTTACGGCCAGGGCCATTTGCCCGTCGAATTTCCCGACGGCAGAACCACCGTCATCCAGCCGTCCCACCGTCCCGGCTTGCCTGACGAACAGGCCGCCGTCCGCGCCGCGCTGGACCAGCCCATCGAGGCCCGTCCCTTGCGCCAATGGATCAAGCCTGGCGACCGCGTTTGCATCGCCTTCACCGACTTGACGCGCGCCACCCCCAATCACCGCCTCATCCCCTGGTTGCTGGATTATTTGTCCGGCGTGCCGCGCGAGCAGATCACGCTGCTCAACCAACTGGGCACCCACCGTCCCAATACGCCGGCGGAATTGGACACGTTGCTCACGCCGGAGGTCGCGCGCCACTACCGCGTCCTGAACCACGAATCCGAAAACCCCGCCGCCCTGGCGCAGTTCGGCACGATGCGCGACGGTGCCCCGGCCCTCATCAACCGCCATCTGGCGGAGGCCGACGTGCGCATCATCACCGGTTTCATCGAACCGCATTTCTTCGCCGGCTTCAGCGGGGGCGTCAAGGGCATCATTCCCGGCTGCGGCGGCCTGCGCAGCGTGATGAGCAACCACGGTTTTAAGAATATTGGCGACGCCAAGGCCACCTTCGGCGTGACGGCGGGCAATCCGTTATGGGAGGAATTGCGCGACGTGGCGTTGCGCGTCGGGCCAAGCTTTCTTCTGAACGTAAGCCTCAACGAACAGCGCCAGATCACGGGCGTTTTTGCGGGCGATTTGATCCAGGCCCACCGCGCCGGCTGCGAATTTGTGCGCCAATCGGCCATGCAAAAGGTCAAGGACCCTTTCGACATCGTCGTGACCACCAACAGCGGCTACCCGCTGGATTTGAATCTTTATCAGGGCGTCAAAGGCATGAGCGCGGGCGCGCGCATTCTGGTCAAAGGCGGTCTGTTGATCCTGGCCTGCGAATGCCGCGAAGGCATCCCGCCCGGCAGTCCATTGGAGAAGCTGTTGTTCAGCGCCCGCGGCCCGGAGGAAATCCTGGCCATGCTGGGCACGCCCGGCTTCGTGCGGCCGGAACAATGGCAGGCGCAAATCCAGGCTCTCATTCAACGGGAGGTGGAGGTCCTGCTGCACAGCTCCTTGCCGGACGAATTAGTGCAACGCGCCTTCCTGCATCCTTGCCCTGACATCGGCGCCACCGTGGCCCGGCGTTTGGAGGCGTTAGGCCCGCAGGCGCGCGCGGCCGTTTTGCCGCAAGGGCCGCTGACTATTCCTTATCTGGCGTAGCAGGGGGCGGTTCCGGCGGTTCCGGCGGTTCCGGCAGTGGGACGGCATTCGGGTTTTTGGCGCGCTTGTTGCGCGGCAACGGACTAATCAACACGTTGAGGTCGCGATCACCCACCATTTTCGGCGGCGAATCGGCCTGGCCGTAAGGGGCGACCTCCACGACAAACCGGTTCATCACCTCAAACCCGATTTCCTTGTGCGCCTTTTGCCGCCCGCGAAAACGCAGCTTGACCCGGACTTTCATGTCATCGCAAAGGAATTGGATGGCGTGGTTCCGTTTGACCGACAAATCATGCGGGTCAATGGTGGGGGAAATCTGCAGCTCCTTCATGCGGCTGGCGGACTGGTGGCTGTCCTTGCTCCGCTTGGATTCCTCGTAAAGAAACTTGCCGTAGTCCACAATCCGGCAGACCGGCGGCGTCCCGTTGGGCGCGATTTCAATCAGGTCCAGTCCCTTGGCGCGGGCCAGCTCCAAAGCCGCTGTCAAAGACATGACGCCCAGTTGTTGTTTTTGATCGTCAATGACCCGCACTTCGCGGGCGCGAATTTTGCCGTTGCGGCGATGCAGAGGCTCGCGGGACTGATACGAACGGGGGGAAAACGGGCGGCTCAATGCAAACTCCTCGGTGGAGGGTTGTTCATGCCAATAGAATAATGCCTTTGGTGCGTCGTCAATGGATGAGGGGGGAGAAAAAGCGAGGCCCGGCGAACCCGGGCCTCAAACCTGTTCCAACAAGCGATCAATAGCGATTGCGTCCGCCGCCGCCGGCGCCGCCGCGTGGACGACGCTCGCCGCCGCCGCCGCCGGGGGCGCGCTCTTCGCGCGGCCGAGCGATGTTGACGGTCAAGGCGCGTCCGTCAATGGATTTGCCGTTCAGGGCCTCGATGGCCTTGTTGGCCTCTTCGGGCGTGCTCATTGTGACGAACCCAAATCCGCGGGGACGGCCCGTGGACCGGTCCATCATCAGATTGGCTTCGGTGACCGTGCCGTGGGCCGCAAACGCGTCCTGCAGGTCATTCTCTGTCGTATTGAAGGAAAGATTTCCAACAAACAATTTAGTACTCATGTGATGTTTCAACTGTCCTAACTCTTTGCTTTTCCAGACTGTTCCCGAACGCCGGGTTTAAAATCATCACTGAACCAAGTTCACCTGAGGATTCACCATATCTCGAAAGTGACAAGCTATCGAACAGGTTGCCAATTTAACTTCGGCGGCAGAAATGTCAATCGAAATTTGCAACTTTTTTCCGCCGCCAGGCCATATTCCACTTAACATGTTGATGGTCAACAACTTATACTTCATCCGAATGCCCGCGATTTATTCGATTTCCCACATCGTTCCATCCTCGTCGAGGTTCTCCGGGTTGATGCCCAGGTAAGATTTGGCCTCCCGCACGGCCTTCTCGTAAGTCGCGGCCTCCAGGCGCATCATGTTCTTTTGTCCCAGGTTATTGTCGTATTCGAGGCCGAAAACATCGTCCTCTTCTTCCAATATGCGGGCGGTTTTTATAATCAAGCTTTCAGGACGGTGGCGGGCGCCGGGAGGCAGGCCTCGGCGCGATCATTGCCTTCGTCCACCTGCGCGCGCGGCAGGCCAATGGAGATTTCATCACAAGCGGCGTCGGAGGCCCGATAGCCTTGCGCCGCCGCCAGACGGAACCATTTGTAGGCTTCCAAATTGGATTCCAGCCTGTCTTTGGGCAACCCCTCGAAACTGGCGCGGCGGTGCCTCAATCCCAAATGGTGTTGCGCCCCGGCGTCTCCCTGCTGCGCGGCCTTTTGCAGCCATATCAGAGCCTTGGCTTCGTCCTGCGGCACGCCCTGGCCGCCCTCCAACATCAGCGCCAGATTGAATTGGGCCAGGGCATGGTTCTGGTTGGCGGCCATGAGATACCAATGGGCGGCCTTGGGATAATCCAGCCAATCCGGTCCGCCGCCGGCGAATTTCAGACCAAGGCTGAATTGCGCCTCGGCATCCCCGTGGTCGGCCTTGGATTGAGTGCTTTCCAATCCAGTCCCTGCCGGGCGTTTGAACAATCGTCGGACCCAAGATGTAGCCATGCTCCCAACATGACGCCCTTTGGCGACAAACGCAAGCCATGCCGCAATAATTCATTCAGGAATTCACATCTGCCCATCGAATTTCCTTTGCTTGCCGGGGGGCTCGTTTTCAATCAGAACCACTATGTCAATGTGCCCGAAGAACTCGGCGCAACCGGCACGTTTCTGGCCAGCGACGGCGCCGCCGCCATCACCGGGCAGGTGCTCTATGTGGATTGCGGTTACGAGATTATGGGGATGTGAACCGGCCTCGGATATGGCTTTGTCTGGCCGGAGCGCGACCTTTTTTAGGCGGTGAACTTGTTTTATAAGAGGTTCACGGCGCGCTGAGGCGGTAGTAGCGGGCGGGGAAATTCGTCCACTGGGGATCGCTGAAGGAGCACAAACCGTTGGTCACCGTGAGGGCCTGCAGCGGCGTCCACGCGGGGTTGGCCAGATTGGCGCAGGCTTCCACCACGATGGGGATGTTGGCCGTGCCGGTGATGTTGAATCCAAATGGATTGCTTTGCGCGCCGAAACTGGCGGCGCCGGCTTGAATCAGCGGGTTCCACAGCACGGTTGGAGCACCGGCAAAGGTGTTGCTCCAGCCGGTGGCGCCGGGCAAATAATAAACCGTCAGATTGGTTCC
>Ga0224555_1000709_pt1 | contig 51011 bp, 49 predicted proteins | sample 714S23034metaG_FD_180687 | JGI IMG/M metagenome (GOLD analysis project Ga0224555, IMG submission 180687) | Peat soil microbial communities from Stordalen Mire, Sweden - 717 S2 30-34 | ecosystem: Environmental > Terrestrial > Soil > Wetlands > Peat | place: Sweden: Norrbotten County, Stordalen...
AAAGATCGCCGGCTGCAGTGGAACGGAGAGTACAAATTCTCCGCGACTCGCAAGCCACAAAGGATTATCGAATGTCCCGTATCGGCAAGAAGCCAATTCCAATGCCCGCCGGCGTCAAGTACACGGTCAGCAAAGATGGCAACACGGTGCTCGTGGAAGGCCCCAAGGGCAAGGTTACCGCCATGCTTCCCGGCGGCATTACCCTGGTGCAGAAGGACGGCAACCTGATTGCCGAGCGCGAGAATGACAAGCAGGCAGCGTTCCATGGCCTTGCGCGCGCGCTGGTCTCCAATGCCGTTGTCGGCGTGACGACGGGATGGACCAAGGAACTCGACATCGTTGGCATCGGGTACCGCGCCGAGCTGAAGGGAAAGAATACGGTTGTCTTCACCCTCGGATTTTCGCACCAGATTGAGTTTCCTCTGCCCACGGGCATCGAAGTTGCCGTCGATCCGAAGCAGACGCATCTCACGATCTCCGGCATCGATCGCCAGAAGGTGGGCCAGGTGGCCGCCGACATGCGGTCGCTGCGCAAGCCCGATCCATACAAGAACAAGGGCGTCCGCTACACCGGGGAGAGGCTGAAGAAGAAGGTCGGAAAGACCGGAGCGAAGTAGCTACTAGCCATTAGCTGTTAGCTTCTAGCTAAAGGCTAAGAGCTAACAGCTAAAGGCTGCATTACTAACCCGAACGTCTCCAGCACTCTGGCGACGCCAATAGGAAGGAAAGCAAGACTATGCTGAAACCCCGTGAACGCAACGTGATTCGCCAGCGTGTACACACTCGCATCCGCGAGAAGATGTCGGGCACCGCCGAGCGTCCCCGTCTTAACATCTACCGCTCGCTGAACCACATCTACACACAGCTGATCGACGATCTCAATGGTGTCACACTGGTTTCAGCGTCCTCGTTCGGCAAGAAGGCCGAGTCCGAAGGCAAAGCATACGGCGGAAATGTCGAGGCTGCAAAGCAGGTTGGCAAGCTGATCGCCGAGCGCGCGCAGGAGAAGGGAATCAAGAAGGTGGTCTTCGACCGCGGCGGATATCTCTACCATGGCCGCGTGAAGGCGCTCGCCGAAGCTGCCCGCGAGGCCGGTCTTGAATTCTAATCTTCCAGTTTCAGGTTTCGTGGCGCCCCAACGGGCAGCCGGAAAGAGGTACGGCAGATGGCAATGATGAAGAAAAAGTTCGACGCGAACCGGCTCAACCTGAAGGACGAGGTGGTCTCGATCAATCGCGTCACCAAGGTGGTCAAGGGCGGCAAGAACATGTCGTTTGCCGCGCTGGTCGTGGTTGGCGACCCGGGCGAGGGCGTTGTCGGGTATGGTTCGGGCAAGGCCAAGGAGGTCCCCCAGGCTATCCGCAAGGGGATCGAGGCGGCCAAGAAGAACCTGTTTAAGATCAACCTGACGGAGACAACGATTCCACATCAGGTGCTGGGTCACTTCGGTGCAGGTTCTGTGATGCTGAAGCCGGCACCGGAAGGAACTGGAATCATCGCTGGCAAGACTGTGCGCGCCGTGATGACCTCGGCGGGCGTGCAGAACGTTCTGACCAAGTCGCTTGGATCGGCCAACCCGCACAACGTCATCAAGGCGACGTTTGACGCACTCATCCAGCTTCGCAACAAGGCCGAAGTCGCCGCCCTGCGCGGCAAGACTGTAGAGGAGCTCTAGCCATGGCTAAACCCGCAATTGTCGCAAAGATCAAGTTGCAATATTTCCGCTCGAAGATATGCACCCCGACGAAGCACAAGCTGGTCGTCAAGGGGCTTGGCTTTACCCGGCTCAACCAGATCGTCGAGCGCGAAGATACGCCTTCTGTCCGTGGAATGGTGGCGAAGGTGCCACATCTGGTTCGTGTCGTCGATTAGGAGCAGGCTTTTTGCTGTTGGATTTTAGCTTCAACCGCCACCGCGCAAGCTGAGGCGAACTACATGCGAGTCGAGGAAGAGCAGGAAGCTTCCGCCTTAGCTAACAGCTAGTGGCTAGGAGCTAACAGTTGCTTTTCGGCGTTATAGCGAGGAAACAAATAATGGCAATTCGCAATCTCTCCAACCTGCACGCCCCCAAGAAGGCGAATGAAAACAAGAAGCGTGTCGGCCGCGGCATGGGTTCGGGCATGGGCAAGACATCCACACGCGGGCACAAGGGACAAGGCTCGCGCTCCGGATCGTCGCTGATGCGCGGCTTCGAGGGCGGCCAGATGCCGCTGCACCGTCGCTTGCCCAAACGAGGCTTCAACAACATCTTCCGCGTTGAGTACACAGTCCTCGGTCTGAACCGCGTTGCTGAGATACTGGTGGCTGCACCTGGAACCGAGTTTACCCTCGACAAGATCGTCTCACTCGGCCTGCTGCGCAAGAAGGGTGGCCTGATCAAGGTGCTCAACAACGGCGAGTTGAGCGGGCCGGTTACCATTCACGCACACAAGTTTTCCAAGACCGCGCAGGAGGCCATCGAGAAGGCCGGCGGCAAGGCAGTTCTGATCGGCTAGCAACTCCGCCGAGTGCATCTGCCCGGCGCATTCAACCTGGATAGGGGTTTACCCCATGGAAGCGGCCCGCAAAGGCTGGCTTCCGGCAACAGCGAAGAGGTTTTGATGTTAGAGAAATTCGCCAACATCTTTCGTATTCCCGATCTCCGCAAGCGCGTCCTCTTCACGCTTGGCCTGCTGGCGGTCTATCGCCTGGGGGCGTTCATTCCCACGCCGGGCATCAACGCGGACGCGCTCGCGCAGTACTTCAACATGAACTCCGGCTCGCTGCTCGGGCTGGGCGACCTGTTTACCGGCGGCAATCTTCGCCGGCTCACGATCTTCGCGCTGGGCATCATGCCGTACATTACGGCGTCGATTATCTTTCAGTTGCTCACAGTGATCTATGAGCCGCTGGCCAAGCTGCAGAAGGAAGGCGAACTGGGCCGACGCAAGATCACGCAGTGGACCCGCTACGTCACCGTTCTGCTGGGCGTTATCCAGTCCTTCGCGATCGCCCTGACGCTGACCAGTTCCTCCGTATCGATGGTCACCATTTCGCGCGGCGCGTTCATTCCGATGTGCGTCATCACGCTGACGGCCGGCACCGCCTTCATTATGTGGCTGGGCGAGCAGATCACCGAGCGCGGCGTTGGAAACGGCATGTCGCTGCTCATCTTTACCGGCATCGTGGTCGGCCTGCCGCGCGGCATTATGGACATCTACACCAAGGCGCGCGACCAGACATGGGGCCCCCTGACACCGATAGTGCTGGTCGCCCTTGTTGCCGGCATGGTCGCCGTGGTTGCGTTCATCGTCTTTGTGGAACGCTCCGAGCGCCGCATCCCGGTGCAGTATGCCAAGCGCATTGTCGGACGCAAGATGATGGGCGGCCAGTCCACCCATCTTCCTCTGCGAGTCAACTCCGGTGGCGTTATGCCGGTCATCTTCGCCAGCTCGATCCTCTCCGCGCCGCTTCTTTTCCAAGGAATGAGCTTTTTCGGCAGCGCCCCGCTCAAGGAGACACACTTCCTGGGGCCCATCCTTCTGGGCCTGCAGCCCGGCGAACCGTGGTATGAGCTCCTTTACATGGCCGCGATCGTCTTCTTCGCCTACTTCTATATCTCCATCGTCTTCCGCCCCGACGACATCGCCGACAACATGCGCAAGTACGGCGGATTCATTCCCGGCATCCGTCCCGGACGCCGCACCTCGGACTTCATCAACGACGTGCTCACCCGCATCACGCTGGTCGGCGCGCTCTATCTGATCATCATCTCCATCATCCCGACCATTCTCATCAGTGGAATCCACTTCAACCACCTGTGGCTGATCGGCTCCTTTTTCGATCGTCTGCCGCCCGTCTTTACCAACGGGTTCGGCTTCAACTTTTACTTTGGCGGCACCAGCCTGCTGATCGTTGTCGGCGTAGCCATGGACACCGTGCAGCAGGTGGAATCGCAACTCATCATGCGCCACTACGACGGCTTCTCTCCCAAGAGCGGTCGCATTCGTGGACGGCGCAGCTGGTAGGACGGGCCCATTGACGAACAATTCCACATCGCATCCGACGGCCTCGGCAGGGAATGACTTTCTGCCTGGGCCGGTTCTTCTGTTAGGCGCACCCGGCGTTGGCAAGGGTACGCAGGCACAACTGCTGGTCACCAAGTACGGCATTCCGCAGATCTCCACCGGCGACCTGTTGCGCGGCAACATCGCACGCGGCACAGAACTGGGGCGCAAGGCGAAAGAGATCATGAGCGCTGGACTGCTGGTCGACGACGAGATCGTCAACCAGATGGTTCTGCACCGCCTGCAGGAGAAAGATACCCATCGCGGTTACATTCTGGATGGCTATCCGCGCACACTCGATCAGGCCAAATTTCTCGACCGAACGATTACCGATCCCATCTTTCTGCCGCGCCTTCCTGTCATCGCCATCAGTATTGTGGTTTCGTACGACCAACTGCTTAAGCGCATCACGGGACGAAAAACCTGTCCGGCGTGCAAGCACATCTACAACACATATTCGAATCCGCCTAAGGTCGCGGGAGTTTGCGATCTCGATGGCTCCGAGCTGACGCAACGCGGGGACGACACCGAGCCGGTCTTTATCGAGCGCATGAAGACGTTCGACGCGCAGACCGCTCCGGTGGTGGCACACTACCGCGATCAGGGGCGCTTCGAGGAAGCGAACGGCGACCAAAGCGTGGAGACCGTCAACGCCGCGATTGAACAGGCCATCGTCAAGCTGCGACGTGCTTCTCGCTGACGGCTGGCAACAACTATTATGGCAATCCTCATTAAAACCGCCGCCGAGATAGAAAAGATGCGCCGCTCCGGCGTGGCGCTGCACCAAGTGCATGAAGCCGTCCGTCCGTTCGTCGTGCCCGGCGCCAGCACCATGGACCTTGAGAAGGTCGCGGCAGCCAAGATGAATGAGTTGCACGCCGTCTCCGCGTTCAAGGGCTACCACGGCTTTCCTGCCGTACTCTGCACCTCGATCAACGACGAGGTAGTGCATGGCATTCCTTCGGCCACTCGCATTCTCGCCGAGGGCGACATTGTCTCGGTAGACTGCGGCGTTGTTATCGACGGCTTCTACTCCGATTCCGCCGTCACTTACGCTGTCGGCACGCCCAGCGCCGCCACCCAAAAGCTGCTCGACGTCACCCGGGCATCGCTTGATCGGGCGATCCAGCAGGCACAGGTGGGCGGGCGCCTGGGCGACATCTCCGCAACGGTGCAGGAGATGTGCGAAGCTGAGGGCTACGGCGTGGTCCGTGAGTTTGTTGGCCATGGCATTGGCAAGTCCATGCACGAAGACCCGCAGGTTCCCAACTACGGAGCGCGCGGCAAGGGGCCGCGGCTGAAGGCCGGCATGGTGCTGGCCATCGAGCCGATGATCAACGCCGGCGGGGCTGGGGTGAAGGTGCTGCCCGATGGATGGACCACGCTGACCGTGGATGGCAGCATCAGCGCCCACTTCGAGCACACGGTTGCGATCACAAAAGACGGGCCGCGGGTGCTGACTCGCTAGGATTTCGGCCTCGTTTCGAGGTATACTTGAAGATGCTGTGTGCGCAGGCACACGGTAACAGGGCGTTTGGGCCGTGCAAGATGCGTCCCCGCCTATCGAAGGAGAGCGTTTGTCGAAGGAAGATGCAATTGAAGTAATGGCAGTGGTGGTTGAGACGCTGCCCAATGCGCTGTTCAAGGTCGAGCTTGAAAACAAGCACCAGGCCCTCGCCCACGTCTCCGGACGCATGCGCAAGAACTTCATTCGTATCCTCCCCGGCGATCGCGTCGCGATTGAGCTCAGTCCGTACGATCTCAACCGCGGCCGTATCGTCTATCGCTACAAGTAGACGAAATCAGCCACTAGCTCTTAGCTTCTAGCTGAAACATTGAATCAAAGCTGCGCTGGCACTCTAGTGGATCAAACCACCGGTTCAAAGCCAACGGCTGCTTCACAGGAGTTTTATGAAGGTCCGCGCGTCCGTCAAGAAGATATGCGATAAGTGCAAAGTCATCCACCGCCGCGGCGTAGTTCGCGTTATCTGCGAAAACGCCAAGCACAAACAGCGTCAAGGTTAATCTGCCAATAACAACCAGTAACTAGCAACCAGCACCCTGAAACAGTAGTACCCGGCCCCGCCAGGCTAGTTAGCCGAATTCAAGGCTTGCGTTGAACCCGGCGGAACAGACCGCAAACCAATCCTCCCGCTTCCGTGGCCACATCAGCGCCACGAGCCCAGACAAAAAGGAACCCCATGGCACGTATTGCTGGAGTCGATGTCCCGAACCAGAAACAGGTTCGCATCGGACTCACACACATCTTCGGCATCGGCGACTCGCGCGCGGCAAAGATTCTTGCCGAGGCGAACGTCGATCCTTACGCAAAGGTCGGAGCACTCGACGAGGAAGCGCTGAACCGCATCCGGCACGTGATCGAGACCCAGGGCGATATCGAAGGCGACCTGCGCAAGGACGTTTCGCTCAACATCAAGCGGTTGATCGAGATCCAGTCCTACCGCGGACTCCGCCACCGCCGTTCGCTGCCCGTTCGCGGCCAGCGCACCCACACCAACGCACGCACCCGCAAAGGTCCCCGCAAGGGCACGGTTGCCGCCAAAAAGAAAGCGACCAAATAACCCATGGCGAAGACACAGAACAAGGCAGGCGGCGCCAAGACCGCAGGCAAGAGCAAGAAGTTCAAGAAGCGGGAACGGAAGAACGTTCCATTCGGGCTCGTCTTCATTCAGGCGAGCTTCAACAACACCATTGTCACCATCACTGACCAGGCGGGCAACACGCTCAGCTGGAAGTCGTCCGGCTCGCTGGGCTTTCGCGGCTCCCGCAAGGGAACTCCGTTTGCGGCGCAGCAGGCGGCTGTCGGCGCAGCCAACGCAGCGCGCGACCACGGTCTTCGCTCGGTCGACGTGCGCGTCTCGGGGCCCGGCTCCGGCCGCGAGTCCGCGATCCGCGCGCTTGCGACCACCGGGATCGAGGTCCGCAGCATCCGCGACGTTACGCCCATGCCGCACAACGGCTGCCGTCCGCCCAAGCGCCGCAGAGTCTGATCATGGTCCTCTTCGACACATGCGATCTTTGTCGAGAGCATTTCGAAGGGAAACAAGGGTTCTACATATGTTTGTGCCCCTTTACGCAAGTAGTTTGTCCGAAGTGCGCATCTTGGGGTATGGATTTTTGCCGGCTTTGCAAAAGGCAGTACCACTTTGTTAAGCCAAGCGAGGATTCTCAATCAACCGGATCGGGACGAAGCGCGACAAGCGCGTAAACCGATCGTCACCTGAAGTAAAGGAGCAATAGAAATGGCACGTTATACAGGACCCGTCTGCCGCCTCTGCCGCCGCGACGCAACCAAGCTCTTCCTCAAGGGCGCGAAGTGTTTCTCCGACAAATGCGCGATCGAGAAGCGCAACTTTCCTCCCGGCCAGCACGGCCAGTCGCGCAAGGTGAAGAAGGTGGTGGGCTACGGCCTGCAACTACGCGAGAAGCAGAAGGCCAAGCGCATCTACTTCACGCTGGAGACGCAGTTCCGCGCGTACTACCAGAAGGCCGCCAACAAGACCGGCGTCACCGGCGAGCTGCTGCTGCAGCAGTTGGAGACGCGGCTGGACAACGTCTGCTACCGGCTCGGCTTCGCGATGAGCCGCCGCCAGTCCCGGCAGCTCGTTCGCCACGGACACATCCAGGTGAACGGACGCAAGGTCAACATCCCGTCGTTCCAGTGCAAGGTGGGCGACGAGATCCAGATTCGCGAAGGCTCGAAGAAGCTCGTGATTCTCGAAGAGTCGGGGAACTTCGCCAGCGGCCAGCGCGCCGTGCAGTGGCTCGACATCAACCGCGAAAACCTCTCCGGAAGGCTGGTCGCGCTGCCTACGCGCGAGGACGTCAACCTGCCGGTGAATGAACAGCTTATTGTCGAACTGTACAGCAAGTAAAGATTGCCGGAGTGCAGCGGAGGAAAGCAGATTCCTCCGCTGCGCTACGGAATGACAAACCAAGAAGCAACGGAATGATAAACAAGTGCGCTCCGGAATTACAAATCAAGAAGCCACGAATGTAGATGTAGCAACTCCCACAACCTAGCCCGCAACCGAACCACCCCGCCTTCGCAAAATGCATCGCGAATGAGCCGGACAAAGGAGAACCACCCATGCTTTGGAGAGGCTTCCAGAAACCCAAGCGTCTAGCCGTCGACACCGAGTCACTCACCGAGAAGTACGGAAAGTTTTCCGCGCAGCCTTTTGAGCGCGGCTTCGGCACCACGATCGGCAATGCGCTGCGCCGGACCCTGCTCTCGTCGATCGAGGGAGCGGCCGTTACCGCCGTGCGCATCGAGGGCGTGCTGCACGAGTTCCAGTCGATCAGCGGCGTGGTCGAGGACGCGACCGACATCATCCTCAACCTGAAACAGATCCCCTTCAAACTGGCGGGCGAAGGCCCCAAGGCGCTCTACCTGCGCGCCGATGCGGCCGGCGTCATCACCTCCGGCATGATCGAGGCCGACGGCGACGTCGAGATACTCGACAAGAACGTGTACATCTGCACCGTCAGCGACGGGGGCAAGATCGACATGGAGATGCGCCTGAAGCGTGGGCGCGGATACATCTCCGCTGACAAGAACTTCGACGCCGACCTTGGGCTCGGATTCATTCCGGTCGACAGCGTCCACTCGCCCGTGCGCAAGGTCAACTACCTGGTGGAGGCAGCGCGACTGGGACAGATCACCGACTACGACAAGCTGACGATCGAGATCTGGACCAACGGCAGCGTCTTTCCCGCCGACGCACTGGGCCTCTCGGCCAAGCTGCTGAAGGACCACATGAGCATCTTCATCAACTTCGAGGAGGAGATGGAGGTTGGCCGCGAACTTCTGGACGGGCCGGCGCTGCACAACGAGAACCTGAACCGGTCTGTCGAGGAACTTGAACTCTCCGTGCGCAGCTACAACTGCCTGAAAAACGCCAACATCGCCACCATCGGCGAGCTGATCCAGAAGACCGAAGCCGAGATGCTGAAGACCAAGAACTTCGGACGCAAGAGCCTGAACGAGATCAAGGAGATACTGGCCCAGATGGGGCTCTCGCTGGGCATGAAGATCGACGAGCAGGGCAATCCACAGCCTGGGCCAACTTCGGTGCTTCCGGCGGCAACACTGGCTGCCAGCTTCGGCGACTTCGACGATGACGAGGACGAGGATGACGACGAGGACCTCGACCTGGCCGGCGAACCGGAGAACTTCTAAGGGCATATCGGGAACAGGATTCAGAACAGGGCGAACTCATCCTCGATGTGATCGGGGTTGAGTTCGCCCTTCGTGTTAGAGCGTGGGTGTTGCTGCCGTCTGTGGAGTGGCCGACGGTAGCGCGGCCATTGGGGTTGTTGCTGGGGCGGCGACGACCGGGGTTGCGGGCGGCAGGGCGGCGGGGGTGATGCGCAGAGCCATGCGGGGGAAGGTGAAGGCGCCACCCACGTCGTCGATGACGTTGACCTGGCAGACGTAGGTGCCGGTCTTAAGGCCGGTGAGCGGCACGTCGAACTGGAAGGCCACGGCGTCCCGCTCCGGGATGTTGATGGCGGTGGCCTCGACCATGGGAGTCTCATAGACCTTGACGCCGCCGAGCAGGAACTCGATGCTGGTGAGGATGCGGACGGGGACAGCTTCCTTTTTGGTGAGGCCAGGAGTGGTGGCCGCGGTGGCGGGCGCGGCGGTGGAGTCCTTGTCCTGGGTGGGGCTGTAGACCTCGTACATAAACTTCAGATGCTGGTCCTGGCGGAAGACGTGGGGGACGTTGGGCACCCACTCCTGACCGTCGCGCACCAGCGGGTCGATGTTCTTTTTGGCGGTGTTCGACTTCTGCTGGCTGCTCATGACGACGGAGCTGAGCTTGAGCGGGGTCTTCTTCATGTCGGGAACCTGAATGTCGGTCTCGAAGCTGCCCATGTTGCCGGACTGGTTCTCTCGCACGACGAACTTGAGGTGGTACTTGCCGGGGGCGAGGGTGAAGCCGGTGGAGTACTGGACGTTCTTCTTCTGCACCTGCTGGTTGGCATCAATGTCCAGCTTCACGGTGTCGCGGACCTGGCCGACGGCGATGCCCGCGGCGTCCTTGACCTGGCCGAGGATGTCGATGGTGGCCTTGTCCTTGTCCTTGACCGTGACGGCGTTGATCTGCGAGCCGGGAATGACCAGCGAGATGGGGACGTAAAACTTGCCGTCGGCCAGGCGGAAGAAGAAGGCCTGCAGGTAGACGGAGACGTCGGTGGCTGGGATCTCGCTGCGCATCTGCTCGGTGAGGGCAAGCTCGCGGTCCTCGGTCTTGGCGTGCTGGAAGTCGGCGGGAGCGTAGTAGCCGGGGCGGTACTCCAGCTTGGCCTCGGGATGGTCCTTCACCGTGATGGTGAGGTGGCGATAGGTGCCGTCGCGTCTGGGATTGGTGGAGCGGTAGCCGACGATGTAGTAGGCCTCGCTGTCGCGCTGCACCTGCTGGAAGGCTGGGCCGAAGTCGTTGGAGTCGACGAAGAGCTTGCCACCGGTGTCGGAGGCCAGCGTGCCGAGGGTCTCCTGTGAGCTAAAGTTGGAGCTGAGCTGGGACTGCATGGACGCGCCGCTGTAGGCTCCGGTGCCGCGCTGGCTGCCGGTGGAGGCGTCGCCGACGGGGTTGAGGGCCTGCAGGCCGCGGGTGTCGACGGCGTACATGGCGGTGTTGGACTTGACGCACTCGTTGGTGGCCGAGCGGAGGCTGGCCTCGTTCTCGATGCCCTGCTTGGTGAGGCCGCCGGAGAAGTACATCATGCTCTTCTTCTGCTCGACCTTTTCGATGGACTTGCAGATGGTGCGGATGGCGAAGAGCTGGCGGTCGGTGTTGAGGGCGTTGAACTCGCTGTCGTCGGCGGTGAAGCTGGAGGAGTCGTCGGAGGAGGAAGAGGTGTCAGTGCCCTCGTTGCCTGCGGCGAAGCCGGAGCTGTCGGTTCCGTCGTACTTGCTGACGCCCTTGAGGAGAGCGGACTTGTCGTTGGTGAAGTCCTGGTCCATGCTGAGGCTGGAGACGAGCGAGACGAGGGCGACCAGGTCGGCTGGGGCCATCTGGGTGTTGATGTAGTTTTTGGCGGAGTCCACGGCGCGGGTGATGTCTTCGGGCTGCATGCTGCTGAGGTCGAAGAACATGACGATGAGGCGGCGGTCCTTGAGCCCGTCGGGCGCGGCGGCGAAGTCGTTGTTGATGAGGTCGGCGATGGATTTTTTCTTGGTGGCGGTCGAGCCGGAGACGGTGGAGACCTCGGCGAGGGTTACAGCCTCATCGACGTTCTGGTAGTCGAAGCTGATGATGTGCTGCGGCTTCTTGTCCTCGGATACGGTGAAGTCGGACTCCTTGAGCCCCTTGATGACGGCGCCGGTTTTATTATCGCGGACGACGACGTTGGTGAGGACCGTCTCAGCGCGGACCTTGAGGGTCCCAACCGAGGATTGCTTCACCACGGCGGTCTGCGCCAGCGCCGAGAGGGGCATCCCCGCCGGCGAAACCACCATTCCTGCCACCAAAACCGCCGCTATCGCTTGTCGCATTGCTGTTCCTCCACAATTGCTTTCTGCCGATGAATGATTCGACCGAGATTTCTGAGTTGCATCGCCTGACCGAAGAATAAATACTGAGATTCTGGCTGCGCCAGAATGACGGCATTGGTTGTCGCTAGAAGCGGAAACGCGCGGTGTAGTTGAACGAGCGCATGCCCGCGGCGCCGTTGACCTGGCCGAAGCTGGAGGAGTTGAGCGTGGTGTTTACGCTCCCATATTGCACGGTGTTCAAGGCGTTGTTTGCGGTGATGCGGGCCTCGAAGCTGCGCGTTCCGCCGAAGCTGACGGTGCGCGAGAGCGAGCCATTGACGGTGAGCGTGCCGGGCATCTCGATGGAGTTGCGCGAAGCTGTGCCGTAGGTTCCTGCGGCCGGCGCGGAAAATGCGGCGGTGTTGAACCACGCGGTGCGCGAGCCCGCGCCCTTGATGGACTGGCCCGTTACGCGGTTGGGACGCAGGTAATTTGCGCCCACTTCAAGCTCGGCGGTGGTTCCGGTGTACTGCGGCGAGGCGTAGCCTCCGGTGGAGGTGGTGAAGGTGCCGCTGATGGAGTATCCGTCGAGGATATGCGCCCAGACGCCGCCCTTGTTGAGGAAGGCGCGGTTGGGGCCGAAGGGCGGCTCGAGGATGAAGCTGACGTTGAACGACTGGCGGTGGTCGAAGCTGGAGTTGCTCTCCTCGGCGGCGAGATCGAGGTCGTTCTGCGCGGTGTAGCCACCGCTGCCTCCGACCGAGCTGGCGTCGTCGATGGAGTGGGAGTAGGTGTAGGCGGCCTGCAGCGAGATGCCCTTGTGCATGCGCTCGCGGGTGCTGACGGAGAGCGCGTTGGAACGCTGGAAGCCGAGCGAGTCCTCGTAGCTGAACTGGACTGAGTTTGGGTTGGAGATGCCGGTGGCGTTGCGGTTGGGCACGCGTACGATGTCGAGGTTGCCGGCGTATGCGCCGGTGTAGTCGATGTTGAGGACGATGCCCTGGGGGAGGGTGCGCTGGATGCCGAGGTTGTAGGTCTGCACCATGCCGAGGCGGTAGTTGGGATTGACGCCGTAGTTGCTCTGCGTAGTCTGGGTGGAGCAATTATATCCGGTGGAGTTCTGGTAGACCGTGTTCCACGACATGTTCGCCTGGGTGCAGTTGGTGGGGCTGCCGGCGCTGTTGAGAGTGTTGGTCTGGGTGGTGGAGAAGGGCTGCTGGTAGGACAGCTTCGACGCAAAGCTGGAGTACGCGCCGGTGTTGTAGTTGATGCCGTAGCCCGAGCGGACGACCGTGTTCTTCGTCCACCTGGACTTGGGCGACCAGGCGATGGCGATGCGCGGGGAGTACATGGACTTGTCCGGGTTGACCAGCGTGGCCGGTGTGCCGAACTGGCTGGCAGTGAGTTGGCATCCGGTGGTGGGGTTGGGGCAGACGTTCTGGATAGCAAGAGTGGAGCCGCTGCCGGTGAGTTGGAGATTGACCATGCGGTCGTCCTTCTCCGAGTAGGGCGAGAAGTACTCCCATCGCAGGCCGTAGCTGATGGTGAAGTTGGATTTGGCGCGCCAGTCATCCTGCGCGTACCAGTCCCATGAGTTGCCGCGCAGGTAGATCTTGTTGGGGCTGGCGGTAATGGCGGTCTGCTGCGGCTGGCCGATGAGGAAGTCGGCGACCGAGGAGCCGTTTGCGCAAGTGGGGTTCGGATTGGCGGGACTGATCGGATTGTTGTTTGTCACGCAGGCTGGCGGTGCGGCTTCCTGGGTGACGAATCCGGAGAAGGTGAAGGAGCCGAGGACGTTGGTGCCGCCGATGGAGTCGTTGTGGATGCGATGGAAGTCCAGGCCGAAACGCATGTTGTGCTTCTTGTGTGTGTAGCTGACGAAGTCGGAGAAGCTGATGGTCTGGGCGATGGAGCTGCTGGGGGTGGTGTCGCTGAGGCCGGCGACTCCGGTGACTCCGGACATGCTGATCGAGGGAACGCCGTAGTAGAAGGGGTTGCCATAGATGGAGGGATTGCCGACTTCGATCCCGGAGCCGGCCTGCAATGCGGGATTGACGGGGCCGTTGGTGAAGTAGTTGAGGGTGTTGCTGGAGGAGCGGCTCCAACTGAGGGTGGCGGAGCTGTTGATGCGCCCGTAGCCGACGGTGTATGCACTGGAGAGGCTGTATCCGTTGGTTGCGGAGGAGCCACCAAGCAGGGGCGAGAAGTTGGAGTTTGCGCTGGCCGAGTGGGAGTAGGCGAAGTTCTCGGCGATGCTCTGGCGCAGGGCGGGCGCGGTGTTGCGGTTCTGCGTGCGGTTGCCGCTCATGCCGCCCATGCCGCCCATGCCGCCCATGCCGCGCGGGCCGCGCGTCTGGGCCGCGCCGAAGCTGCGGTTGTAACGCGCGGAGAGCTGCGAGGAGTGCGAGGAGCCGGGGAAGTTGGCCTGATAGTTGTCGTAGAGAGAGTTTGGCGCGATGTTGGGCAGCGGATAGTAGGTGTTGATCAGCGCCCGTGCGGCGGAGTTGATCTCCGATACCGGAACGCACATCGTCGGAGAGGCATCGTAGTTCAGAATATTGGGATCGCAGCCCGTGTTGCCGTAGGGCTTGCCGGTATTCGGGTCGTAGACGGGGATGCCATAGGTTGGCTGGGCCTGATATGCCGGGGTGAGGTCGCCAAGGCGCTGCGCCGGCGTGGGCACGATGTTCTGCACGGTTGAGGGACTGGTATTGCGCGTCTCCTGCACGCTGAGGAAGAGGAACTGCTTGGGATTGGCCTTGATCCAGCCGGGGATGTAAGGCGTGCCGGTGAAGCTGGCGATCAGCGTGTTACGGTCCGACTGCGGCTTGTCGATGGGCGTTCCTGTGAACGAACGGCTGTCCGCATTGAGCGCGCTGTTGGCGCCGGTGTAGGCGAAGGTGCCATGCCAGGCGTTGGGGTTCTGACCTCGGAATCCGCCGCCAAAGCCGTTGAATCCGCCTCCACCGCGCCCGCCGCCTCCGCCAAATCCCCCGCCTGGACCGCCCCCGCCTGGACCGCCTCCGCCTGGTCCGCCAAATCCTCCGCCGGGGCCACCACCGCCAGGTCCTCCGCCTCCTGGTCCGCCGCCTCCGGGGCCACCTGGGCCGAAGGTTCCGGTCTGCATGACGCCGCTCAGGGTTGAGGCGATGTCGCTATTGGCGAAGCCGTTGCGCTGCATGTCCTGGATGCGGTTCTGTAGATCGTCCTGGCTGAACCCGGCCAGGCCGTTGGTCTGGCCCTGCACTCCGGTGACCGCGATGGACTCATTCGCGGAGGCCGATGAATCGTCGCTGGCCACGGCGCCGAGCGAGGGAAGAAGCGTGTCGCTGTTTGTCTCGCCGGTGCTTGCGTCCGTCTGGTTCGAATCGTAATTGCCCCGGACTGCCAGAGCCTGCGTGCCACGACCTACGCGCGCGACCGCGCCTGCGGCGGACGTTGCGGTGTGGCCTGCTCCGGCGGCGGTTGCGCGTCTGCCTGAGGCCGCGCCGGTGGTCGTTGTGGCCGTCTGCACCGGCTGCGGCGTGACGCGCGAGGCAAGGTCAACCTTGAACTCCGCAGTCTCGGTGGGCAGGCCGCCGTTCTGGCTGGAGGCGTTCACCACGACCTCCTGGGTGACGGAGGCGAAGCCGGTGAGGTCGGTCTTGACGACGTAGCGGCCGTTGCTCGGGACGATCATCTGAAAGGTGCCGTCGATGCCTGTTGAGGTCGCGTACTTCTTGCCGGTGAGCGTGTTGGTTGCCGTGACCGCGACGCCGGGGAGGGGAACTCCGCTGGCTTTCACTGTTCCCTGGATAGTCCCACCCTGGGGCTCGGCGGGCAAAGCCGGCGCGGCTGCTTCGGCAGCGGGCACCGGCGCAGCCGCGGGGGATTGCGTGAGCGGGACTGTTGCAGCCGGCGCCTGAGCAGAGGGAGCGGCCTGAGTCTGCGCAACCGGGGCCTGCGCAACAGGAGCCGTTGCAGTCTGTGCCCGAGCCCGAGCTGTTGCGCCAAAATCACCGGTACCGGCCAGGACCGCCGCACCCACTGCCACCAACGCAAATCGCATCACCGCATTGACTCGCTGCACAAAACACGCTCCCATGACAGAACTAAAACTGAGTTGCAACCGGCTGCGAAGCATCGGCAATCAACATCAACAGCGGAGCATTCGCTTGCCACCTAAACCCCAACGCAAGAATGGCTGGAACCTATTGATACAGACGGGCAGAAACGCTGAAAGGACGCGACCGCTCGCGAATAATTTGCCGCGTGTAGCGGGAGCGGTTGTTGAGGCATGGATCGCGGCTTTGCGTTCGGTCTGTCGCCTGCGTGCGGGCACTTGCGCGGCACTCCCGCCCTGCATGAGACTGCCAGCGGCACTCGATATTGAGCGCACTGCGAAGAACGCGTCCTGCTCAATTGCATCTGATGCGGACCTGGTTGCGGCGGCTTGCCGGGTTGCCGGTTTTCTTCAGCGATCCTGCCGTCAACCGTGCAGATCGGAGAGGTTATTGGACAGAATTTGCCAGCATCCTGCTGCACACGCAGCAAGAACGCGAATGCGCGCGGGAGATTCTGTGCGAGTAGATGATGCGGACCAAATTACGTTGCAGACCGAAAGTAACTTGGGTCATCGCCCGCGAGTAACCGATTCCCAATGGGCAGAAACATAATGGTTTGATTACCATTTAATGCTTCCTACGCGGCGAATCATCTCCTATATTATGGGGTATGGGATTGAGGCATTCCCGATTGCTGGATATGACGGCTTGCGAATCTGAAGCGAATCGGAATAATATCCAGCACGGAGATGACCCGATAAAGCCAGTTCAAGTCAATAGAACGTTTCAAACACTAATTGCTGCATTTGTTGTAGTACGGTCCCCAGGAGTTCCACCATGCGATTGAAGACTGCCGTAGTTTTCCTGACCCTCTCCCTCGTCTGTATGATCTCTCGTGTCAGCTTTGCCGACTCCCTCACGCTGAGCGGCGTGGGCGGGCAAAGCATCGACAGCGTGTATGTAGACCCCTACCTCTTCACGATTACAGGCCCGGGCGGCACCAGCACGCTGGTCGATATGTCGTGCCTGAACTTCAATCGCGAAGTGAGCATTGGGCAGTCGTGGAACGCGAACCCGGTCAGCGTCGCGTCCATCAGTTCCACGGCCACCATCGACAACGAGTCCGGGGCGGACATTATTGCCGATGCGTACCTCTATAACCAGTACGCCGCCGCGATCGGGAACGCGCAACTGACCTCCGACATCCAGTTCGCCATCTGGAGCATCATGGATCCCACGGACGTTGCGAGTGAGAGCGGCTACGACGCAAATGCCAAGACCCTGGCCGCAGCGGCGCTCCTCGCAGCTCCCAAGCAGCCCTCCAGTTCCTACGTAAATGACGATGTGTTCGTGCCCAGCGATAGCTATCCCAACGGCGGCGAGCCACAGCTATTCATGACAGACCCGCTTCCTCCCGCCGCAATCACACCGGAGCCAACCAGCCTGATCCTGCTGGGCACCGGACTGCTGAGCACGGTTGGCCTGATGCGCCGCAGGTACGCGAGGGCTTAGCTGCAATTCTGGCAGGGAACTTCGATTCAACGGGGACGTTTTCCACTATGGGCTCGCGCCGGCAACTCGACGCGGGCCCGCTGTCTGTAATGCCGACGATCGGAGGACCGCAGCGCGGAAACCTGCTCGCCGGCCGCTTGCAGCATCCCGCGGTATGAGGGCCGGGAATGATCTTCGAGGCGAGTGAGAGTGGCGGCCTCAATTACGCGGCGGGCTGCGGACGTCTGCGGGCAGACAGGCGGATCCCCTGCCATGAGAACCTGTTGCGGAATGCGGCGGAAACTTTTCGGTTGCGACCGCAACTTTCCGCCCCGCTCTCCATCTATATAAGCAGGGGACTCCGTCCAAACTTGAGATGGGGCGGGAGGACGTAGCGATGAGAGGCTATCATCGGACTGGCGTGGTTGCAGATGGAAGAGAGACGATGCCACTCGAAGGTAACTTGGCCCATCGCCCGCGAGTAACCTGTTCCCAATGGACTGCAACATAATGGTTTGATTACCATTAATTGCTTCCTAAGCGGCAAGGAATTCTCTATATTTACAGCGAAGGGGATTCAAGATTTCCGTTTGCTGGGTGTGACTGATCGTTGGACTGACGCGAAACGGCACAGTTTTTCGACAGAGAGGCCCAGGAGACGGCAGTTTTTTAGCAACAGATTGTTTAGACCTTAGACCACTGATTTACTGCATTCGATTGCAATTTGATCCCCAGGAGCTTCACCATGCGATTAAAGAATATCGTAGTTGCGTTGATCGTCTCCCTCGTCTTCCTCGTCTCACGAGTCAGCTTTGCCGACACGCTCGATTTCATCGGGATCGGCGGCCAAAGCGAAGACTACGAGTTCGTCTACCCCTACATATTCGAGTACACAGGCCCGTACGGCAGCAATATCTATGTCGATATGTCCTGCCTGAATTATGAGCGCGGCGTCAGCCTCGATCAGCCCTGGAATGTGACCGGCATCAGTGTGTCGTCCATCTCCCCCAGCGACACCATCGACGGCGAGTCGGGAACCGACTTTTTGGCCGACGCGTACCTATACAACCAGTACCCCGCCACTGACTGGAACCAACAGACAGCCGATGTCCAGTTCGCCATCTGGAGCATCATGGATCCGTCGCTTACGTACGCAAATACGGATGGCGCGCTCGACGCAAATGCTCAGGCCATGGCAGCGCAGGCCCTCCTCATTGCTCCCACGCTGCCCTCCAGCGACTTTGCGAATGATGTAGCATACATTCCCACCGGCGACTACGCCCCTGGCAGCGAGCCTCAGATATTCATGACGGACCCGCCTCCTACGGCGTCCGCACCGGAACCAACCAGCCTGGTCCTGCTGGGAACCGGACTGTTTGGCGCGGTGGTTCTTATGCGGCGCAGACACGGGAAGGTATAGCTGCACGCTCTGGTAGAGAACTACGATTCAAGGGAAGAACATTCACTACGACCCGCGTCGACTCCTCGACGCGGGTTCGCTGTTTGTGGATGAGGCGGGATGGGGCGCGGCAGGCTGTGCGAGGATGAGGAATGACCTTTGAGGCGAGTGCGACTGAAGCGGTAGCGGGTATTACGCGGCGGGCAGCGGAGCGAGTGAGGGCGGGGCACCTGTGGGTGTACTGGTCGGATGTGGACCGGATACAGCCGGCGGAGTTGGCGGGTGGCGCACTGGTGAGCGTGGTCGATGGGCGGGGGATTGCGCTGGGGACGGCGCTGTATAGCGATGCGTCGGAGATTGCGCTGAGGATTGTGTCGCGGCAGGGGGGAGTGGGGCGAGCGGCGTATCTCGATGATGTGAGGGAGCGGGCGAGAGCGGCGATACGGCTGCGGGAGCGAGTGGCTCAGGAGGCGTTCTCGGGGGATGAGACGAACGCTTGCCGGCTGGCGTTCTCGGAGGCGGACGAGCTGCCGGGGATTGTGATGGATCGCTATGGCGAGCTGGTGGTGGTGCAGTTGCTGACGCAGGGAACGGCGCAGGACGATGTGCGAGCGGTGCTGGCGGAGGTGTTGGCGGAGCAGGAGTGGGTGCGGACGGTGGTGGAGCGGCCGGACGCGCGGGCTCGGGAGTTGGAGCGGCTGAAGGCTGCGCCGGAAGGGCCGCTGTTCGTGCGCGCGGGTTCGGAAGCGGCGTTGCAGACGGTGTTCACCATTAATGGGGTGAGGTTCCACTTCGACGCGGCGGCGGGACAGAAGACCGGAGCATTTCTTGACCAGAGGCTGAACTATGCGGCTGCGGCGAGATGGGCGCGGGGTCGCGCGCTCGACGTTTGCACCTATCAGGGCGGGTTTGCGCTGCATGTGGCTCGGGTGTGTGAGCGGGTGACGGGAGTGGATGCGAGCCGCGCGGCGTTGGAGGTTGCGGACCGGAATCTGGCGCTGAATCCGGGGACTTCGGCGCAAGTGGATTGGATTGAGGCGGATGCGTTTGAGTTGATGCGGGATTACGCGGAGGCTGGCGAGCGATTCGACACGGTGGTTCTCGATCCTCCGGCGTTTGCCAAGACGAAGCGGGCGGCGGAAGGGGCTATGCGTGGATACAAGGAGCTGAACCTTCGCGCGATGAAGATGATTTCGGCGGGTGGGACGCTGGTGAGCTGCTCCTGCTCGTACCACGTTGGGATGGAGGAGTTCACCGCCGTCGTGCGGGCGGCGGCGGAGGACGCTGGGCGGAGGGTTCAGGTGCTGGAGATGCGCGGAGCTGCGCCGGACCATCCGGCGATATTGACGCTGCCGGAGACGAGCTACTTGAAGTGCCTGATCTGCCGGGTGGGGTAGAGCATTGGGGGCAGGTTCAGACGCATGGCAGCCGAGGGTATGGCATGAAACGTGCGCTGTTTTGTATTCCTCCGCGATAAAAAGAAAAAAATAAATTGATCTAACCTCCCTGGATTCATCAGATATGCGATTTTTTCTTGTATGATCTTCATGCATCATGAGTTATGTATTATCTATAAGAAAACAAGCTGTTTATTATCCTGCAAAAAAGGAAAGAGAAAAACCCGGCATAGACAGCCGGGCTTCTCTCTCTTCTCTACTAAATCCATTATACCAGTTGGGGGATTACTAGTATGCCAACTATTTTAAATTATTAAGTGATTTGTATGGAGCAGGTTAGATGGATTTTGGTGGATCGAGGGGCTTGACAAGAAAAACAGGGAACTGGGGTCAGGGAACAGAAAGTGCAAAGGCAAGGGAAAATACAGAGATTCTGGCCTTCGACTTCGCTCAGGCCAGAATGACGACGCTTGGGGACGATGCCTGGACGACGCTTGGAGATCAGGGGCGGAGGACGGTGAAGCCCGCGGCGGTGGCGGCTTCGGCGAGGCGGGTGTCGGCGCTGAGGAAGGTGCGGCCTGTGGGGCGGTTGCGGCACCAGGCGAGGGCGGCGGCGAGTTGGAGGCTGTCGGCGGCGCGCAGGGGGTAGAGGTCGAGGAGGGCTTGGGCTTGATCGCGGATGGCGTCGCTGGGGAGGATGTCCAACCAGTCTCGCCGCATCTCCACGAGGCGGTTCAAGGCGAGCTTTCTCGCCAGGTCGTCGAGGCGGCCACTGCGATGAACGCGAGCGATTGCGCTATGAATCTCCACCGGTGTAGCCCACCAGACGACGGGAGTAAATTGAGTAGCCATCGCTCTCGCCCACTGACTGGTTGGCTCACTCACAAGTAACGGATTGAGCGCGCTGGAGTCCCAGAAGGCGGAGGCTTTGCTGCTCAACGGCCCTCCTCCCGCTCATCGAGAAGGGCCTGAGTGAGAGCGTTGCCCTCGACCTTCGGCATTGGGAGATGGTCGAAGGCCTTGATGTCCCAGGGCTTCTCGGGCAACCGCAGGATGCCGGCGGCTACCAATTCGCGCTCTTCGTCGGAGATGCCGTCATTGTGGGGGAAGGGGATGATCTGGGCGACGGCGGTGTTACGGTCGCGGATGGTGATGGTCTCCCCGGCCTTGGCGTAGGAAAGGTACTTGCTGAGTTGGTTCTTGAGGACGGCGATGTTGACGGTTCGCATGGGGGCTGCCTCGATATGGCTATTATAGCCATATCGAGCTGCGTTGTGGAGGGCAAGAACAAACAAAGGCAGAAGCATATCCCTCCGCTCCCCACCCCAGCGAGCAAGAGCGCTCGCCGGGGACCGCGGCTTCGCTGCGGGATGAAAAACAAAAACTGCGGGATGAAAAACAAAGGGCTAGAAGTGGTAGGCGAGCTGGGCGGTGAGGGAGCGGGGGGTGACGTAGTGCGTGCCGGAGAAGGTGGAGAGGAAGTTGTAGAGGGCGTATTTATTGGTGAGGTTGACGATGGTGACGGAGGCCGAGAGGGTCCGTTTGTCGGCGGACTTGCGGCGGAAGAGGTTGTCTTCGCCGAAGGAGAGGTCGAAGAGGCTGCGCGGTGCGACACGGGGAGGGTTGTGATCGTCGTTCTCGGCGTTGGGGGCGGGGAGCTTGAGCAGCGACGAGGTGAACTGCGAGACGAGGCATTTGCTGGGCAGCGGGTTGCCGAGCGTGGCTCGGACTCCGTTGCAGGCGAAGCCAGCCTGGGCCTCTTGGTCGGCGGTTAAGCCTACGCCAGTGGCGTCCTGAAGCAGGACGGCGGGCTGGCCGTTGAGGGTGGTGGACTGCGGGCAGTCGTTTACGCCCGGCGTGCCGTAGCAGGGCGCGGAGCCGGCGACGAGGCCGGAGTCGTAACGCCAGTTGAAGCCGACGTAAGGGCCGCGCTTGCCGAGCTGGTACTGGGCGTGGGTTGTCTGGTTGAACTTTTCGTCGTGGTCGATGCGGAAGGGGGTGTGGACGCCGGCCTGACTGGACTGCACGGTGGTTCCGAGGCCGCTGGTCTGCGGGGTGAAGAAGCGGGCGGCGACGGAGGAGAAGACGACCTGGGCGGTGAAGTTGTGGACGGGGGGAATGTCGAGGCGGCCGTCGAAGCCGGGAACTTTGGAGTTGTGCCATCCGACGGGGAAGAAGATAGGAGTGGCCCCGAGGACGGAGAAGTCGTAACCGGTGTGGGTGTACATCCAGACGTAGTCGGCGGAGAGGACGGCGAAGCGGGAGAGGGCCTGCTCGAATCCGGCGTGGAAGTTGTTGCGGTAGCCGGGGCGGTTGGGCGCGCTGGTGCAGGGGATGAGCGCGGAGATCACCGCGTAGTTGCATCCTTCGCTGGCGAGGACGAGGTTCTCGTTGAAGGGGGATTCGAGGGAGCGGGCGTAAGAGGCGCGCAGGACGGTCCCGGTGCGCTTGATCTTATAGCTGAGGGCGAGTCGCGGCTCGACCTGGTTGGCGGTGACAAGGCCGTTGTATTGGTCGAAGCGGAGGCCGAGGTTTCCGGTCCAGGGGCCGAAGGTGATGGCGTCCTGGGCGTAGGCGGCGAACTCCTTGATGTCGGTGTGGCCGTGGAAGGGATAGAGCGAGCCGCCCTGAGTGAGGTCGTAGGGAAGCAGCGTTGCGCAGGCGCTTCCGGGGGTGGGAACTCCGGAGGTCTCACAGTTGAGGTTGGCAATGTAATTGGGGTCTACGATGCCGATCTGGAAGTTCTCGGTGAGGAAGGTCTGGGCGTAGTTGAGGCCGGCCTTGATGTTGTTGCCGCCGTGGGTGTAGGTGAGGTCGGAGTGGAGGCCGGTGTTGGCGAGCGAGCGCTGCTGGGCGAGAGACTCCTGTTGCAGGTCTGGCGCGCCCAGGTCGGCGAAGGGGTTCTTGCTGGGGTAGTAGTTGAAGCCGTCGCGGCGGAAGAAGAATCCGGCGTTGAGGACGGTGGAGGTGTTGATGATGTGGGTGTAGCTGGGGGCGATGTTGACGGTCTGAATCTGGGCGCGCTGGTCTGAAGGGCCAACGGCTGCGCCGTTGGGACCTATCGCTACACCGGCTGAGTTGGTGGGCCATTGCGTGGCGTACTGGCTGTCGTAGGAGTTGGGGGTCTGGAACCAGGAGCGGGTGTAGTTGAGGTTCAGGTGGACGGAGTTGGCGTTGGAGATCTGGACGTCGATGCGGTCGAAGAGGTTCTCCTCGTTGCCACGATCGTGGATGGCCTGGAACTCGGGGGGATCGAGGAAGCGGCCGGTGTTCATGACGTTGGCGGAGATAAAGTTGCCCAGTCTGGCGGAGCCTGTGGCCAGGTCGAAGCCGACGTTGGAGGAGCCGAAGGAACCGTAGGAGGCGGTGATCTCTCCGGTGGGCTTGCTTTCGCCCAGGCCGGAACGGGTGGTGGCGACGATGACCAGCGAGGTCTTGCCTCCGTACTCGGCCGAGGGTGCGCCGGGGATGACTTCGAGGGACTGGACGGAGTCCATGGGAATCTGGTTGGAGAAGACCTTGGACTGCTGGTCGGTGATGGGCTGGTTGTCGACCGAGAAGGAGTTTGAGGCGTGGTCGCCCATGCCGTGAAAGAGGCCGTTGGAGTCGGCGGAGACGCCGGGCGAGGCGAGGGTGACAAGCGAGCTGATGGATGAGGAGATGCTCTCGAGAGGAATCTTGGCGAAGAGATCGCGGTCCACATCGGTGTGACCGACGGGGTCGGCTTCGACCAGGTCGCCGCTGGTGGTTGTGACGTCGACGACGGTGCTGGCGGAGGCAATCTGGAGGGTGGTGGTGAGGGCGATCGGGACGAAGGACTGCACATCGACGGTCTGCGTGGCCGGGGCCATGGTCTTGGCGGTGACGGTGAGGCGGTAGGTGTTGAAGGGAATGTTTGTGATGGTGTATGCGCCGGAGTTGTCCGTGGTTGCGCTGCGGGAGAGGCCACTGACGGAGTTCGAGAGTGTGACGGTGGCGTTGACGATGACGGCGCCAGTGGGGTCGGCGACCAGGCCGGAGATGGTTCCGGCGTTTCCGGCGGACTGGATGCGCGAGGGAGCGGTGCGCTTCTGTGAGGAAGCCTGCGCGAGGGCGCGAGGCGCGACCACAGAGAGTGCTGTGGCGAGGATGACGAATGATGCGGCAATGCCGCGTCGCATGGACGTGTGCATGAGTGTGCCCCTTATCGGTTGCCTGTTGCGTTGTTGACGAGGTCCAGGGTGGGAACGATGTCAACAGGCAGGCGGGGGACGAGTGAAGAGGGCAAAGATGGAGAGAGTGCGGGGGAGGACCGACGGCGGGAGGGCTTCGACCACGGCGACGACGGAGGTGGTGGGCGCGGGAGCCGGTGCGTGGACGGGATGGACGGTGATGTGGGCGGCGGCGCAGAGAGCGCAGTCGGCGTGTGTTTCGTTGCCGTCGGCGTGGCTGTGCGCAACCTGGACGGAGCCGAGGACAATGACCAGAAGAACGCAGAGGAGCGCGAGGAGGATTCTCCAGGGAGGATTGGCGCACGTCTGTCTGTCGTTTCTACTCATCAAGTCCACTATAACGCAGGGGCGGTGAGACTGTTTGAGGTGCGATGGAACGCGGTGATCTGGCACAAACAACCCCTCGGAGGCTAAAGCCCCTATGAAGATAGGACACTTACGGCGCGAATAAGAACTTATCCGTAAATAGTGTTTAGCTTGATTCTGGTGTCGGATTATCTTGTGGGCGGAGATCGGTTGTGCGCGAAGATACAACTCAAGATGGCACAGATCAAGTCTTGGACAGTGTCGGACGCGTTGTGGAGCAAGATTGGGCCGCTGGTCCCAGCGCGAAAACGGCCGCGTGGCCGCAAATACCAGCGTAAGCCCGGAGCGGGACGCAAGCCGATGCCGGCGAGGCAGGTTTTTTCGGCGATTGTCTATGTGCTTCGCACCGGCTGCCAGTGGAAGGCGCTTCCCAAGGAGTATGGCAGCGCCAGCGCCGTGCATGCCCACTTCCAGCGCTGGCAGCGGGAGGGCTTTTTCCTGAAGATATGGAAGGCTGGCTTGGCCGAGTATGACGACATGGAGGGCATCGCCTGGCGTTGGCAGAGCGTGGATGGGGCCACGGGCAAGGCCCCGCTGGCGCGGGAATGCGTGGGACCCAACTCCACCGATAGGGGAAAAAAATGGGCGCAAGCGCAGTCTTCTGGTGGACGCCCGTGGCATCCCGCTGTCGCTCGCCGTCAGCGGAGCCAACCGGCATGACAGCTATCTGTTAGGCGCCACCTTGGGAGCTGTCGTCTGTGCCCGACCGGATCCCCGCAACGGGCAGATCGAGACGCTCTGTGCCGATGCCGCCTACGTTGGCTTCCCAGCGCTGGCCACCAGCAGGGTTCATAACTATCAGCTCAATGTGAAGACCCGCCGCCAGGAATCCGACGAAAAACGCAACCATCCCGACCACCGGGCGCGCCGATGGGTCGTCGAACGCACACACTCATGGCTCAATCGCTTTCGCAAGCTGTTGGTGAGCTTTGAGAAAACCGAAGCCAGCTATAGAGCCCTGCTGTCCCTCGCCGCCGCATTGATATGCTGGCGGCAGACAATCTCTATTTACGGATAAGTTCTAAGTCGCACTATTTTAAAGACGTGGGTTGAGGAGGGGCTTGGGGTGCGGAAGAAGACGCGGAGGTTTATTGCGGTGGGTTGAGGAGTGCGCGGAGGGAGGGTTCGTCGAGGACGGGAACGTTGAGGGCGCGGGCGCGGTCGAGCTTGGAGCCGGAGTCTTCGCCGGCGACGAGGTAGGTAGCAGACGGCCAGTTTCTCATTGTTTTGCCGAACGCTTCCTCGCAATACGCAAATCGCGACATCGAATACAAACGAACAGTTGATTACTCTCGACAAGAAAATAGAAGGCGTCGTCAGTGTCTTTCAGTTCCGAAGAGCAATCAATGCAGCGAGTGCCCCGGGGTGGATAGGTATATTGGGTTGGTACAGCAGTTTGCTCGGGATTCGGTGGGGTTGGATCATGAAATGGTTTCCACTCATATTCATTAGTTGGTGGGCCTTCCTGTTGATTTGATGATCTAGTGTGTGTTGTCCTCCAGACTGCAATGCAACCAAGAATAACGATAAAGAAGCTGGCGGTCCAAGATGCTGGAGGTCCCCAAACAATCGAAAGCAATCCAATAATCAGCAGCCCGAGTGCGGCTAATCTGTTTTTCCAGAACATCAATGCACCCTTCGCTTAAGGCCTAATACAAGGATGGTCACTTCCCGGCGTCATCTTTCAATAGCTCTCTAAGTCCATCTTCGTTGATGATATGGACACCGAGCGAGCGGGCCTTGTCGAGCTTGGAACCGGAGTCTTCGCCGGCGACGAGGTAGGAGGTCTTCTTGCTGATGGAAGCGGAGACGCGGCCTCCGGCGGATTCGATGAGATCCTTGGCGGCCTCGCGGGTGAGGGAGGGAAGGGAGCCGGTGAGGACGAAGGTGAGGCCGGAGAGGATGGAGGTGGTGATTTTTTTCTCGGCGGTCATTACCACTTTTAATTCGGAGAGCTTATCGATCAGCTCTCGATTTCTCTGCTCAGCGAAGAACTCGACGATCGCTTGCGCGACGCGCGGACCGACCTCGTTGACTTCTTCCAGCTTTGTGGCTGGCGCGTTGATCAGTTCATCCATTGTTCCGAAGTGGGCGGCGAGGAGTTGGGCAGTGCGCTCGCCGACGAAGCGGATGCCGAGGGCGAAGAGGAGACGGGCGAGGCCCGCGCGCTTCGACTGCTCGATCTCGTCGAGCAGGGACTGGGCAGACTTTTCGCCCATGCGGTCGAGCTGGAGGAGGTCTTCGCGGGTGAGGGTGTAGAGGTCGGAGAGGGTGTTGACGAGTGGTAGTTCGTTGGACGAAGGTTCTGCATCCCACCCATCGCGATGAGACTGCGATGGATGGGGCACCCGGACTTCTGTGTCACTCGGAGCGAAATGCGGGGATTCTTCCCCTTCACTCCGTTCAGGGTCAGAATGACAATTATCCGGGGAAAGATTCTCCAGAAGGTCAGGGTTGGAGCTTTGGCCGAGGAGCTGGGCGACCAATGCGTCGCCCAGGCCTTCGATGTTCATGGCGTTGCGCGCGGCGAAGTGGAGAAGCTCTTCGCGCAGACGGGCGGGGCAGTTGGCGTTGACGCATCGCCAGTCGACCTCGCCAGAGGCTCGGACGAGGGCGCTCGAGCACTCGGGGCAGTGAATGGGAATGACGATCTCTTCGGTGCCGCGCGGGTGTTGCGCGTCTTCGACGACGGAGACGATTTTTGGGATTACGTCTCCACCGCGCTCGACCTGGACAAAGTCGTTGAGGCGGACGGTGAGGCGGGCGATCTCATCGGCGTTGTGCAGGGTGGCGCGGGAGACGGTGGTGCCGCCGATGAGCACGGGCGTGAGTACGGCGACGGGAGTTATTTTTCCGGTGCGTCCGACCTGGAAGTCCACGCTCTTCAACTGCGTGATGGCGGCGCGGGCGGCGAACTTGTAGGCGATGGCCCAGCGCGGGGCGCGGCCGGTGAAGCCGAGACGGCGCTGCTGGGCGGTCGAGTCGACTTTGATGACGACACCGTCGATCTCGTAGCCGAGCGAGTCGCGCAGGCCTTCGGCGGAGTCGATGAAGGCGAGGACTTGGTCGATGGAGTCGACGGTGGTGGCGTGGGCGTTGACGTGGAAGCCGGCGGTGCGGAGGGATTGGAGCGTGGCGGACTGCGTGGCGAGGAGGGTCTCGCCGGGCTGGGTTCCGATTGTGGAGGGTGTTGCATCCCACCCATCCAGCAAAGAGCGCTGGATGGATGGGGCACCCAGTGTTGTGGATGGGGCATCCGTTGCGTTATCTCCGTGGAGGAGGAAGTAGGCATAGAAGTCGAGGCGGCGCTGGGCTACAACGTTGGGCTCGAGGGTGCGGATGGACCCGGCGGCGGCGTTGCGCGGGTTGGCGGCGGGAGCGAGGCCCTGGGCTTCGCGTTCGTCGTTGAGCTTGCGGAAGGCGGCGTGTGGGAGGACGACCTCGCCGCGGACCTCGAAGCTGGCGGACAGACCTGCGGCGCGCAGCTTCGCTGGGGAGACGCTGAGCGGGACGGAGCGGATGGTGCGGACGTTGGTGGTGACGTCTTCGCCGATGGCCCCGTCGCCGCGGGTGAGTCCGCGCTGGAGATGGGCGGAGCCGTCGCGGGCGGGCGCGTAGAGCAGGGCGAGCGAGAGGCCGTCGAGCTTCAACTCGCAGACGTAGCGGACGACTTCGGCGCTGGGGAGGGACTCGCGCAGGCGAGCATCCCAGGCGCGGAGGTCGGCCTCGCTGTAGGCGTTGTCGAGCGAGAGCATGGGGCGGGAATGAGGCGTCTTGACGAAGCCTTCGCGGGGCTTGCCGCCGACGCGCTGGGTGGGCGAGTCGGCGGTGATGAGGAAGGGATGTGCGGCTTCGAGCGCATGCAGGCGGTTCATGCGCAGGTCGTACTCGGCGTCGGTCAGCTCGGGCGCGTCGAGCACGTAGTAGAGATGCTCGTGGTGGCGCAGGTCCTCGCGCAAGGCTTCGATCTGCTGCTCGGGCGTGAGTTCGGAGGGCATCCTGGGATGATTATAGAGAGCACTGGCTGGCTTGGTCGTGCGCTTTCGCGGAGGCATAGAGAAACCACGCGAGCCAGAACGGAGTGGTCCAAAGATAGAGGGCGGAGTGCAGGTCTTTCCCGGTGAGGGGGGTGATCTCAATGACGGCGCTGGCCAGCGCGAGGGCACCGAGCTGGGCGCGCGTGGTGGCGCGATAGACGCCCACCAGCAGCGCTGGAACAAGGAGCGCCTGGTCGGTGATCCATGCATAGGGGCTGGCGAGGATGGAGACCAGCATCAGCAGTGCGCCATCCTGCATCCAGTCCCATCGGGTGCGGCGCTTCCAGTAGAAATAGATTGCCCAGAGGCAGGCGGCGAGCGCGGGAATATATTGCAGCGCCATGGTCCGTGGATGGATGGCAAATCGCAGAGCAACCGAGAGGCAGGGGATGAACTCTCGCTCGATGCCGGAGGAGCGCATCATTTGGGCGTACTGCGACCAGACCGCGGGGTCGAGAAGCCATGCGGCCAGCGAGCTCGCGGCGATCGCCATGACCGCGCCCACAAGGATGCGGTAGGAGCGGGTGAGAACGATCCACAGAAGCAGGACTACGGCGAAGGGAAGAAAGAGATGAGGCTTGAGCGCGCAGAGCCAGAGCGAGAGGCCAGCGACGAAGGGACGTTCGCGGTGGAAGCGCAGAAAGAGGGTGAGGCCGAGCAGAGCGAAGAGCGCGGTCTGGCCGCCCAGAATACACAGCAACGCGGGGGCGAATGAGTAGCCCAGGTAATGCAGCTTGTTGCGTGGGCGGCCCAGCATCGCCCAGAGCATGTGGACAGAGAGCGCCATTGCCGCAAGCAGGAGGAGAGACCAGAGCAAGGCTGCCGTGCGCAGTCCGAAGAGCCCCAGCGGAACCACCAGGCAGAGCGCGGAGGGAGGATTGCGCATGAGGAGGACCTGGGATTGATCGGAGAATCCGGCGGAGCGCTCGATCTGTAGGATGGAGGCGCTGTCGTAGGGGTTTGCGTGGGCAAGGATCTGACGACCGGCTGCCCAGAAGCTGACAACGTCGCGGCCGTGCGGATTGTTCCCCGTCAGCAACAGGACCGAGAGACCAAGGGCAAAGATGGCGAAGATAAGCATGCAGATGCAGACGACCGCTGGTTCGAGGAGGGTTCGAGCCTTGTCGCGCCATAATCTCGGAGGATCGGAAGGGGCTTGCGGCATGGTCGTTTCAGGGTATGGCCCATGGTACAGGATGGGCGGTAAAATGCCGCGCTCTTCTGGTGCAAGCGATATGATGGAACCTGTCTGCACACTCCCCATGGAACCCATCACTCACCTGATGACCGGAGCCTGTCTGGCGCGGGCGGGCTTCAACCGCAAGGCGGCCTACGCGACGCTGGCCATGACGCTGGCGGCAGAGGCGCCGGACCTGGATGTGCTGTGGGCGGCGGGCGGGCCGGTTGCGGCATTTCAGCACCATCGCGGGATCACGCATACGCTGGTGGGGTTGCCGTTCGATGGGCTGATTGTGCTGGGCGCGGTGTGGCTGTTTCATCGCTGGAGGGTTCGGCGGGCGAAGGTTGCGGAGAACAAGATTGGCGTGGGCGCGAGCGAGACTGGCGCGGCTAGGGACTCGTTGATTGCGCGACCACTGACGGCGGCTCCGGTGCGCTGGGGAATGCTGTATGGGTTTGTGCTGATCGCGCTGCTTAGCCACCTGTTGCTGGACTGGACGAACAACTATGGGTTGCGGCCATTTTTCCCGTTCAACCCGCACTGGTACGCGGGGTCGATTGTGTTTATCTTCGAGCCGGTGCTGTTTGTGGTGTTGCTGACGGCGCTGGTTGCTCCGGCTCTGTTTGGGATGGTTGGCAGCGAGGTAGGCGCGCGGCGAGAGGTCTTTCGCGGGAGAGGTTGGGCGATCTTTGCGCTGGCGGCGATGGTGGGACTCTGGGGATGGCGCGAGGTGGAGCATGATGCGGCGGTGCGGTTGGCGTCGACGGCGAGCTATGGGCCGTCGGAGTCGGCGGACTCTTCGGGCGAACCGGATTCCGCGGCGCAGGTTCTGCCTGCGCAGGTGCTGCGCGTGACGGCCAGTCCTTATCCGGGGAATCCTTATCGCTGGCACACGGTGGTGGAGACGCCGGAGTACTACCAGATGGCGACGGTGGACACGCTGCGGGCAACGGTGGCGACCGATCCGGAGCAGGATTTGTTTTATAAGCCACCGACTACGCTGGCTACGCTGGCGGCCAAGCGGAGCTGGCTGGGCGAGGTGTACCTGGACTGGTCGAGCTGGCCGGTGGTTACGGAGATGGGGCCGGTGGCGGCGATGGGCGCTCCGGCGGGAACGCCGGACTGGACCGCGGTGCGGTTTATGGACCTGCGGTTTATGTACGACACGCCGTTGATGCAGGGGCGCAGCGATCCGCCGCTCTCGGGGATGGTGTATGTGGATGCGAACCGGCGGGTCGCGCGGATGGAACTGAGCGGGCACGTGCAGCGGTAGCGCCGGGCTGGAGCTATTCCCCGGTTTAAGAACGATCGTGACTTACCGCATGGATGACTGTCTTGGTTGATCTCACGGTGCTATACTTTCGCCTGACAGAATCTTCAAGAAGATTCGGAAGGCGATGGTCATGAGCAGGTCGTTTCGTGTTGTTTTGTCCTTTTTACTTTGTCTGCCGGTTCTTGCATGGGGGCAGCAGACCGCCGCGCCTGCGAGTTCGGCTCAGGCGGCCAATCCCGCGCCCAAGCCGGCTGACTCAGCAGTTCCCGAGGGCCGTATCCGGCTGGATGTTGTGGTAACTGACAAAGCGGGCAAGCCGGTTACAGATCTCGAATCCAAGGACTTTAAGCTGCTGGATAACAACAGTCCACTGGAAACGGTTTCGTTTCAAGCTTTCGGCGGGACGAATGCCAAGCCTGACCAGCCGACGGAAGTTATTCTGCTGTTCGATTACGTTAACGATGATTTCAAGACCCTGACGGACGAGCGGCGTGAGGTCGAGGGGTTTCTCCAGGAGAACGGCGGACATCTCGCCCAGCCGGTATCGATTTTTCTGCTTCGGGATGCCGGCTTGCAGGCCCTGCGCCCACCTTCCACCGACGGCAATGAGCTGGCCGCGGCAGTCGGTAAGATGGCGACCTCGCTGGCCATCAATACGAATGCGACGGGGGCCAACGGCGACATTGAGAAATACAACGAATCCATCCACGCGATCAGCAGCGTTGCAGCCTATGAAAAAAAGAGGCCAGGCAGGAAGCTGCTGCTGTGGATCGGGCCTGGATGGCCGCTGCTGAACAGTCCGCACTTTCAAGTGACGACCGATACGATGAAGCAATTCTTCAAGTCGATTGTCGAGCTTTCGACAGACCTGCGCGAGGCCCGCGTCAATGTCTACAGCGTTGGGATTGGGCAATTCCATGTGCAGTTTGCCGGGGGGGGGGGCAATCCGGATAGCAATAAGAAGCCCACCAGTGGAGGGTCCGCGACGTTCGTTGAGACCTCCGACGATACCAATCCGCTCGACTACCTTTCCTATTTGAAAGAGGTAAAGCAATTCTCGCAAGCGAAAGGAGCGGACCTGTCCGTGAAGGTGCTGGCGCTGCATAACGGCGGGCGCGCCCTGGGTCTTGACAACGGCCTGAAATCCCAGATTGACACTTGCGTGCAGGATGCCACCGCTTTCTACACGCTATCGTTCGATGCTCCCCGAGCGGGTCAACCCAACGAGTATCACGACTTGAAGGTGCAGATCGACAAGCCGGGATTGACCGCGCACACCAGCACGGGCTACTACAACCAGCCATAGACAGGCCCGCTGCGCAGGTCTCTTGGAAGCTCAGGCTTCAGAAGGGTGGGTGCGCCGTAAGAAGGCCTTTGGCTAGTGAATTTTGGGTAGGTTGGATTAATACCGACCGTTACCTATCCCCTTTTTCCGAGGTTAGAGAATTGAAAAATAGTTCTTAGGTTAGAGGTCGGTGAGAGCGGCGGGAGATGGGTACCGCGGTGGAGTTGGCGGGAAGCCTGGGGTGTAAGCGAACTCCGGCGGCGGGGTGGAGCGGTCGAGCAGGTCTCCGAGCAGCGGGTAGCGGCCACCGAGGAAGTAGAGTGCGTAGGCCTGGAAGAAGGTGAGGAGCGTTCCCATGAAGCCGATGACGACGCAGACCGCCCAGCAGAGAAAGACCAGTCCGCCGAAGATGGCGCAGGCGATTAGCAATACGGTTCCGGCGGTCCCGGCATGGTGCAGGGAGAGCCAGAGTATGACTCCGATGATCCCTGGAGGGATCAGCGAGATGAGAAGAACCAGAACCACGGCGATCTCGGCGGCGATGCCGAAGACGATGCCGAGGACCAGGCGAAGGAAGAGGTAGAGGATGACCTGGCCGGGTTCCGCGGCGAGAATCGCGCGCAGGCGAGCGAGCGATTGCGAGATGCTGAGGTCTTCCAGCGCGAGAAAGGGCAGGGCGAGGTCGTGCACCAGCATATAGATGGCGCTCACGATCAGCAGAACGAGCAGGAGGGCGGCGATGAAGAGAAGAATCTGGGCGATGTGCAGGCCGGAGAAGAGACCGGCAACGCCAAGTGCGCCCGCCCCGTGAGCGTGATGGAAGAAGTAGAGTACGGCCGCGACGATGAAGGGCAGGAGCACGATCAGGAAGCACAGAAGCAAGAGGAGCCTGAGGCCGATCCATCTCCAGGTGCGGCTGCCGTACTTGCGCCAGAGTGGGCCGACGAAGGTGAAGCGGGTCGCGACCAGTTCCAGCAGGACGAGCTGCAGGCGGGAGCCGATGTAGAAGAGGATGAGGCCGATGATCAGGGATACGAAGACAAGCGCCACCATGAACGCCACAAGGAACGCGAGAAAGGCGGGAGGAAGTTGGTGCAGAACATTGGAGCTACCGCTGCGGTAGTTGAGATTGAGGCCTCCGCCCATCTCGGCGAAGAAGGCGACGGCGGCGATCTTGAGAAAGGTGCCCATGCGGAATGGACGGCCCATGAGATCGCGGGTTCGTCCCATGGCGGGAGAGATGCATTCGGTTGCGCTGAGTGGTCGCATAAGTGGGTGCGATGAGAGTACAGCAGTGGAATTGATTTGAACAGTGGAATTATGCGGGTGGATTCAGCCATGCGTCCCAGGCGGCGAGGGCGCGATCGCACTGGATGCGGTGGCGTTCTTTTTTGTCTCGTATGCGGCGGCGTAGGTCTTCTTCCAGTGGAGGCAGCAGGTCGAAGGTGATGTTGGCGGGTTGGAAGCGCTTGTTTTTTTCGGGATTGAGCGCGTGGGTGATGTAAAAGGAGAGGCTGCCGTTGGCCGAGGCGCGTGGGGCGGGGGTGGGCTGGGTGCCGTGGGCAAGGGCTGCGGCGTAGCGTCCGGCGAGCAGACCGCTGGCGATCGACTCGGTGTAGCCTTCTACTCCGCTTAGTTGTCCGGCAATCAAGATCGAGGGGTGGGCGCGGAGCTGGAGGGTTTCGGTGAGGAGGTTGGGCGCGTCGATGTAGGTGTTGCGGTGGATCTGGCCGTAGCGCAGGAAGGCGGCGTTCTCCAGGCCGGGGATGAGGCGAAGGACGCGCGCCTGTTCGCCGAACTTGAGGTGGTTCTGGAAGCCGACGAGGTTGTAGCTGTCGGCGCGGAGATTCTCCTGGCGGAGCTGGACGACGGCGTAGGGCCAGCGGCCGGTCTTGGGATCGGTGAGGCCGACGGGCTTCATGGGACCGAAGCGGAGAGTGTCGCGGCCACGGCGGGCCGTCTCTTCGATGGGGAGGCAGCCCTCGAAGTAGTGGACGGGAGTGGGCGCGGTGGGCGGGAGAGAAGCAGATCCCTCCACTTTGCTGCGGGATGACAACAAAGTGGGGGATGACAACAAAGAGAGAGCACCCGCTTCCCAAGGCTTTACGGGGACGGACTCGGCGGTGGTGAGGGCGTCGAGGAATCGGTCGTACTCCTCTTTGGTGAAGGGGCAGTTGATGTAGTCGGCGGTGCCTTTGTCGTAGCGGGCGGCGAAGAAGACGCGGTCCATGTCGATTGTGGTGGCGTCGACGATGGGCGAGATGGAGTCGTAGAAGGCGAGGTGGTTGGAGCCGGTGAGACGCTGGAGTTCGGCGGCGAGCGCGGGCGAGGTGAGCGGGCCGGTGGCGAGGATGGTCAGCGTCTCGGAATCGTCGGGATTGAGCGCGGTGACCTCTTCGCGGTGGATAGTGATGCGCGGCTCGGCACTGATGCGGGCGGCGACGCGGCGGGAGAACTCGATGCGGTCGACGGCGAGGGCGTGGCCGGCGGGAACGGCGGAGGCGTCGGCGTCAACGAGGAGGAACGATCCGGCTCGGCGCATCTCTTGCTTGAGGAGCCACGGGGCGGTGTTCTCCGACTCGGACTTGAGGGAGTTGGAGCAGACGAGTTCGGCGAAGTCGGCGGTCTGGTGGGCCTCGGTGGAACGGGTGGGGCGCATCTCGTAGAGGTCAACTTCGCAGCCGAGGGCGGCGGCTTGCAGTGCGGCTTCCGGGCCGGCCAGGCCTCCGCCGATGACTTTGATCTTCTTCATGCTTACAGGATAGGGGAAGGGCTGCTATTTGGAGAGTGCGGCGAGGTTGGCGAGGGGCTCGCCGGTGAGGCGCATGGTGGTCCACTCGGATAAGGGGATGGCGCCGAGGGAGTTGTAGAAGTCGATGGCGGGAGTGTTCCAGTCGAGGACGGCCCACTCGAATCGGGAGCAGCCCTCGGCGACGGCGATGGCGGCGACGGCGGCGATGAGGGCCTTGCCGATGCCGCGGCCACGGAAGACGGGGCGAACGAAGAGGTCTTCCAGAAAGATGCCCGCGTTGCCGCGCCAGGTGGAGTAGTTGTGGAAGTAGAGAGCGAATCCGGCGGGAGTGGGAAGGTTGTCGGTTGCTGGTTGCTGGTTGTCGGTTGAAGACAACTCGGCGATGAGGCAGTGGAAGCGCGGGGTGGGACCGAAGCCGTCGCGCAGGAGGTCGGCGGGTGTGGCGATGGCGGAAGCGGGTTCGCGTTCGTACTCGGCCAGCTCGCGGATGAAGGCGAGGATTTCGGGGATGTCGGCGGGGACTGCGGGACGGATGCGCATTGAGTTGCAGGTTGCAGGTTGCAGGTTGTCAGTTGAGGGCATGTGTTCTCAGTCGGCATGAGGTAGGATAGTGTGTTTTGCTTCGATCTCGCGGGCGAGATAGGCGGAGAGTCCGCCGAGCATCTTGCCGATTTCGAGGGAGAGAGCTTCGGCTGTAGTGAGCTTTGCGGCATCCCCAAAGCCAAGGCGTTTGGCGATGAGCAATTGAGTTTGCAACTCACAGTTGCTGCCCTCGGCTTGCTTGACGAACTGGCGGAAGTCTCGTCTGGTTCCGCGAGCTGAGCCTTCGGCGATGTTGCTTGGGATGGAGACAGCGGCGCGACGCATCTGCGAACTCAAGCCGTATATCTCTTGTTTTGGAAAGCCTGCGGCCGATTCGTAGATGAGAGCTGTGAGGTCGATGGCCTTGTTCCAAACATCCAGTTCGCGAAAAGTTTTTGCCACTGTGTTCTCCGAATGAGTTGACAGTTGTCCGTTGCAGGTTGTCAGTTGAAGACCGCGCGATCAGTTGCCATCATCTACCATCAAACAACAACTAACAACCTGCAATCGACAACCTGCAACTGCATTACCGGCGGGGGTGGTTGGAGGGGGCGTTGGGGTTGGCGGCTAGCCACTTGTCGAAGGGGATGGTGAAGGCGAAGAGTTCCTGTTTGCCATCGAGGGTGTGGATCATTTTGACGTAGAGCTGGGCGTGGAGGAGAGCGGGGTCGTCGACGCCCTTGATGTCGTAGAAGAGGTAGCCGGCGAGGGTGGAGTGGGCGTTGACGATGGTGCCCTGGAAGCCGAAGTCGTCGTCATCCTGGGTGATCTTCTTGTCGATGGGGGTGCGCTTGATGGGGATGGGGATGAGCGGGATGCGGATGGGCTGGGTGCTGTGCAGGGTGAAGATGCGTCGGTTGATCTCGTCTTCGGTGGCGGCGGGGAGGGTGTCGTTGGCTGCGGTGATGAACTGGAAGCGGGCGTCGTCGAGTTGGAGGGCGCGGTCGCCGTCGTTGGTGAGGATGACGCGGATGGGAAGAAGTCCGTGCTGGATGTAAGGCAGGCGGAAGAAGGCGCAGAGCTTGGGGTCGTCGCAGGGGTCGGCGGCGATAGTGAGGTGCTCGTCTGGGTGAGTGTCGTTTGCAGGGTAGGTGGCGGCGGACTTGGCGGGTGGCGCCGATTTGTGATCGGCAGCGCGAACGGTGAGGCAGAGGAAGGCTGCGGCTATGATGGGGAGCAACGCTGCGATGTGCGACCGGCGTGGGTTGTAATGCGCGCTCATGCTGGGTTGATTATCATCATCACGGATGCGGCGGTAAAGCTGGACGGTTGCGGGAGAGAGTGTAGAGACGATGGGGATGGCGCTGTATAGCTTGCTGCTGGTGGTGGGGCTGGCGGTGTGCTCGCCGTGGTGGCTGGCGCGGATGGTGCGCTATCGCGATGGGATGGGGCAGAGGCTGGGACGCGTTCGGGCGGAGCTGCGGGCGGCGGTTGCGGGGCGGCAGGTGGTGTGGGTCCATGCGGTGAGCGTGGGCGAGGTGCTGGCGGCCACACGGCTGGTTCGCGAGCTGGAAGAGAAGTTGGGGGATGGCTGGGTGGTGGTGGTCTCGACGACGACGGCGACGGGGCAGGCACTGGCGAAGGAGCGGTTTGGCGCGGAGAGGGTATTTTATTATCCGCTGGATTTTGCGTGGGCGGTGCGGGCAACTCTGCGGGCTTTGCAGCCGAAGCTGCTGGTGTTGATGGAGAGCGAGCTGTGGCCGCGGATGCTGGTGGAGTGCGGGCGCGCGGGCGTGCCGGTGGCGGTGGTGAATGCCCGGGTCTCGGATAGAAGCTATGCGCTGGGATTGCGGGCGCGGGCGGTTTGGGGGCGGGTGCTGCGCCGGGTGGATTTATTTTTGGCGCAGAGCGAGGAGGACGCGCGGCGGCTGGTGGCGATGGGGGCTCGCGTGGAGGCGGTGCGGGCGATTGGGAATTTGAAGTACGACGTGCGGGCGGCGAAGGCGAGTCGCGTGGCGGAGCTGATTCGAGAGGCGGCGGCGGGACGGCCGATTGTGGTGGCGGGAAGTACAGTCTCAAGCAAGCCGATGGATGATGAGGGTTCCCAGGACGAAGAGAACTTTCTAATTCAAGCATGGGAGCAAAGTCCCCGTCAGAATTTGGAGGCTTTGCTCGTGTTAGCGCCTAGGCATCCGGAGCGATTTGGTCTAGTTGAAGCGGTAGTTTTGGAGTTTTGTTATCTGAGGGCGAGCGATTGGAGCCATGCGTTCGCAGATGCCGCGTCGAAAGCGGTGATTGCTTACGGTTACAAGGCACCGAATTTTCTGCCAGGCAAAGAGGGCCGACTCGATGTGATTCTGCTGAATACGATTGGGGATTTGGCGGCGGTGTATGGGGTGGCGGATGTTGCGTTTGTTGGCGGAAGTTTGGTGCGGCGGGGCGGGCATAATCCTCTAGAGCCGGCGCAGTTCGGTGTGCCGGTGGTGATGGGGGCATCGTTCGAGAACTTCCGCGACGTGGTGGGGAAGATGATTGCGGAGGATGGGATTCGCATTGTGCAGGACAAGGATGAGTTGGAGACCGCGTTGGTCGAATTGCTGACGGATGGCGAGAAGGCGCGGGCGATGGGAGAACGCGGGCGGCGGGTGTTTGAGGAGCAGCAGGGAGCGACGGGGCGGGCGGTTGCGGCGTTGGTGGGGATGGTGCGACCGTGAGGGCGCGGCGGTGGTGGGGCTGGCCGCTGGTGCCGATCTATGCGGTGGGGCTGATGGCGCGGGATTGGCTGCGGCGGTTGGGATGGCTGCGGGTTCGGCGGTTGGAGTGGCCGGTAATCAGCGTGGGGAGTCTGTCTGCGGGCGGGGCGGGGAAGACTCCGGTGGTGATTGCACTGGCGGAGTTGCTGAATGGGCGTGGATGGCACGTGGACGTCCTGACCCGCGGATATGGACGAGACAGCAGCGATGCAAATTTGAAGGACTTTGCTGCTCAGGTGGTACCCGATCTCGACGATGCTGCATCGCGCTACGGAGATGAGCCGACATTGATTGCTCGCAAGACAGGAGTGCCAGTTTGGGTTAGCACAAATCGCTTCTTCGCTGGAAAGGGCGCGGAGGACTTTGCCACAGAGGACGTTTGGAATTTTGTGAGCGAGACAGAGGTTGAGGTCTGTGCGGCTGCGCCTGTACGCGGTGTGCATCTGCTGGATGATGGGTTTCAGCATTGGGGGTTGGCGCGGGCTGTGGATGTGGTGCTGGTGACGGAGGAGGATTTAGAGGAGGCGCTGTTGCCGGCGGGGAACCGGCGGGAGCCTCTGGGGGCGCTGCGGCGGGCGGATGTGGTGGTGCTGCGCGAGGCGGAGCGGGAGCAGGTGGAGGCGAGGGTTCGCGGGCTGATGCGCGCGGGCTCGGCGGTGTGGAGCGTGCGACGGGAGCTGCGGTTTACGGAGGGCGGGGCGGGAGCGAGGCCGTTGGCGTTCTGCGCGATTGCGCGGCCGGAGGGATTCTGGGCGATGCTGAAGGATGCGGGTTGCCAGTTGGCGGAGATCGTGGCGTTTGGCGATCATCATGCGTATGCGATGGTGGATATGGTACGGATGGTCGCGATGGCAAAGGAGTGCGGGGCGACGGGATTTATTACCACGGAGAAGGACACGGTGAAGTTGACGGACGCGATGATGGAGCGGCTGCGCGAGGTGGGGCCGGTGTGCGTGGCGGGGCTGACGGCGCGGTTCGAGAATGAGGCGGGTGTGGTGCGCGAGCTGGAGGCGCGCCTCCGGTGAGAGTGCTGATTGTGCGGATTGGGGCGATGGGCGATGTGCTGCACGCGATGCCGGCGGTGGCGGCTCTGCGGGAGATGCATCCGGAGTGGTTTATCGGGTGGGCGATCGAGCCGCGCTGGAGCGATCTGTTGCAGATTGCCGGGGACCCCAACGACCTGCAGCAGATCGAGGGACGCCATGATGCGCACGCGCTGGTGGACCGCTGGTACAGCGTGGCGGCGGGCGCATGGAAGCGGAGACCGATCTCTCTGAAGACGCGTTCTGAGGTCCATGTGCTGCGCGATGTGCTGCGCGGCGAGCGGTTCGATGTGTGCGTGGACATGCAGGGGGCGTTGAAGTCGGCGGTGGTGGGAAGGATGGCGGGGGCTGCTGTATTTGCAGGGGCGGCGAATCCGAGGGAGCGCATGGCGCGCTGGCTGTATGGGCAGAAGCTGGATGTGGTATCGACGCATGTGGTGGAGCAGGGGTGCGAGCTGCTGGGTGCGGCGGTGTGCGAGAAGTTGCAGCCGGCGCGCGTGACGCTGCCGATGGATGAGATGGACGAGCGGTGGGCTTCCGCGGAGGTGGGAGACAAGAGGTTCTGCCTGATCTCGGCGGGCGGGGGATGGGGAGCGAAGATATGGCCGGCGGAGCGGTTTGGACGTGTTGCGGCGGAGTTGGGACGGGCCGGCGTGCGTTCTGTGGTGAACAGCTCGCCGGCAGGCTTGCACGAGGCGGAGCGAGTGGTGGAGGCAAGCGAGGGATTTGCGCGCGCGGTGCCCTGCTCGGTGGGGCAGTTGATCGCGCTGGCGCGGCGGGCGGCGGTGGTGGTGGGGGGAGACACCGGGCCGCTGCATCTGGCGGCGGCGTTGGAGAGGCCGGTGGTGGCGATCTTTGGGCCGACCGATCCGGCGCGCAATGGGCCGTACGGAACACGCTCGCGGGTGCTGCGCGATGCGTCGAGCGCGACCAGCCACAAGCGGGTGGGTGAGGTTGAGGAGGGGATGTTGCGGATTGGGGTGGATGAGGTGGTGGCCGCGGCGATGGAGATGCTGGGGTAGTTGTCAGTTGCAGGTTGCAGGTTGCAGGTTGTTAGTTGCAGGTTGTCAACTAATGTGGATGAGAAGATTGAGTAGTAGGCGAAAGGCGAGCGGGCGAGCGTGAGCGGACGGACGGGTTGGCAGAGGATTGCGCGGCGGATACGGGTGCCGATGGGGTTTGCGTTTGCGGCGCTGTTTCTGTGGCTGGCACATCCGAGCTGGCGGACGATGGCGGTGAGCCTGGCTCTGGTGCTGCCGGGGCTATGGCTGCGCGGGTACGCATCGGGCTATGTGCAGAAGGATGCGGAGCTGACCACGACCGGGCCGTACGCGCACACAAGGAACCCGCTTTATCTGGGGTCGATGCTGATTGCGTTTGGATTTGCGGCGGCGGCGGCGAGTTGGTTGATTCTGGCCCTGCTGGCGGGGCTGTTTGCGGCGATCTATATTCCCACGATCCTGAGCGAGGAGGCGTATCTGCGCGAGCACTTCGCGGGCTTCGAGGCGTATGCGCGCGCGGTGCCGAGGCTGCTGCCGAGAGGCGCGGGCGCGGCGAAGGAGTTGGCGGCGGGCGATAAGGTCCTGGCGGGCGATGGGGCCGCAGCGAAGAATGGCTTCTCGGCGGAGCTTTACCGGCGTCACCGCGAGTACAATTCGGCTATGGGCGCAGCGGGCATTTATCTGGCGCTGGCGCTGAAGCTGCTGTTTTTTTCACGCTGAGAGTTGCAACCATCTTTCTTGTGCGAGCTGCGAACCATTGACTGGTCTGAATCTTCTGAATCGTCCCGCGGCTCTCTGCTCCAGCTTCAGGTTGGTGCGGCTTGCTCTCGCCATTGTGCTGCTTATGGCAACGCTGGCAGGGCTGTCCGGGGCCACGGGTGGAACTCAAACGGCGTGGGCGCAGTCGGTGCAGCCCGCGACGGTCCACATGGCGCAGATGGCGCAGGGGCAAGCGATGCAGCGTCCCATCCCAACGCTACAGCCTCCGGTTGCGGGCTATGCGTTTCCCGAGCGGCAGACGCTGACCTTTACCGTGGACTGGCGCGTGTTTACCGGAGGGACGGCGGTCTTTCATCTGGAAAAGCAGGGTGAGCAGTTGAAGGTGACGGCGACGGCGGACACGGTGGGCGCGGTGAATCTGCTGTTTCCGGTGGTGGACCGGTTTCAGTCGTCGATGGATACGAAGACGGGTTGCTCGGCGGGCTTCTGGAAGCAGGTGCAGGAGGGACGGCGAAAGGTCTCGACCGACCTGACGTTCGACTCGAAGACGGGCAAGCAGACGCAGATCGAAAAGAACCTGGTGAAAGGGACCGAGAAGGAGCAGACAGCGTCGATTCCCGCGTGCGTGACAGACTCGCTGTCGGGGATCTTCTATGCGGCGTCGCAGCGGCTGACGGTCGGGCAGGACGTTAGGTTCCCACTGGGCGACGCGATGCGCACGGTGACGGTGACGATGAAGGTGGAGGCTCGCGAGGAGATCAAGACCCCGGCGGGGACGTTCCAGACCATCCGGGTGCAGCCGACGGCCGAAGAAGGCGTGGTGAAGAACCGCGGCAACATCTGGATCTGGTACACGGACGACGCGCGGCATATTCCGGTGCAGATCCGGGCGCGGCTGTTCTGGGGGACGATTACCTTCCACCTGCAGAGCATGGAGGCGAAGTGAGTTGCAGTTAGCAGTTGAATTGGGCGCGTGGTTGCATGTAACTTTGACAGGGTTGTATGTGGAAGGTTTGCACCGTGGCGTACGCGAGATGGTCGCGCCGCGGCTGAAGTGCGAAGAGAGAGGGTTGGGAGAGAGCGATGAAGATTGAAGGGATGAGGATTGCGGGCGGGTTGGCGGCATGTCTTCTTGGTTTGGTAACGCTGGCGCAGCCGGGACGGCTGATGGCGCAGGTACCGGTTGCGGCACCGAAGCCGGCAGTGGCGCCGGGAACGGCGAGCATTCACGGGCACGTAACCAGCCCGCTGGGACAGGCGATCACAGAGGGTGAGGTGAGGTTGAGCACCGACCGGGACACGAATGCGACCAGCCGGAAGTGGGATTATACGTTCCCGCTCGACGCCGGCGGGGACTACAGGGGCACTGGCATCAAGCCGGGCAACTACCTTGGGGTCGTCTTGCAGAACAACAACACCGTGGACTTTATGCCTGCGCAGCTTGCGGCGGGAGAAGACAAGACGGTGGACTTCGACATGAGCCGCAAGGAGTACATCGACAAGATGAGCCCGGCCGAACGGAACAAGATGGAGCAAACGAGGAAGGCGAACGCCGAGATCATGGCGAAGAACGCCAAGATTGAGAATTTGAATGCGCTGCTGAGGCAGGCGCGCGCGGACACGGCGGCGGGCAACTATGCGTCGGCCATCAAAGCCATGACGGATGCAACCGTGGCCAAGCCGGATGAGGCGCTGTTGTGGGACACGCTGGGCGACGCTCAACTGGGCGAGGCGGTGGCGGCGAGCAACGCTGCCAAGGCGGCGAAGACGACCGACGCCTCGGTTCCGGACAAGCTGGCGGCGGCGGTGACCTCATACCAGAAGGCGCTCACCCTGAATGCCGCGGCGGCCAAGCCCAGCCCGGATGCTGCCGCGGTGGTGAACAACCAGCTTGGACAGGCGCTGGGCAGACTGGGCAAGACGCAGGATGCTTCGGATGCCTATGATGCAGCGGCCAAGGCAGACCCCAAGAACGCCGGGAAGTACTACTTCAACGAGGCGGTGACGCTCTATATTGCGGGCCTGACGACGGGCAAGGTAGACGGGATTGCCGAGGCGGCGGATAAGGCGATCGCAGCCGATCCGACCCGGGCGGAGGCTTACTACCTCAAGACGCAAGGGTTGGCTCCGCTGATTACGCAGACGCCCGATGGGAAGTTTGTCGCCCCTCCGGGCCTGGTGGAAGCCTGCAACAAGTATCTGCAACTGGCGCCGACGGGAGTTCACGCAGCGGATATGAAGGGCCTTATCGCGGGGCTGCAGGAACAGGTCCAGACAAACTACAAGGCGGCACCGACGCCCAAGAAAAAGTAGACTGTCGATGAAGGATGGAAACGGCCCCGGGCGAGAATCGTTCGGGGCCATTTTAGTGGAGCTAAGGCGGAGCGAGGAGTGTCGATGAGCGACGGGAAAGGCACTGAGCAGTGCTTTTTCGGGGGATGCGCGGTATGGTGGAGAGATGGGCGGAGAAACGGGGATGAGGCGGCGGCTGCCGCCGTGGGCGATGGGGCTGGCGATTGCGCCGCTGGGGTTCTACTACGGGTTCATCTCGACGGCGCTGCCGATTTTGTTGCGGTCGCGCGGAGTGTCGGTGGGGCGAATTGCGGAGATCTCGGCGGTGGGATTTTCGCCGACGTTCTGGGCGTTTCTGTTGTGTCCCATTCTGGATGTGAGGTTCAGCAAGCGGGCGTATGCGCTGACGTTCGCGGCAGTGGCTGCGGTTTGCCTGGGCGTATCGACGATGCTGACGGGGAACCTGGTGGCGTTTACCGCGGTGGTTACGGCGGGGTGCGCGGCGATCGTGATGTTCGGCAATACGCACGGCGGATGGATGCCGGACGTGATCGAGGACAAGCACTACTCGCAGGTGGGCGGGTCGAGCAACGTGGCGAACCTGGGCGCGGCGGGGCTGTTTGCGACGCTGGTGGTGGTGCTGGTGCGGACGCTGCATGCGCCGGTGGCGGCAGGTTTGCTGGGGCTGACGGTGATGGCGCCGACCGTGCTGCTGTTCTTTATTCCGCTGCCCAAGAAGAAGAGGCGAGGAGCGCGCGAGACGTTCAGCCATTTCTTCGGGGACCTGTACCGCGTGTGCCGGCGGCCGGGATGCGTGTTGGGGCTGATCTGCTTCGTATCGCCGACGGCATGCTTTGCGCTGACCAATTTATTTTCTGGTGTGGGGTCGGACTTCCATACGCCGGAGCGGTGGGTGACGGCGCTGAATGGGCCGGGGATGGCGATTGCGTGCTCACTGGGGTGCCTGGCGGGGATGTGGATTTGCGGACGGTTCCAGCGGCGGACGGTGTACGTGGTGAGCGGGTTCGGTGGAGCGGCGGCGGCGCTGGGGCTGATCCGCGCGCCGCATACGCTGTTGTTCTTTGCCGTGGGCGTGCTGGTGTACGACTTCTTTACCGGGATCAACTACACGGCGTTCACGTCATTGGAGTACGAGATTGTGGGGTCAGGGAACCCGCTGGCTTCGACCCAGTTTGCGCTGCTGTCGGCGAGTGCGAACCTTCCGATCAGCTACATGACGGCGGTGGATGGACACTTCCACACGACGCATGGGCTGGCTGGAATGCTGGCGGTGGATGCGGTGTCGAGCATCGTGGTGGGGACGGGGCTGCTGGTGGCGTTCCATCGGATTGCCATGCGAAAGAGGGGCAAGGTTGTTCCGGCGCTGGCAGGATAGATCAGACTGCGGGCGAGGCGAGCGCGTGGCGGAGCTGTTGAAGCTCTGCGGGGGAGAAGCGGCACTCCGTTAGCGCGCGGCAGTTGCTGCGCAGATGGCTGGGCTGCATCATGGCGGCAACAAGGGCGTCGATGCCGGTGCCGATGAGGATCGCGTTGAGGATGAGCTCGGGGAGCAGTTGAGGGTCGCGCGGATCAAGGCGGGCGCGCAGATCGGCGGGGAGAAGCGGGTCGCGGCGCAGGGCGTCGATGCGATTGCGGCAGTCGGCCACTCCGGTGACGCCGCCGAAGGGATGGTTTGCCACTATAAAAAGATCGCGCGGGAGAGGCTGCGTGAGGAAACCGAAGTTGTCGATGTCGCAGGCAAACTGCGCGGTTTGCAAAACGGCGGGGCGCTGGGCGAAGGTGGCGCGGATGACGTCGGGAGCGGCGGAGATGCCCGCCATGCGCACCTTTCCCTGCGACACCAGGCGCTCCAACTCGACGAAGAGGTCGTGCTGGGCGAGGACGCTGAAGGGTGCGGCGTGCATGAGGAGGATGTCGACGTAGTCTGTTTGCAACTCACGCAGGCTGGAGTCAAGACTGGCGCGAAGGAGCGGGACGGAGAACTGGTTGGCGGTGAAGAGCTCGGCGGAGTGCGCGCGCGCGACGCCTCGCAGGCCAGGGAAGAGCGAGACGGCGGCGCGGGCAAGCGGCCTGAGAGAGTGCTTCCAGGTGCGCGGGGCGGGCAGAATGCCGAACTTGGTGCAGAGGACAACCTGGGCGCGGCGGGGACGGCAGAACTCTCCGAGGAGAGACTCGGATGCGCCGTATCCGTAGGAGCGCGCGGTGTCGAAGAAGTTGATGCCCGCGTCGTGTGCGGCGGCCAGAGCGGCAAGGGACTGGCGGCGGGAGGCGCTGCCCATCATGGCGGCACTGCCGAGACCGAGGACGGAGAGCGCGGGGCCACCGACGGGAAGAGAGACGTAACGCATACCTGGACAACTTTAACACGCTGCAGGCAAGACGCGGGTTGATTGGGGCGGTCGCGGCGCGGCGGGATGCGCGTTGACTCGGGGTGCGGGGTGGGATATTCTGGAAGCTCGCGCAGTCTCGCGTCTGCACGTCTGCGGTATGGTTTGCCCGGTTGAGGGCAGAGCTTGTGCAGCTGATTGAGCAGGATGGGACAGATCGTGGCGGAGATAGGGAACGGATAGACCGGGAGCAGCCTTGCTGGAGCGACTGGCCCGAACGCACCCACACAACCACAGGCAATGCTTGCACAGGCAATGCGCGACATCCAGGCGGTAAGACGTTTGCGCAGGGAGCGAAGTTTGGCTCAGGGCTGTCGTCTGGCTCAGGGCTGTCGTTTGGCTCCGGTGCTTTGCGCTGTGCCGATTGGCCTGGAGCAAGGAAGATTGGCGTTCCGCCGCGAGGGTTGGCGGAGTGCATGGAAGTACAACGCAGGACGCAGTCATCTTCTTCCGTACGACGCCGGACTGGTTGGGAATTGGCCGCCGATTGATTGGCGATTTGCAGCAATCGATTGCGACGATCAACGACGACAAGGAAGACGGCAGAACCAGGGAGTAACGCGAGCACTATGAATAACACGACAACAATTCCGAGCGGGAAAGATATCCAGCGCAAGTGGTTTGTGCTGGACGCCGCGGGCAAGACGCTGGGCCGGCTTTCGACGCAGGCGGCGTCGATCCTGGCTGGCAAGAACAATGTGCTGTATACGCCGTACATCGATGTGGGCGACCACGTGATTGTGGTGAACTGCGAGAAGATCGTGCTGACCGGGATGAAGGCGGACAAGAAGCTGTATCGCCGGTACACGGGATTCCCCGGCGGGCTGCGGGAAGAGTCGTTTGTGAAGCTGCTGGCGCGGCGGCCAGAGGCGATTGTGGAACAGTCGATCAAGGGGATGCTGCCGAAGTCGAAGATGGGGCGTCAGATGGCGACTAAGCTGAAGGTGTACAAGGGGCCGCACCATCCGCACCTGGCACAGCAGCCGATCGCGCTCGAAGGCAAGGCGTAGAGATTTTTTCAGCATGGGGAGTGAACCCATGCGCGGCCAGTGGCCGACACAGCAAGTTCTAAGGAGCAACATGGCGGATTTGGTTCAGTACTACGGAACGGGGCGGCGCAAGTCGTCGATTGCGCGCGTTTTTCTGCGTCCCGGCAGCGGGAAGTTTACGGTCAACAAGAAGGAATGCGACGTGTACTTTGTGACCGCGCAGCAGCGGGCGGCAGTGCGGCGGTCACTGGGGATCGCCGACATCGGCGAGACCTTCGACGTGATTACCACGGTGCGCGGTGGCGGAGTGATGGGCCAGGCCGACGCGGTGAAGCTGGGCATTGCGCGGGCGTTGATGGAGTTCAACCCGGAGCTGCGCAAGACGCTGAAGGCCGAGGGACTCGTCACCCGCGACTCGCGCGGCAAGGAACGCAAGAAGTACGGACAGAAGGGCGCGAGAGCGCGGTTCCAGTTCTCGAAGAGATAGTTGTCAGTTGCAGGTTGCAGGGTGTCAGTTGAAAGACGAGCATCACCCCCGGACTGGAGACGGTCCGGGGCACGGAATTGAATCTCCCGTACGCGGGATAAATCCAGGCACCAGGGCTGATTTTTTAGAACAGACTTCTGGCTGCCTTCACTAAGGAGCTAACTTGGCAAATATTACGATGAAGGAACTGCTCGAAGCCGGCGTCCATTTCGGGCATCAGACGAAGCGCTGGAACCCGAAGATGAAGGAGTACATCTTCGGCGAGCGCAATGGGATTTACATTATCGACCTGCAGAAGACGCTGAAGATGTTCAAAGAGGCGTCGAAGTTTATCACGGAGCTGACCAGCACGGGCAAACTGGTGCTGTTTGTCGGCACCAAGCGGCAGGCGCAGGACGCGGTGGCCGAAGAGGCGAAGCGCTGCGGGATGCCGTACATCAACAGCCGCTGGCTGGGCGGGCTGCTGACGAATTGGATTACGGTGCAGAAGTCGGTGAAGCGGCTACAGGAGCTGGACGACATGTCGACCGACGGGCGCTACGAGCTGCTGACCAAGAAGGAAGTCATCAAGCTGGAGCGCGAACGCAAGCACCTGTCGGTGAACCTGTCGGGCATCAAGACGATGAAGCGGCTGCCGGACGCGCTGTTTGTGGTGGACTCGAACAACGAGGCCATCGCGGTGGCGGAGGCGCGCAAGCTGGGAATTCCAGTGGTCGCGGTGGTGGACACGAACTGCGACCCGACGCTGGTGGACTATGTGATTCCGGGCAACGACGACGCGTTGAGGGCGATCCGGCTGTTCACGTCGAAGATTGCGGACTCGGCCGCCGAGGGCGTGCAACTGGTTTCGGAGAAGGCGTTCGAGACTGAGATTGCGGACGTGGAGCAGGTTGAGGTTGCGCCGGAGTTGGTTGGCGAAGAGGGCGAAGAGGGCGAGATCGATGCGACCGAGATCCACGAGTCGGCGGGCCTGGCGGCGGATTCGGTCGAAGACGTTGTGGACGACGAGAACGTCGACCTGAATGCCGTGCTGGGCGGAAACGTTCGCAAGGCACCAGCGGCTGCCACCGAACCCGAAGTAGAGACGGAGCCAGAACACATCGCGACCGGCGCATAGGACTTCATCTTCTCAAGAGGAGAGCGTGGAGACCGGCGTGAGCAGAACCACAGTGAATGTCCCTCGAAGCCACAGACTCTGAGTGGATTTTTCCTAAAGAAAAATCCACCCTGCATACGTTCGAGAAGGTAACGCCTACTGTGGGTCTGCTCTGCAACCCGCTCCACGCTCTTGCTGCGTGAGGAGCTGAACGCGAGACGGGATTCAATTACGGATTTGTTGACGAGGAGAAGAAGAGGACAATGACGACTGAAGCAGCTGTGAAGATCGATGCGAAACAGGTGAAGGAACTGCGCGAGAAGTCCGGCGCGCCGATGGGCGACTGCCTGAAGGCTCTACAGGAGGCGAAGGGCGAGATGGAGGCGGCGTTCGTGGTGCTGCGCAAACGCGGCATGGCGACGGCGGCCAAGAAGGCCAGCCGGACGACCAACGAGGGCGCGGTGGGGACGTACATCCACGCGGGCGGGAAGATCGGCGTGCTGGTGGAACTAGACTGCGAGTCGGACTTTGTGGCGCGCACGGACGACTTCCAGGAGCTGCTGCGCGACGTGGCCATGCACATTGCGGCGGCCGACCCGCGGTTCATCGGGCGCGACGAGGTGACGGCGGCGGACATTGAGCGCGAGAAGGACGTGTACCGCGCGCAGGCCGCGGCGACGGGCAAACCGCCAGCGGTGATCGAGAAGATTCTGGAAGGCAAGCTGGGCAAGTTCTACGAGGAGTTCTGCCTGCTGGACCAGCCGTTCATCAAGGACCAGACGCAGACGATCGCGCAGATTGTGGCGGCCAAGGTGGCCAAGCTGGGCGAGAACATCACGGTGAGGCGGTTCGCGCGCTTCAAGGTGGGCGCGGCGGAGTGGACCGTGGCGCAGACCAAGGCGGCAGAGACGCCGCAGGGATAAGGCTCCCGGAGATTCGAGCAAAATGTGGGGCCCGGACGAATAAGTCCGGGCCTTTACTTTTTCATACGCAATTTGATTTAGGATTTGTGCGTAAGGCGATGCGTGGGCGGCGGTTGGCGCATCTGAGATAGTGGTGTATCGAGTTGGCGTGTTCGGCGAGGGAGAACAGACAAAGTCGAGATTTGTGTGAGAAATTGGCGGGCGTCTGTGGACGGCGAAGTTCATTGGGGTCCTTCGACTTCGCGCTGCGCGCTCCGCTCAGGATGACGGTCATTAGCGAATTGAGGAGTGTCAATATGGAACTGGGAATGGTTGGGCTGGGGCGGATGGGGGCTAGCATGGTGCGGCGGCTGGCGCAGGCGGGGCACCGGTGCGTGGTCTACGACATGTCGGCGGAGGCCGTGGCGTCGGTGGCGAAGGCAAGGGGCGCGGTGGGCACGGGCTCGCTGGCGGAGTTTGTGAAGACGCTGGCGAGGCCGCGCACGGTGTGGCTGATGGTCCCGGCGGGGGTGGTGGATGAGACGCTGAAGAAGCTGGTGCCGCTGCTGGAGACCGACGACGTCGTCATCGATGGCGGGAACTCGTATTATCACGACGACATTCGGCGGGCCGCGGAGCTGAAGGCGAAGGGCATTCACTATGTGGACACGGGAACGAGCGGCGGAGTGTGGGGATCGGAGCGCGGCTACTGCCTGATGATCGGCGGAGATAAGGAGGTGGTGGCGCGGCTGGACCCGATCTTCCGCAGCCTGTCGCCGGGGATGGGTGAGATTGCGCAGACGCCGGGGCGCGCGAGGCTGAGCGGGACGGCGGACCAGGGCTATCTGCACTGCGGGCCGAGCGGCGCGGGACACTTTGTGAAGATGGTCCACAACGGGATCGAATACGGGATGATGGCCGCGTACGCGGAGGGGCTGAACATTCTGCGCCACGCCAACGAGGGCAAGCAAGCGACCGCGCTGGATGCGGAGACGACTCCAATGCGGAATCCGGAGTTTTATCAATATGACTTGAATCTGCCGGATATCGCAGAGGTGTGGCGGCGGGGAAGCGTGATCTCGTCGTGGCTGCTGGACCTGGCGGCGCAGGCGTTGATCGATAGCCCGGACCTGGCGAAGTTCGCCGGACATGTGTCGGACTCCGGCGAGGGGCGGTGGACGATCCGCGCGGCGATCGACGAGGCGGTGCCAGTGCCGGTGCTGAGCGCGGCGCTGTATGAGCGGTTCAGCTCGCGGGGTGCGGACGACTTTGCGGATAAGATGCTGTCGGCGCTGCGCTACCAGTTCGGCGGCCATCTGGAGAAGACTGGCGACGAGAAGGAGAAGGGTTGATGGCTGGAACGCGTTCGGATGCGCTGGTGGTCTTCGGAGTGACAGGGGACCTGGCGCACAAGCAGATATTTCCCGCGCTGTATGCGATGGAAAAACGCGGGGCGCTGAATGCTCAGGTGATCGGCGTGGCGTTCCCAAAGTGGAGCTTGGAGCGGCTGCGGCGGCGCGTGGCCGACAGCGTCCAGCACGCGGCGGGCGGGGGGCCGAAGAACAACGGCGACCGGCGCGCGCTGGATTCGTTGCTGTCGCGGATTAAATACGTGAGCGGGGACTACACGGAGCCGGCGACGTTTGCGGCGATCAAGCAGGCGCTGAATGGCGCGCGGCGGCCGGCGCACTACCTGGCGATTCCGCCGGCGCTGTTCGAGACGGTGATCCGTGGGCTGGGCGCGGCGGGGCTGGCGCGGGACGCGCGCGTGATTGTGGAGAAGCCGTTTGGGCGCGACCTGGCGTCGGCGCGGG